>ERZ1370068.8325-contig-7189_pt1 | contig 66901 bp, 88 predicted proteins | sample MGYA00561227_ERZ1370068 | MGnify/ENA primary metagenome ERZ1370068 (study PRJEB38410, sample SAMEA6850437) | metagenome | study: Metagenomic assessment of the ecological functions of the soil: analysis of the soil microbiota associated with the... | reverse complement strand
TTGTACTTCGTTCGAGTTTACACGTAATTGCTGGATGGAGATTTGTGTGCAGGTTCGATCATCTATCCTGCACCTCTCTGCGCCGTGGGAGGCGCCTTCAAAAGCATGTACCGCTGCAGCAGGACTAGCCCGGCGATCTGGACCGCCAGCCGATCCAATTTGATCTTCCGAAGCCATTTAAGCATCGGACGGCCCGGCCGCCTCCCTCGGAACATAAACGCGTCCAACTTCTAAGAAAGTGATTTCAACTCCAGCAGAGCGAGCAATCTTTCAGGAGTTTCGCCTTGTCGGATAGTTGTTGAAGCGCACTGATCTCAGTCAAGTTGCTCCTTACGCGACCACGCCAGTCCGTCTCGGTGCCGCGGATCACCGAAATCCACGCGCAAAGCGTGAGATACGAGCGCCTAAAAGCAGAGCCACACGGGAACGGAAGACCGACGTGTCCTTCCATGACGTTGTTGGGCTCCGGGAAAGTTTGTGGAGTTGATATCCCGCCCGGCTTCAGGACGCGGACGATCTCCGACATTATGTCGTCTTTGTGGTCGAAGATGTGTTCAAACACCTGATCACTGAAACAGAAGTCGAACGTGCCATCGTCCGGGCGGTGGCCGATAATTTGGCGTGGATTAACCAACTTCAACCGCTTCGGCGATCGGCTCTGGCCCGGCGGTTTGTCGCCGATCAAGCCAATATTTGTCGAAAATCACGGTTCCAATATTCCAGCACGTCGACACCGAAGGCATTGCTTAACCCTGCGCGAGCAAAAAAGCGGAGCGTACCGATGACCCGGATCCCGCAACCAAAGTCGAGAATTGCTTTGCGCCGGGAGGAAGGCGAAGTCCTAGGGTGCTTCCGGTGGCGAAGCGCAAGAGTGAAGCGATTCTGTGGCTTGCAAGCAGCCAGCGGTATAGCTGTCGACGATCTTCTCTCGAGCCCGGCATTTGGCCAGCGTAGAGGGAGTCATATCGTCGGCATGAACGCGTTCCTTCTGCAGTGCTACAAATCAGCGGCATCGCTGTTTTTGTTGAGCGCCATCTGTCGCTTGCTTCGTCAAACCGGCGTGCCGGGTTCTCGCGTGCCAAACGTCTCCGCTGCATCTCGACAGGAAGCAGAACATAAATTCATAGGAGTCGGAACAGCATAGTCTTGGCCCAACTGTTTCTCGTGACCGTGATCACGAGCGTGGCTCACACTCGACTTAGTCGCCACGACCGTCATCAACGTACCCTAATTCGACAAGCCGCCTGCGGGCGGCTTTGTCGTTCTGCCCGATCGTTTAGTCGGAGCCGGACGCCGCTTACGGCGCGGCGGGCATCCCGGCTGCAAGCACTCACAACATGAGGACTGACAATGACAGCATCGTCTTACGACGAGGCGCTCAGACGCGTGCTCGTGCATGAAGGCGGCTACTCCAATCATCCGTCCGATCCCGGCGGCCCCACCAATTGGGGCATCACCATCCACGACGCGCGCGCCTACTGGAAGACGCAGGCGACAGCCGCCGACGTCCGCAGCATGCCGGTGGAGGTCGCCAAAGACATCTACCGGTCGAAGTATTGGGATGCAATGCGATGCGACGATCTTCCGGCCGGCGTCGACTACGCGGTGTTCGATTACGGCGTGAACTCCGGCATTGGCCGCGCCGTAAGGGTGCTGCAGCGGCTGGTCGGCACCGACGTCGACGGTGAGATCGGTCCGAATACCATCGCGGCTACGGCGCGCACGGCTGCGGTCAAGCTCATCAATCAGATCTGCGACGAGCGACTGGCGTTCCTGCAGGGCCTCGAGACCTGGGGCGTGTTCGGCAAGGGCTGGGGCCGCCGCGTCCGGGAGGTGCGGGTCGCGGCCCTCGCCATGGTCGATGAAACCTCCCGTGACATTGGTGCCTCTCCGCCTGGCTCGCAACCATGCGGGAGATCAGCGGCACCCGGGAATATTCCGGCGGCGCCGACAACCCCGTCATTCTCGAGTGGGCGCGGTTCATCGGCGAGAAATATCCGGAGATGCGCAGCTACTGCGCCCAGTACAATCACGATGCCATCGCGTGGTGCGGGCTCACGGTCGCCTATTGCATGGCCAAGAACGGCATACGGCCGGTGTTCGGTAACATCGGAGAACGAACGATTTCTATGGGCCGACGCCTGGCGGACATTCGGAGTTCGTCTCGACAAGCCGAGGCTCGGATGCGTCATGGTCTTCGCCCGCAACGGCGGCGGGCATGTGGCGCTCTACGAGGGTGAGGAAGGCAACGACTACCTGATCCGCGGCGGCAACCAATCCGACGCCGTCAACCTCATGCGGATGCCGAAGAGCAAATTCGCCGCAGCCATGTGGCCGGCGACTCTCGCGATCGCGACACCGGCTTCAGCGGCGCGCCAGGGCCAAATCGTCAAAAGCCTCCGGCCGCGATCGGTGTCGGCGCCGCCGTCGTGGCGGCCGTCGCGGCGACGGCGCACTGGATCGGCGCGCACCCCGCCCTCGCCTCGCGGCCGCGCTCGTCGCAGTGCCGCTCGTCCTATGGGCCATACGGACAATATGGAGATTCAAATGAACCTTCTCGGCTTTCTCATGCTGCTTGCCATCATTGCGGCCACCTATTGGCGGGTCGTCCTTCCCGATTGCGCAAACTCGCCTGGTGGAAACGGTTCGTCGCCCGCGTCTGGGCTGTTGCCGGCAACTCGAAAACCATCGCCGTCGCTTATGCCGTGGAGCTGATCGGCGTGATGGACGAAGCCAGGATGCTCGACTGGTCGCAACTGGTGGGCGCCGAAAATGCCGGCCGGGTCATGGTGATCATGGGAGTCGCGATGATCCTGCTGCGGCTCGCCACTCGCACCGCGGTCAGCTTCAGGGCGGAGGCGTAAGTCATGTGGCAATGGCTCGCAAGCTTTCTGACCGCGCCGATCATCAACGGCTTCCTCGACGCCTACAAGGCGAAACTCGATCTCGCAGAATACGCAGGGCGCCCAGGCGGCCGAGGTCGCGCGCGCCGCGCTGCTCGCCGAGGTGGAAGCCCGCAAAAGCGCCAACGCGATCATCATCGCCGAGCAAGGCCGTTGGTATACCGCCATGATCCGCCCGCTGCTGGCGCTTCCCGTCATTGTCTATCTCTGGAAGGTGATCGTGTGGGACAAGGTTCTCGGGTGGGGCACGACCGACGCAATCGCAGGTGACGTCGGCGTATGGGCGGGAACCATCGTCACGACCTATGTCGGCGGACGCTCGCTTGAGAAGATCGCCAGGACCATCTGGAGCCGGCCATGAAAGCCAGCCGCTCGCCGAATGAACGGCTCGCCATCCTCGAGCAGAAAGTATCCCACATGGACGAAGAGCTCGACCGAATGTCGGCCAAGGTCGACGAGATGCACGCCATTCTGCTGCAGGCGAGGGGCGTGCGCTGGGCCATCATCGCGGTGTCCGGCCTGGTGGGCTTCCTCGCCGGCATCTCGCATTGGCTGATCTCGAAAGCCTGAGCGCGCATCGATCATGAGCAAGCGCGTCACCTATGACGTCATCTCCTATGGAGAATGGACGCGGCCGCGCATGGCGAATTTTCGCGAGCAGTGCTGCGACTGCGGGCTCATCCACCGCGCTCGATTTCAGGATCGTGGATGGCAAGGTCGAATTCAGAACGCGGCGGGACGATCGTAGCGACCGCGGCCGCCCGCCGCGGCTTCAAGTTCGCAGCGGATGAATGAGCAATCGGTCACCGCGCTCGTGTGAATGGGAGAGGTGCGTGGGCGTACCGGAACCAACCGCTTCCTCACACCGCCCGGTTGCGACCGTGGATGTCCTTCACGTCGGTGAACACGATACCGGGGCTCTCCTGCCGCGTGTAATCGAGATTGAACGCATTGCGCGCCAGGAAGACGAGGTCGCCGTCGAGATCCTCGGCGATCGCGGAGCGGTAGGTCGCCACGAAGCGATCGAACGCTTTCCTGTCTTCCGCCGCGATCCAGCGCGCGAGCTGGAATTCGGCCGTGTCCCAATTCACCTCGAGCCCGTATTCGTCGGCGAGCCGCACCCGCAGGACGTCGAGTTGCAGCGGGCCGACGACGCCGACCAGCGCAGGCGAGCCGTCGGTGGGCCGGAACACCTGCACGACGCCTTCCTCGGCCATTTCCTGCAGCGCCTGCTTCAGCTTCTTTGCCTTCATGGCGTCGGGCAGCCGGACCCGGCGCAGGATCTCCGGCGCGAAGCTCGGCACGCCCACGAAGTTGAGGTCCTCGCCGGCGGTCAGGGTGTCGCCGATGCGCAGGGTCCCGTGGTTGGGAATGCCGACGACGTCGCCGGCGTGGGCTTCCTCGGCCAGCGAGCGGTCCTGGGCGAAGAAGAATTGCGGCGCTTGCAGGCTCAGAGGTCTTGCCGGTCCGCACCTGCTTGACCTTCATCCCGCGGACGAGCTTGCCCGAGCACAGCCGCACGAACGCGATGCGGTCGCGGTGGTTCGGGTCCATGTTGGCCTGCACCTTGAAAACGAATCCCGTCATGTCCGCTTCCGCAGCCGTCACCAGGCGCTTGTCGGCCGACTGCGCGCGCGGCGGCGGCGCCATGGTGCCGAGCGCATCGAGCAGATCGCTGACGCCAAAGTTCTTGAGCGCGCTGCCGAAGAACACCGGCGTCAAATGGCCCTCGCGGAACGACGTCATGTCGAAGCGCTTGCACGCTTCGCGCACCAGATCGAACTCGCCCTGGATGGCGGCGGCGTCGAGGTTGGGATTGAGCGCGGCGACCTCGGGTATCGTCATTTCGAGCTTGCCGCGGCACGCCGGTGTCGCCGTCGAGCAGACGGACGCTTGCCGGTCTCCACCTCGATCGTGCCGACGAAATCGCGGCCGCGCCCGATCGGCCAGGTGATCGGCGCAGCTGTCGAGCGCGAGCGTCTTCTCGATCTCGTCCAGCAGGTCGAACGGGTCGCGGCTCTCGCGGTCCATCTTGTTGATGAAGGTGACGATCGGAATATCGCGCAGCCGGCAGACCTCGAACAGCTTGCGCGTGCGCGCCTCGATGCCCTTCGCGGCGTCGATCACCATGACGGCGGAGTCGACCGCGGTGAGCGTCCGGTAGGTGTCCTCGGAGAAGTCCTCGTGGCCGGGCGTATCGAGCAGATTGAACACGCAGTCCGTCGTATTCGAAGGTCATCACCGAGGTGACGACGGAAATGCCGCGCTCGCGCTCGACCGCCATCCAGTCTGAACGGGTCGCGCGCCGGTCACGCTTGGCCTTGACCTGCCCGGCCAGCTGGATCGCTCCGCCGAACAGCAGCAGCTTCTCGGTCAGCGTGGTCTTGCCCGCGTCCGGATGGGAGATGATGGCGAAGGTCCGGCGCCGCTCGACCTCGGCTGCGAACGCCGACCGGGCAGGCAGCGCCTTCGGCGGCGCGAATGGGCATGTTCATGGCAGGGCTGGATGTGGCAGTTCCGGCCGCCGCGATCAAGGTCGGAGCGCCGGGAACAAGGTTGGCGGCGTCCTGCCGCGCCACAGCCCGCGCCGATCTATCGGCAATTTCATGGGACGGCGCGGGTCCGGCGGCAAACCTACTCCGCAGCCTTGATATTGGCCTTCTGCGCGATCGACTTCCAGTCGCGCAGCTCGTTCGCGATCAGCGTCCTGAACTCCTCGGGAGTTCCTCCGGCCGCGGTCGTGCCCTGGAGCGCCAGCTTGGCCACGACGTCCGGTTCGCGCAGCGCGCGGTTCACCTCGGCATTGATCTTGGCAACGATGTCCTTCGGCGTTCCCGCCGTCGTGAGCAGGCCGAGCCATTGCACCGCCTCGAAGCCGGGAAAGCCGGATTCGGCCGCGGTCGGTAGGCCGGGAAACTTCGGATCGCGGGTGAGGCCGCCGGTGGCGAGCGCGCGCACCAGCCCGGACTCGATCTGCGGCAGGATCCCGAGCGGCGACAGCAGGACGAGCTGGACTTCACCGGCGGCGACGGCCAGCGCCGCCGGCGCCCCGCCGCGATAGGGAATGTGCTGCATTTTGATGCCTGCCCGCGCGCACCACATCTCAAGCAGGAGATGGGCCTGCGTCGACGCACCTGAGGTCCCGTAGTTGAGCTTGCCGGGTTCGGCCTTGGCCAGCGCCACGAATTCTTCGAGCGTGCGCGCCGGCACCTTGGAATTGACCGCGAACAGAAGCGGATTCTTGACCAGCACGGTGATCGGCTCGAAATCGCGTTCGAGGTCGAAGGACAGCTTGCTGTTCAAGCGCCGCGTTGACCGTGAACGTCGTCGGCACGATCAACAGCGTGTAGCCGTCGGGCGCGGCCTTGGCCACGGCGTCCGTTCCGATCATGGTGCTCGCGCCCGAGCGGTTCTCGACGATGATCGGCTGTCCGAACGCCTTCTCCAGATACGGCTGCAGCAGGCGAGCGATAATGTCCTGCGCCGCGCCGGCCTGCGTCGGCACGACGATGCGAACGGGCCGGCTCGGGTAATTGTCGGCGAAGGCGCCGGCAGTACCGGCGAGCATGAGGAATGCGATGCCGGCAAGGCACGCTTGCAATCGGGCAAAGCGGAAAAGAGAACGTGAACGTCGATTCGACCGCACTACGACCGCTCCCTAGATTTTCACGCCGCGACAGCGGCTGCGCTCCCTTAGTGCGGCGAATCCTCCGTCACCTCGCCGGCCGTCTTCAACCGGAGCAGCGATCGGGATCCACCAGCCTGCAGGACTTCTTTCCGCGACGATATCGAGGCGCGAGCGCCACGCGCAAATAGCAGAACCCGCCTCGATTCGATCTGTTAACGTTGCCTCGCTTGACCCGCCTCCGACGTCGTTCAAAAGGATCGCGGATGAGAACGCTGACCAGGGCGGCACTGACGCAGCGCCGGCGCGCGCCCTTTGGCGTGGCCCTCTCCCTGTGCCTTGCTGGCAGCGCTGCCGGCCGCCGATCTCCGCGTCTTCAGTTCCGGGCGCTCCGGCAGCGGTGGAAAAAGTGCTGGCCGCGCAATTTGCGCGGGAGAGCGGACATCACGTGGAGTTCACCGTGGCCAACCCCGCGGTCATCCAGCAGAAACTTTCAGGCGGGGAGACGCCCGATATCGTGATCCTTCCGGCCCCATCATCGACTCCTTGGCGAAGGCGGGCGTGCTGCGTCCCGGCCAGCCGGGTCGACCTGGCGCGGGTTGGAGTGGGCCTCGTCGTGCGTGAGGGAGCGCCGCTGCCCGACATTTCGACCGCGGCTGCCGTGCGCACCACGCTCCTCCGCGCGCGCTCGATCGTCATCCCGACCCGGCCGGAGGCGGGCAGACCGGAGCGGCGCTCGCGCGCATGATCGCGCAAATGGGCATCGCCGATGCGGTCAAGCCGAAGCTCACGCTTATGCAGGCGATCGCCGGAGGCGTTGCGCTGGTCGCGAACGGCGAGGTCGAACTCGGGATGTTCAATATCAGCGAAGTCCTGCCGGTCAAGGGCGTGACGCTGGCCGGACCGCTTCCTTCGGAGCTGCAGAGCTACATCGTGTTTGCCGCCGCCATTCATGCCGACAGCACGTCGGTTGCGGCAGCCGAAGGCTACATCAAGCTCCTGTCCGGTCCCGCCGCGCGCGAGCACTGGACGGCCGGCGGGCTGAGATCGATGGCCCGCTGAAGCTAAGACGTGTCCGCAGGGAATGCCTTGTCGGTCGTTGCGATGGCGGTCGGTGCGCTGAAGCCAGCTCGCAGGAGAGATTGCATGCAGACGCTCGGGCTTGGGTTCACCGTGGGAGCAGCTGTCCCCGGACAGCGGTTTCGCACGCTCAATCGCACCCTCACCGAGACCGACCTCGTCCTGTTCACCGGCGTGACCGGAATGCTGGAAACCATTTTCATCGACCGCACGTTCGGTGGCGAGAAAGGCGCGATCCAGGGACAGTTCGTGCCGGCCGCGTTGACCTACAGCCTGATCGAGGGCTGCTGTGCCAGAGCATGATCCAGGGCACGGGCCTCGCCATGCTCGAGCTCAAGAAGCAGGTGCTGGCGCCGGTCCGCGTCGGTGACACCGTTCATGGCGAGATCGAGGTGACGTCGGTGCGGCCCACCTCGAAAGGCAATCGCGGCATCGTCGTGTCCAGGATCGACGTGAAGAACCAGAACGGGACGAGGTGGTGATGAGCTACGAAGCCACCCGAATGCTGGCGGGTGGCTCGCCGATCAGGGCACGGTGCAAACAGCGTAATCGCGGAGCCGGACATGCGCGGACTGAAGGATCGCACCGTCCTGGTGACCGGCGGCGCCAACGGCATCGGTGCCGCGATCGCGCGTCGCCTGGCGCAGGAGGGCTGCGCGGTCGGCATCCTCGACCTGGACGCGGCGACCGGAGAGACGGTCGTCGGCGAGATCAAGGCCGCCGGCGGGCGGGCGAGCTTCGCACGCCGTCGACATCACCGATTACGACGCCGTCGCCCGCGCGGTCGAAAGTCTTCGAAGCCGCCTTCGGGCCGGTTGCCTTTCTCGTCAACAACGCCGGCTGGGATCGCGCCGCGAAGCTTCCTCGACACCACGCCGGAGTTCTGGCGCAAGATCGTCGCCATCAATCTGTTCGGGCCGCTGAACGTGAACCATGTCGTGCTGCGCGGCATGGCGGCGCGCGGTTTCGGCCGCGTCGTCAACATCGCCTCCGACGCCGGACGGGTCGGCTCCTCGGGCGAGGCGGTCTATTCCGCCTGCAAGGGCGGCATCATCGCCTTCACCAAGACGGTCGCGCGCGAGCTCGTCGGCAAGGGCGTGATCCTCAACACGCTCTGTCCCGGCCCGACCGACACCGCCATTCTGCGCAGCTTTCTCGAAGGCCCGGATGGCGCCCGCATCGCCGAGGGGCTCAAGCGCGCCATTCCGATGCGGCGTCTCGGCGTGCCGGAAGATTATCCGGGGCTTGTCGCCTTCCTGCTGTCGGACGACGCCGCCTACATCACCGGCCAGACGATCAGCGTCTCGGGCGGTCTCACCATGCATGGATAGTGGGCTTGACCCCGCAATCCATCGTTCTTACGAAAGGCGATCCTCAAGAAAGAAGATCAGCGCGCGCGGGTCAGCCCACGCATACGGGCGGGACACTCTCATGAGATTGCAGTTCAGTATCGGCGTCACCTCAGATCCGCGCACATGGCCCATCATTGACGGACAGATAAAGCCGGACGGCATCGACTTCGTTCCCACCGTCCTGCATCCGTCCGAGCTGTTCTGGCGGCAGTTGCGCTTCGCGGAATTCGACGTCGCCGAAATGTCGATGTCCTCGCTGATGATGGCGAGATCGAAGGGCGACGAGCGGTTCGTCGGCATCCCGGTGTTCACGACGCGACTGTTCTTCCACACCACGCATCGCTGGTGCGCCGCGACGCCAAGATCGATCGGCCCGCCGACCTCAAGGGCAAGCGCGTCGGCGTGCCGGAATATCAGCAGACCGCGGCGCTGTGGGCGCGCGGCGTGATGCAGCACGAGTTCGGTGTCGCGCCCACGGACATGGAATTCTGGATGGAGCGGCCGCCGTCGCGGAGCCACGGCGGCGCGACCGGATTCAATGCCGCCGCCGGGCGTGACGGTCACGTCAGATACCGCCGGAGAAAAACATCGGCGCGATGATGCTCTCAGGCGAGCTCGACGCCGTGATGTACTATCTCGTCGATCCGCAATCTGATCGATCGCAGCACCGCCGATCTGCGCAATCATCCGGACATCAAGCCGCTGTTTCCCGACCCGTGGCGCGAGGGCGTGCGCTACTATCAGAAGACCGGCCTCTATCCCATCAACCATGGCATGGTGATCAAGCGAGAGCTGGCCGAGCAGCATCCCTGGGCCCTGACCAATATCCTGAAGGCGTTCAACCGGGCCAACGACCTCGCCAACCGGCAGCGCATGGAGCATGTCGAGTATCATATTCGAAACCGGCTTGCTCCCGGCGCAAGCGCGGAAGGCTCTTGCGACGCCCATCGTGTCCCACGGCATCAACGCCAACCGCCACGTGCTCGAGACGATCGCGCAATATTCACTGGAGCAGGGTTGACGCCGCGGCTGATGAAGCTCGATGAGCTGTTCGCCGCAAGCGTCATGGCAGTAGCACTTGGCACAATAGCGCCGTGGCACAATAGGGACGTCCGCGTTTGCCTGGGGCCGGCTGCACATGATGATCGACATCTTCAATCATTTCATGCCGAAGGCGTATCTCGATCGCCTCGGCGCCGTCATTCCCGGCCATGTGGCGCTCACCGCGTTTCCCCGCCTCAAGACGCTGTGGGACGTCGATGCGCGGCTCTCCCTGCTCGACGAGTTCGACGGCCTGCAGCAGGTGCTCTCGCTCGCCAATCCGCCGCTCGAGCTCATTGCTCCGCCCGACCAGACGCCAGAGCTCGCGCGCCTCGCGAACGACGCGCTCGCGGAGCTCTGCAGCCGGCATCCCGACCGATTCCCGGCCTTCATCGCATCGCTGCCCATGAACAATATCGAGGCGTCGCTCGCCGAGATCGATCGTGCGGTGACCGGCCTCGGCGCGCGCGGCGTCCAGGTCTTCACCAATGTCGCGGGCAAGCCGCTCTCGGCACCCGGAGTTTCGCCCGATCTTCCAGCGCATGGCGGCGCACGACCTGCCGGTCTGGGTGCATCCGATGCGGGGCGCGAATTTTCCCGACTATGCCGGCGAGCAGGCGTCCGAGGCGGAGATCTGGTTCAGCTTCGGCTGGCCCTATGAGACCACGGCGTGCATGACGCGCTTGATCTATTCGGGACTGTTCGACGAGCTGCCCGATCTCAAGGTCATCACCCACCACATGGGCGGCATGATCCCGTACTTCGCCGGCAGGATTAATCTCGGCTTCCGCCAGATCTTCTTCGGCACGCCCGAGCGCAACCCTGACGCGGAGGAGGCAGGTCTCAAGCACCGCCCGATGGACTACTTCAAGATGCTCTATGCCGACACCGCGCTCAACGGCGATGTGGCGGCGACCCGTTGCGGGCATGCGTTCTTCGGCACGTCGTCATGCCTGTTCGCGACCGACGCGCCGTTCGATGCCGAGCAGGGTCGTGGGCTGATCCGCAACACCATCAAGGCGATCGAGGCGCTGCCGATCACGGCGGGCAGGCGCGAGATGATATTCGCCGGCAATGCCCGGGCGCTGCTCAGATTGCCGGGCGCAACCGAGGCGAAGCGAAGGCTGGATCGCGGGCATGAGGACACAGAACATCAGGGTCAAGCTGCGCGACGGCGAGATGGGCGCCTATCTCGCCTATCCCGGACACGCACGCCGGCCGGCGCCATCATCGCCATCATGGAAATCTGGGGCGTCAACGACACCATGCGCCGGCACGCGCACGAATTCGCCGAAGCCGGGTTCGTCTGCCTGGTGCCGGACCTGTTCTGGCGCCAGGAGCCGGGCGTCGAGCTCTAGCGACCACAACCCCGAACACGTCAAGAAGGCGTTCGATCTCTACTACGACTTCGACTACGACCTCGCCGTGCGCGACATGGAGGACACCTGGCACTTCCTGGAGAAGCTGCCGGAGTGCAACGGCAAGGTCGGCGCGGTCGGCTACTGTCTTGGCGGCAAGCTCTGCTACCTCATGTGCTGCCGCACCGACATCGACTGCGCGGTCGCCTATTACGGCACCTATATCGAGCACCGCATCCGCGAGGCGAAGAACCTGCACCGGCCGTTCGTGCTGCACATGGCGATGAAGGACCGCTGGGTGCAGGCCGAGGTGAACGATCTGCTGGAGCGGCGGCTGTCGCCCAATCCGCTGGTGACGATCCACAAATATCCCGGCGCCGACCACGCCTTCGCCCGCCACGGCGGCAAGACCTACTCGAAGCCGGAAGCGGATCGGGCGCTGGCGCTGACGGTGGAGTTTTTCAAGCAGCACCTCGGTGGCGATGCGTTTGATATCGAATTCGATTGGTCGCTAGCGAGCCCCGCGATGGCGGACCCATCGTGCCACATGCGCCGTTCGCTGGAATGGCCACGTTCGCGGGTCGACGGCACGACGTCGCGGATGCCAGCGCGGCAGAACTCGCGCGACCGTACGCCAGCTCAATCGTACACCGTATCCACATAGTGATCCAGAATCGACCACGGCCTCGATCACCGTCGGCCCCTTCGCCGCCAGCGCCGTCTTCACCGCTTGCCTCGAGCGCATCTGAGCTGTTGGCGGCCGACCGCCGGCACGCCGAAATAGTGCGCCGGCGGCTGCGCGGTAATCTTCCGCCTGCAGCTCGGTGCCGTAGAGCGGGAACTGGCGGCGGATCTGCTTGACCTTGATCAGCGCGAGCCAGCGGTCGTCGAGCACGACGATCGGAAGCGTGATGCCCAGCCGCTTGGCGGTCGCGACCTCGCCGCAGGTCATCTGGAAGCAGCCGTCGCCCAGGAGGCAGACCACCGGCAGGTCGGGGCGCGCGAGCTTGGCCGCGATCGCGCCCGGCAGGCCGAAGCCCATGGACGACCAGCCATTGGTGATGTGGAAGGTCTTGGGCGCATGCGCCGTCCACTGGCTGGCGATCTGGTGCGTGTGCGCGCCGACGTCGAACGACAGCAGTCCCTCGCGCGGCAGCGCGCGGCGCACGGCATCGATCGCGGCATGTGCGGTGAAGGACTTGGCCGCAGGACGCAACGCTGCCTGAAAGCTGCGAGCGGTGCTCGGCCAGTATCGTCTTTGTCCCAACGGTTCGTGGCCGCCGGCTGCGCCAGCAGTCGCTGCGAGCGAAGCGTCGAGATCGCCGCTCACCTGATGGACGAGCTTGACCGACGGCGCCACATCCACCGGCTCGATGTCGATCTGCAGCAGCGGCCGGTCGTCGATCCACGCCTCGTATTCCACCTCGATCGTGTCGTAGCCGAGCCCGACGATCAGGTCGGCGGAGCGCAGGAGCTTGCGCTGGACCTGCCGGCACGCGCGCTCGATGCAGCCGAGCGAGAGCGGGTGATCCTCGTCGATCATCCCCTTGGCCATGGTGGTGGTGGCGAACGGCAGGTGGTGGCGTTCCGATCAAACTTGCGCAGCAGCTCGCGGATCGGCGAGGCGCATGGCGGATCGACCCGATGACGGCGATCGGCCGCTTGGCCGCGGCGATCAGCTCCGCGCGCGCGTGCGATGGCGGCGTCGGGCGCGGCAGCGAGCCTCGCCGGCTGCGCCGGCGCCGCGACCGGCTCGTTGGTGGGAGCGAGCGCCACGTCCTCCGGCAGATCGAGATGCACCGGCCCCTGCGGCTCGCTCAGCGCGAGCGCGGATGGCCTGCGTCAGCGTCTCGCCGATGCGCCCGCCTTGAGCGGCAGCGTCGCCTTGGTGATCGGCTTGAACAGCGCATGGTGGTCGATCCACATCTGGATGCGCCGGCCGAGCTGATCGGTGTTGAGGTTGCAGGTGATCGCGATCATCGGCGAGCGGTCGAGATAGGCGCGAGCCGATGCCGGTGGCGAGATTGGTCGCGCCGGGTCCGAGCGTTGCGATGCAAAGCCCGGGCGCGCCGGTCATGCGGCCGGTGACGTCGGCGGCGAAGCCGGCCGAGCCTTCGTGGGCGGTGAGCACGAACTCGACGCCGCCCTTGCGCATCGCCTCCATCAGCGGCAGCACGTTGCCGCTCGGGATGCCGAAGCCGCGGGTGATGCCGTTGGCCCTGAGCGTTGCGACGATCAGATCGGCGTTGTTCATGCGATGGATATCAGCATCTGTGTGGGCGCCTGGAGGCGGATCATTCAGCCTGTGTTCGGTTCGGATTGCTGTCGTGCGGAGAACCGGCGCAGTAGAGATCAAGGCAACGGCTGCGGGCCGTGGACCGGGCCGCTCCATCGCCGGGCTTGACTACACCAGGCGCAAGGGAATGTCCTCAGCGGACTTTCGCTCGCCGGCCGGCGAACGCAATCTGGGCGTGGGGTAAGGCGCATGGATCTCGGGCTGCAGGATCGGGTCGCCGTCGTCACCGGCGGGACCTCGGGCATCGGGCTTGCCACCGCGCGCCTGCTCCTGCGCGAGGGCGCGGCGGTCGCGATCTGCGGCCGCGACGAGGCGCGGCTCGCGGCGGCCAAGGCGTCGCTGCTGGGGAACGCGGCGGAAAAACAGTTGCTCGCGCTGGCCTGCGATGTGCTCAACAAGCATGCCGTCGAGCGCTTCGCCGGCGCGGTCGAGCAATGGGCGGGGCGCTGCGACATCCTGGTCACCAATGCCGGGCAGGCCCGCATGTCGACCTTCGCGGATACGTCGGATGACGCCTGGCGCGAGGAGCTGGAGCTCGAAATTCTTCAGCCAGATCCATCCGATCCGCGCCTTCAAGCCGCTGCTGGACGCGCAGCGACGCGGCGGCGATCCTGGCGGTGAATTCGCTGCTCGCCTACGAGCCCGAGCCGCACATGGTCGCGACCGCGGCGGCGCGCGCCGGCGCGCAGAGCCTGGTGAAATCGCTGGCGCGCGAATTCGCGCCGCGCATCCGCGTCAACTCGGTGATGCTCGGCCTGGTCGACTCCGGCCAGTGGGAGCGCCGCTTCGTGGCGCGCAAGGACCAGGCGCAGACGCGCGAGCAGTGGCTTCGCCGACGTCGCGCGTGACAAGCATATCCCGATGGAGCGGCTGGGCGAGCCTGACGAGGTCGCCCGCGTCATCGCCTTTCTCTGCTCTCCGGCCGCGGGCTTCATCACCGGCGCGCAGCTCGAGATTTCCGGCGGAGCCTCCCGCCATATCTGAGAGCTGGATGCCCATCTCGGCCTCAATCCTTCGGGCCGAATGCCGCCTGCGCGACCGCGGTCGGCAGCGCGATGCCCAATCCTTGCTCCACCGCCTTCTGGTAGATGCGCCAGGCAATGCCGATGTCGTGCGACACCATGCCGGTGGTGTGGATGAGGATCCGCTCGTCGTCGCGCTCGCGGCCGGGCTTGAGCCCGCGACCACCTCGCCGATGTCGGCATGCAGGCGCGCGCGGTCGAACTGGCCGGCTGTCGATCATGTCGCGAAACTCGCGCACGGTCATGTTGCAGTCCCAGTCGTCGATCACGACCTTGTCGAACTGGGCCCAGCCCGCCGGATCCATCTCGCGACGCGCCAGCGAAACGAACGTCGCACCGCGGTCGCACCCACGGCTCGCGGCTGACGATATCGGTCCGCGTCGTTCCGCCGATCGCGATATCGGCGTTGCGCACAACCTCTTCGATGCTGTCGAGCGGGCGCACCGGGATGCCGAGGGTCTTCGACCATTTGGCAGCAAAGGCCTCGCGGGTGTCCGGGCGCCGCGACGTGCAGATGATCTCGTCGAAGCGGTAGAGGTGCCGCAGGCAGCGCAGGCAGTTCTCGCCCATGGTGCCGACCCCGACGAGTCCCAGCCGTGCGCGGCGACTTGGGTCCCAGCCATTTGAGCGCAACCATCGCGGCGGCGGCGCTGCGGATGGCATAGGTCCAATGCTCGTCCAGGATGGCGATAGGGTGTCCGGTCCTGGGATCGGCCAGCACGATGTAGCGGGCGCAGTCGAGACGTCCCACGGTGTTGCGCACGCCGTCGTCGTAATAGGAGTAGAGGCGCACGCCCGCGATCGGCTCGTCTTCCAGGATCACGGTCTTGACGTGCCAATGATTGTGGAACGGCGCCCCGACGTCGAGCTTCTGGCTCGGCGGCACCGACCATTTCACCGAGTTGCGCGCGTGCATGCGAAAGACGTCTTCGCAGATCGCCATCGCGTCGGGCACCGGCAGGAGCTTCACCGTGGTGGCGTAGTCGATGAAAAGGACGCTCTCGGCCGCGTTCATTGGCAAAGGTAGTCCTCGATCATGCCGACATAGGACACCGCGCCGCCGACCAGGTCGGATACCGCGATGCGCTCGTCCTCGGAGTGCCACTGCTCGATGGCGCCCGGTCCCCACATGCCGGACTCCCGCCCTTGAAGCAGAAAAAGCCGGCGTCGAGCGCGCCGTGGCTGTGAAAGGTCGCCGGCGGCTGCAGGCCCATGCGCCGGCACCCGCCGCTGGCGGCCCGCATGAAGGCGCCGTCGGGCGCGATCTCGGCCGGATACATGAAGGGGCCGAACTCGGTCTTGACCTGCCAGGGCTCGCCGATATCCGCCGCTGCGGCGATGGCGGCAAAGGCCGCCTGCGGATCGTCGCCGGGGAGAAGACGCCGGTCGAACACCAGCCGAACCTCGTCCTGCACGGTGTGGGTCGCCTCCGGCCATGAGCGCACGGCCGTGGGCGTCGAGCGTGGCCTGGCCCAGGCCGGGATGTTTGCTCCCTCCGACATCGACGGCCATCACGCGCTCGAGCACGCGGCGCGCGCCCTCGATCGCGTTCACGCCCACCCACGGCGGTGCTGCTGTGCGAGGCCTTGCCGCGCACGGTGACGATGACGTCGACGCGGCCCTTGTTGGCGAGCGCGACCCGGCTGGTGGTGCCGATCACGATCACGGCGAGGCTTGGCGCGAAACCGAGCGCGTCGCAGATGCTGATCGCGGCGTCGTGCCGGCCGGTCTCGCCAGCGGTGCTCACCGTGAACATGAGCCGGCCGCGCAAGGCGAGGCGGTCGGCGGCGGTCTTCACCGCCGCAAGCGCCGCGGCGAGCGACCCTTTCTGCTCGGACACGCCGCGGCCGCGGACATGGGCGCCCGCCGCATCCTCGATCAGCTCGCCGGCATAAGGATTGGGCATGCGGTTCGCCGGATGGGTCATGGCATAGGCCATCAGCATCAGGCTCTTGTCGGCGCGCTCAGGCCCGAGCTCGACCAGGAGGTTGCCCATCGGATCGCGCCGCCATGGCAGGCCGAGCGATTGCACCAGCGGCACCACCTGCTCGGAGATGAAGCTTTGCACCTGCGGCTCGTGCTCGAAGCGTTCGGTCTGGGGCTGGGATGGCGGACGAAGCGCGCGTCCACGCGACGATGTCTTTTGTCAGGACGCTCAAATGTCCGGTCTCTTCGTTCGCCATCCATGGCTCCTTTGCCGAAAGCGCCTGTCACCCGTCGTAGGCGTGAGCGTCTAGTCGTGGAGGCGCGGCCGGCGGAAGACCAGGCTCGCCGAGGTCCCAGAACAATCCCGCCATGGCGCCCAGCCCCTCGCGCGCGATCGGGCCGAGCATGTGCTCGTCGGGCGCGTGCTGCGAGCATCCGGCATAGGAATGCGGGATCCAGATCGTACGCAGGCCGAGCACGTCGATAAAGCTGTCGTTGGGCAGCGATCCGCCGATATTGGGCAGGATGGCCGGCGCCGTGCCGGTGGTGCGCTCGATCGAGCGGGCGGCGAAGCCGACCCAGGGATCCTCGGGATCGAGCCGGCTGGCGCGAAAGAATCCGTCGTCGCCGCCGCGCACCTCGACCTGCGCAAAGCCGTGGCGGTCGAGGTGTCGGCGCAGCGCCGGAACGATGTCGTTTACGTTCGGTCCCGACCACGTAGCGCAGCTGGCAGTGTGCGCGTGCGCTGCCCGGGATGGCGTTGACCGGATGGTCCGGCGTGCCGGTCGTGAATGCCAGCACCTCGAAGCTGTTCCAGCCGAACACGCGCTCGGCCGGCGTGAGCTCCGGTTCGCCCCAATCGCGATCGACTGTCGGGCCGTTGCCGCCGCCGTCGACCTCGACGCCGGCCGAGCATCGTCCGCACCGACGGCGGCAGCGGCGGCCGCCATTCCGGCACCCGGATCGTCCCGCGTGAATCGGTGATGCAGGCGAGCGCATGCGCCAGGATGATGCCCGGATTGGCGAGCAGGCCGCCCCAGTTGCCGGAGTGATGGCCGCCCTCGCGCAGGTCGACGATGAGGTCGATCCGGTAGCCGCCGCGCGCGCCGAGAAAGAGCGTCGGCCGCTCGGGTGCGATGCGCGGGCCGTCCGAGGCGATCAGCAGATCCGCGTGCAGCAGGCCGCTGCTTGTGTCGCATGCAAAGCTCGCGCAGTCCGGCCGAGCCGACCTCCTCGCCCATCTCGATCAGAATCTTGGCGTTGAAGCCCAGGCGCGCGCCGGCGCGTTCGCGCTCGGCGAGCGCCGCCGCCAGCGCCGCGATGTTGATGCTGTGCTGGCCCTTGTTGTCGGCCGTGCCGCGGCCGTAGATGCGCTGCGCCTTCGACGGTCAGCACCCAGGGCGACAGGCCCGGCCGCCACAGGTCGTCGAGGCCGCGAACCGTGTCGCCGTGGCCGTAGATCAGAACCGTGAGCAGGTCCGCATCCTCGATGCGCTCCGCGACCAGGAACGCAGGACCCGACGGATTGTCGAGAATACGCGACGTGAATCCGAGCGGGGCGAGGCTCGGCACCATCTCGTCGTCGAGATAGCCGCGCAGCGCGCCGGCGCGTTCCGGCTCCTGGCTGGTGCTCGGGATGGCGACCGCGCCTGCGCAGATCGACGAGAAATTCGCCGCTGTCGAAATAGCCGTGCGCGCGAGCGATGGCGGCGGCGCGGCTCATGATCTCACCTTCTGCGCGATATCGACCTTCGCGGCGGCTGCACGCTGAGTCCGTGCGGATGGCCGATTACGGTCGAGCGATATTGCATGTCGTCCGCTGCCGCGGCAAGGACGGCGGTGCATGCTCCGCGACTGCGGGAGACGTGCGTGTTCAAGATCCTGCACTCTGGATGAATGTCCGACCAGTCCGATGGAGCCGGGGCGCGGCGAGCAGATCAAGCTCGTCAATCCGAGCCTCGGCACCGAGAAGGTCGACGTCCATCTCAACCGGCTCGTGCCCGGCGGCCCGCGCGGCAAGCTGCATCACCACACCAAGGCCGACAACGTCTACATCGTGAAGCGCGGGCAGGGTACGCTGACGGCGGATGGAAAGACCTATGTCATCCGCGAGAACGATGTCGTGTATATTCCCGCCGGCATGACGCATTCCCTCGCCAACCTGAGCGACGGACGTATTCGAGATTTTCGAGATCTACGCGCCGTCGGGCGAGCCATTTCGATTTCGTGCTGGACGAGTGAGAGATTCAACGCGTGACTGCGCATGAGCGAGAATGAAGGCGTCCTGTTCGTCCCCTACAAAGACACGCTCGGGCTTGCTGAACGTCGAGGACGCCATGCGCCGTCTGCGAGCAGGTCTACGCCGATGCATGCCCGCGGCAGCGTGGTGCTGTCGAACCCGCCCAGCTTCAAGCTCGACGTGGCGGACGGCTTCAACAACCACTGGCATGTGAAGTCCGTTTTCCTCAAGGACATCCCGACCACCGGCGTGCGGATCTACAACTACTTCGACGATGGCGTGCGCAACACGGTCGGCGGCCTCGACTGCACGCGTTACATCGTGCTGTCGGATCCGCATAGCGGCGAGCCGGTCGCCATCGTCGACGAGCACTGGAGCTATGCCATCCGCAGCACCGCCGCCGCGACCATCGCCTGCAAGTGGGTCGGGCCCAAAGACCCGAAGATCCTCGGGCTGGTCGGCATCGGCACCATGGGCACGAATGCGCTGCGGTGCCTTTCCACCATGTACCAGTTCGACGAGATCCGCTGCACCTCGCGGCAGCCGGAGACGCGGGCGGCGTTCGCGCAGAAATGGTCGCAGGCGCTCGGGATCCCGGTCATCGCCAAGGATTCGGTCGAGGAGGTGGTGCGCGGCGCCGACATCGCCGTCGGCGGCACCACGTCAGGCGACGTGGTGAGCCGCGAGCCCTGGCTCAAGCCGGGCTGCACCTTCATCTCGCTGGCGCGCCGCGAGCTCGATCCGGCCGGCTGGTCGAAGATGGACAAGGTCGTCATCGACAGCTGGGAATTCAACATGCTGCAGCGCGAGTTCAAGCGCATGGTCGACGGCGGCCTGTTCTCGCGCGAACAGCTCCACGCGGAAATCCAGGAGCTGGTCGTCGGGCGCGAAGAGGGCCGCGAGCGCGACGATGAGCGCATCCTGATCCATACCACCGGGCTTGTGTCGCAGGACGTCGCACTGGCACACTTCTTGTATCGAAATGCGCTCCAACAGGGCCTCGGGATCTGGCTGCCCACCGCACACTGAGCGGGTCGTGACGCGTCAGGGCTCCCGCAACGGACAGGAGCACGGGATGAGCAGCAGTTCGCGGGTCGATCGGCGCGGCTTCCTGCGCAACGCGGGCCGGACCGCGCTCGGCGCCGCCGCGGCGCGGCAGCCGTCGGTCCATGGGCATCCTCGGCCATGGCGCAGGAGAAGTTCCCGGCGCGCGACATCAACTGGATCATCTATCAGGCGCCGGGCGGATCGATCGATACCACCGCGCGCATCATCCAGCCCTATCTCGAGAAGCAACGGGATCAAGACCAACCTCGAATATGTCCTGGGCGCGGGCGGACGCGTCGCGCGCAGCAAGCTCTTCACCGCGCGGCCGGACGGCTACGTGATGATGACGGAGTCCGCGCCGGGCGGCGCCATCGACGAGGTGATCGGGCGCGCCGGCTACAAGGCCAGCGAGTTCATCGCCATCTACGGCTGGAGCGTGGTGAGCTGGCAGCTCTGCGTGAAGAAGGACTCCCCGATCCAGACCTTCCAGCAATTCGTCGACGAGTGCAAAAAGCGCCGCGTGGTCGTCGGCACCATCGGACGCTCGGGATCGAGCCACATCCAGCTGGCCGCGCTGCAGAAGGAATTGAACCTGCCGTTCGGGATGGTGCATTTCGAGGGCTCGGGCAAAGCCTATCCCGCGGTCCTGGGCGGTCACGTCGACGCCGCGATCAGCGGACCGGGCTCGGGCTCGCGCATGCGCGACAGTCTGCATTTCTCGCGGTCACCGGCGAAGAGCGCGAGAAGGCGTTGCCGGATGTGCCGACGCTGAAGGAGCTGGGCTTCGCGGTCACGCCCATCGATCAGATCTGGTACGCCATGGCCACGCCGAAGGTGCCGGACGATCGCATCGCGATGCTGTCCGAGCGCATTCGCCAAGGCGTTCGAGGACAAGATGCTGTGGGAGCAGATGCAGAAGGCCGGCGAATATCTCAAGCTGCTGACGCGTCCGCAGGTCGGAGGACATGGTGCGGAAAGCAGGCCGAGGTGATCGAGCGCTACAAGGACCTGCTGGGCTGAGCGCGATCATGCATGCTCGGTAATGACGAACGCCGGGCAAGTGACCATCGACGCCTTCCTGCGTGCCGGCGCCGCGTTCCCGGTGCGAGATCTGGCACAGGCTCGGGCTGCGGCGGCCGAGCGCGCCAGGCGCGAGCAATCACAAGCGACGACAATGTCCCTAGATACAAGCGCCAGAGCCTACTGGCGTGAAGAGTTTTCTCTGATCGCGCTGCTGCTGCTGTTTTTCATCGCCATCGTCGCGTTCGCCTACACGCTTCCGTTCGACGCGCGGCTGTTCCCGCTCATCATCGGCTGCGCCGGCATTGCTCTCACGCTTGCGGTTGCGCTCGAGCAAGTGCGCCGGCGCCGCGCCGGCGCTGCGGCGGTGGTCGACGCGGACGACCCGGCCACGAGGGCCGATTGGCCGCGCTATGCCACCGCCCTCTGTCGGCGCCGGCATTCGGCCTGCTGTTCTGGCTGTTCGGCTTCATCATCGCCTCGTTCGCCGCGATGATGCTGATCCCGCTGCTGATGGGATATGCGCAACCGGCGGCGGCTGGTGGTGACGGCGGCGATCACGGTCGCCGTCCTCGCGGTCATCGGCCCGTACCTGCTCAATGTCGAACTGCCGCAGGGCGTGGTGGGGGACTGGCTGATCGACAAGCTCGCCCTGCGCACGGGCTGAGCGGCGCCATGCTCGATCACCTCATCCTCGGTCTGACGGCCGCCCTGCAGTTCAAGCAGTTCATGTTCATGATCGCGGGGACGGTGATCGGCCTTTGGGTCGGCGTCTTGCCGGGGCTCGGCGGTCCGGTCGCGATGGCGATCCTGATCCCGTTCACGTTCTCGATGGATCCGCTCTCCGCGCTGCTGATGCTGGCGTCCATTTCGGTCGGCGCCGCCTTCGGCGGATCGGTCACCTCGATCCTGCTCAATATTCCGGGCGAGGCATCGTCCGCCGCCACCGCCTACGACGGCTATCCGATGGCGCAGCAGGGCAAGGCCAAGGTCGCGATGGGATTGTCGGCCGGCGCTTCGCTCGCCGCTGCCATCGTCGGGGTCCTCATTTTGATGTTCGCGTCGGGGCCGGTGGCAAAGGCGGCTCTGGCGTTCAGCCCGGCGGAATATTTCGCGCTCGCCATTCTCGGCCTCACCGTCGTCTCGGTGGCCGCGCTCGGCTCGACCATCAAGGGACTGGCGATGGGCGCGCTCGGGCTTGCCATCAGCCTGATCGGCATCGATTCGATCCTCGGCGCGGAGCGCTACACCTTCGGTTTCGTCTACCTGCTCGACGGCATCAGCTTCGTGCCGGTCATGGTGGGCCTGTTCGCGATCACCGAGCTCATCAGCATGATCCTGGAGGGCGGCACCATCGCCAAGGCGGGCAAGCTGGAGGGATCGCTGTGGGACGGATTCTGGGACACGTTCCGCTATCCGTTCACGCTGATCCAGAGCACCGCGGTCGGCGCCTTCCTCGGCATGATCCCGGGCATCGGCGCGACGGCGGCGAATTTCCTCGCCTACAGCGTGGCGCAACGATCCTCGAAGCATCCGGAACGGTTCGGCAAGGGCGCGCCGGAAGGGATCATCGCCCCTGAAGCATCGAACAATTCCTGCATTCCGACCAGCCTGATTCCGGCACTGACGCTCGGAATTCCCGGCGGAGCGACCTCCGCCATCCTCCTGGTTGCGGTCACCCTGCAGGGCTTGCGCCCTGGACCCATGCTGTTCACCTCGAACCCGGAGCTGATCTGGGGCTTCTTCATGGGCCTGCTGATCGGCGCCGTCATGGCGACCATTCTCTATCTGATCATGATCCCGTGGTTCGCGTTGATCACGATCGTTGCGCATCGAGCTGATGGCGCCGATGCTCCTGATCGTCACACTGTTCGGCGCCTACGCCAACGAGCGCAACATGATGGACGTGTTCGTTGCGATCTTCTTCGGCCTGTTCGGCTATTTCCTGCGGCGCCACGGCTATCCGCTGATCAGCCTGGTCATCGGTCTCATTCTCGGCAAGCTCGCGGAAGGCTCGTTCCACCAGGCGCTGATGATCTCGGATCACGACTACTCCGTCTTCTTCCTGCGGCCCCTGTCCGCAAGCATCTTCGCGCTATGCCTGGTGCTGGTGCTATGGCCGGGCGTGAAGAAGCGGCTCGGCCACGGCGGCGCCGAGGTGACGTGATAAAGTCACTGGCGTTTGGTTATCGCTGGGCATGAAACGGGGACGCGCATGAACGACGCCGAGATCAGGAAACTGCTGGACGCCCGCATCTCGCGCGAACGGGCGAAGGAGCTGCTGATCGAGCTGGTGAAAGTCCCGAGCCCGCAGACCGAGCTCTTGGAGGACGAGCCGCTGCTCAAGGCCTTCATCAAGACCGCGATCGAGCCGCGCCTGCGCGCCATGGGCTTTGCCGACATCCGCTACGACGCGATGGGCAACCTGATCGCCACCTACGGGGCGGGGACGAGCGGCAAATCGCTGATGTTCATCGGCAATGCCATGAACCAGCCGGCCTCGACCATGCCGAACCCTTACAGCGGCGACGTCGTCGACGGCGCGAAGTTCGACCTGCCCGGCGAATGCGTGATGGGGAAGGGGGCGAGCGAGCAGAAGGCCAACCTCGCCGCCATGCTGCACGCCATGGAGACGGTGATCGCGAGCAAGGTGGCGCTCACCGGAACGCTCATCTTCACCTGCTGCCTGTCGGGCGAAACCGGCAAGCATGATGCCATCAAGAGCGTGGTCGAGGGCGCCGGCGTACGCGCGGACATGGCGGTGCTGGGCGGCACCGGACTCAAGGTCACGCTCGGCAACCGCGGCCGCATCGACGTGTTCGTTACCGTGAAGGGCGCGCCCTGCCACTCGTCGCGGCCGTGGGACGGGATCAACGCCATTACCGGGGCGACCGAGACCATCCGGCGCGCTGCTGGCGCAGGTGAAGGTCGACAAGAGCCATCCGCAGCTGGGCAAGCAGTCGCTCACGGTCAATCACATTCGCAGCTTTCCGGAATCGACCCATACCGTGCAGGATCGTTGCGAGTTCACGCTCGACCGCCGTCTGCTGCCGGGCGATGATCCCAGCGTGGCCTTCGCCGAGATCGAGCGGATCGCCAAGAAGGTCGAGCAGGTCAAAGACCCGGTCAGCGGCAAGAGCTACAGCGTGGACGTGCGGCTCGGGCCGTTCATGTATCCCTCACTGGTGACGACGGAGTCGCCGATCGTGCGCGCGATCCTGCACGCCAGCGAGGTCATGCTGGGCAAGCCGGTCGAGACCTATTACTCCCCCTCGGCGTTCGACCAGGGCTACCTCAACCATGTCGGCATCGCGACCGCGAACTTCGGCGCCGGCGAGCATCAATACGCCCACACCGACTACGACATGGCGTCGGTCGAGCGCACCACTGACTCGGCGCGGGTATATGCGTTCATGATGCTAAATTATTTGGCGTAAGCGAGCGAGGCCCCGTTCCGTGTTGCGGGCGTCTGGTGGCGCATCGAGCCGGCCGCAGAAATATTCCTTTTCATATAATCTGGTTTTGCTAGCATGACGTTTTGTTGGCGGTCGTGTGCCCGGACCGCGTGCGCAGGAGACACGGTGTGCCCACAGCCGCCCCGCTCGGGACGTCATTGGCCCAGTCGCAATCCCGCAACGGCGGCACGCCCAGCGTGGTATTCCTGCATGGGATCGGCGGTGCGGCCCGTGGATGGGCGCCGCAGATCGCGGCTTTCAAGGGCGCAGGCTTGCATCCGGTTGCGCTCGACCTTCCGGGCTATGGTGCGCGGCCGGCCGTCGACAAGATGGATTTCGAGGAGCTTGCGGCAGATCTCGAGGTGACGATCGATCGGCTCGGCCTCGAGCGTCCAGCGCTCGTCGGTCACTCCATGGGAGGAATGGTCGCGCAGACCGCGATGCGCCGCCGCCCCGACGGTTACCGCGCTGCTGTGCTCGTCGGCACCAGCCCCGCCTTCGGCGATGCCAAGGGTGAGTTCCAGCAGAGGTTCATCGCCGACCGCCTCGGCCCGCTGGATGCGGGCGCGACCATGCCGGAACTCGCGGCAGCGATCGTCGACGGGATCATCGGACCAAGCCCCGATGCGGGCGGCCGTTCGCTCGCGATCGAAACCATGGCGTCGACGCCCGCCTCCACCTATCGCGCGGCGGTCAGGTGCCTCGTGACGTTCGACGAGCGCGCCAACCTGCCAAACATCCGGCGTGCCCGTGCTCTGTCTCGCGGGCGAGCACGACCGTAATGCGCCGCCTCCCATGATGGAGCGCATGGCCGGCAAAGATACCGGGCGCGCGCTACGTGTGTCTGCCCGGCGTCGGCCATTTGCCCAACCTCGAGGCGCCGGCCGCCTTCAACGCGGCGGTGCTGGCTCTCTCGTCGATTCACCGTCGGCCGCGCGAGCCTGAGCGGAGGCCATCCGGTGCACCCTCCGATCAATGCGCACGACGTTGATGCCCCGATGTTCGCGGCCGACGCGTTCCGGCTTGTCCGATGTCAGGCCGACCTGATCGGCAAGGCGCGCCGGTTCGGGCAACGCGTGCTCGCGCCGCGCGCCGCCCAGCACGATCGCGACGCGACGTTTCCGATCGAGAATTTCCGCGATATGCGCGGCGAGGACCTGCTCTCCATCTGCATCCCGAAGGCCGACGGCGGCACCGGCGCCGGATTTCCAGACCTACTGCATCGCCGCGGCCGAGCTCGGCCGCTATTGCGGCGCGACCGCGCTGCTCCTGGAACATGCACGTGTGCTCGACCCTGTGGTCGGGTCCGCTCGCCGACGATCTGCCGATGAGCCCTGGGGATCGCGCCGCCCACAACGCGCGCCGCGGCCTGCACTATCGTCGCATCATTGAGCGATGGCGCCGTCTACGCGCAGCCGTTCTCGGAGGGCGGCGCCGCCGCCGCCGGCACGGTCGCGTTCGGCACCGAGGCGCGCCCGGTCGAGGGCGGTTTCATCGTCAACGGCAAGAAGATTTTCGCCTCGCTCTCGGGCGCCGCGGACTACTACGGCGTGCTGTGCACCGAGCGCGCTGAGGTCGAGACCGCCAGCCGGCGCAACACGCTCTATCTCGCCATCCCCGCCAACGCGCCTGGCGTGTCAGGTCGTGGGCGACTGGGACCCGCTCGGCATGCGTGGAACGGTGTCGCGCACGCTGCTGTTCAGCGACGTGTTCGTGCCGGAGGCCGAGATGCTGATGCCGCACGGCGTGTATTTTCAGCGCGGCGACCGCGCTGGCCGCACATGTTCCTGACGCTGTCGCCGACCTATATGGGGCTCGCGCAGGCGGCCTACGATTTCACCGTCCGCCTATCTGCGCGGCGAGATCGCCGGCACGCCGCCGGTCAAGCGCCGCATGTTCCCGACCAAGCAGATCGCGGTCGCGGAGATGCGCGTGATGCTCGAGCAGACCAAGGCGCTGTGGTTTCAGGCCATCACCGAGGCGCGCGCCAACCCGAGCAAGGAGCAGGTGCTGCGCGCCTATGCCGCGCAGCACACGGTGATGGAGAATGCCAACGCGCATCGCAGCGAAGGCGATCCGCACCTGCGGCGGTCAGGCCATGCTGAAGAGCCTGCCGCTCGAGCGCATCTACCGCGACAGCCGCTGCGGCTCGCTCATGCTGCCGTGGACCGCCGAAATCTGCCTCGACCGGCTCGGACGTGAGACCTTGTACGAACCGGGCGAAACGGACGAGTGATGATGGGTAGGGCACAATGTCCGCCTCGGACCGCCTCGCGGCACAACACGAGCCGCATCTAATCTTCGAGAGCTGAGCCCAACATCGTTATGGACCTCTCCGATCTCATCGACCGCCATGCGGCCTTCGCGCCCCAGAAGGCCGCCATCCGGTTTCAGGGCCGCACGCTCACCTATGCGACCTTCGCTGAGCGCATTGCTGCCGCAGCGCGCGCTCTCAAGTCGGGGCTTGGTATTGGCCGCGGTGATCGTGTGGCGATGCTGTCGACCAACCATCCCGACTACCTCGTCCTGCTCTATGCCTGTGCGCGACTCGGCGCGATGCTCGTGCCGCTCAACTGGCGACTCGCACCTCCGGAGCAGGTCTTCATTCTCTCCGATGCCTCGGTAAAGGCCCTCGTGGTCGAGGAGGGGCTCGCCGCCGTGATTGCCCCGCTGATGGAGGCGCTGCCAGACGCCCGCGTCATCGGCCTCGACTTCGCACCGGCGCGCTGCACGTCGTTCGAGCAGCTCCTGGCCGCCGGCAGCGGTGACGGCCGCAACGCAACTATCGATCTCTCCTGTCCGCTGCTTCTCGTCTACACCTCCGGCACGACCGGCCGGCCGAAAGGCGCGGTGCTGCGCCAGGAGGCGCTGGTATGGAACGCGGCGATGAGCCAGCACATGCACGGACTTGACAGCCGACGATCACGTGCTCACCGTGCTGCCGCTGCTTCCACGTCGGCGGGCTCAATATCCAGACCACGCCCGCGCTGCAGCTCGGCGCCACGGTGACTATCCATCCCGCGTTTCACACCCGACGCGGCGCTCGCCGCGCTGGACGAGGACCGGCCCACGCTCACCGTGCTGGTGCCGGCGACGATCCAGGCCCTGATCGAGCATCCGCGCTGGAACGGGACCGACGTGTCGACGCCTGCGTGCGGTCACCACCGGCTCGACCCTGGTGCCGCAGCCGCTCATCGACGCGGTGACGGCGCGCGGCGTGCCGGTGCTGCAGGTCTACGGCTCGACCGAGACCTGCCCGATTGCGGTCTACACCCGGCTCGGCGGCGATCCATCGCGCGGTGCGTCCACCGGCCTGCCCGGCCTCCACTGCGAAGCGCGCATCGTCGACGAGGCGGGCCGCGAGGTCGCCGCGCGGCACACCGGGCGAGGTCGTGGTGCGCGGCCCCAACGTGTTCTTCGAGTACTGGGGCAACGCGGCAGCCACCGCGCGAGGCGCTGCGCGATGGCTGGTACCATACCGGCGACATCGGCACGCGCGACGCCGACGGTTACTTCTTCGTCCACGACCGCAAGAAGAACATGATCATCTCGGGCGGCGAGAACATTTATCCGGCCGAGATCGAGCGCGTGCTGCACGAGCATCCCGCCGTCGCGGAGGCGGCCGTGATCGGCTGTGCCGGATCCGAAGTGGCAGGAGGTCCCGGTCGCCTATGTGGTGACGCGCAAGGGCATGCCGGTCGACGCCGAGGATTTGCTGCGCCACGTCGCGGCGCAGCTCGCGCGCTTCAAGATCCCGCGCGATGTCGTTTTCGTTGACGATCTGCCACGGAATGCGCTTGGTAAGGTGCAGCACTTCCGGCTGAAGGAAATGGCGAAGGCCACGTGATCGCCCGATGCCTGACGCAGTAGCCCCGATGCAGATCGCCGTCCTAGGCGGAGGCAACGGGTCGTTCGCGGCCGCCGGCGATCTCACCATGGCCGGGCACGAGGTGCGGCTGTGGCGGCGCGACCGCGCAGGCGGTCGCCGCACATCGCGAAGCCGGTCGCCGCATCCTGGTGAAGGATTTCAACGGGCGCCATGACGTTGCCGTGGCGTGCGTCACCGGCGACCTGGCCGAGGCCGTGCGCGGCGCGGAGCTGATCCTGTGTCCCGCGCCCGCGACCGCGCAGGCGGACATCGCCAGCGCACTCGCGCCGCATCTCGTTGACGGGCAGGTCGTGTTTCTGCCACCGGGCACGTTCGGCTCGTTGCTGTTCGCCAAGGCTGCACGCGACGCCGGCCATCGCGCCGACGTGGCCTTTGCCGAAACCGGGACGCTTCCGTGGCTGACGCGCAAGCATGGCCCGTTCGAGGTTGCGATCACCGTGCGCGCCAAGCGCCTGCCGACCGGCGTGTTTCCGCTGCACGCGCAAGGACCACGCGCTGGCCATCATCTCGAAGGCCTTCCCCGGCGTGATCGAGGATTGCGGCGACGCGCTCTCCGGCGCGCTGATGAATGCCGGGCCGATGATCCATCCGCCGCTCATCACCATGAATGCCGGCCCGCTGGAGCATTTCGACCGTTGGGACATCCACAAGGAGGGGACGCAAGCCTCGATCCGCCGCGTCACCGACGCGCTCGATGCCGAGCGCATCGCGGTGCGCGAGGCGCTCGGCTACGGCGCGCCGCATTTTCCGCTGGCCGATCACTACGCGAAGCGAAGGCGAGGAGTGGATGTACGGCCGCGGCTCGCACGACCGGCTGACCGATTCGGGCGACTGGCGGGAGCACATCGTGCTGACCACGCACCGCTACATGCTGGAGGACACGCGGATCGGCCTGTCGTTCCTCGTTTCGGTTGCCGAGCTTGCCGGCGTTGCCGACGCCGCTCGCGCGGGCGCTTCGCCGCCATCGGCAGCGCGATCTGCGGCGAGGATTTCATGGCGACGGGACGGACGCTGAAGAGTCTCGGGCTCGGTCATCTCGACCGTGCCGGTTTGCAGGTTCTCCTGCGTGAAGGCTTTCGATGAACGAGCGCGCCCGTATCGCCTCGCTGGGCGCGGGCCGCATGGGGCGCGGCATTGCGGTCGCGTTCGCCTATGCAGGCCATGCCGTGACGCTCGTCGACTTCAAGCCGCGCGATGCTGCATCCTTTGCCAAGCTCGCCGCCGAGGCGACTGGACGAAGTGCGCGCCACGCTCGACGACGCCTCGCGCGCTTCGGGCTGTTTGACGCAGGACAAGGTCGATCGCATCGTTGCACGCGTTGCGGTGGTGCGCGAAGCGGACGCGGCCGCGGCGCTCTCATCCGGCATCCGTGATCTTCGAAGGCGTCCCGGAGGTGCTCGACCTCAAGCGCGAAGCGCTGGCGCGCGCATCCGCAGCTCGCGGGGCCGCAGCCGATCATCGCCTCGACCACATCGACCATCCTGGTCGACGATCTGTCGGGCGCGGTCGGCGCATCCGGAGCGGTTCCTCAACGCCCACTGGCTCAATCCGGCCTATCTCGTGCCGCTGGTCGAGCTCTCGCCCGGCGCTGCGCACCGATCCCGCCGTCACCGCAGCGCTCAAGGCGCTGCTCGAAGGCATCGGCAAGGTGCCGGTCGTGTGCGCGGCGCGGCCCGGCTATATCGTGCCGCGCATCCAGGCGCTCGCCATGAACGAGGCCGCGCGCATGGTGGAGGAAGGCGTGGCCTCGGCCGAGGACATCGACAAGGCGATCAAGTACGGCTTCGGCTTCCGCTTCGCGGTGCTCGGCATGCTGGAGTTCATCGACTGGGGCGGCGGCGACATTCTCTACTATGCCAGCCGCTATCTCACGCAAGCGCTGGGCAGCGAGCGCTACGCCGCGCCCGAGATCGTCGAGCGCAACATGCGGGAGGGCCGCATCGGATTCACCACCGGGACGGGCTTTCTCGACTACGCGAACCTCGACCTCGACGCGCATCGCCGGGACCGGCTCAAGGCATTCGTCGCGATGTTGGCGCAGCTTGGGCTGACAAGGCCGCCCGTGGTGGAAGATTAGAACATTTTCAGTTGGTTTGATGCAGCACTTCGCACCTCGGGCGTCACCCGCGGGCCTGACCCCGGTCCTTCGCTTCGCAATATCCAATTGCGTCTTGCTCAGAGACTTTTTGCCAATGAGATGGATGCACGGGTCAAGCCCGCGCATGACAACTCATGAGGGCAGCACGTGTGCTAGGCTAAATCCTCATCATCCAAACACGTCCTGCAGCACGCCGTCGCGCACGACCACGGTGTTGTCGACCGTGATCGTGGTGCGCATGACCGGAATGTCGAAGTGCCCGGCCGTGTAGCGCCCGGCGAACTCGTTGGCGCCGGTCGAGAACAGGAAATTGCCGGCGACCGCCCGCAGCTCGGTGCCGTTGGTGTCGCGCTGGTCGTACATGGCCAGCGCCTCGTAGCGCGCGTTCGGATTCATGCCGAAGCCGACATGCGACACGGCATAGGCCTCGCGGTCGCCCCACGCGGCGAGGTAGCGGCGCATCATCTCGGCGTCGGCGCCGTCGCCGTCGATCCTGGTGACGTAAGTCGTTCTCCAGGGTGAGCCGCACCGGTGCCTCGAGATAGCGCTTGAAGGTCAGATTGACGTCGCCGCGATCGAGCACCAGCGTTCCATTGACGGCGCCCGCTCTTGGGAAAGCTGACGACGAGGCCGCCGGGCCAGTGCGCGAGCGTGCCGGGCTTGTCGGTCCAGCCCCAGATGCCGACCGTCGAGGCGCCCTCCATGGTCGACGTCGAGATTGGTGCCGGCGGCCGACGTCACCGTCATGCGCTTCGATCCGCGCAGCATTCTTGCCGCCGCGCGCACGCGCGTTTCCAGCCCATCGTCCGGACGCAGTCGCTCCAGCGCCTCGGGATGCTCGTTGGAGATGTAGCAGGATGCGCGCGCCGGACTTGAGGATCGCCGGCGTCTCCGGCGCGTGCATCAGGCCTTCGATGCGTGCAGTCGACGATGAAGCCGGCCTGAGCCGAGCGCCGAGACCACCGGGCGCGAGGCCGCCGATCGCCTCGCTGGCGCCGGTCGAGCGCACCGGCGACCGGATGCGGATTGCGCGGGGTCGGAACCACGATGTGGAACGGGCGCGACGCCGAGCCGCAGCAGCGCCAGCTCGGCGAGGTGCACGTTGAGCGGCCGCGATTGCGTCTCCGACAGGATCGCGGCGCGTGTCGCCCGCGCTTGACGCCGCAGCGCACGAACATCTCGCAGAAGGCGTCGATCCACTTTCCCTCGATCCGGTCGGCGAGCATGCGATCCCCCGTTGCGCTCTCTGCCTGATGTTATATGAAAAAGAATATTTCGTCGCGTATCCCGCCTAGTCGACGTCCGGTCTGCACGCCGGCGCCCAGGGAGCCCCCATGCCGAAACGCCGCAGCGCCGCGTCCGCCGACCGCGCCAAGCGGGCGGCAGCGCGGGCGTCGCGCGTGAAGAAGTCGGGAAGCTTCGCCGAGACCTACCTGTCCTATCTGCTGGCGCGGGCGAGCCACATCGTGGCGAGCGGATTCCATGCCAAGCTCAAGACCTGGAACCTGTCGGTGCCGGAGTATCGCGTCGTCTTCTGTCTTGCCGGTGCCGACGGCCTCGGCGTCGGTGACCTTGCGGCCATGGCGATCATGACCCAGCCGCGCATGACCAAGGTGCTCGACCGCATGGAGCGGCAGGGCCTCGTGGGCCGCCACTCCGACGACGGCGACCGCCGCCGCGTGCTCATCCATCTGACCGCCGCCGGCCGCAAGCGCGCCGCCCCGGTGCTGCGGGCCGCCGGGCCCACCAGGCGCGCCTGCTCGCGCCCCTTCACCGCCGAGGAGCGGGCCGTGATCAAGCGCGCACTCGGCCTTCTGATCAACGGCCGGGCGTGAGCGACTTCACCGCTCCTCCGGAAATCCGATCAGCAGGCGCGCGCGCAAGGCGTTGAAGCCGACGTTGAGCAGGCAGGCCGAGGAGCGAGATCGTGATCAGCGGCACGAACATGTCGACGGTCTGGAAGCTGCGCGAGGCGCGCACCAGCAGATGGCCGAGGCCGTCGGTCGAGGTGATCATCTCCGCCAGAAACACCACGATGCAGGAGATGACGAGCGCGATGCGGCAGCCCGTCAGCACCGGACGGCAGCGCCGCCGGCAGCACCACGGTGACGAGGCAGAGCAGCGGCGAGGTGCCGGCCGCGCGCGCCGACCACGCGAGCTTCGGCTCGACCGCCGACGTGCCCTGGTGGGTGGCGAGCAGGATCGGGAACGCCGCATCGGCGACCACGAGCGCGATCTTGGACGCGTTCTCGAAGCCGAGCGATGAGAATGAAGGCCGGATAGAGCGCGATCTTCGGCACCGGCGCCAGCACGCGCACCAGCGGCTCGCACCAGCGCCTCGACCGCCCGGCTGCCGGTCGCGGCGACGCCGATGCGTGACGCCGATCACGACCGCGATGGCGAAGCCGGCGAACAGGCCGGAACAAGCGTGGTGCGCGACGTGATCGAGGAAGGCGGGCGAGCCGAGCTGCTCGAACCAGCCGCGCGAACACCGCCGCCGGCGGCGGCAGGAGCGACGGCGGCGCAAGGCCGGACGCCGCGATCGCCTGCCAGACGCCGATGATGAGCGCGATCGGCATGATACCGATCAGCGCGCCGACGCTGCGGTCCGAGCGCGTCATGTCGTTCCCACGACGAGATCGTGCGATCGGCTCGGCCCAGCGCGACGAGCCGGCTGCGCAGCGCCTCGAACGCCGGCGTCGAGCGCGAAGCCGAGCGCGCCGATGATGACGATCATGGCGTAGACCGTGTCGTACTGCGCCATCGTCGAGCGAGTTGAACAGGATGTTGCCGACGCCGGTCTGGCGCGCGATCATCTCGCTGGTGACCATGGTGATGAGCGCGAGCACCAGCCCGGTGCGGCAGCCGACCAGGATTTCCGGCAGCGCCGCCGGCAGCACGATGCGCATCAGCCGCGCCAGCGGTCCCATGCCCATGGCGGCGGCGGACCACAGCATCTTCTCCTCCACCGCGCGTGCGCCCTGATAGCTGTGGTAGATCACCGGCAGCGCTGACGCCGAGAAAGATCACCAGCGTCTTCGACGCGTCGCCGACGCCGAGCCACAGCATGATGATGGGCATCAGCGCGGCCTTGGGCACCGGATAGATGATCATCAGCAGCGGATTGAAGAAGGCGGCGACGTATCGGCTGCGCCCCATCATCAGGCCGATCGGCACCGCGAACGGCAACGCCCAAGCGCAAAGCCGACGGCCATGCGCCGCATGGACGCGACGATGTTCAGGAGCGCCTCCGGATCGCCCAGGATCGCTGGAACCTGGGCGAGCGCCGCCGTAAGCGGGCGGCAGTCCGTCGATCGCGAGGAGCCGCGCCGCAACTTCCCACGTGGCGAGCAGCGCCAGCGCAGGCAAGGATCGGCGGCAGGCCGGGGATCGATGCGAGGCGCTCCATCAGCCTCCGTCCTCCGCCGGTTCTTCCTCTCCCGGTTCGTCCATCAGCCGCTCGATGCCGACCACGTAATCCTGGTAGCGGCGATCGAGCAGGAGCGTGGCGCGGTCGCGCGGCCGCGCCAGCTCGATCGGAATGATCTCTTTCAGGCGGCCGGGCGAGCGCGTGATCACCACGACGCGGTCGGACAGGAACACCGCCTCCTCTACGCTGTGGGTGACGAACAGCACGGTCTTGCGGTCGCGCTCCCAGATCGCCGAGCAGCTCGTTCTGCATGCCGCGTGCGCGTGTGGGCGTCGAGCGCGCCGAATGGTTCGTCCATCAGCAGGATGCTCGGCTCGTAGGCGAGGGTGCGCGCGATCGCGACCCGCTGCTTCATGCCGCCGGAGAGCTCCTTGGGATAGAAGTTCTCGTAGCCGGACGAGATGCACCATGGCGAGCAGCTCGCGCACGCGGGCTTGCGCCTCCGCCTTCGCGACGCCCTGCTGCTTGAGCCCGTACATGACGTTGCCGAGCACCGTCTTCCAGGGAAACAGCGCGAATTCCTGGAACACCGGCCCGCGATCGGGGCCCGGGCCGGTCACCGGTTGACCGCTCACCGTCACCGACCCGGTCGAGGGCGCCACGAAGCCGCCGACGATGTAGAGCAGGGTCGATTTTCCGCAGCCGGATGGGCCGAGGACGGAGACGAACTCGCCTTCGGCCACCTGCGAGCGAGATATCGCTGAGCGCGAGGTGCGGACGGCCGCGCTTGGTTTCGAAGGTCTTCGATACCGCCTCGATGGCGATCTTGGCGGTGCTTGTCACCGCTGCGCCGTCTCGGCTGGGAACGACCAGCACGGTTACTGCAGCGGTGCGACGATCGTGGGATGCTTGAACTTCTGGGCGTCGAGCTTTTTCGACAGCATGCCGGTCTCGGCATAGATGTCCAGCATGGCCTGGATGCCGTCGAAGTTCGGCTTGGCTCCCGGTTCGCGCGCGAAGTCGTTGGGCTTGAGCAGATAGGTGTCGAGCACCTGGACCGGCGCCTTGGTCACCTCGGAGACGACCTTGAGCGTCTCGTCGCGATCCGCCATCGCCTTGCCCATGCCGGCGGTGAGATCACGCACGTAGGCGCGAACGAGATCGGGATTCTTGTCGACGAAGTCTTTCCGGCACACCTCCATGATGTGCACGATGTTCTTCTGCTGGTCCTCCAGCGCGAACAGCTTGCGCAGGCCGCCCTTGGCCTCCGCGCGCGCGGCGAACGGCTGGTTGAGCACGCCCACGTCGACGCGCCCGGAGCGGATCGCATCCTCGGAGGCCGGGAATCCGGTCTCGACCAGCTTGATGTCCTTCTCGGCGTCGACGCCGTTGCGCTTGAGCAGCAGCGCCATCGGGCCATAGATGCCGGAGCCGAACACATTGATGCCGACGCTCTTGCCCTTCATGTCGGCGATGGTCTTGATCGGCGAGTCCTCCTTCACCGCCCAGTAGACCGAGAAGCTGCCCGGCTTCTCGCCCACATGCTGGGCGACGATGTAGGTCTCGAGATTGGCCTGGATCGCGCCCTGCGCCATCGACAGCACGCCCTGGGTCGAGCAATCGAGCGCGCCCGCCGCCATCGCCTGCACCATCGGTGCGGTGCCCTGGAACTGCACCCATTCCACCTTGTAGCCCTTGCCGAGATCGGGGAACTGCTCTGGACGGCGCATCATCCAGTATTTCGATTCCTCGGCCGGGATGGTCCAGCCGACGCGGATGGTCTGCTGCGCCGAGGCCGTCGATGGTCCGAGCAAGGAGGCCGCCGCGGCCAACGCGAATACCAATGTTCTGGTCATGTCGTCTCTCGCTCTCCGTCGTCCTCGAGGAAGGTCGCGGCGCAGACACGCCGCGGTGGTCCCGCTTTCGCGCAAGAACGATCGCCGCCGGTCGCGCCTGCGCGGCCAACTCTACTACGATGAAAGCATATGAAAAATGATATTTCTAAGCTTGAAATATCGCGCCGCTGCAGCATTTGTTTGCAGGGCGTGACGAGCGATTGAGCATGGTTGCACGCTCGAGGTCGTCCTGCGGGACCGGAGGACGCCGATGCAGGTGGCGCGGTCCGCTATGGCTCAATCAGGCTGGATTTTGAACTTGCGCGGCATCGGCTCCTGCGACCCCGGACCGAACCAGGCATCGAAGATCTCGGCGGCCTCGCCGGACGCCTCGATGTCGAGGAGCGCGCGGTTGACGGCGTCCTTGAAACCCGGCTCGCCCTTCTTCAAGGCGAATCCGACGCTGCGCGACTTGGTGAAGTCGGGCAGGAAGAGATAGTCGTCCGGGCTGCTGTCCTGCTGCACGATCGCGCGCAGCACGCTCTCATCGGTCGGGAACGCATCGACGCTGCCGTCCTTGAGCGCGGCGAAGGCGACGGCATAGTCCGCACGTACACGATGTCGACGCTCGGCACGACCTCTTTCAGGTTGCCGCCGGCGGTCGACGTGCTGGCAGATGCCGCTTTCCGGCCGGCAAGCTGCTGGACCGAGGTGATGCCGCTCGATTTCTTGACGATCACCGCATGCGGGTGACGAAATAGATCAGGCTGAAGTCGATTTCGCGAAGCCGTTCCGGGTTCTCGTCATCGAGGTTGCGACGAAGTCGAGCTTGCCCTGCTGCAGCATCGGGATGCGCTCGGCGCTCGATAGCGAGACGGTCTCCACCCTGACGCCCAGCCGCTTCGCCACGGCCCGCACCAGATCGATATCGTAACCGGCATGCTCGTTCTCGCCCGGCCGCTTGAAGCTGAACGGCGGCGTGGTGTCGCTGACGCCGACGATGATCTTGCCGCGCGCTTTGACCTCATCCAGCCTCTCGGCGGTCGCCGGCAGCACCAGCGTCAGCAATGCGGCCGATACCGCGGCCACGGCCAACGCTATCGGGCGTTGCATCGTCGTTCCTCCCCATTGTCTTTGGCGGGCCATCTTACCCTGCTGGCCCAGGCAGCTGGCAAAATTCGCCGCGGGGGTCCGTGTGTGTCGCCGGAGCCTCGATGGAGCCGAGGCGGGACGACAAGAGGGAAGGAATGAAGCAGGCCGGACCATCGTGCACGGGAGCGCGCACCGCCGCCACCCGAATACGGCGTACAGGCAGGCTCGCGATTCAGCGCAGCCGCATTTGGCTGACCAGCGAGGTCCTGAATATGCTGTCGTAGAGCGCAAGCCCGAGCGCCACTCGTCCCTGGGCGCATGCCTTGCGGGCGCGCATGACGGTCATGAATGCCTCGAACATGATGTCCCCGGGCACGCTCTGGGCCTCGCCGATCTGCTCGATCTGCGTCACCAGCTGCACGTCGCGCTGGGCGCATTCCACCGGATAGTCCTGCGCTGCTGCTGGCATCACGGCGGACGCGAAGAGCAGCAGAGCCAACGCGGCAACGACGGGCTTGATCGGTTTCATGGCCGTTCTCCGAGCGTGAGGCATCGCGAGATGTGCTGCGGACGCAGGCAAGCGGCGACCGGTGTCACGCCCGCCGTCCTATCGGCACCGCTTCGATCGTCCTGCGCCCGGCTCGGGCCGCTCCAGCCGTGACGTTCGGGGCCGGCCGGATGTTCTGGTTCATGCGGAACAGGTTGTCGGGGTCGTAGCGGCCTTTGATCTCGGCCAGGCGGCGATAGTTCACGCCGTACGCCTTCTCGACGCGGTCGTTTTCATCGTCGGGCATGAAGTTGACGTAGACGCTGCCGGAGGCAAAGGGTGCGGTGGCCTCGAACAATTGGCGGGTCCACGCGACGCAGGCGCGATCCTGGGCCTTGTCCCGCCAGCGCGTATGGACATTCATGATGAAGTGAGCATCGCGGTTCGGCCACGCGGTTGCGTCGGCGGCGACGCGTGCCATGGCACCCCCGACATGCGCGATGAACACCTCGCATTCCGGCGACGGCAATGTACGCATGGCGTGCGAGGATCACCTTGATGGCCTCGTCCGGGAGACCGGCGAAGTCATGGCTCTTCCAGTAGTTGCGCGCGCCGGGCGTCAGCAGCGGATCGAAGGCCGCCTGCCATGCGGTGAACGGGTGAGGCGAGATCACGTCGGCGATCGGCTTGCCGAGGGCGCGCAGGGCTTCGAGCAGCCTTCTCGCCTTCCTTCATGTCGCCGCTGTAGCAGGTCGCGAAGATCAGGACCTCCTTGCCGTGCCATTCCGTGGGCAGGAAAGGAAGCGGCGGCGCCTTGCGCATCACGACCCAGGTTGTGAGCTCGTCGGGTGCGTCATTGGCGATGCGTCGGAACTCCGGCAGGAGCTCGCTTGCCTTGTCGAGCGGATGCACGATCAGCCCGGACAGCACCTCGGGGCCCAGCCGGATGCAGCTTGAACTCGAAAGAGGTCACGACGCCGAAATTGCCGCCGCCGCCGCGCAATGCCCAGAACAGGTCCGGGTTCTCCTTCCGCTGGCGCGAACGCAGCTTGCCGTCGGCGGTGACGACGTCCGCCGAGATCAGATTGTCGACGGTCAGCCCGAACTTGCGGGTGGTCCAGCCGAAGCCGCCGCCGAGCGTGAGGCCGGCGACGCCGGTGGTCGAGTTGATGCCGAGCGGCGTGGCGAGCCCGAACGCCTGCGCCTCCTTGTCGAAGTCGGCGAGCGTAGCGCCGGGCTCGACGCGAGCCGTGCCGAATGCAAGATCGACGCGCACCGATCTCATCAGGGACAGGTCGATGAGGAGACCGCCGTCGCACACCGCGTGGCCGGCGATGTTGTGGCCGCCGCCGCGCACGGCAACGAGCAGCTTTTCGTCGCGCGCGAGCTTGACCGCATGGATGACATCGGCGGCACCGAGGCAACGCACCACGAGGCCGGGCCGTCGGTCGACCATGGCGTTCCAGATCGTGCGGGCGGCGTCGTAACCGTCCTCTCCGGGCAATGCGACAACGCCGCGCACCTTGCCGCGCAAGGCCGCAACAGTGTCCTGCGGGATGCTTTGGTTGACCAACGCATCGGGCGTGCGGACGGTCAGGTTTGTCATGTTCGTCTCCGTGAAGCGTCGGGTTCGATCGAGTTATGCCCGCCGTGCCCCCTGGCATCGCGGCATATGTGCGCGACGCCGCGGCCCCTTGGCCGGTCGCGGCGCGGTCTGCAAGGTTTCGGTCGCTGCCTTGGCGGCGAGGCTCGGGCTATCGCCCGGTCGGCCCGCTGATATTGGCCGGTGTCAGCGCGGCGGGGATGATGAGAATGAGCTTGCGCATGGGAGATTTCGTCAAAGCGACATGCGAGTTGGCCGAACCATCGGCGCGGACATCTCACCGGCAGGAGAGACGATAAGCTTGAAGAGGATCTGGAATTTTCCTGCAGGATCTCCTGGAGATTGGTGGGAAAGGCGGCCTCGAGCCTTCCGACGGCGTCGAAGCCAGGCCGACGTGCTGGCAGACTGATGTTCCCGCTTCACGCCGCGGCGGCGACCTCCGGGCTGAACGAACGATGGCACATCGCTTGCTTTTGATTCGGGTCTGTATCGGGGCTGTAGTGGCTCGGTACCGGCCCGGTATTGGCTGTGTGCTCGCAATCCAAAGCCGCCAGGCAAGGTAGAACGCGAGGAATTAATGACCAGGGCTCGGACCAAGGTTTGGACCAGATCGCTGCTGTCCGTCATTCTTTTCGCGCTGGCCCTGGCCGGCGAGCGCGCTCGGTGCCGCAGCCCTATCCCTCCGGTCCGGTCAGAGTCATTTCCGACTCCGCGCCGGGCAGCGCTCCCGACGCGATCCTGCGCATCGTCGCGGAGCGGTTGAGCGAGGCGTGGGGTCAGCAGGTGGTGGTGGTGAATCAGCCCGGAGCCGGCGGTTCGCTGGCCGCGCGAGCCGCTGCCGGCTCGACGCCCGACGGCACCACGCTGTTCATGGCGGTTTCTTCCGCGTTCGTGACGATGAAGGGCGCCGCGCCCAACATTCCCATCGAGGTGCCGGGCGATTTCGCGCCGATAAGTCTGATCGGCGAGCAGCCGATGTTCATCACCATCGCGCCGCAGACGGGCATCAGGACCCTGCCGGCGTTGATCGAGGCGGCAAAGCAGAAGCCGGGCGAAATTTCCTACGCCGTCTCCGGACGCGGGCGTCAAAGCCATCTCACCGGCGAGATGCTGCAGAGACGGGCCGGTATCAAGCTGCTGATGGTCCCTTATTCCGGCGGTCCGGCACAGGCAATGAGCGACCTGATGGGAGAACGGGTCCAGATGCTGATCGAAGGCGGCACCGCGCTGATCGGCGCCATGCAGTCCGGCAAGCTTCACGCGCTGGCGGTAGGATCGCAGACCCGGCTTGCGGAATTTCCCGATCTGCCGGCGGTCGCGGGAGACCATTCCGGATTTCAGGTCCGCGGGCTGGCTGGCGATGGTGGCACCCGCGGGAACGCCGGAAAACATCGTTCGGAAGGTGAGCGACGATCTGAAGATCATCCTCGGCAATCCCGAGGTGCGCAGCAAGCTTGCGGCGGTCGGCAGCTACGCGCGTCCGATGTCGCCGCAGGACACGACCGATTTCATCCAGACCGAGCAGCGCACCTGGGGCCCGCTGCTGGAGGAACTGTCTCGCGCTCAATGAGCGCAAATCCGCCGCGGCGCACTCAGCGACTGGCGCGTTCGAAGTTCCTGTCGGTTGCTGCGGCACGATCGCCGGACCGCTCGCCGGTGGCCCGCCGAGGCTCGGCGCGTCCCCTTCTCCCCAGGCGCCGCGCTGCATGCCTGAACTCTTGGCCTGCGTGCGCTAATTCACATCCGGTGTTCGGAATTGGGAGTACGAGATGGTATGGCGATCCGGGTGGAGGTGATCATGCCAACCGTCAAGCAATTGGCTGCAATCGCGATTGCGATCGCAATGGCGATCGTAGGCGCAAGCGCGTTCGGTATCAGCGCTGCTGATCACAGCGCCACGCGGGTCGGCGCCAGCCGCATCACGCCTGCCAAAGCTGATTTCCGGCTCGACGATCATCAGCGGCTCAGAACGATGCTTCTGGGCGAGGAACGCATTGGGCCGCCCCTGAGATAGCAGCCAGACCCGCGACCGTGAGAGCCGCGGCCGAACGCGCCGCCTCCATCTGCCCGGGCATTCTCCACAGGCCCGATTGCCGATTGCGAAGGCCAGCGGCGCTCCGCTGGTCTGACAGCGGCCGACCGCGACCTCGTGACGGCGCACTTCCTTCTTTGGCGGCGGCGCGAATTTAGGTGAAGATGGGGGCCTGATCACGCATTTATCGGCCCTCGTCAGCCGGCGGTCCAATCAGAATCGGACATAATTCACCGCTGTCTCGACTCAGTGCCTGGCTTCCCGGAGATTTCCGTTGCGCCTGACCCGTCGCTCTATCCTTCGCACCGGCACGCTTGCCGCCGTCTCCCCTTGTTTGGCCCGGCGCCGTGGCCCGCAACACCGGCGCGCGCGCAAAGCTCCGAGCCGCAGTGGCGGCACGGTCTGTCGCTGTTCGGCGACCTCAAATATCCGCCTGGCTTCAGGCATTTCGACTACGTCAATCCGCAGGCGCCGAAAGCTGGGGCGGTTGCGCCTGGTGGCGCTCGGCACTTTCGACAACTTCAACCAGGTCAATAGCCGGGCTCAAGGGCTTGCTCGCTGCGGCTGCCGGCACGATTTGCGACACGTTGATGGTGCCATCGCTCGACGAAGCGTCGGCCCATTACGGGCTGATCGCGGAAGCGGTCAGTCATCCCGCGAACTTTGCGCCACCTCCTTTCGCCTGCGCGCCGCCGCCCGCCACCACGACGGCAAGCCGATGACGGTCGAGGACGTGATCTATTCCTTCGAGGCCTACAAGAAATACAACCCCTTCATCGGCGCCTTCTACCGCGACGTCGCGAAGGTCGAGCAGAGCGGCGAGCGCGAGGTCACCTTCACGCTTGGATCCCCGGCAATCGGGAAATGCCGGTGATCCTCGGGCAACTCAGAGTACTGCCCAAGCACTGGTGGGAAGGAAGCGACGCGTCGGGCAAGAAGCGCGACATCGGCGCGACCACGCTCGAGCCGCCGCTCGGCAATGGCGCCTACCGCATCAAGGAATTCGTCGCCGGCCGCTCGGTGATCTACGGGCGGGTGAAGGACTATTGGGCCAAGGACCTGAACGTCAATATCGGGCGCGACAACTTCGACGAAATTCGCTACGAGTATTTTCGTGACCCGACGGTCGCACTGGAAGCCTTCAAGGCCGACCATGCGGACTGGCGCATCGAGAACAGTGCCAAGAACTGGGCCACGGCTTACGATTTTCCTGCGGTCAAGCGAGAAGCGGGTCATCCTCGAGGAATTCCCCCAGCGCGACCGGGGGATCATGCGGGCCTTCGCCTTCAACACGCGGCGCGACAAGTTCAAGGATGCGAGGGTGCGGCGCGCGTTCAATTTCGCCTTCGACTTCGAGGAGATGAACAAGCAGTTCTTCTTCGGTCAGTACAAGCGGATCAACAGCTACTTCGAGGGCACCGAGCTGGCCTGTTCCGGGCTGCCGCAGGGGAGGAGCTCAACATCCTGGAACCGCTGCGCGACAAGGTGCCGCCCGAGGTCTTCACCACCCCGTATGCCAATCCGGTCGCCGGCACGCCGAGAACGTGCGCGCCAATCTGCGCGAAGGGATGCGGCTCATGCGGGAGGCAGGCTACGAGGTGCGCGATCACAAGCAGGTCAACGTCCGGACCGGCGAGGCGCTGAGCGTCGAGATGCTCAGCGTAACGAGCGATCCGTTGGGATCGGAACGCTTCATCCTCTTCTACAAGCCCGCCCTTGCTCGTCTCGGTATCGACGTCACCGTGCGAAGTGTCGACGATATCCAATACGAGAATCGGTTACGCGACTTCGACTTCGATATCATCATCGCCACATGGCCGCAGTCCCTGTCGCCCGGCAACGAGCAACGCGACTTGTGGAGCTCTCAGGCGGCCGATACGCCTGGCTCGCGCAACTACGTCGGCATCAAGAATCCCGCGGTCGATGCCCTGATCGAGCGTGTGATTTTCGCCAAGAGCCGCGGCGAGCTGGTGGCAGCCACCAGGGCGCTCGACCGTGTCCTGCTGTGGAACCACTACGTCGTGCCGCAATTCACCGATGACAAGGTGTGCGCGGCACGCTGGGACCGCTTCGGCCGGCCCGGTTCGCTGCCCGAGTATGGCGGCGCGGCGCTTTCCAACCGTCTGGTGGTGGGACGCCGAACGGACCGCCAAATGAGGATCCTGTGGCAGCCATCCTGCGTCCGTTCGAGCGGGAACCGCTTCTAGTTCAGATTCTCCCGCAGCGTCGAGCCGGTATATTTCTTCTTGGACAGCCCGCGGCGTTGCAGCTCCGGAACGACGAGTTCGACGAACTCGCGGATGTTGTCCATCGCCGAATAGCCGCGCCCGAGGATGAAGCCGCCGTTGGCGCCGGACGCAAAGTGTATCTCTTCCAGCTTGTCGACAATCGACTTCGGCGTACCGGTCGCGACCAGGATGCGATCGACCAGAAAGCGGCGGCCGAACTCCTCCACGGTTTGGGCGGGGTCCGTCGTCTTGAGAAGTTCCTCGAAGCTTCCGTAGTTTCCTTCTGCGCGCGCACCTCGTCGGCGAAGTCGGCGAGGCGCATGCCGGGCCTGGCCTTGGAGAAATCGACGTTGTATTGCGCCGACATTTCCACCAGACCGGCTTCCGGTCGTGATCGCGGCGAGATAGCGCCGCTCCTTCTCATTGGCGTCGGCCTCGGATCTCGGCGACCTGGATCCGGATCGACCAGAGAATGCCGACGTCGCGCGGCTTGCGGCCGACCGAGGCCAGTTTCGCATCGAGCGCCGCGCGATGCTGCTTCATGCGTGGTAACGCGTGCGGCGCGTGCTGAACTGCATGTCGGCGTAGCTGGCGGCCAGGTCCATGCCGGGACCCGAAAGACCGGCCTGGATAATGACGGGCCGCTGTTGCGGCGACGGCAACGCCGGAAGCGGACCGCGGACGTTGAAATACCGGCCGCGGTGATCGATCCGGTGCACCTTGGCCGGATCCGCGAATATGCCCTTCTCGCGGTCGCCGATCAGCGCATCTTTTTCGACGCTGTCCCATAGTTTGCAGGCAACTTCGAGAAACTCCTGCGCGCGTTCGTAGCGCTCGTCGTGATCCATCATGATGTCGAAGCCGTAGTTCGCGGCCTCGTTCTTGTAGGCCGAGGTTACGGCGTTCCAGGCGATCCGCCCGCGCGTCACGTGGTCGAGCGCATTGAAGAAACGCGCGATGTAGAACGGGTGATGATATGTCGTCGACATGGTGAGCGCGAAGCCCACGCCGGACGCGGCCTTGGCCATGAGCGGAATCATCGGCGCCATGTCATGGCGAGGCCATTTGGCGCCATAGCGGACCGGGGCTTCGTGGTTGCCGCCGTAGTCCTCGGGGGTGCCGCCGGTGTCGCCGAAGAACAGCATATCCATCACGCCACGCTGCGCGATGCGCGCGATGTCCTCGTAGAATTCCGACGTGCTGTAGTAGTCGTATCCGATCCACGAGCCTGGCATCCGCCACAGATAATCCGTGTGCAGAAACGACAGATCGGCCGCGAGGTGGATGGTCTGAGATTCGGACATGAAGTTGGTTGCTTCGCAGGGGCGGGATGTTAACGGAACGACAGACGTTGTGCCAGCGAAGCTGCCTCACACGCGAGTTGCATGAATGCCGATGGTCGGAACACGAAACTTGCAATGATATTCGTGCGAGACCACGATGCAGGACAGATGCCGGAGGCTTACCAGGTGCCCAAGCTTCAGATCAGCTTCGCCAGTTGCCCCTACGATCGGCTCAATCCTGTCATGAGCGGTCGTGTGCCGATCGAGGGATGTGACGTCAACTTCTTCCCGCTGCGGCCCGAGGAGCTTTTCCCGCGCGTCTATCATCACGCAAGATTTCGACGTGACCGAGCTGTCCGCCAGTTCGCACATCCTGACGAGCCTGCGCGGCGATGCGAACTACCTCGGGCATACCGGCGTTCGTGTCGCGGGTGTTCCGGCACGGCGACATCTACATCCGCACCGACCGCGGGATTGGCACACCGGCGGATCTGCGCGGCAAGATCGTCGGCGTTCCGGAATATCAGATGACCGCCGCGCTGTGGATACGCGGCATTCTTTCCGACGAATATGGCGTCAAGACCTCGGACATCCGCTGGCGCAATGGCGGCCTCCAGCGTCCCGGCCGGGGAGAGCGAACGCCGATTTCGCTCCCTGCGAGCATCGAGCTCAAGACTATTCCGGCCGACAAGACGTTGTCCGGGATGCTCGCCGATGGCGAGATCGATGCGCTGATCACGGCGGTGCGGCCGCTGTGCTTCACCGAGAAGGCGCCGAACGTCGGGCGATTGTTTCCCGACTTTCGCCCGGTCGAAGAGGCTTACTATCGCAAGACCGGCATGTTCCCGATCATGCACATGATGGGCGTGCGGCGGTCGTTGGCCGCGGCGCATCCGTGGCTTCCCGGCAGCATCCTCAAGGCATGCCTGCAGGCGCGGAACATCGCGCGGGAAGAAATGAAATCGACCGGCATGTTCTACGCCATGCTGCCGTGGCTGTCGGACGATCTCTCCCGCGCCGAGGCCGTCATGGGCCCGAACATGTGGCCCTATGGCGTGACTTCCAATCGCAAGGAGCTCGAGGCGATGCTGCGCTGGTCCTTCGAGCAGGGATTGGCGCCGCAGGCAGGGAAGCGTCGAGGAATTGTTCGCGCCAGGTCTCACGGAAGCCAGGTGGGACACCGGCCATTCCCTGTGACGCCAACCCGCGTCACGACGGCTTTGATTGCGGCCCATCGAGCGGCAGCGGCGCTCAAGCGACATGAGACAAAGCCTCGCGAGACATAGAGCTGACTGACTCGGCGCGACCTCAGACGCCGTTCTTGGCACGACCGCTTCTTGCCGGCTGTCTTCGGCGTAGCTGCGACCACGCCAAAGTCCTTCGATCTTACCCCGGCTGCGGCGACGTCAACTCCCTCGGCCGCCAGGCCAACTCTTAATAGCTCGCGAATAGCGGACGCGCGGCTCGGCATCCGTTTGGCAAAGCGCCAATCATCGAGCGCTTTCACCTCATCTTGGGTGAGCATGATTTGCAGTCGTTCGCCGCGATTGAGATCCATGTCCCCCTCCTACCTGGGCGCTTCGAGTTAACGTCGGCGAACCATTAATCATCAAAAGCGCACTTGGGGTCAATGAGCATATTCGACGTTTTATACTCATTTTTCTCCCTGGTTAGTAATTGATGGTTGAGTTACAAAATGACTAAAAGACAGTTTGAAGTGACGGTAGCGCGAAATACTTAAAGTCATCAAATATAGCCAAATATTACCCGAAATTATTCAAAAATAGTGATCGTATTTGCTTGCAGCAGATGTTAATATCACTTTGCCAGCGAGATCGGGGAGAGCCGACATGCCCCAATATTTCTTCCATGTCAGCGACGGCCACAGCAGGTACAGGGATGAGGAGGGATCGCTCCACCTCTCGTTCGCAGACGCCTGCGCAGAAGCGTCGCGCATCGCTGGCGAACTGGCGCGCGACGGGGCAGATCCTGGCTTCATGGTTTGCGTGGTTGACCACGACGGAAACGAGATCGCGCGTGTGCCGATAGATGAAAAACCCGCTGACGCTGCCTCAGGACCAGGATCGCCCCATGCCCATCACTCGGCTTCTGCAGGACACCGCATTCGGCCCGGACGAGATTGCCGTTCTGGTCGCGGCTTACGAGGACGCCTTGCGCGCGCTGAGCCTGGTTAACCGCTCTGATCTGGCGACGGAGATGGTGGCCAAAAGGATTATCGAGCTGGCCAAGCAGGGAGAGCGTGATCCAGTACGATTGCGGGAGCGCGCCATGGAAGCGGTATCCAGCCCACCGCCGAGCGTGGCTCCCGCGTCCGCGATCGTGACATGAAGTACCGCCGTCGCTTATGAGCCGCGCATCGTCGGCGGCAAGGTCGTCATGATGCCGGCCGAGTTGCAACGGCTGCATCGATATTTGCTCGACACGGACGTGATCGAGGTCATCTCAGATGACATGCGCGAAGTGGTGGAAGCCGAGTGGCCTGAGCTCGGGCATAAGCTGCCTCAGAAGAAGCCGCACAGCTGATCTGGCGGCCGCCGATGCTCGGATGCAATAGCGCTCCGGAGCGGTTTTCTGTCACGACGCGGGCCGGCACTTCGCGCTCGCTGCGTCAACAGCTTGCAAGCCTCATTTCAGCCCAAAAATTGAGCCTTCGCCTGGCGAAATCGGCGCGGGTCACGCGATCGTTCAAGATGTAAGAACGGCGATGCCATCCAGTTTGTGGCAGCCTGACTCCCGATTTGGCAAAGTTCGTCAAGTACGCAGCGCACGGCACGCCAGCGCCTCACGCCGGCGATCGCGGCTGCCTGATTCGGTTTCGGCGGGAAGGCGGGATTGACCCGGGTGCCATGGATCAGGTCCAGCGCCAGGCGAAGCGCCTTGTCGTTCTTCGGGTCGACCGGCACGTAGGATTGCGACCCGGTCTGCTCCTGTCCCTCGGCCGAGAGATGTCCCGGCAAGGAGGCTTCGCTGGGCATATCCGCGCGCGCCTTCAGCTCTTCGGGGACGTCCTGCTGCACGACGATATCGGGCGAAATGCCCTTCGCCTGAATCGAGCGGCCCGACGGGGTGAAGTAGCGCGCGGTGGTCAGAAGCAGCGCTCCCTTGCCGGAGCCGAGCGGCATGATGGTCTGAACGGACCCTTTGCCGAAGGAGCGCGTGCCGACGATGGTCGCACGCTTGTGATCCTGCAAGGCGCCGGCCACGATTTCGGAGGCCGAGGCCGAGCCGCCGTTGATCAGCACGATCACGGGCCTGCCTTTGCTCAGATCGCCGTCGGCCTGGGCGGTGAAGCGTTGATTATCGTCCGCAATGGCGACCGCGGGTCGATACGATTTCGCCCCGCCTCAAAAAGGCATTCGAAACCGCGACTGCCTGCTCCACCAGGCCGCCCGGATTGTTGCGCAGGTCGACAATGAAGCCCTTGACCCTGTCGCGCTTCTGCGCCGTGAGCGTGCTGATCGCGTTCTTCAAGCCCGATGCGGTCTGCCCGTTGAATTGGGTGATACGGATGTAGCCGACGTCGCCATCCTCCAGATGCGAGCGGACCGAAAGAACGCGGACGAGGTCGCGGGTGATGGACACCTCGATCGGCTTGTCGTCGCCCTTTCTCATGATCTTCAGCTTGATCTTGGTATCGCGCGGCCCGCGCATCCGGTCCACCGCCTGGCCGAGCGTGAGTCCAAGAGCCGGCTCGTCGTTGATATGGGTTATGATGTCGTTGGCCATGACGCCGGCCTTCGCCGCCGGGGTGTCGTCAATCGGTGAAACGACCTTGATCAGGCCGTCCTCCATGGTGACCTCGATGCCCAGTCCGCCGAATTCCCCGCGCGTTTCCATCTGCAGGTCGCGAAAGGTCTTGGCGTCCATATAGCTCGAATGGGGATCGAGCCCAGCCAACATGCCGTTGATCGCCGACTCGATCAGCTTGCCATCGTCGAGGTTTGTCGACATAGTCGGAGCGTACACGCTCGAATACGTCGCTGAAGAGGCTGAGTTGCCTATAGGCGTCGGCGGCCGCCGCTTTCGCGCTCGATCCGTCGAACACGATCCGTGGCTGAACCGTCATCACCGTCAGCGCCGCGCCCGCAGCCGCGCTGAGGAGAATCAGGGAGGTGTTGCGCATCATCGCGACTTTACCCCATCACGTGGCCGCCCGGCGCAGTTCATCTGCCTATCAAAAATCCGGTCTTGAGTCACCATTCCGCTGTCCCGCCGGTTCGACCACTGCCGTTCCGGGAAGCGGTTGACGTCACGGGCTGGCTGGGTGGCTACAATTTTCAGTGGGCCTGGTCCAGCGGCTGGTGTGCGGGGCAGGCCGTTTCATAGTAGAGAAGCGGCTCGGCTGGGGACGATGCAACATGGGTCGATCCACCTGCCATGGTCGACGACCATCGCATGTCGGCCACGCAAGGGCAGGGGCACAGCGCCGCCGCGTGCGCGGGGAATGCCGACCAAAACCGTCGACCGGCAGTCCATTTGTTATGTGTCGTTCGTTTATGTGAAGGAGGAAGCCATGAGGGGCCTTGGTCGCGCTGCGGATGACGATCGCCATGCTGGCATGTTCTGCCGACCTTCGCAGCAACCGCCTGGGCTCAGGCACAAGGTCCCGCACTCAGCGGCAAGGTCGTCTCCGATCGCGAGGGTCCGATGGAAGGCGTCCTGGTCAGCGCCAGGAAAATCGATTCGACCATCACGGTGACAGTCGTGAGCGATGCCAAGGGCGAGTACGGCTTCCCTGCGTCTCGCGCTGGAGCCGGGCCGGTACACGCTGGCCATCCGTGCTGCCGGCTACGCACTCGAGGGCGCGCCGAATGTCGACCTCGCCCAAGGCCAGGCGGCGGTTGCGGACCTCACGCTCATTCCCGCCCAGCCGCGCCCCGAGCAGATCGCCAACGCCGAATGGATGATGAGCGCGCCGGGCTCCGACGAGATCAAACGGGTGATGCTCAACTGCACGGACTGCCACACGTTGCAGCGGATTTTCGAGTCGCGGCATACCGAAGCCGACTTCCTCAAGGTGTTCGAGCGGATGGCCGGCTATTATCCCGGGGCCTCGGACCTGCAGCCGCAGCGGCTGGTCGGCGAGCACCGGCGTCCGCCGGTGCCGGCCGCCGTCGCGCAGAAATTCGCCGAATATCTCGCGAGCATCAACCTGAATGGACGCTCGGCGCATCCGTTCGAGATCAAGCAGCTTCCGCGCCCCAAGGGCCGCGCCACCAAGGTCGTCATCACGGAATACGATCTGCCGCGGCGGGAGATCCAGCCCCATGACGTCGTCGTCGATCCCGACGGCATGGTCTGGTTCTCGCATTTCGGCGAACAGTTCCTCTCCAAGATGGATCCGAAGACGGGGAAGACGACGGACTATCCGATCCCGGTGCAGAAGCCGGATCATCCGAAGGGCACCCTCGACCTCGAAGTCGACCAGGACGGCGATATCTGGGTCGGGCTCATGTACCAGACCGGACTTGCGCGGTTCGATCGCAAGACCGAGACCTTCCGCATGTACCCGATTCCCAAGGAATGGCAGCGCGACGCCACGCAGCAGTCGCACTTCTCGGTGGCCGCATCGAAGGTCGACGGCAAGGCCTGGGTGAAGAATTCCGACGGCTCGCAGATCATGCGGCTCGACATCGCGACCGGCGAGTACGAGAACCTCGGCACGTTCCGCAATCCCGGCGAACGACCGGCCGATCGGCATCTACGGCATCTACGCCGACCAGCAGAACAACTGCTACATCCTCGAATTCCCGGCCGGCGGCATCGGCAAGATCGACGCCAAGACCGGCAAGCTCTCGTTCTACCCGACGCCGACGCCCTACGCCCGGGCGCGGCGCGGCCGGGTCGACGCGCAGAACCGGCTGTGGTTCGCCGAATTCGGCGGCAACGCCATCGGCATGTTCGATCCCGAAACCGAAACGATCACCGAATACCGCAATCCGTTCCAGTGGGAGGCGCCTTACGACGTCGTCGCCGACCGCAACGGTGAGGCGTGGGAGGTCAACGAAACCTCCGACCGCGTCGGCCGGCTCGACCCGCGGACGGCCGAGATCACCAATTATCTTCTGCCACGCAACGGAAACATTCGCCGCGTGTTCGTCGACGATCGTTCCAACCCGGTGACGGTCTGGATCGGAAACAACCTCGGCGCGTCGGTGATGCGGATCGAACCGCTGGACTGACACGGCCATAGAGCCCGTGACAGGTCGCGCGTCGGGGCTTTCGGCGACCCAAAACCTTAGCAGGAGCGCGCTTGCAGACTTCTACATTGTGCAAGACAGCGGAACAAAACGCTGCTCCATCGTCGAGCAGCGGCCGACCACTCAGACGAGCGTCATCGTCGGGGACGGCAAAGGTCTACACGTCGCGGACGGAAGCGGAGGGTGCCTTGAGGACCGTCAAGGTCTGCGAGAGCGGCGGAACGGTTGGCGGACCCGCGGTCGCGCCCGCCGTGCCTGCACCACGATAAAACGCGCAGAAGTCGTCTCTTTTTCCAGAGGGCGTTAGGCTGACGCGTCTCACTTCCACGTCAGCCCACGCAACTCAGCCCCGCCCTCGGCGGGGCTTTTTCTGCAAGGCACTCTTCCGCTGCCCCACCGAAGGATGCTCATTTTTGCGGTTCTTTCGGCGGAAGCTTGTGCGCAAGCACGGGCCATTCGCTTTCCACCAGGTTTCGCAGCTCATCGGAGATGCTTGAGATGCCGTCGGCTTCGAGCATATGTCTATGCAGCTGCCGCAGATCGCGGGGCTCCATCACCTTGCCGTCGATCACGTAGCGCTTCACCGGCCGGCGATTCTTCATGCTGCGTCGCACCACCGAAATGTCGGGACCGCAAAGTCCGAGCGGCGAATTAACGTTGTGTTGCGACAAGCGTTCCGCGCGAAGCCAAGTGTCTAGCGTGGGACGATATGGGGAGAGGGTTCTTGCACCCCGGGCCATTCCCTTCACCGCTCACAAACTCGGATGGTCAAAAATTTGAAGCGATAGAAAAGCGGGGAGTTGTCACCGTCGGCAACAGCCTTGCCGAGGCTCCATCGCCGAATCGGATGGCATGGCCGACGAACTCGTGGGCTGATTCCATGATGGCGTTAATGCTTCCTCGTCGGACAGCTTGGTACTCGTTCTAAAGGCAAATGAGCCTGGAGGAACTTTCGCGCCCGGCTCTGCGTTTGACCGTTGTCGATTCAAAGGAGGCGGCCGGATGGGCTTGGGGGACCTCGCTCTCGCTGCCGTTCTCCTGTTGGCATGGACCGGCGGGTCCACGGCTTTTCCCCTGATCCCCTTGCAGGCCCGCATTTCGCTTCAGTCGCAAGACCGCATCGAAGCCGTCCGGTGGCGTCACCGCCATCGGGGTCATGCGTGGGCCGAACAGGGCGATGATACAGGTGGCACGGTCCGCAGTTTTACGGCTGAAAAGCCCTCCGCCACTCCAGAAGTTGTCCCGCCCGACCTTGGCCGTCGCTACCACCGCGGGCGTTTTGGGGTGGGCGGCGCGGTGCAAACCGCGACCAGACCGGTGGCCTCGCTCTCAATGGTGCAAATCGTTTCAGCCCTTCTGACGTGGTCCGGCCCGATCCTCGTCGTCGCCGCGGATGGGTAGACCCGCCCCCGCTCAATAGGGTGAATTTCATGAGCACGGCACCGCAGGTCGGATCGCAGTCCGAGCATGACTGGCTCGTTGTTGGTACGACCACCGCTCCCTCCCACGTGGCGCCCAGCACAACGTGGCAGCAACGGCTTGGCGCCTTGATCAGCGGCGCTATGGAGCCTCTCGGATCGCTCAACCAATATCTTTCGCGACGCGTGCGCCGCGAGCGGCGTGGCAGGTATCGCTCTGCTTCACAAAGTTCGGGAGCAATCTTTCCCCAATTTGTTGCGCCGCCCTCGGCCACAGGCTCGCTGGAGTCGGCAATCATGCTCACAGCATCTGGCGCTGGCTGTGTGAAAGGGAGTTCAGCCTGGCTGCGAGCGCATCCGATCGTGGCCATGTTCGCTTTAGGAACAATTTTCCCACTGGCATATCTGATCTACTGCATTGCGACGGTGCCGTCTGACGGCGGACTGGTGATCGAACCGACGCCGAGCGCGCTCGTCGTTGAGGCCGACGGCGGACAAGTCTTCGCTACCCGCGGAGTCTTCAAAGGCGACAAGCTGTCATCAGAAGATGTGCCGCCTAACCTTTCGCGAGCCATTATCGCCATCGAAGACCGCCACTTTTACGATCACACAGGCATCTATCTGCCGTCCCTGCTGCGTGCGGCGTATCGGAATTTTCTTTCAGGCAGCGCGCGCGAGGGAGGCAGCACCATTACGCAACAGCTCGTGCGCATGACGTACCTGTCCCAGGAACGCACAATCAAGCGCAAGGTCCAGGAAGCGATCCTCACTTATTGGATCGAGCACCAGCTCCCCAAGCAGGAGATTCTCACACGCTATTTGAATACGGCGTATTTTGGTGCGGGCGTTTATGGAGTAGATGCCGCCGCGAGACGCTACTTCGGCAAGACTGCAAAGGAGCTTTCACTCAGTGAATCTGCGATGCTGGCGGGACTTGTCCGGGCGCCCTCGGCGCTTGCTCCCACGCGCAATTTGGAGGCGCGCGGCAGCGGGCCGGTCTGGTGCTCGATGCCATGGTTGAGACTGGCGCCATATCGCGCGAGCAGGCAGATGCCGCTCGCCAGCAGCCGGCCACTTTGCGGGTGCCCCGGACAACCCGCCGGGAACAAATTACTTCGTGGACACGCTCAACGGGGACTTGAAGAAGCTCGTCGGTTCCGTATCCGGAAGATCTGACACTGCGCTCCACCCTCGATCTCAATCTGCAGAGCATTGCCGAAGGCGTCATTGCGCGCCGGCTCCGGGCCGAGGGGCACGCCAAGAAAGTCAGCCAGGCCGCGCTCGTCGCAATGGCTCCTGACGGTGCCATCCTGGCGATGGTGGGGGGCGCGATTACAACGAAAGTCAATTCAATCGCGTTACGCAAGCAAAACGGCAGCCCGGCTCGCTGTTCAAGCTGTTTGTCTATCTCGCCGCTTTCCAGAAGGGGCTGACGCCCCAGATGACGATGGTCGATCGACCAGTTCAGATCGGTAATTGGGAACCGGAGAACTATGGCGGCGGCTTCCGCGGGCAAGTCACCCTGCGGACCGCCTTCGCGCACTCGATCAACTCGGTTGCAGTTCAGCTTGCCGACGCGGTCGGAATTCAATCCGTCATCGACACTGCACGAAAACTGGGCGTGCAATCCGAATTGCCGGCCGTGCCTAGTCTGGCGCTCGGTTCAGGTGAGGTAACCCTGCTGGAGATGACGCGCGCCTTTGCCGCCATTGCGGCCAACGCCGAAAGTATTGAGCCGTACGCCGTCCGTGCCATTCGCAAGGGTGATCAAGCTCTTGTTCACCCGGCCCAAATCCGAACTTCAGCCCGCAAGCAACCAGGACGCCCGGGCTGCGATCCGTGATCTTCTCGCAAGCGTCGTTCGCGAGGGAACAGGCCGGGCGGCGAGGATCAACGGCCCGGCTGCAGGAAAGACAGGGACAAGTCAGAGTTATAGAGACGCGTGGTTCATCGGATTCACATCCGGTCTCGTCGTAGGGTTTGGGTCGGCAATGACGACAACAGTCCCACCAGAGAGCGTCGCCGGGGGCGACCTGCCAGCTCGCATCTGGAATGAATTCGTCACTCAGTCCGCCGCTGCCCGGGCAAAGGTCGCTCGGGTTCAGCCGCAAATGGTCTCGCTTGCGGCTTCCGCAGGAACAGATGGGAAGCCGGGGTCGGGTACGTCCGTCGTTCGAGGCGTGCCCCTTGTTGCAAAATACCGGTACGCTCGAGCTTCAGGGTCGCGTGATCCGATTGTTTGGAGTCGAGGGCGCCCGTGGTCGGGCCGCGCGGGATTTCAGGCGTTATCTCGGACGTCGAGAGGTGGAGTGCGAGCCTGCTGGCAGCGGTAACGAGTACCGATGTCGCGTCGATGATCAGGATCTCTCGCGAGTGGTGCTGTTTAATGGCGGCGGCCGAGCGAGCGCAAACGCGACACCGGAATTGCGAGCGCTCGATCAACAAGCGCGTTCAACCAGGGTGGGCATCTGGCGCGGAGGCGAGCGCGATGATGATTAAGGTACTCTTCGACCCGGAGCGCCCCAGCACGTCGTGTCGATCCGCGCAACGGTTGCGCCAGAGCATCTTAGGAGCCTTCCCAATGCGTAACTTGCTTTTGGCCTGCGCCGCGATCATTGCGTTTAGCGCGCTTGCTCATGCCGGGCCGCTCGCACCAAAAGACATTCAGGCAACCTTCTTTACCGGGCAGCCTTTCACCGCATCGACCCCGAAGGGCATCAAATACAAGATGGTGTTCACCGCCGACGGCAAGATCACTCGAGAGCCGGAGGGCAGGGCGGGTACCAAGGACGAGGGCACGTGGACATCGTCCAAGGACGGTTTCTGCACCACTTGGAAAGGTAGCAAGTCCAACTGCTACACCGTGGTCACGTCGGAAAGTAATAAGTGGTCAGTGATGAAGGGCAAAGAGGTAGTCGCGAATTGGTCGAAGTAGGATCGTGCCGGACATTACGGCGAGGGTCCTTGCCGTTTCCGCTGGCACGTTCCGTGTATCCCCCCTCGGAAAGTTCAGAGGCCGCCCTACGGCCGCGCGGAAACACTGCACCGTTCCAGCCAGCATGAAGAGATAGGGCTGACCATCCGGCGCGTGATCTTGAACGATCTTTTCCGGCGGGATCCTGACCCACGACTCTTTCAACCACGCGTACCAGGTATCTTCGGGATACTGGCCGCCGGAATTCTCGACCTTGAATTTCGTCTGCACCGTATCGGCCGCACCACAGCAGGAGAGCGATTTCGGATCCGACCTTCGATATGGATGCTGGTCGTTATCGGGCCGTTGCAGGCCTTCCAGCCATTAGCTTGTTCGGCCCGTCCGGCCACGTCCCGTGCGCGAGCGCTGCGCAGTCCAGAACACGAGCGAGATCGCCGCCGCCAGAGCGCTGACCAGATCCTGTGCGTAAAGACTCTGCGCATGTCTCGGCTCCAACCCAATGGCGCTGAGATCAGATCGTAGGCGGGAGCTGATGCCCCGAGCGTGAACAGCGCTCACACTCGGCTTGATGTTGCTTCGGCTGCAGCGGCTCGGCTGTTCAGGCGTCCGGCACCGCGCGGGCACTGGAAGCCGGGACGCGGCAGGTGATCCAGACGCTGAGCAGGAGCCTTGATCAGGGGCGGCATCAGCGCGCGGCGGACCGCGGCAAAGGCCGTGCGGCGAGGCACGCGACCGCTCGCTGGGAAACTCCGCATCAATCGTTGCGAAACGTTTGCGGCGGCGATTGACCCCGGAGCCAAAGCCCGGGATGACGCATGCGCGTGGGGAAGGGTGATGCGCTTCGGCTCGCGAATACGTCTGACTCCGCCGCCACCATCTTCGCCGCCGCGGCGGTCTGCTCCTCCTGGTGCAGCCGGTCGAGGATGCGGCGCGCCTGGATCACGCCGCTGTCGGCGTTGATGTCGGTCTGCGGCGGATTGGGAATGAGCTGCAGGTTGCGCTGCTGCGCCTCGAACACCGCGACGTCCTCGAGGAACGCCGTCCTGATCTGCTCGGTGATCATGTCGGTGGTCTTCGGATTGTGGACGTCGAAATTGTGCGCCTGGCCCCAGAAGTAGTGGCTGGTGGTCTCGGTCTCCGGCGTGATGGCGTTGAGATTCCACATGCCGATGCCGCCGACGCGCTGTGCCCTCCGGCGCGCCGGTGCCGGTCGGCGTCGCGCCGACGTCGAGCCGCAGGAACGCCGGCGGGGTGAAATTGATGATCTGCCAGCGATCGACGTTGGAGGTGAAGCCGCCGGCCTTCACGAAGGTCGGCGGCGCCGGCGCGTCGATGATCCAGCGCGTGACGGTGACGTTGTCCTGCGCGCGCTGCACCTTGACCTGCGCCTGGTCGACCAGCGCCGAGTTGCCGATCGTGGTCTCGTGCACGAAGGCGAGATGGGTGAGATCGAGCAGGTTGTCGACGACGAGCTGCCAGTTGCCCTTGACGTGGAGGTACTGGCCCTTGGCGCCCCAGTTCGGATCGTCGAGCCAATGGTAGTCGGTGATCTTGGCGGGATCGGCGAGCGCGGGATCGCCCATCCAGATCCACAGCCAGTGATAGCGCTCGACCACCGGATAGCTGCGCACCCGCGCCGAGCGCGGGATCATGTCCTGGCCCGGCACCCGCACGCAGGTGCCGGTCTTGTCGTAGCGGAGGCCGTGATAGTGGCACTGCAGCGTATCGCCGACCAGCTTGCCCATCGACAGCGGCAGGTGGCGGTGCGCGCAGCGGTCCTCGAGCGCGACCGGCGTGCCGTCCTCCAGACGATAGAACACGATCGGCTCGCCGAGAATGATCCGGCCGAGCGGCTTGCGCTCGATCTCGGTGTCGGTAGGCGGCGACGTACCAGTAGTTCCTGAGGAACATGGGCTTTCCTCCATCCGCTCCGCGGCGGCTTGATTTGCGATCCATGCTAAGGCGCACGCGCCGTCGTTTTCAATCATGCCGCGCGCGGTCCGCGCACGCGCTGCCGCGCCGCGCTGCGGATCAGAGCATGTCCTTGATCGCGCGGATGAGGTTGCGGTCGACGCTGATCATGTCGCCGTCGGCGGGCAGCGCCAGCGCCTGGCGCTCCTGCGGCGATACCGCGCGGCCCTGCAGGATGACGCGCCCGTCCGACGGTCAGGAAGATCGACGATGCGGCGCTCTCCTCGGTGTCCTTCCAGACCAGCTCCACCCGGAATTTCACGATCGTTCTCCTCGCCGCGGCTGCGTTGGCATTGAGTTTGCGGCGCAATGAGCGAGCCGGCAATGCCGCAGCGGACTGGCTCGTCGCCGCGCGTTAACCCGTCGAGGTTGCAGCGCCGCGCGCGACAGGTTGACCGTTGAACTCGACCGATGGAACCGACTAGTGTCGAGGCAAGAACGATAAGACACGACAGCACGAGGGAGGAACGACGTGGCCAATCATCGATCCGATATGCCGGGCAGCGGAGGGCGCTTCCTGGTTCCGAGCCTGGCCGTAATGGCCGGCGTCGTGCTCGCGTGCGCGCCGGCGCGGGCGCAGGACTTCACCATGAAGTTCGCGACCCAGACGCTCAACGACATGCAGCATGAATACATCAAGGTCTACAAAACGGAGCTGGAGAAGGCCACCAACAACCGCATCAAGGTCGAGGTCTATCCGGCGAGCCAGCTCGGCGGCGCCCAGCGCCAGACCGAAGGCCTGCGGCTCGGCGACCATCGAGGCCGCGATCGGCCCGGTCGAGCTGTTCGTCGGCGCCGACCAGCGCTTCGCAGGTGCCGGCGCTCGCCGGGCTCTACAAGAACCGGGCAGCATCTGCAGCGGTGTGGTCGAGGTCCCGGCATTCCGCCAGGCGATCTTCGACGTCGCGGCCGCGCGCGGCATGGTCGGGTTGAGTCGTCGACGCCTATGACATGCAGTCGTTCGTGTTCAAGGCGCCGGTCACCACGGTCGCGGATTTCGCCGGCAAGCGCATCCGCGTGCTCGCGTCCGATGGCGAGCAGAGCGCCAGTCGCGGCGCTCGGCGGCTCGGGCGTGCCGATGTCGCTGCCGGAGGTGCTGCCGGCGCTGCAGCAGGGCACGATCGACGGCGTCAACTCGGTGCTCGGCGTGTTCGTCGCCTTTCGCTACTACGACGCGGCGCCGAACATGGTGGACACGGCGCTCTGGCCCATCCTGTCGGTCGCGCTGGTCAGCAAGGCCTGGTTCGACCGGCTGCCGCCGGACCTGAAGAAGATCGTGCTGGAGACCGGCTCGAAGATCGAGCCGGAGCTCCTGAAATGGCAGATCACCCGCATCGATACCGACACCAAGGCGTGGACCGACAAGGGCGGCAAGATCGTCAAGCTTGCCGGCGGACCAGGAGGAGGCTGTGCGCCGCGCGTCGGCCGCGGCGCAAGTCGGTGGTGGGCAAGAGCGCTCCGTTGAAGGAGTTCTACGACAAGCTCAAGGCCATCACCGCGTCCGGTGAACTGACGCGGGCGCATTGCCTGACCTGAGTTTCTGACCTGGCTTCCTGACTGATCGCGCCTCACGATCCCTGGGCGAACTCATCATGGATGCAAAGCCTGCTCGCCGTTCGCAACTCGGGCGATCCCTGTTCTGGCTCGGAACGCGGATCGCGGATATCGGCCTCTGGGCCGGGGCCGCGGCGCTGCTGGCGATCGTCGTGCTCAACGCCGTCAATATCGTCCTTCGCTACTTCTTCAAGACTCCGCTGTCCTGGGCGGAAGAGGCGATGCTCTATCTGATGATCTTCGGCGTCTATGTCGGCGCCGTGTCGGTCGCCTGGCAGCAGGCGCATATCCGGATCGACGCCGTGCTGGATTTTGCCCCGCCCGGCCGGCGCAAGATCCTGGAGATCGTCAGCACGCTGGTGCTGGCGGCCGTTCTGCTGCCGGTGGTGTATCGCGAGCTTTCAGCGTCGTCAGCCTGCTGTTCGAGTTCGATCAGGTCAGCGATGCGCTGCACGTGCCGATGTGGATACCGCAGAGCGTGGTGCCGATCTCGCTTCTCCTGATCGTCGTGATGGCGCTGTTCCGCATCTTGATCCAGGTCGACCGGGACCGGCAGCGACGTCAAAGACAACCGCGGCCAGGTGTAGGGACACGTTCAAATGGCCGCCCTCGTTCTGATCGGTCTGCCGGTCGTCCTGCTCTGCCTCGGCGTTCCGATCTTCGTCGCGCTGATCGCGGCGGCATCCATCGGCATCGTCACCATGGGCATCGGGTCGATGGCGCCGGTGCATGTGGCGCTGTTCGGCGGCCTCGACAATTTCCCGCTGCTGGCGGTCCCGCTTTTCATCTTCGCCGGCGAGGTCATGGGCCGCGGCGGGATCGCGCGCCGCCTGGTGGAGTGGGCGCTGTCGATCGTCGGCGGCGTGCGCGGCTCGCTCGCGCTGGCGACGGTGGCGTCGTCGGAGCTGTTCGGATCGATGTCGGGCTCGAGCGTCGGCTGCGTCGCCGCCATCGGACGGCTGATGGTGCCGGAGCTGACGCGGCGCGGCTACACCGCGCCATTCGCCGGCAGCCTGATCGCGTCGTGCGGCGCCATCGCGACCATCATCCCGCCGTCGATCACCATGATCATCTTCGGCATCGCGGCCCAGCAGTCGGTTCCGAAGCTGTTCCTCGCCGGGATCGTGCCGGGGCTGCTCATCGGGGTTCTGGTCTCGATCTCACCTGCTTGATCTACGCGCGGGTGCGAGATGATCCCGCTCACGGCGTCGATGCGCTGGAAGAACATCCTGGCGTCGACCCGCGACGCCGGCTGGGCGCTGTTCGCCCCGGTCGTCATCCTGGGCGGCATCTATGGCGGCATCTTCACGCCGACGGAGGCGGCGGGGATCGCCTGCATCTACGCCGATCCTGGTCGCCCGCTTCATCTACAACGAGATGTCGTGGACCGAGCTGTGGCAGACCGCGATCGACTCCGCCAAGGTGATCTCGCAGATCCTGATCATCGTGTCGGCGGCCGGCGCCTATTCATGGCTGATCACGACGAGCGGCTTTCCGACTGAAGCTCGTCGACACGATCGCGAGCCTTCAGCTGGACACGTGGCTGCTGCTGCTGATCATCAATATCGTGCTGCTGTTCGTCGGGACCGTGCTCGAGCCCCCGGCCGCGATATCTGATCCTGACGCCGCTGCTGATGCCGCTCATCGTGCAGGCCGGCGTGGACCAGATCCATTTCGGCATCATCTTTACCGTGAACCTGGCCGTCGGCGATGTTCATCCCGCCGTTCGGGCTGAACCTGCTTTGCCACCCACGCGCTGTTCGGCATCCCGCTCGGCAAGCTCTACCGCGACATCCTGCCGTTCATCGCGGTCTATCTCATCGCGCTCGCGCTCATCACCTACGTTCCCGCGATCACGCTGGCGCCGCTGCAGCTGTGGCGGTGAGGGTCTCGCGCACTGCGGCGGCATTTGCCGCTGTGACTTGATATGCGTTCAGTTTCGCCCGAACTGCGCCGCGAGATAGGCTGGTGATCGCCTGCGCTTCGTCGGGCGCGGATACGCCCCAGCGTTCGTACATGTCTGGCAACGATCGTGGTCCCAGTCGCCGCTTCTGCCGCTTCACGACCGTGACCCGCTCCAGGTGTGGCAGACCGCGCAGCGGGTCTCGACCAGCTCCTTGCCTGCGTCCGCCCGGCAGCGCGACCGGATCGGTCGCGGCAGGCGCGCCGGGGCCGAAATTGCGTGACGAGATACTGCAATGCACGGTGTCGGCCTCGCGCGGCGTCAGTTGCGCGCCGCGCAGCACCATGTTGTAGACGTGGTTGCTTCCATCCGACCGGCCCGTCGCGGCCCGCCATCAGGACGCTCAGGTTGTGGCATTGCGAGCAGGCGGTCGCGACGAGGTCGCGGCCGTCGCCTTGCGGCAGGGCAGCCAGCGGTCTGGGCCGCGAGCGGCGTCGCGGCGACGAGCACGAGCGCCGCGAGCGCGCCGGCAGCAGCGAGGCGCTGCATGGTCACACCTTCCTCGAGCGCAGGTCCGCGACCGAGTACGGCGGATGCCAGGTCGAGGCCGCGCCGACGCCGTCGCGATAGGTGTGAACGTCCAGGCAGATAGGGGCGGCCGTCGGCGATCGCGCGCTGGGCGCGAGCGATCGCGCCCTTGAGCTTGCCCGGCTCCTTGACGACCTCGGCCTCGACGCCGAACGCCTCGGACGCCTTGGCGTAGTCGACGTCGGGGCTGCCGAGGTAGCAGGTCATGTCGCGGCCGGTCTTGAACTGCTGGCCGCCGTAATGCCAGATGCGGTTGCGCTCGTTGTTGTAGCTGTGATTGTTGAGCACGATGTTCATGACCGGCGCCTTGTAGCGCGCCTGGGTCCAGAGCGGCTGCGGGCCGGAGAAGCAGAAGCTGCCGTCGCCGACGACCGAGACCACCGGCAGATCCGGCCGCGCGAGCTTGACGCCGAACGCCGCCGCCATGCCCCAGCCCAGCACGTTCGGACCGGTGCCGATATATTGCTTGTCGGCGCCGCCGAACGACATCAGCGGGTCGATGGTCTTGCCGGAATCGACGTCGCAGACGTAGCAGGTGTCCTTGTCGAGCGCGGCTTCGAGCTCGAGCCCGATGCGCTCGAGGCTGACCGGCGTGCGGTCGGCGTTCTCGCGCGCGATCTTCTGGCGGAACTCCCGCATCTCCGCGGTGTAGGCGCGCGGTGCGGGCGGTGCGCTCCTCGGCGATCTGCTTGAGCCGCGCCTCCGTCGCCATGCGCGCGGATCGCCGCCATCAGATCGGCGGTGGCGAGCCGCAGATCGGCGACCATGCCGAGATCGACCGGCGCGCCGCGGGCAAGGCTCGCGGGATCGAGGCGGATCGAGATCAGCTGCGTCGCCCGGCGCGGCGCGCTCGCCGTACTTGTTGCCGAGGTTGAGCAGCACGTCGGGCTTGCCGGGATAGCGCATGTCGCGCAGCTGCGGCCCGACATAGAGCGGATGCCGGGTCGGGAACGGCTTCGACCAGAAGCCGAGCGCGCCTGCCTGCCCGGTGACCGGAAGGCCGAGCAGCTCGGCGAGCTCGACCAGCTCCTTGCCGGCGCGGCACCAGGTGACCTCGTCGCCGACGCTCATCAGCGGGTTCTTCGCCTCGAGCAGCATGCGCGCGGCCTTTGCGATGTCGTCCTTGTCGGGACGGATGCGCATCGGCACGTCGAACTTGGCCTGGTCCCAGATGGTGGCCGTTCGCTTCCTCGCGCAGCGTGTTGGTCGGCAGCGAGAGGAACACCGGGCCGCAGGGCGACGTGGAGGCGAACTTCATGCCGCGGCGGACGGTCTCCGGGATCGACGCCGGTCGTCTTCGCCGCCCAGTGCCACTTGGTGATCGGCTGCGTCATGACCTCGCACGTGGTCGGGCTCCTGCGAACAGGTCGCGGCCGAGCGCGTCCTGCTCGACCGAGGCGACCGCGACCAGGACCGGGATCTGGTCCTTCCAGCTGTTGACCATCTGGGTCATGGCGTTGGGCAGGCCGATATTGGCGACGATGACGACGCCGGTCTTGCCGGAGGCGCGCGCATAGCCGTCGGCCATGGCGACCACGGCGCCTTCGTGGATGCCCTTGATCAGCTGGATGCGCGGGCTCGTCCACCAGCGCGTCGAAGATCGGATAGTCGCCGGTCGACGGGTTGAAGAAGATGTACTCGACGCCCGCGGCCTTGAGCTGCTGCACGAACAGCGCGCCGCCGGTGCCCTGCACCTCGCGCATCGCGGCGGCGGCGGCGCGCCGCGCCCTGGCCGAAGGTCTCGAGCGATTGCGCCACCGACTTCGGCGGCGACCGTGCTCATGCCGAGCGCGCTCAGGCCGGTCATGAGCTGCCGGCGCGACATGCCGTTGTCGAGATACTGCTTGATGAGATCCTTCATGGCGTCCTCCTCCCCCCTGTTGGCCATTGATCGGGCCGGGCGGGATGTCGGACGACTCCGCCGTTGTCGGGACGGCTCAACGCTAGCACCGCTCGCGCGCTGGCGCTAAAGGGGCGCAAGTGCGTTGTACCCTGCCGTTGCCTGCATTACCACTGGCTCACGTGCCGGGCCGTGAGCGTCATCAGGCCGTCAGCTCATAATGGCACGCGTGGGAGGTCACATGCGCTCGCTTCGATTGTTGCCGTTGTTGCTCGCCTGCGTGTTCGCGACCGGCGCGGCGGCGCAATATCCGGACAAGCCGATCAGGCTCATCGTTCCGCAGGCGGCCGGCAGCGCGACCGACACGGTGGCGCGCATCCTCGGCGCCGAGCTCGGCAAGGAGCTCGGGCAGCAGATCGTGATCGACAACCGTCCGGGCGGCGCGCTCGACCATCGGCCTCGACCTCGACCGCCAAGGCCGACGCCCGACGGCTACACCATCTGCATGGGGCCGATCGGCGCGCTCGCGATCAACCGGCACATGGTGGCGAAGCTGCCTTACGACATCGAGCGCGACCTGCAGCCGATCGCGCTGGTCACGCGCGGACATCTGCTGCTCGCGGTCTCGCCCACGCTGCCGTTCAAGTCGGTGCAGGAGCTCATCGACTACGCCAAGCAGAATCCGGGCAAGCTGCTGAACGCGTCGTCGAGCAACGGCTCGCCGGGCCATGTCGGCGGCGAGCTGTTCAAGTACATGAGCGGCACCGACATCGTGCACGTTCCCTATCGCGGCGGCGCGGCGGCGATCAACGACCTGATCGCCGGGCCGCGTGCACCTGATGTTCGAGAGCCTCAACTCGATCGCGCCGCACGCCAAGTCCGGCACGGTGCGGCGCGCTCGCGGTCAGCGGCGCGCGGCGCTCGCCCGGCTTTCCGGACCTGCCGACGGTCGCGGAGGCCGGCGTGCCCGGCTACGAGGCGCCGACCTGGAGCGGCGTCATCGCGCCGGCCGGCGTGCCGCGGCCGATCATCGACAAGCTCAACGCGGCGATCAACCGGGCGATCGCGTCGCAGATCTTCAGGGACCGCTTCGCGCTCGATCGGCGACGAGCCGGCCGGCGGCTCGCCCGAGGAGTTCGCCGAGGTGACTGGATGGATTCCGCCAAATGGGGGGACGTGATCCGGCGGGCGGGGGCGCGGCCGACTAGGCGGCCCACGTCACCGCGCATCTTTGGCCACGCCTGCCCAGCTAGAGAAGGCGAGGCCATCCCCAACGACAGAATTGGCGACGAGTCCAGCGTGCAGCGCCTGCAGCCGCGCGTCAGGCCTTGGAGAATTGCCGGAAGTCCGGGTTCGCGGTGGAACCAGAACTCGTAGCCGCCGACCGCCTTCTGCATCGCGACGTCGTGGATCGGCTGGTTGAGCGGGATGATCGGCACCTCCTGCATGCAGAGCGCGATGAAGTCCTTCACGCTCTTTTCGTACTCGGCTTGGTCGTCGGTGAAGCGGGCGCGATCGATGAGCCGGTCCATCGCCTCGTTCTTGTAGGCCGGAGATGTTGAAGATCGAATTGTTGCCGTGGAGGTTCCAGAAGAAATAATACTCGGGATAATCGAGCCAGCCGCTGAAGCGGTTGAGCACCATCGGCAATTCCTTCTTGTTCAACGTGGTGCGCCAGTTTGCGCCCGGGATCTTCTCGATCGTGATGCGCACGCCGATCTTGGCGAGGCTCTCCTGGATCAGGACCGCGGTGGGCTCGCCGACCGTCGCGGTGCCGACATCGAGCGCGAAGCTGGTGTCGAAGCCCTGCGCCGAACCCGGCCTCCTGCATGCAGCGCCTTCGCGCTTGTCGAGATCGGTGCGATAGGGAAAGGGCTGCGGCCACGCCGCCTGCTCCACGGCCGGCTCCGCCGCCATACATCGGCTTCGCGCGGCCGAAGAACGCGCTCGCCTGGATCTGCTCGTAGGGCATCGCCCAGGCGATCGCCTGGCGCAGCTTGACGTTGTCGAACGGCGGCGCGCGAGGTGTTGAGCGCGACGTACCAGAGCGCATTCGGGATCGGCACGCCAACGATCTTGACCTTGCCCTCCTTGATCATCTGGTCGAAATCCTTCGGCGGAAATCCGGTCGAGATATCGGCATCGCCGCGCTCGAGCATGGCGCGGCGCGTGCCGGGCGACGGGACATCGCGGGCGATCACACGCCTGATCTTCGGCAGCGGTCCGCTTTTCCAGTTGTCGAAACGCACGAGAATGGTTTCGCTGCCGGGCCGCCAGCTTTCGACCCGATAGAGCGCCGCCGCCGGCTTCGTTGCTGCGGAGCCAGTTCATCGCCCACGGATCGGCCTCGGTGGCGTTCTTCTTGGCAAGCGCGGAATTGATGACGAAGGGCACGACCACCGCGAGGTTGAACATCAGCATCTTGTCCTTACGGATGAAGTCGACGCGGAAGGTGTGATCGTCGACCACGACGAACTGGTCGGGCTTCTCGAGGCTGCCGGCCGACATCTGGAAGGTCGGAAAGCCGCTGACCGACACCGACCGATCGAACGACCATTTGACGTCCTTGGCGGTAACCGGCGTGCCGTCGTGGAAGGTCGCGTCCTTGCGCAGATTGAACGTGCACGACATCCCGTCGGATGCGATCTGCCAGCTTTCGGCCAGCTCCGGCGCCAACGCCTTGCGGTCGTAGGACACCGTCCCATCAGGCAGCGTCTTGGGCGCATAGGTCATCAGCCGGTCGTAGCAGTTCCAGGCGAAGCCGTTGACGGTCTGATTGGAGCCGACGCCCTGCATGTCGAGACCGTTGGGTCCCAACTCCCGCACCAGAACGAGCACTCGGCGCGGCTTTGCGTAAAAGCCGGGAGGACACCGAGGAGGATGGCAGCGCCCGCTGCGAGCGTCGCCTGCAGGAATTCGCGCCGATCGAGATCGAGAAATGGCATGGGAGCCCTCCGGGAATTGCCGCTTGCCAAGCTGTTGAGCAAGCGGCGATGCCACCGCAGCTCACCCTCGGCCCGGCGTTTCCACCTGGAGTAACCGATTGCCGCGTCATGCTAATTCTTGCTCTATGAGACGCAGCTCAGGCGACGCAGCGTGCCGAGCAAGGCCAATGGCGGCAGCCCGATTCAGGCCGCTGGTCAAATTTCACGCAGTCGGTGCCCTACTATTAGCCTGACGGGTATTTCTGCGAGAATGAGAAGGAGATAATGTGGGCGAGGGATAAGACGGCGCAAACATACCGGCGGCCGGGTCGGCATCACCCTGTCGGCATCTCCGCGCAGGCGGGGGACCTGTTTCAATGCGGATAGCATTGCCCTTGCAGGGACGAACGTCGTTCCGACCAATGAGGGCAAGCTTGAATGGGAGACCGAAGTGGCAGAGATCGTCGGTGCATTGGGCGTGCCGCATACGCCGTTTTTTCCCTTCGCTGGTCGAGCGCGAGGGGCCGGATTGCGAGACCGCGCGGTTCTTCGCCGCGGTGAAGAAAGAGCTCGAGGCGATGCGGCCCGATCTCATCGTGATGTACGATACCGACCATCTCAACACGTTCTTTCTCGACAACCTTCCGGTGTTCGCGCTCGGCGTGACGGAGGCGTTCCACGGGCCGAATGACGAACCGCGCGCGGTTCCGATCTACACCCATCAAGTCGCGCCCTGACGTGGCGGCACATCTGCGGCGCAGTACGCATCGACAGCGGGTTCGATCTCGCTTCTGACGCAGGAGTTCACGGTCGACCATTCGGTCGGTGGTGCCGCTGCATTTCATGACGCCGACCATGCGCGTTCCGGTCATCCCTATTTTCGTGAGCGGGCATATTCCGCCGCTGCCTTCGGCGCAGGCGCTGTTACGAACTCGGCGTCGCGGTGCAAGCGCGCAATCGAGAGCTGGCCCGACAAGCTGCGTCGTCGGTCGTCATCGGCAGCGGCAGCTTTCGCTCGAGGTCTTCGGCCCACGGATCGCGCCGGGCAAGTCGGATGGCGTCCCTGATCCCGACTGGGCCAAGCGGGTCTGCGCACTTCTGGAGCAGAGGCGCGACGCCAGACATTGCTGACTGAAGCGACATCCGGAGCAAATGCTGCGGGCCGGCAATGTCGGGGGCGAGCTTCTGATTGATCGCCATGCTGGGCGCGGTCGGCGAGCGGCGGCCGAAATTCGTCAAGCAATACGTAACTGAACGAAGTACAAC
>ERZ1370068.8628-contig-7467_pt1 | contig 66945 bp, 125 predicted proteins | sample MGYA00561227_ERZ1370068 | MGnify/ENA primary metagenome ERZ1370068 (study PRJEB38410, sample SAMEA6850437) | metagenome | study: Metagenomic assessment of the ecological functions of the soil: analysis of the soil microbiota associated with the... | reverse complement strand
ATTACGTATTGCTTGTGAACCGTCCGGTCTCGATCGAGAGCGGTCAACCGCGCGCTTGGCTCGGCGATCGACTGCTGCTCGCGTCCTGCAGCATACCGAGGCGGATGACCCGGCGCCTCGAGGATGTACACCGCGTCGGGACCGTCGGCGATCGTCCGGCAGATGGCCAAGGTCGGCAGCGGCATCAACATCATCATCGAGGGCGTCGCGCGCGTCCGCGCCGACGTCGATCACGCGCGCCGGCACATCGATGCGCGCGCAGATCACGCCGATGCCCGGAGACCGGTCGAGCGGACGATCGAGGTCGAGGCGCACGTCCGCCGCATCCAGGAGCTGATCGAGAAGGCGCTGTCGCTGGCGACCGGGCTCTCCGAGGAGCTGCGCGGCGTCGTCATGAACATCGACGACCCGCTGCGGCTGGCCTACGTCCTCGCCACGCTCATCGACATCAAGCCCGAAGACAAGCAGGCGCTGCTCGAAGAGAACGACCTGCTGAAGAAGCTGCAGTCGATCGACCGGCGCTCTGACGCGCGAGATCTCGCTGCTCGAGCTGAAAGGCAAGATCGAGTCGCAGGCGCAGCAGGAGATGACCGACGCGCAGCGCCAGTACTACCTGCGCCAGCAGATGAAGGCCATCCAGCAGGAGCTCGGCGAAGGCGAAGGGCAACGAGCTCGCCGAGCTGCGCAAGCGCATCGACGACGCGAAGCTGCCGGAGCCGGTGCACGACGTCGCGATGCGCGAGGTGGATCGCCTCGGGCGGATGAGTCGCGGCGTCACCCGAGTACCAGATGCTGCGGACCTACATCGACTGGCTGCTCGACGTGCCGTGGTCGGTGACGACGCCGGACCGCCTCGATCCGGTCGAGGCGCGCCGCGTGCTCGACGAGGACCACTACGACCTCGACAAGGTCAAGGAGCGGATCGTCGAGCTACCTCGCGGTCCGCAAGCTCAAGGGCGACATGAAGGGGCCGATCCTCTGCTTCGTCGGCCCGCCCGGCGTCGGCAAGACGTCGCTCGGCCAGTCGATCGCCCGCGCGATGGACGCGGAAGTTCGTCCGCATCTCGCTCGGCGGCGTGCGCGACGAGGCGGAGATCCGCGGTCACCGCCGCACCTACATCGGATCGATCCCGGGACGCATCGTCCAGGCGCTCAAGCAGGCGGGGTCGATGAACCCGGTGTTCATGCTCGACGAGATCGACAAGGTGTCGCCGGGCGGCTACCAGGGCGATCCGGCCGCAGCCCTGCTCGAGGTGCTCGACCCGGCGCAGAACCACTCTTTCCGCGATCACTACCTCGAGATTCCGGTCGACCTCTCGAAGGTGCTGTTCATCGCGACGTCGAACCAGCTCGGGACCGTTCACCCGGCGCTGCTCGATCGCATGGAGATCATCTCGCTCGTCGGCTACACCGAGGAGGAGAAGGCTCCACATCGCGCGCAGCTACTCTGCTGCCGCGGCAGGTGCAGCGAACACGGCGTGCCGCCGGGCTTGCTCGAAATCACGGATGCGGCGCTGCAGGCTCGTCATCTCCGAGTACACGCGCGAGGCCGGTGTCAGGAACCTCGAGCGTCAGCTCGGCGCGCTCGCGCGGAAGGTCGCGGCGCGGATCGCGACGCGTCCGGCGGACGCGCGGTCCGCCGGAGAAGACGGTCATCGATCGCGATCAGGTGGACGACTACCTCGGGCCCGCGCGCTTCAGGAAGGAAGTCGCGTTCCGCACGTCGCGGCCGGGCGTCGCCACCGGCGTCGCCTGGACCGAGACGGGCGGCGACGTCCTGTTCATCGAAGCGACCTTGCTTCCAGGCGGAAACCAGAACATCATTCTCACGGGCCAGCTCGGCAACGTGATGCAGGAGTCGGCCCGCGCGGCCCTCAGCCACATCCGGTCGCGCGCCGACGAGCTCGGGATCTCGGGCGATTTCCTGGCGAAGCACGACCTGCACGTCCATGTTCCGGCGGGCGCCATTCCCGAAAGACGGCCCGTCGGCGGGCGTGACGATGGCGACGGCGATCCTGTCGGCGGCGCGGAACCAGCCGGTGCGGCAGGACGTCGCGATGACCGGCGAGATCACGCTCAGCGGCTTGGTGCTGCCGGTCGGCGGTATCCGGGAGAAGTCGCTCGCGGCGCGGCGGTTCGGAATCAAGACGTTCGTCCTGCCGGCGCTCAACGAAGCCAGATCTCGCGGAGCTGCCTGAGGAGATCCGGCGCGACATGACGCTTCGTGCCGGCGGAAACGCTCGAAGAGATTGCTAAGGTCGCATTCGAGGCTCGTGAGTTGACAAAGTCGGTGGACATCTAGATGGACCGTCTCAACTGATGCACTACTACTCCACGACAGCCCCTCGACCCCAATCCTCTTTTACGAAGGGCATACCAATAAATTGGCGGGCGACATCAGCACTCGTCTTCTATGTTTCCGGGCATGGCTTCGGCCACGCCGCGCGCGTCATCGAAGTCATCAACGCGATCCTCGCCAGGCGGCCCGAGACGCGCATCGGCGTCCGCACGTCCGCGCCGCGGTGGCTGTTCGACCTGACGGTCAAAGGCAAGATCACCTTCAGCACGCTCGAGACCGACACGGGCGTCGTGCAGGTTGACGCGCTGACGCTCGACGAAGCGGACTCCATCCGCCGCGCCTCGTCCTTCCACAGCGATCTCGTCACGCGCGCCGCGAGCGAAACGCGCGTGCTCGCGCGAGCTCGGCGCCGGCATCATCGTCGGCGACATTCCCCCGCTGGCGTTTGCCGTCGGAGGAGCGGCCGGCATCCCGTCGATCGGCCTCGGGAATTTCACGTGGGACTGGATCTACGCCGACTACCCGCGAGTCCGGCTCGCGCCGTCGCTGCTGCCGGCCATCGGGACCGCGTACTCGAAGGCGTCGATGGCGCTCCGCCTGCCGATGTCGGGCGGCTTCGAGACCTTCTCGAACGTCAAGGACATTCCGTTCATCGCGCGGCACGCGACCCGACGCGCGAGCAGGTGTCGCAAGGCGCTGAAGCTGCCGACGGACAAGCCGATCGTGCTCGCCTCGTTCGGAGGACTACGGGCTGCCGGGACTCGAGACCGACGCGCTCGGCAAGTTCAAGAAATACACGGTCGTCACGACCGGCGAACCTGCCGCTCGGCCGGACACGCAAGGAAATGCCGGCCGCGGAGCGCAAGGGATCGTTCATCAGCCTGAACGAGGAGGCGATGTACGACACGGGCATCCGCTACGAAGACCTGGTCGGCGCGGCCGAAGTGGTCGTGACCAAGCCTGGCTACGGGATCATCTCCGGAAGCCATCGCGAACGACACCGCGATTCTCTATACCTCGCGCGGCCACTTCCCGAGATGCACGTGCTGGTCGCCGAGATGCCGAATGCACCTGCGGAACGCCTTCATCGGCCTCGACGATCTCTTCGCGGGCAAGTGGGAATCGCACATCGACAAGCTGCTGGCGCAGCCGAAGCTGAAGAAGAAGCCGGAAACCAACGGCGCGGACGTCGCCGCGGAGATCCTGCTGAAGGCGCTGGATAAGCCGCCGAAGAAACCGAGGGGACGGCCGAAGGCGAAGATCTAAACCTAATACGCCTTCGTCGAGCTTTGTGGGGATCGGGCTATCCGTCACGGTCAATGCCATCGCGGCCCATGCCGTTCCTGCCTGGGAAATCCATTGGTCGTGGCCGTAGGGGAAACCGCTCTCGAAGTACGGCTGGATCTTCATCGCGCGACTCTTCACGTGCCACGTCCCGTCCTCCGCCTGTGTACGCAGCAGGTACGCCATCCCACGCTGGATCGCGAGGTCTGACGCGGGCAGCCCGACCTCGTGCAGGGTAGCAGGGCCTGTCCCGTGGCGCACGTCGCTGGCCAAGTGCGGCGTCTGTGCCCACCCTCCGTCTGCACGCTGTAGCGCCAGCAACTCGCGCGTGAGATCTCCCTCAGCGGACGACGCACGTCCGCCCACGTCAAACCCAGGAGCTGCATGATGCGCTCTTTCAGTGCTGAGCGGCATCTGCCCGGCCAGCCACGCAGCCGCACGATCGACGCGAGCCGCCAACTCCGCTTTGCGTGCCGGCGCGCCGGTACGGTCAGCGCGCGAATGGCCAGCGCGGTTCGGTTAATGGTCGCCGTCCTGGATAGGTGGCCGCGTCGTGATGCTGTGCCAATTGCCTGCCTCCGTTGCTTGGCGGCGAGGTAATAGGTCCACGCATCGGTCGCGACGGTCGGCGGCAATTTCATTGCTGCCATCATGAAGATCTCGCATAGCTGCGAGTCGGGCTGTCCGCCAGACTCGCGTCCCTGCAAGATCCGGGAACGTTGACGTTCAGCCCGACCGTGATCTTGGTGACTTCGGTCGTCGGTGGGTCTGCGCGCCAGCCGCGACGCAACGCGAGCTCCGAGGCGATCCCCGTCATCGGCTGCGGCATGGCATGCGACGCATCCGCCGTCGCTCATCACCCGGGACGCCCCAGTGCGCAGGATCGGCGGGCTGAGTTGCACGGCATCTTGCGGCGACCGGACCGCACCCCGCGAGGTTTGTGGGCCTTCGATGCCCGCCTCGACCGCCCTCAGCTTCAAAGCGCCGGCAGGACCAGCGGATTGTTGTAGCTTGCGCGCCCAGGGCAAGCGCGTCCTCGCCGATCTTCGAGGAGGCCGAGACATCGGCGCCTTTCGCAAAGCAGCATGCGGACGATGCGCGGCTCAGGACGGTCCGTGGCGATCGCCCATATGAGAGGCGTCGTGCCACGCACGTCGCGCGCGTCGACCGCAGCGCCCGCATCAAGGAGCATCTTCACCACGTCTGGACTCGAAGCGGCTGTGGCCAAATGCAGCGCGGTCAGTTCGCCGAAGGCCACCGGTCCATTCTTGACGATGCCGTCGTTGTCTGGAGATTTCGCGTCGACGTCCGGCTTCCGCGCGCGAGCAACAGGCGCGTGAGTTCAGCGTCGCCGTTGTGCGCGGCGCCCATCAGCGGCGTGGCTGTCTTCTGCCCGACACCGGAAGCGTAGGCGTTCGCATTCGCGCCGCGTTGAAGGAGCAGCTCTGCGGCTCGCGGTGTTGCCGACGCCGGCGGCAGCGATGAGCGGCGTGACCCCTCTGTTTTCCGCCGCGTTCGGGTCGGCCCCGTTATCGAGCAACAACGTCACAACTCCCGCCGTGCCTGTCGCGGACGCGGCGACGACGAGCGGGGTCGCGCCGAACTGCGTCTTCGCGTTCACGTCGGCGTGGTGATCCAGCAGGAGCCGGACGACTGCCTCGTCCCGCCATGCAACGTGGAGCGCCGTCACGCCGGCGGCGCTTGCGGCCTTCACGTCGGCGCCGCCGTCCACCAGGAGCTTCACGGCGTCGTAACTGCCAAACGCCGACGCCAGCATCCAGCGGCGTCATGCCGGTGGCGATCCTTGACGTTCGATCCGGTGGCTGGCGACAAGCGCACGCAAGGCGTAGACGTCGTTGCTGCCGGTGATGGCCTGGTAGAACTGATCGCTCGGCGGGGGACTGTTGTGCCGGAAGTGGAGAAAGCGAACGCGAGGAGAACGATATGAGCGGTACTGGAGTCCGATTCACGCGTGCTCCTTAGGTTGATTGAGGTCGGCGAAGAGCGTACCACGGAACGCCGACAGTTATCCGTTCAGTCGACCGTCTCGCCCTGCCTCCTGCCCCCAGCTGAATCCGTCGGACGGGCGCTTCAGCGTCGACCATGCGCACGCGGTGGTCGGCGGCAGCATTGCGCCGGGCGCGCCGCTGATGATGACGTGGTCGCCGACCTTGAATGTCTGTCTCGCGTGATGCCCCGCTGGCCAAGCTGGACCGACGCCGCCCCATTCGACCGCGTAGCGCACCGTTGTCCCGTCCTTCTGTTTCACATCCACGTGGACGAAGGAGTGGGGATTCCGGAAATCGAGCTGCACGAGCTCGCCTTCGATCGTCACGCTGTCCTTCTCGCGGTACGTGGCCGCGAACGAATGATGCCCGAGTGCGTGGCCCGCTTACGCCAAGCACCGCAAGCGCGAACAACGAGGTAACGAAAGTAGCGCTTCATGATTCCTCAGGCCGACCTAAAGGTCGGCCTCTACGATCTTTTCCTAAGAGGTGCAGCCTCTACAACCGGACGGAAGACGGTAGACGGAAGGCCGTCACCGACAGCAGACTGAAGCCCATCACCGGCCGTCATCACTCGCACGGCGACGGGCTTCCATTTCGAACCGTCCGGCTCGCGCTTGAAGTGCGAGCTGCGGGCAAACCGCGAACTCAGATACTGCGGGTCTTCGACGATAGTCGTGACGAGCGAAGTAGGCGTCGCCGTTCGGTTCCGCGACCCGGTTCAAATATTCCGTGACAACGGCATTGGCGCTGTAGGGAACGCCATTACGCTGCAGGTAACCCGGACGCATGCCGGTCGTGACACACCTTCAGATGCCCGGCCGGGACCGGGCCGCCGGCGCGCGGACCGCGTCCGCCGGCATATTCCCAGCTCGCGACGGAGGCACCCTGAAGGCTCGCATCGGTCGCCGAGGCGGTCGCCACCGGCGCCGTGGGACGGGCACCGAAATTGAACCGCCGCGTCTGCTGGCCCGCGTCCGTTTCGACCTTCAGCGTGTTGTCATTATCCCAGGTGATGTGCAGCCGCGTCGGCACGCGCATGATGTTGCCGGCGCCGTACGCTTTGCACTTGTCATCGCCGGTTTCCTTCGCGGGATCCCAGGCATCCGCGATCCGTTTGCCTTCCGCGTTGAGCGGAATGCTCGGGTAGTCCCCTTGGGTGGCGTCATCATGCGCCAGCGCCAGTCCTCGGTGACGAGCGACACCCAGTAGCCCGTGAGGTCCTCACCCGCACCGGCCTGCCCCGACAGCGGCGCGCGCCGCCGCGGCCGCGTTGCGCGAACAACGCGATCGGAGAGAGCACGACGATCGCGATGATCGCCCACGCTCGCAACTTCATTTCGCACTCCCCGCGCTTCGGGGCCGGCGATACCGCAGGGCGGGCCGCCGCTTCGCGCGGCAGCGTCTTGAATACCGCTTCGATGAACATATCCGTCGTCCACGGACCGCTCGTCGCGCCGTAGCGGCCGTCGTAGTCGGCAGTGGGCTTCGCGGCCTTCACCTGGTCGAGCGTCATCCCTTTCTTCACCAGGTCCTGGATGCGGTCGCGCAGGATGGTCGTCATGTCGCGGTAGTACGCGACGTCGGCGATGTCGCTGATCCGCCCGTAGGCGGGAATCACGAGCGTGCCGCCTTCCGATCGAAATTCCGGAACCGACATGTCGATGATGTGATTCAACCCTTCGATGACGCCGTTGATCGTGCCGCCCTTCGCCATGTCGATCACCGGATAGGTCGTCGTGCGGAACAGCTCGCCCGCGGCGATCACGTCGGAGCCGCGGAAGTACACCATCGTGTCGCCGTCGGTGAACGCGGCGGGCTGGTGCAGCAGGACGATCCCCTCGCCGTTGAAGAAGTTACTCAGCTTCATCGAGTCGGTGTGATACGTATCCGTCGGCAACGCGCGCGTTGGGAACGGCTGCTGGCCAGCCGGCGGATTCGACATCCGGTTCTGCAGGTTCTCGTGCCCGAGGATGGCCGCACCCTGGCCGACGTCGCTCAGCTGCCCGGCGACATTGCCGCCGGTGAACGTCTGCCCCGCGCTTCGATACCTTGACGTTGCCGCCGATGTGATCGGGGGCGATGCTCGTCGCGACGATGTAACGAATCGGCTTGGGCGGCACGTCGGCGCTGCGCGCCTCGATGATCGAGTTGCGCGTTTCGGCGCCGTAGAGCACCGGCGGCGCCGACGCGGCGGTTTTCGCTTCGACCCACTGCTGAACCGCGCGAATCGCCGACAACACTTGATCGGTCATCTCCGCGGATCCGGAATCAACCATCAGCACGCCATCGAGACCTATCGACAGCGTGATGTTGCGCGCCGGCGCCCATCAGCACGTAGATGTTGCCGCGCACCGGCAGCACCTTGACCGGTGCATTGGGATTCAGCCCGGGAATCGTGCCGGCACCGGCAAGGGCGCCGTTCAACGCCTGCGCCGAACCCTGAATCGGCGTCAACCAACACACCGACGAGCGCCATCGCGAACCATTTACCTCGCATTGCTGGCTCCCTGGCGCGCGGGCGCGGGCTTGGGTGGCGGCGGCATCGCTTTCAGCTTCTCGCGGCACTCGGGATACATCGTCTCGGGACCGCCGCGCGTGGCGTCGAACGGAATCCCATAGTCCATGCTGAATTCATGGAGATACGGGTTGGTCCCGGGCAGGGAGATGCGGAATCACGCCTCGTGGACGATCGACTTCGGCGACAACGCCGCACGGGTACGGCGGAACCTGCTGGTGCACGTCCAGCTCGTAATCGGTCGTGCGAATGAACGGCTCCGCGAGGTACACTGGATCGGTGACGATCGCCGCCACCGTGAGAAAGTCACCATTGCGAATCCAGTGCTCGACCAGCGTCGCCCTGTCGCTGCGCGGCAGACCATTGCGGCGCAGATAGCCTTCCTTCAGGTGCGTGGTCGTCACGGTCAGGACGTCGCCCGTCCCACTTCGCGGTCGAGAACCCCGCCCACGTGTGGAGCGCGCCCTCCGGTGGATGCGGCCGGCCATCCAGATACACGACGCGATCGACCGACCGCAGCCACTCGGCATGGAACGCGGTGATCGTGCGCGACGCGGGATCGACCTCTTTGGAGATGCGCAGGTTCGACGGACCGCGCCAGATGTAGTCGGCCATGTGCGGCCGGCACTGCCACTCGGGAAGCGTCTGGATTGCGGCGTCCCACTGTATCACCGCGCATCCGCGCGGCGTCGTTGATCGGGATGCCGAGATAATTTGCGAGCTCCGGGTCCCGGAACGCGCTCGGGCTGATCCTCCCAGAAGCGCGGCGCCCACTCGCCCGAGAAGTCGACCTGCGCCCACGCAGGCGCGGCCGTGACCGTCATCGCCATCACCAGGGTCGCCACGGCAAGAACGCGCCGAAGTATCTGCATAAGAGCCTCGCTAGTAGCGCCCGGACAGCAACGCACCCGCGTGTGGTGCGATCGTCTTGAGTCCCAGCCGTTTCAGCATCTGGTGCGTGGTCGCGATCGACGCGGAGATGACCGGCAGGCCGCACTCCTGCTCGACGATCGGCACCGCGGCCAGTGACGGCATCTGCACGCACGACGAGAGCACGAGCACGTCGACGTCGCCAAGCTGCAAGGTCCTTGTAGATCGTGCAGAGCGCCAGCGGATCGCGCCGGCCAACCTCCAGGTTGTCGGGAATCTCGAGCGCAATCCGATCGACCACCTCGATCGTTTCCGCCTCGATGTAGTCGGCAACCATGCACGTCAGCGTCTTCAACATACGGTGCGACCATCGCAATCCGTCTCGCACCCAGCGCATGAAGGCTGTCGACCAGCGCGCCCGCGCTCGTGACGACGGGGATGCACCCGCCTGCTTCGCGCTGCGTGACTTCCTGCGAGCCGCTTCTGCGATGCGCGGTGGTAGCCCTGGCCCATGCTCATGATCGCAACCAGGCACGCGTAGCCGATGACGTCGACGCGCGCGTCGGCGAGTTCGGCCGCGCATCGATCGGAGTCGGCGTCCATCGCCGCCAGCTCCTCCCTGGTCACCCTCTTCATGCGCATGCGGCTCGAATGAAACGTGAACCGCTCGGGCTCAACGGCCTCGCGCGCGCGGAGCATCGCGGGATCTCGGTCTCCATCGTCGTGTTGGAGCTCGGGACGATCTGCCCGATGCGATACGCGCGCGACGTAGTCACGAACCTAGGCCGGAATGTTGTTCTCTTCCCGCCAGAGGCCGAGCGCCTTCTGGGCGGCGCGATCGGAGGCGCTGAAGAGCACCGCCTCTTCGCTCGCCTCGTGCGACACCTTCTGCCAGGACGGCACGACGAACATGTCGCGCGGTCCCCACGTGAACGTGCTCGATCCGATCCGGCTGCGTCCGCGTCCCTCGACAACGCTGTAGATCGTTGAATCGGTGGATCGATAGGTCTTACCCGAGAAGCCCCTTCGGCAGCAGCTGGATGAATGCCGCGATCGTCGGCAGCGGATAGCCGCCTGTCGCCGGGTTCACGTCATCGCATCTTCACGCCGTGACACGCATCGATCGCGCCGTTTCGTGACAACTGGTCCAGCGCCTCGCGACTGCGCGAGTGACGGATAGTTGAAGGCTGGAGAAGACGGCCGCGATGACGTGTACTCGACGGGCAGCAGGCCCGCGCCGTATCGCGCGACCGCGTCCCTTCCGGCCGGCTGACCGGCTGGGTTTCCTCCGGATGGTGTTCGGCAAAGCTCGTGTCGAACATGTTGACGATCGGTACGTCGAGCACGTCCATCCAGATCACCGGCGACGACCCGAGGTTGCCGTGATCGTGGAACGGTCCACGAGGGCGTCAGCACGAAGTCGCCCGTCCGCATGGACGTCCGCTCGCCGTCGACGGCCGTATATCCGCCGCCATCGCCTTCGACGATGAAGCGGAGCGCGGAAGCGGCATGACGATGGCTCGGGGCCAGTTCGCCCGGCAGGATCAACTGCAGGCCGGCGTAGAGGCTTTGCGTGACCTGGGATGCACCGCGAAGGCCGGGGTTCTCGAGGACGAGCACGCGGCGCTCGGCCTCCTGGACGGTCAGCAGCCGTCCCGCCTCCATCAGCAGCGCGCCGGACGTCGTCGTACTTCCAGAATGCCGGCACGATCGTCGGGTTCGGCTCGGGCAGCACGAGACGGTTGAGGACCTCCCAGAGCGGCGCCGTGTCGATCCGATCGAGACGGTCATAGAACGCCTGCCGCTCGGGAGACGTTTCCGGCTTGACGACAAACGAAGCGGTCTCGTGCATCTAGTGGCCTGTCCTTCCCAAATCTGGACCGGCCGCTCCGTTGTCGCGGCCGGCGGGATCGGCGTCGAAGGGCTGTCGCAAGTAGTAGTATAATCAGTTGATACACGCCGCTAGACCATCCCAGTAGCGCCGATGCCAGCGGTGGCGACGGACGCGTTTTCAGCCGCCCTGACGTGGACGCGCATGGTTCCGATTCTTTCAATCGTGGCGACGATCTCGTCGCCGGCCTCGATGGGACTCACGCCCTCGGGCGTGCCGGTGAAGATGACGTCGCCGGGATAGAGCGTGTAGAACGACGACGCCAGCTCGATCAGCTCGGGGACGCCGAGAATCAACCGGCTGGTATTCGATTTCTGTCGCTGCTCGCCGTTGACCGCAATCTGGAGGTCGAGCTGCCCGGGATTGGGGATCTCGTCCGCGGTCACGAGCCACGGCCCCAGCACCGAGTGCGTATCCACGGACTTGCGGAAGCTGCGATCCTCGGTCCCGCGAATCGTGATATCGAGACCGATCGTGTAGCCCGCGACGTACCCGAGCGCATCCGCACTCGAGACGAGGCTCGCGGTCTTTCCGATGACGACCGCGAGCTCCACTTCGTGATCGGTACGGCGATCCGGCTTGCGGATGATCACGCCCTCGCCGGCGCCCACGAGCGAGCTGTTCGCCTTGAGGAAGAGACCGGCCGTTTGAATGGTGACCGTATGCGCCGCGGTGTTCTGATGCAGCGCCTTGTCCGCGCGCACCTCGTCGAGGTGCGTCTGGTAGTTGACCGGAGCCGCCACGAGCTTGCCGGGACTGGCGACCGGGCTTAGCAGCCGGCGTTCGCTGAGCGGCAACGCCGGCGCGCTTGGAGCAATGGCTCGCGCGCGCGCCAGCACCTGCGGCAGGTTGGCGATCAGCGGATCGTGCTTCGGGAGCGGATAGCGCACCTGCGGGAGGACATCGAGCGCGGCCGTGACGTCGCGAACGATGTCCCCGTCAATGATGCCCAGCCGATTCTCGTCGAAGCGACACACCCGCATGGTCTCCCTCGTTAGAAGCTGAACTTCACCGCGAACTGCATGATACGTGGATCCGCCGCCTCGAGGATCTGTCCGGAATGTCTGGCTGTTCACGGTCACGATGGGCGCCTGCAACGGCGTCTTGTCGCTCGCGGGACGGAACCAGTTGAACACGTTGAACGCTTCGACGCGCGCTTCAAACATCTGACTGGTGGCGAACTTGAAGGCGCGAACCAGCGCGAGGTCCACGACGCGGCTGCCCGGGCCCACGATCGAGTTGCGCGGCAGGTCGCCGAGGGTCCCGACCGCTGGAATCGCAAACGCCGCCGGGTTGGAGATAGCTCGTGCCCTGCTTCAGAGTACGGGCTCATCCCCGCCACCAGGTTCGGACGCTGATTGGTCAGCCCGGTTCTCGCCGGATCACCGGTGACGAGAATCTGCAGCGGCGCGCCAGAGGCCGCCCTGAAGCTGCCGGATGCTCTCCATCCCGAGAGAGCCGCTCGGAGCACCGGCCGCGCGAAGTCAGGCGTCGCGGCGACAGCCGTCAGGTTGAAGATGTGCCGGCGGTCGGCGTTGCATGGACCGTAGTCGTAATCGATATTGTTCGGATCTGCGTACCCGCTGTTCACGTTCGGTGTGCCGCCACCCTGCGTCGGATGGCCCATGCACTTCGACAAGCGTGTAGTTGCCGTTGACGCTGAGGCCATTCACGCTGCGGCGCTGGAACGTCAGCAGCATCCCGTTGTACGTCTGATGCCCCTGGTCGTCATAGAGATCGAGGGCCCCGAGCAGCTGCCCATCGGTCCAGTTCTGCATGCTGACCAGGCGGCGTGAATTCAGGTTCGTGTTGCTCGAGCACGGGGTATAGCGTGCGGCCGTCCGGAAGCGTGCACGTCGCGGCCGGCAAATACACGCCAGGATTGATGGCGCGAACGTTCCACAAATGGCTGGTGTAGCTGCCGATGTAGCCCGCCGACACGGCGATGTCGCTCCCAATCTGTCGCTGGACCGTCGCGTTCCACGAGTGAATCTGTGTGGTTTTCAGGTCTGGTTGAACCGGCAGGAACGACCCTGCCGATGGGAACGGCGCAGCAGGCCCCGGGTTTTCAGGGACGGGGAAGATATTTCCTGACGGGACGCCGACCCACGGGTTCTCGAACTTGCCGGCCGGAGTTGGAATGATGATCTCGGCGCCCCACGGCGGGGCCACCGTCGTGTTGATCAGGAACTGGCCGTCGACGAAATCGTACGCCTTGCCGTAGGACGAACGCACCGACGTGCGGCCATCGCCCGTCACGTCCCACGCGATGCCGAGACGCGGCGCGAAGTTCATCCACGTCCTGTTGATCCCCGACTTGCCCACGAACCCTGGGTCGCCCGGGGTACATGAGTCCGGCCGGCGCATTCGCGAATTTCGCGCTTCTGACGCCTTTCAGGAAGTTGTCCATGTTGAACGTGAACACGGCCTCGTTGCCGATTGACTGCGGCAGTGCGGCTCCCAGCGGACGCCGTAGTTCAACGTGACGCGCGGCGCCATGCGCCACGTATCGGCGGCGTACGCCCCGCCGCACATTACTGCTTCATATCGAGGGTGTTCGGCGCCGCTTGACGGAACTGGCTCGGATTGCCGGTCAAGTAGTCGGCGAGCGGAATACCAGTCACCGAACCGTCGAATGTGAACTGGCCTGGCGACCGCACGTTCGCGAAGCTGAAGGACGTCCATTTTGCCAGGTTCGCGCCGACGCCAAACTGGTGATTCCCGTGAACGAGCGTGAGGTCGTCGCTGAACTGGTACGTATCGGTATCGAACAGTCGCCTCGTTCTCGGTACCGCCGCCGATCGAGAAGGCCTGGTTGACGGTGATCAGCGCATACTTCGGCATATAGCTGTAGATGTTGATGCCGACGTCGGGGCGCTGAAGGTATCCGCATTCGTCCGGTGCACGGACGTGCGATTGAACGCGAACCGCATCGAGTTCACCGTATCGCTGCTGAGAATCATCGTGTGGCCGCCGGTGAAGGACTGCGCCAGGTTGTCGCGCCCGCCGAGCGTCGTCGTCAAAATGTTCTCGGACTTCATGAACGGCGGGTCCGACACATACGTCGTCGCGATATACCGGCCAAAGAATGACTGGTTCTTCGACAGCTGCACGTCGACCTTGCCGACTCCCTGCAGCTCGTCCGCGTCGCGCGCGAGACCGTAGACGACGCGGCCGCACGGATCGGTAGACACCGGCAGCTTGAGGCGATCGCCAGCGCCGCAGGGCTCAGCGCCGATCGGGCCACCGTGTTGTTCACAAACGGCGCGCGCAGCGCGACCGTGCGTCCACCGTTGCACGCCGGGGAGGCGAGCGACGTGAAGTCACCGGCGAGCATTGCGGCGGTCGGGACGAAAGTTGATGTTGTCGACCGGCACCTGGCGGGTGCGCGTCCCCTGGTAGGCGCCGAAGAAAAAGATCCGATCGTGCTTCAAGCGGTCCGCCGAGCGTGCCGCCGAACTGATTGCGGTTCAACCCGTCATCGAGCTTCTTGCCGCTCGCGTCTTTCGCGCGCGAACGGGCTGGTCGCGTTGAAGCGGCGATCGCGGAGGAACTCGAACAGGCTGCCGTGGAAGGCATTGGTGCCCGACTTCGTCACGGCGTTCACCGACGCGCCCGAGTGCATGCCGGCCTGCGGCGATAGCGCGCTCGTCTCGACACGGAACTCCTGCAGCGCGTCGGGAAACGGCAGCGGCAGGTTCAGGTTGTCGTAGCGGGTTGTTGTGCGTCGCGCCATCGAGCAGGTAGGCCACGCCGAATGACTGTCCGCCGGCCACCGGAATAGGCGACGCCGCCCTGCATGCTGCGGCTGCGACGACGACGCCCTGCGACACGACCGGGCCGGCGATCTGAATCAGGTCCGCCGGAGTTGCGTCCGTTGAGCGGCAGCTCCAGGATGCGCTCGTTCTCGATGACCTGGCCGAGCGTCGGCGATCGCGTTTCAACCAGCGGCGCCGCGCCGACGCACCGACACCGTTTCGTTCAGGTCGCCGAGCGCCATCGCCACGTCGATGACCGGCTGCGCATTGACCTGCAACACGATCCCGGTGCGCGAGTAACTGCGGAAGCCGGAGAGCTTCACCTCGAGGCGGTAGGGGCCCAGCGGGAGATTCGACAGCACGTACGCGCCGCTGGCGTCGCTCACGACGGTTCGCGTCACGCCCGTGTCCGTTTGAGTGCCGTCACGTCGGCGCCAGGAAGCACGCCGCCGCTCTCATCTTTCACGGTGCCGGAAATCTGCGCCGTTGACCCACCCTGCGCCAGCACCACGTCCGCGGCAAACAGGAGGGCGGAAAGCACCACGATTACTACACGCAACTCACGCAACACACGAGACATCAACATCCTCCTCCGGCAAGTTTCCCGGCTGTTTGAGAACGGGCGGCAGTATACTCACCGGCCGGCCATCGGTTCAACGACTGATATGCCACAACAAGCTGAGGAACGCGGAATGAACACGTCGGCCACGCGGCCCGGCAACATCGTCAACGTCACGGAGATCGTCGACAACAGCCCGTTCACGCCCTTGCACTGGCGAGCGTTCATCCTCTGCATGGCGTGTCTCGTCATGGACGGCTTCGATGTGCAGGCGCTCGGCTACACGGCGCCGTCGATCATCCGCGAATGGGGCGTCGCGAACGCGGCGCTCGGTCCCGTGTTTGCCGCCGCGAACTTCGGCGTGCTCATCGGCGCGCTGCTGTGCAGCATGCTCGCCGACCGTATCGGACGGCGACCCGTCATTGTCGGCGCCGCCCTGTTCTTCGGCGCCATGACGCTGCTCACCGCGCGCGCGTCTCCACGGTTCCGCAGCTGCTCGCGATGCGTTTTCTCGCCGGCGTCGGCCTGGGCACGATCGTGTCGAACGCGCAGCTCGCTGGTCGGCGAATACAGCTCGAAGCGGATGCGCGCGACGATGATCATGTATGCGGGCGTCGGGTTTACCGGCGGCGCGGCATTTGGCGGCTTCATTGCCGCCGCGCTCATCCTCATGCGGCTGGCAATCGGTCTTCTATTTCGGCGGTGCCATTCCGCTGGTGATCGGGATCGCTGATGCTGATCTGGCTGCCCGAGTCGCTGCAGTTCATGGCGCTGCGCGGCAAGAGTCCGAAGACGCTGGCGCGGTGGCTCAATCAAATCGATCCCGGCGTCAACGCGAGCGCCGCCGATCAGTTCGTCGTGCGCGAAGAAAACAAGCCCGGCATCCCCATCATTCATCTCTTCCGTGAAGGACGCGCCGTTCCGACGGATCCTGTTCTGGGTCGTCAATTTCATGAACTTGCTGAATCTCTACTCGCTCGCGAGCTGGCTGCCAACCGTCGTGCGTGATTCGGGATACTTCGCCCAGACCGGTGTGTCTCGTCGGCACCGTTCTGCAAGTCGGTGGAACGCTCGGGGACGGTGGGGCTCGCCTGGCTGGTCGCGCGCGCGGCGGCTTCGTGCGTCATGAGCACGACATTCGTCCTGGCCGCGATCGAGCGTAGCGCTGATCGGCCAGCCGGGCATTTCTCTCGCCTTGCTCTACGTCATCGTCTTCATTGCCGGCTGGTGCGTCGTCGGAAGCCAGCCGGGGCTCAACGCGCTCTCGGGCGCGTTCTACCCAACCTACATTCGCTCGACCGGCGTGGGCGCCGGACTTGGCGTCGGACGCATCGGAGCCATTGTCGGTCCGGCCATCGGTGGGATGTTCATGGCCGCGCACTGGTCGACGCGTGACATCTTCCTCGCCGCGGCACATTCCAGCCGCGATTTCCGCCGTCGCCATGTTTTCGCTTCGCTTTGTCGTCGGGACGCGGCTCGGACGGCGTCAGCGCCTCGAACTGATATACCAAAGGCGGACCTGAAGGTCCGCCTCTACGTCCACAGCGCAACCTCTGTGCTTCCTAGAGGTCGACCTTCAGGTCGGCCTGGCCGTCACCATTCTGGAAAAGCGCCGGCTGGCGGTCGTATGCAGGCGGAAGTGCGGCTCGAGCACTTCGAGCGTGTGGCGGCGGCCGACGGCGAGATGGCCGCGGACGGCTTCGGCGATCCGGGCGGGATCACCCGTGAGAATCTCGTCGAGCAAATCCTGGTGCCTGCGCGGCGAATCGTCGGGCGACGGCTTCCGCATCGCACAGAACCAGATGCGACGCGAGCGCGATGTGTCTTCTCGATCGCCTCCCGCAGCGCGTCGCAGCGCGCGCTCGGCGATCCGGTGATGCAGCTTCTGATGCGTGAGCGCCAGTGCATCGAGCGGTCCGACTTCATTGACAGCGCATCGACTCGCGTCGCGAGCCGGCGAAGCTCCGACCGCCCGTCGCGCTCGCCACGCTGCGAGAACAGGATTGCCGCCTGCGTTTCGAGCGCCTCCCGGACGACGTAGTTGCCTTCGACGTCCTCTTGCGACCGGAATCTCACGCGCGTGCCCGCGCGCGGTCGGCTTTCAAGCAGCCCCTCGAATTCGAGCCGAAGCAGCGCCTCGGTGACGGGCAGGAGCTCAGTGCCGAGCTCCGCGGCCAGCCGCCGTCTCGAAATCGCCTGACCGAGCACGAGCTCGCCTTCGCGATGCGCTGGCGCGCCACGCTGTAGGCTTCCGCCGCGAGGCTTTGCGGTTTCTGCGGATGCTCTCATGGCTGCGGTGGGATTCTATAGCAAACCGTTCAACGTTTCGTGACCCGCTTGTCGACGACAATTTCGCCGCCTCTGATCACGATCGCGGCATTCAGCATGTTCCAGTAACCGTCGAGCGGATTGGCCGGAAATACAACGATGTCCGCGAGCTTACCGGGCTCGAGGGTGCCGATGTCGTTGCTCATCTGCACGAACGCCGCGGTGTTGGGACCCATCAGCCTGACGATGTCCTTCATCGAGAACATCAGGTTGAGCGCCTTGAGCTCCTGCGCGAGCCCCTTGACGGGAAGATAGCCGGTATCGGTGCCGTAGCCGTACACAACGCCGTTGTCCCACAGCGTCCGGGCGTTGACAGCCGCTGTAGCCGGCCTCCTGTCCTCTACCGTCACCATCGAGGGATGTCATCGGGCCATTTCTTGCCGTCGCGGAATGTCGGCACGTTAGTCGCGATTGAACACGTCGAACAGCGGCACACCGAACGCGATCGTCGACAGCACTGCCTCACGCCGGCCGCGGCGCACCTTGCGCGCATCCTCGTTGGTAAGCCAGCCGAAATGCGGCGTGTGCACCAGCAATGGCACACCAGCGTCCACGGCTGCGAGCATGGCCTGCGGGCTGACCGCGTGGACCATGACCAGAGACGCCGGCCTTCTTGCTCTCGTCGACGATCGCTCGAGAGGTTTTCCAGTTGCGTGGCGTCGGCGGCTTCCGGGTTGATGTTTTCCTCGCCGACGAATCTGATCCCGAGCGCGGCGAGGCGGCGCAGCTCCGCGCGTGCCTGCTCCGGGGTCCCACTGCTCAAATTGACCTGCGCGGCGGGAATGACACGCGGCCCCTGGAGCTGGCCCGAATCGATTCGTCGTTTGAGCTCGAGGTTTCCTTCGGCAGGGCCGCCGCCAGCGAGCAGCGTCGTGTATCCAGCCTCGAGGAACTCCTGCATGCGCTGCGCGGCTGATCCTTCAGCCACTGATCCGCGTTGCCGCCGATGATGTGACGATGTCCGTCGATGAAGCCGGGCATCAGCGTCATGCCGCGCGCGTCGATCTGCCTCGCGTCCTGCTGGCGCCCGCGGTTCCCGCGCCGATCGACGCGATGCGGCCACTCCTGACGACCACGCGTGCCGGACTCGATGACCGAGCCGTTGCCCACCAGGATGCGGGCGTTGGAAATGACGAGATCCTGGGCGGCCAGATTCGCCGGGTTCGCGAATACTACCAAGACACGCCAGGCAGGCAAGGGCAGAGAGCGTTTTCATGGCGAGAGGATACGCCAGTCGGTTCGGAGGGCGGAAGACTGCGCGACGCTCGGGCGTCTAGTGCCTTCTTGCAGATAGCGAGCGACCAGATCTTCGGGAAGTTGACCTTCTCGATCGACACGGGCTGCAGGTCGGCCTGGGCGAGGAAGCCTGGCAGATCGAGATCCGATTTGAAGCCGATGTGCACGGTGAACGGCGAGATCGCGCGCTCGACGCCGCGAGAGAATCGGGTTCGCGCTGCGGAAGTGATTCAGGATGACGATCTTGCCGCCCGGCTTGCAGACACGCCGCATCTCTCGTGACGACCTGGACCGGGTCGGGCACGACGCTGATCAGGTACGGCGCGTAGACGATGTCGAAGGTATCGTCGGCGAAGATGAGATGCGCGGCGTCCATCTCCTGCAGGCGGACGTGCCGCAGTCCCTCGCGCCGGACGCGCTCGCGCGCTTTCTCCAGCATTGACGAGGAGAGATCGATGCCGGTGACCGTGCAGTTGTTCGGATAGAGCGAGGTGTTGATGCCGGTGCCGACGCCGACCTCGAGCACGCGATCGCCGGCCTTGATCGCCATTCGTTCAATCGCGACGAGCCGGCCATGATGCAGCGTGGGGCCGAAGATACAGGTCGTAGACGTTGGCGAGCTTTTCGTAAACGCGGGCGACGAAGTCGTTCTCGACGGCGGTAACGGAGAGGGCGCGCGTCGGCGACGTCAGAGCGAAAGTCGTCGTCTTCACGGTCGAACAGCATTATGAAGGCCTCCAGAATGGGACCGGCTGTCCGAGCCGACAGCGTCGCGGACGTTCGGGACTATAGCGTTCTCAGCCGTATCGAACAAGCTAAAAGAACTCTAATTCGAGACGCGGATGCCGTCCAGCACCTCGAGCGCCGCATCAATTCGACCACCCGGGGCGGAGATATGAACGCCCTGCACCATACCGCGGATGGCGATCAGCGTTTCCCGTGCAATCGCGATTCCCTGCGCAGAAGCAGTCTCGCCATCCTGTGCCGCACGCATACGCTCGAGTGCCTGCTCAGGCACGCGCACACCGGCACTTCGTTGGCCATGAACTCTGCGTCTATCACGCTGTCGAACGGCCGACGCCGGCAAGAATCGGAATACGCGCCGACTCGATTCTCTTGTAGAGGCGTTCGAAGGTTGGCGGCATCGAAGACCGGACGCGTGATGGCGAACTCGGCGCCGGCTTCGACCTTAGCTCGAAGCGGCGGATCTCCGCGTCGAGGTCCTCGGCGCCCGGATTCACCATCACGCCGATATGAAACGCGGTCGGCGCACCGATACCCTGCCCGCCGATGTCGAGCCCGTGATTGAGCCGCGTGATGACGTTGGTCAGGCCGATCGAGTCGACGTCGAAGACGCCCGTCGCGTCCGGATAATCGCCGACGATCCTCGCCTTGCCGGTCACGACCACGACATTGCGCATGCCCATCGCGTGCGCGCCGAGCAAGTCCGACTGCATGCCGAGCAGGTTCCGGTCGCGACACGAAAATTGCAGCACCGTCTCGATGCCGGCCATCTGCTGCACGAGTACCGCGAGCGCCAGCGCGCTCATGCGCGCGACCACGCGGCCCGTCGGGAATGTTCACGACATCGACGCCGCGGATCTTCAGCGCGCGCGCCTCTCAATGATCTCGTCGCCGACATAACCCTTCGGCGGCAGCAGCTCGACGATCGTGGCGAATCGGCCCGCGCTGAGCGCAGCGACCCAGCTGCGACTTGTCCGCGCGAGGGACGGCACTTTGCTCCGGAGCGCGGGCCTTGTCAGGCCCGCCAGATTCGCCCAGGCGGCGCGCCTGACAAGGCGCGCACTCCAGCGGAAGGTTCAACGGACGATCTTGCCGCCGACGTTGACCTGTTTGATTGCCGCCTTCATCTGGCGAATGTGCTCGGGCGTCGTGCCGCAGCATCCGCCGACGAGGCGCACACCGTGCTGTGCGAAGCGCCGCGCGTAGGACGCCATGTATTCGGGCGACGACAGATAAATATTGCGTCCCTCGATGTCGCGCGGACGCCCGGCGTTGGGCTGCGCCGACAACCGCGCGCGCGTCACCGCGGCCATGCGCTCCACGGTCTCGAGCATGTGCGCAGGGCCGATGCTGCAATTCACGCCGATGACGTCGGCGCCTCGCCTCTCCATCTCCGGCGCGAACTGCTCGGGCGGCGTCCCATCCAGGCTGTTGCCGTCGTCCTCGATCGTCATCTGCGCCACGATCGGCAACGGCGACACGCTGCGAACTGCCGCAATCGCCGCCCCCATCTCGTTCAGATCGCGAAACGTCTCGAGGATAAACAGGTCGACGCCGCCCTCGACCAGTGCCTGGGCCTGCTCGCGGAAGTTACGACTCGGCTTCGTCGGTGCCCATCTTGCCCCATGGCTCGATGCGGACACCGAGGGGACCGATGGCTCCGGCCACGCATGCGCCTGGTCGCGTGCCGCCTTGCGGGCGATGCGCGCGCCTTCGACGTTGATCTCGCGCACACGATCGCCAAGGCCGAACGACCGCAGTTTGATTCGGTTCGCGCCGAAAGGTGTTGGTCTCCGAGACGTCCGCTCCCGCCCGGAACGTAGTCCTGGTGGATTTCCGTCACGGTGTCGGCCGACATGATGTTCAGCGAATCGAAGCAGCGGTTGATGAAGACGCCCTTGCGTACAGCATCGTCCCCATCGCGCCGTCGCAGACGAGCACACGATCGTCGAGGGCTTCAAGAAACGGCTTCATGGATCTCCCGGCAGGTCTGCCTCGCGCGGCAACAGGCATCGGCGGCACCCGCCCTACTGATCAATCTTGCGGTATCCAATGTTTCAGCATCGATCAAGAGTTACGACCTGTTGACTCGATCGATGCACACCGACGGTACGCCTTCCCGCACGGTCTCGACGAAACGGTGATGATGGCCGCACAGGTGCAGACGCGGTTTCATCGATGCCAGCACGTCGTTGATGGCCGGCTTCCCGGCGTCGCGCCTGACTGGCTTCCGCCCCTCGCGCGGCTCGTCGACGATGACGAACGGGCGCGCGGCTTCGTGGGTCATCAGGATGTCGATGCCGCGCATCTGCTTCACACCTCCACTTCTTCCCGCACGAAGTGCCGGCGCTTATCATCGCTCGGTTTGTGCGGAGCCTGCCGGCCGGCGTATCGAACCACGTCGGCGCGAACGTGCCGCCCAGACCAGCCACGGTGAGCGGGCCGACGTTCCGGAACGTTCCGTTCGGGATGAAGTGCAGGTTGGCCACGAGGTCGCGTCCGGCTTCCCACGCCGCGATCCGATCGAAGTCCTCGTTGTTCCCCTTGATCCGCATACACGGTGCCGGCGGTTCCGGGTAGGCGCCGGTGCGGCTGGCCACATCGCCGACGCACAACCAGAACGGCACTTCCGGGTGCCGCTCGATCGCGCGGCGCATCGCGTCGAAGTTTCCGTGGATGTCGGCGAGCGCGCCGATTACTTCGCCGGCACGAGCAGGTCGGCCTTGTCCCAGATGAAGTCGTCCTTGCTGTAGACGGCGAGCTCGTAGTCCTTGCCCATGAAGATCGCCGACACCGGACACGCTTCCTCGCAGTAGCCGCAGAAGATGCAGCGCGTCTTGTGAATCTGGTAGACCGAGGCGTAGCGCGGTCCGGCCTGCACGGTGCCGTCGTTTTCCGCCGCCTCGAGGTAAATCGCGTCGGCCGGACACGCCACCGAGCAGAGTCCGCAGGCGACGCACTTCTCGAGACCGTTCTCGTCGCGCATCAGCACCTGCTTGCCGCGGTATTTCGGGAACATCGGCACCTTCTGGGTACGGATAGTTCACCGTCACCTTCGGCTTGAACATGTGGCGCAGCGTCGTCCAGAACCCGATAATCAGCGGTCGAATCATCCTCACGATCATAGCGGCAAATCCCAAATCCCAAACCCAGGTCCCAAACCCCAACAGAGTTGACTGATTGGGATTTGGCGTGTGGGATTTGGGACTAGATTTCCGGGCCATTGCTTACAATGGCCCGGATGCTTGATGGCGCCAGCTTCCTGTCGGCGGACCAGTTTCTCCTGACGACGCTCATCGTCAAGCTGGCGGTCATGGCGGTGCTCGCGACGATGCTCGCGCGCTACCGGCGGTTCCGGCACATTCTGATCTTTGAGCGGCGCGGCTGGCTCGATCGGCTGGTGTTCACGCTCGCGCTGGGCATTCCGCTGATGGCAGGCGTCACCGCGCGGCTTCTGCTCAACTACAAGGCGGCCGACCTGACGCTCGAAGGCGCTTTCTCGCCGGCCTCATTGCCGGGTCCATACGCCGGCGCGCTCGTCGGGGTCCTCGTCGGCATACCCGCGTCGATCGCTGGAGAATTCATCGCGCTGCCGTTTGCGGTCGGCTGCGGCTTTGCCGGAGGCGGCTTGCGTGAAGCGTGCCCCAAGGAAGCGATCTGGCAGTTCACGCCGTTCGTGTTCATGGACCTGCACAAGCACGTCTGGCTGATGGTCCGCAAGCTTGGCTTCAACTGGCAGCTGTGGCTGCTGCTCGCGCCGGTCGCGCTCGAGCTGCTCCGCCAGGCGCTCGGCGCGCGCTTCGGCGTGAGCCGGTTGTTCTATCCCGGCGCGGATCTCGGCACGCCTGCGCCGCTGATGATGCTGCTCATCGTCCTGCGACCGTGCTCGCCGTCGCGACGCCGATCAAGATCTGGAACAGCGCGAGGATCGAGCACCGCCTGCAGGAGCAGGAGAAACTCCTCCTCGCCGCGAAGATCGAAGCGCTCAAGAGCCGAGATCAATCCGCATTTCCTCTTCAACACGCTCGCCTCGATCTCGTCGCTGATTCGCTCGCAGCCAGAGACTGCGCGCACGCTGATCCACAAGCTGTCCGGCCTCCTGCGTCGCCTGCTGCGCAGCCAGGAGCATTTCGTCTCGCTGCGGGAGGAGCTCGAGTCGATCGACGAGTACTCGACATCGAGGTGGTGCGCTTCGGGGCGAAGCTGCGCGTGCGCAAGGAAATTGCGTCCGACACCGTCGACGTCGTCGTGCCGAGCATGATTCTTCAGCCGCTCGTCGAGAACTCGATCAAGCACGGCCTGTCGCGCAAGGTCGGCGCCGGAACGATCGTCATCCGGAGCTGGCGCGATCACGCGCGCCGTGATGATCGAGATCGAAGACGACGGGATGGGGTTCCTGCTCGAGCGGCTCGAACAGCCGATGGCGAGCGGCATCGGGCTCGCGAACGTCCGCGAACGGCTGCGGGTCATCTACGGCGCCGCCTACCAGCTCACGCTGACGAGTGAACCCGGGCGAGGCACGCGCGCGCGCATCGAGATTCCCGAGCTGATGGCGGCGGAGCAGATCACCGCATGAGGGTGGTCGTCGTCGACGACGAGCAGCTCGCACGCGAGGAGCTCTGCTTTCAGCTCGAACAGCTCGGGACCGAGGAGGTGGTCGCGCAGGCAGGCAACGGCCTCGAGGCGATCGCGGCCGTCGAACGGCACGAACCCGACCTCGTCTTCCTCGACATCCAGATGCCCGGCCTCACCGGCTTCGAGGTCGCGCGGCGGCTCCTGCAGCGCGACGATGAGTCACCGGCACTCATATTTGTCACGGCGTTCGACCAGCACGCGATCGAGGCCTTCGAGGTCAATGCGGTCGACTATCTGCTGAAACCGGTCGACGCGTCGCGCCTCGAACAGGCGCTTCAGCGGGCGCGCGCGGCGCCTCAGCTCGGAACGGGCCGGCGCCGGCTCCGCTGAACGATCAGCTCGAACGCATCGTAAAGATGATGTCGGGCCGGCAGATCCGGCGGGATCAGGTCGCGATCGCGGTCGGCGAGCGGTTTCATGCTGGTACAGGCCGAAGACATCATCTATGCCTCGCTGGCGGACGAGTCGATTAACATAGTGACAGGGCCATGTGGCCGGCAGCTCGAACTACCGGACGCTCGACGACCTGCAGGCACGCCTCGATCCGGACGTGTTCTGGAGGGTGCACCGGTCGCATCTGGTCAACATCAACAAGATCAAGGAGATAGTCCCCTGGTTCAGCCGGAATTACATCCTCAGGATGAAGGACGCGAAGGGCACGGAGATTCCGGTGAGCCGATCCGCAGACCAAGCGGCTTCGGGAATACCTGAAGCTATAAGCGACGTCCCGACGCTGGAGACGCCGCCGCTCGGCGATCTGCCGATGGCCCCGATGGATGCGGTCCTGGCAGCGCCATCGTTGGAGGCGGCGGGATGCCCGCCGACATCCGGCTCGAGGCCGATGACCGCAACGCGCGGATGATGCAGCAGATCAACGTCTGGCGCGATGAGCTGATCGCGTGGTTCAAGACGCTGTTCTCGGCCGCCATCTACGCGACGCTCATCGTGACCTTCGGCTTCCAGGTGGCGCGCGTCGAGGGGCTCAGCATGGCGCCGACGCTCGAGGACCAGGACCGGCTGATCGTCAACAAGTTCGTCTACCGCGTCAGCGCGCCGCGCCGTGGCGACATCGTGATGCTCTATTACCCGCTCAATCCGGACAAGTCGTTCGTCAAGCGGGTCATCGCCGAAGAGGGCGATACCGTGCGCATCGTCGACGGCCGCGTGTACGTCAACGACGTCCCGATGGACGACCGGTTCGTCGCGCCAGAATTCCGGAGCCACGACGACTTCGGCCCGACCGTCGTGCCCGAGGGCTACTACTTCGTCATGGGCGATCATCGGAACAACAGCTCCGACAGCCGTCACTGGGGCTTCGTGCCGAAGAAATACATCATCGGCAAGGTGCAGCTGCGGTGGTGGCCGATTCCGACAGCGCACGTGTTCTGACCGACCGGCACCGGTCGGTCGTCCGCGTTCTCCGCCGCGTTCTCATCCTCAATCTGATCGTCGCGATCGCGAAGGTGAGCCTCGGGTACTTCTCGGGGCGGTCTCGATTCTCTCCGACGGTTTTCATTCGCTCGCAGACGCCTCCTCGAATGTCGTCGCGCTGGTCGGCGTGTCCGCCGCGCAGCGCCCTGCCGATGAAAACCACCCGCATGGCCATCGCAAGTACGAAACGATGGCGTCGGTCGCGATCCTGATGTTCATGCTGCTCGTGCTGAGCGAGGTGGCGCGTAATGCGATCGCCCATTTGCGCGCGCCGGCCGTGCCGACGGTCCTCCCGCGGGGATCATCACGATGGTGGCGACGCTCGTCATCAACGTGTTCGTCGTGCGCTACGAGTCGCGCGCTGGACGCCGCCTGCGCAGCGAGGTTCTCGGTGCCGATGCCAAGCACACCAGGAGCGACGTCTGGACGACGATCGCCGTCCTGGCGGCGCTGACGGGCGTTGCGCTGGGATGCCCCGGTTCTGGATCCGATCGCGGGCCTTGTCGTCTCGGTCTTCATCGGCTACGCGTGCTGGCAGATTGCCCGCGAAGCCTCAGGCGTCCTCGCCGATGAAATCGTGCTCGCCGAGGAGAACATCCGCAGCGTCGTCCAATCGGTGCCTGGCGTGATCGGCTGCGAAAGATCCGGACGCGCGGCCCGGCGGACAATGTGTTCGTCGATCTGCACCTGTGGATCGACGCCCGCACCCCGCTCGGCGAAGCCCATGCACTCTCGCATGTCGTCAAGGATCGGTTGATGGCCCGCTTCCCGAAATCGTCGACGTAGTCATCCATATCGAACCTCCACACGAGCAACTCCCAATCCCAAATCCCAACTTCCAAATCCCAACCATCACGGGCACTAGGATTGCCGCATGCGTGTGCATGGGGACACCTGATTTCGTAAAGATTCGATTGGCGGTTTGATCCGCGGCATCCTCACCGACATACGGACGCTCATCCGCGAAGAGATTGCACTGGCCCGCGTCGGAGATTCGCGAGCAGGCGGGCCGCGCGAAGGCGGCCGCGATGAGCTTCGGGATTGCCGTGGCGGCGCTGGCGTTCGGCGGCATCTTCCTGCTTCGTCGCCGTCGCGCTCGGCATCGCGAACCTTCTCGGCTGGCCCGCGTGGACCGGCTTCCTGATCGTTGCGATCCTGCTCTGTATCGGCGGCTTCTTCACGCTCTCATCCGGACGGAAGCAGCTCGCCAGCGTTCACGCTCTTCCCGGCGAAACCGTGACGACCTTAAAGGAGAACTCGGAATGGATAGCGAAGCTGGCTGTCATCCGTTCGGAAATGAGCCAGACGAAGGCCGAGCTCGACTACAAGATCAGTCAGCTCCAGCGCAAGACGCATGCAATGACGCCTCGCGCCGTGGCGCGCCGCTTCATGCCGGAGCGGGCGCTCGACTATGCGATCGGCGGCGTCTTGACCGTCGTTGGCGCACGCATGGCGTGGGGACGATTCCGGGCCACGGCCGCCGGCGGAGCTTCGGAAGACTCGCGCGGCTGGCCAGAGCTCGTAGCTCCAGGTTCCACTCCCAACTCCAGGACGATCTCCCTGGAAGTTGGACGTTGGGATTTGTCAGTATCCAACCTTCAGGTCGACCACGTTCAGCAGGGTTGACCCTCGCTCGAATCGCTGCAGGTTTTCCGCGAACAAATCGATCACCGCATCGAAATGCCCAGCGCGAAAGCCCGCGGTGTGCGGAGTGATGATCACATTCGGCATCGACCAGAACGGGCTCGTGGGCGGCAGCGGCTCGACGGTGAAGACGTCCAGCACTGCCCCGCCGAGCCGGCCCAGGCTCAGTGCAGTCGCCAGAGCGGATTCGTCCACCAGCTGGCCACGCGCGACGTTAATCACAATCGCCGTCCGTTTCATCTTCGCGATCGCGGCCGCATCGAGAATCTGATCCGTACTCGGCCGTCCACGGCGCGGCCAGCACGATCACGTCGGCCACTTTCACCATCCGATCGAGATCGCTGCGCCCGATGACCTCGTCGACTGCCGGCGGGAGCCTTCCCGTTCAGGATTACGGCGCATGCCGACGACGCGCATGCCGAACGCCTTCGCACGTACGGCGATCGCCTGGCCTAGCGTGCCGAGGCCGATGATCCCCATCGTCTTGCCCGAAATCAGCCAGGCGTCGCGTCGCCAACCAGTTCGTTCGGCAGCCAGGCATGCTCTCCTGGCGTCGAAACGATTGCGGCAGCCGCCGGGCGAGCGCAAGGAGGCCTCCCATGACGTGCTCGGCGATCGGCGTCGATTGGATGCCTCGTGAACTGCGTGACCAACACGTCTTTCGCCGCGAGATCGGCGAGCGGAAAGTGACCGACGGCATGCGCCGAACAGTGCAGCCACCGGAGCCGGGCGGCGTGTTCGACGGCATCTCTCGACAGGCCGAGCGCGAACGCGACATCGGCGGTCGGCGCGAGGGCGATGTCGGAATCGCGATCGTGCGAGTGAAGGAAGTTGATATGCGGAAAGCGCCTGCGGAGCTCGTCGACGTGCGCCAGCGGTATCGTCCACGCCGCGACGCGATGATGGATCGCGACGAGAACGTTCATGATCAGGCTGGTACAGCTTCAAGTTGACTTTTCCACTTTTCCATCGTTTCCACGTGCCCGCTCCGTGCCTCCGCTTTTTCCATGAGCCTGATCTCACCGATGATCATTTCTTTATCGACCGCCTTCACCATGTCGTAGATGGTGAGCGCGGCAACAGAGACCGCCGTCAGCGCTTCCATCTCGACACCGGTCTGTGCGCTCGTGCGCACGCGGGCCTCGATGACGTAGCCGTTCCTCGACGGCGTCAGGTCGACGCCGACGTGCGTCAACGGGAGCGGATGGCAGAGCGGGATGAGCGAGGAGGTCTGCTTCGCGGCGAGAATGCCCGCCAGCCCGCGCGGCCTGCAGCGGATCGCCTTTGGCGACCTCGCCGCGCCGGATCAATTTCAGCGCGGTGGCGCTCATGGTGATCGAACCGCGCGCGACCGCTTCGCGCGTGGTGATCGGCTTCGCGCCGACATCCACCATCTTCACGCGGCCGCGGGCGTCCACGTGCGACAACTGATCGCGCGGCGCGGGCCCTCGTGCGGCGCGGACCTTTTAGTCCGCGATTCTTAGCCACCGCTTTCACCTTGAGCAAGGTAGAAAGACAGGCTCTCGAGCGACACCGTCAGGTCGACGCTCTTCAGCTTCACGTCATCGGGCACGTGCAGCGCGCCGGGCGAGAAGTTGAGGATGCGCTTTGATTCCGGCTGACACCACCTGATCGACGACTGGCTGCGCATGCGGCGCCGGCACGGCGATGACCGCGATGTCGAGCCGATCGCGGCGGGCGATGCGCTTCAATTCCTTGATGTCGTAGATGGGCACGCCGCCTCGCGATTCGATGACCGATCTTTTCGCTGCGCCGCGTCGAAGAGCGCGGCAATCTCGAACCCTTCCTGGCGGAAACCGGGATAGTCCGCGAGCGCGAGGCCGAGATTGCCCGCCCCGACAATCGCCACCCGCAGCCGGCGATCGAGTCCGAGAATCTGCCGGAGATGGCGCCGCAGCTCCTTGACGTAGTAGCCCACCCGCGAACGCCGAACTCGCCGAAATACGCGAGGTCTTTTCGGATCTGCGCGGCGTTGAGATGGAATTGTTCGGCGAGCCCCTGCGAGGAAATCGTCTGGACGCCGCTCGCATCGAGTTCGTTGAGACAGCGCAGGTAGATCGACAGCCGGTTGGTGGTCAGCTCGGAGACTTGATCGGGCGTTTGTCTCCGCTTGTTCGGCCGATTCACAAGGTTCAATGCTACCATCACGCGCCATGGCACATCCGAGCGTGCAGCCGCCTGTTGCGCCCGCACGTGGCGCATTTCAAGCCGTACATCGACGCGTCGCAATCGCCTGCGGAGTTCACCGTCACGCGCGGTGATTCTCGGTTCACTTTTCGGCCTGCTGTTTGGCGCATCGACGGTTTATCTCGGGCTCCGCGCGGGCCTCACGGTCAGCGCGTCGATCCCGATCGCCGTGCTCGCGATCTCCGGTGCTCAAGAAGCTGGGTGGCTCGACGATCCTCGAGAACAACATCGTCCAGACGATCGGCTCCGCTGGAGAATCGATCGCGGGCGGCGTGGTGTTCACGGTGCCGGCGCTGATCTTCCTCATGCCGGATGGGCCGCGCTACTTCAACTACCTCCAGATCACGATGCTGACGTTTGCCGGCGGCATTCTCGGCGTACTGCTGATGGTGCCGCTGCGCCGCGCGCTGATCGTGAAGGAGCACGGCATCCTCCCTACCCGGAAGGCACCGCCTGCGCGGAGGTGCTCGTCGCCGGCGAGCGCGGCGGCCAGCTCGCGAAGCTGGTGTTCGGCGGTCTCGGGGTGGGCGCGCTCTGGAAGTCGCTGTCGTGGATCTTCAACGTGTTCCGCACCGAGATCGGCTACTCGACGCCCCGGACCAGCCAGTTCCCCAATGCGACGCTCAACATCGACGTCTCGCCGGAATACCTCGGCGTCGGGCTACGTGATCGGCCCCGCCATCGCGGGGACGATGTTTGCTGGAGGCGTCTTCTCGTGGCTCGTGCTGCTGCCGCTGCTGACGATCCTCGGCGCCTACATCAACGTCCCGTTTCCGCCCATTCATCCCAACTACGCGAACAACCCGGCGACAGGTCAGCCGTTTCTCATCTCCGAGATGGCGCCCGCGCAGCTGTGGAGCGCGCTATCCGCTACATCGGCGCCGGCGCCGTGCTCGCGTCGGGCCTGATCACGCTCGGCCGCACGATCCCGACCATCGTCTCCTCGGCGCGCGAGAGCCTCCGCGACCTCTCCGCTGGCAGCGGTGGCCCGGCGCGGCTGCGAACCGAGCGCGACATTCCGATGACGGTGGTCATCGGCGGGTCATGCTGCTCGCCGTGTTTCTGACGGTGACGCCGGGCCTGCCAACCTACGGCAACGCGGTTGCGGCCATTCTCATCCTGATCTTCGGCTTCTTCTTCGCGACCGTGTCGTCCCGTATCACCGGGCTGATCGGGACGTCCTCGAATCCGATCTCCGGAATGACCATCGCCACGTTGATTCTGACGTGCCTCCTCTTCGTGGCGCTCGGCTGGACCGGTGACATCTACTCGCCCATCGCGCTCGGCGTCGGCGCGATCGTCTGTATCGCCGCGGCCAACGCCGGCAACACCTCGCAGGATCTGAAGACCGGCTACATCGTCGGCGCCACGCCGCTCTATCAGCAGATCGGCCTCGTGATTGGCGTCATCGCATCGGCGTCGGTAATTGGACTCACGATTCTCTACCTGCACAACAACCTCGGCGGCATCGGCTCGCCGAACCTCGCCGCGCCGCAGGCCACGCTGATGGCGACGATCATCAGGGTCTCCTCAACCAGAATCTGCCGTGGGGACTGGTCTTGATCGGTGTCTTCCTCTCGATCGTGCTCGAGTTGTGCGGCGTGCGTTCACTGACCTTCGCGGTTGGATCCTATCTGCCGATTGCGACGACCGCCCCGATCTTCGCCGGCGGGCTGGTGCGGTGGTGGGTCGAGCGGACGACGGGCAAGCCACAGGAGTCTGACCTGAGTGCTGGTGTCCTGCTGAGTTCGGGGTTGATCGCCGGCGGCTCGATCACCGGCATCCTCTTCGCGGTCCTCGTGGGCACCGGAGCCATCGCACCATTCCAAAGCATTGGAAACATGGTTCCCTTCCTTCACTCCGACGGAGTATCGGGCCAGATCGCGAGCGCGCTCCTCTTCCTCGCGCTGGCTGTCGTCGTCGCCCGGACCGCGATCCGCAAAGTAGAATGATCATGTGGTGGTCTTAACCACGAAGGCACGAAGATCTCGAAGGACACGAAAAACACCTGGCTTTTCGTGACCTTCGGGCTTTTCGTGTTTTCGTCGGTAGGACAGGCACAGAGCTCGGGCCGCCACCTCACGACGATCGACGCCCTCCGAAGATTTTCCGGCTACTTCCATCTGCAGAACATCGTCCTGCGAGGCGAGTTCGTCGAAAACGGCCGCCGTGTCGCGCTGCGTGGCGGCGACAACGAGATGCAGGTGATGTTGAACGACGTCAACACCATCGACGGGCCCGTAGAAGTGCGCGGGCAGTTGATCGACATTGGCCGCCTCGCGGCCACCGACCCGCGTCTCGGCCGCTACGAGAACAAGCCCGATCCGGGATCACTGGCCGATGCCGGGCGAGGAGCTGCTCGCTCAGCGTGACGAGCGTCGCGAAGGCTGAACCCGAATCGATGCCGACCATCCGCGCGATTGCGCTCGAGCCGTGGAAGTTCGAAGGCCAATCGGTGTCGGTCATCGGTCAATTCGGCGGCCGCAATCTGTTTGGCGATGTACCGGCGGCACCCGCGAAAGACAAGCTATGACTTCGTGCTGCGGACCACCGAGGGCGCTGTCTGGGTCACTGGACTGCGTCCAAAGGGCAAAGGGTTCGACCTGAACGTGGACGCGCGAGTCGATACCAGCCACTGGCTGCAGGTGAGCGGCGTCGTGAAGCACGAGCGCGGCCTCGTGCTGCTCGAGGCAAAGACGATGACGCCGGCGCAGGCGCCCGCAACGCGCGTCGTCATTGAACAACCACCTCCGCCGCCGAAGGAGCCCGGCGAAGTCGTCTTCAGCTCACCAACTGACGGTGAAACGAATGTTCCGGCCACCGCGCCGATCCGCGTGCAGTTCTCGCGCGGCATCGATCCGCCGACGATCAATGGCCGTCTGCGTCTCAGCTATCTTGGCGGCAACGCACCAACCGATTCAGTGGACGTGCAGGCGACATATGACGTGGGAACCCACGCCGTGGTGCTACGCCTCTCGAAGCCGCTCGAGACATTCCGCACCGTGAAGCTGGAATTGCTGGATGGCGTAAAGACGTTCGACGGCGCGCCGATCAAGCCGTGGACCGTCACCTTCTCCGTCGGCGCGAACTAGGGCACTGAACTGAAACGCCGTCACCTGCTTCACGTCGCCTAACATCGTCTCAATCGCGTAGTCGCCCGGCGCCAGCGGGGCCAACGCTGCTTCCGCGACAATCCATCGAAACTGATTTGCCGGGTCATCCCGTTCCGTCACGGTCACCGGAACCTGATTCGGGTTGCCCAGCCGATCCAGCATGCGCGCGGTCGCGGTGCCCGTGGCGCGCGTCGGGATCTCCACGCGAATCCGATCGGTGCGCTGGAACCGTGGATCGGCAGTGATGACGTATTGCGGACCCGTTGACGGGCCGCGCCTCCACAGAAGACTGTCACCCAGCGTCGCCAGGTTTTTGGAACAACGACGCGCGCCGTGTCCGTGACCGGCAACCCATCCTGGTTGTTCGGCCGAAGACGAACGCGAACGGCGCACTCGCCGGGCGCGAGACCGCCGGTGTCCGGGCCGCGCATCGTGAACGACAACGCGCTGGCGGCTACGTCCATGCTCTGCGCGAGCACTTCCTGTCCGTCGGCTCCTACGATCGTCACGTCGGCCACCGCGCCGGCTGTCCACGCCACCTCGCGACGCGCGTGGTAATCGAGCTCGCCGATGACCCAGAGCGTCGCATCGGGTGCGTCGCCGGCGCGCGCGCGAGCGCGGTGCGGATTCTGAAGTTGGATCGTGGGCTGAGCGCGGCCACCGATCCAAAGGCGGAATCAACCGCCGTCGATGTTCCCGGGCTCAGCACGTCGTCGACGCTCTGACCGCGGTAACCACGGCGCGTGCGGATGGTGACACCGGGACGCAGCGAATGCACCGTGATCGGACCGGAACTTTCCGTCGAGCCGCTTGTTCGTCGAGTGATACGTCAGGATGTCGTAGCCGCTCATGTCGCTCGAGATACGAGTGATGGCGCCGTCGAGCGCGGCGCTGGTCATCACGGCCATCCCGTCGGTCGTCGTGGCGAGCTGGCGCATCGCGTCCATTCGCGATGCGGGATCCTGCTCTTCATTCGCCACCACCGCCGGCGGCTTTCCGTTCGGCGTCTGATCGGCCGCAATGGCTCGCGCATACACCGTGTAAAACGACGTCACGGCGCGATTGGCGGCGTCCGCGATGCGATCGAGCCGCAGCGAGTCGTCCATGGCCGCCAGCGTCATCCGATCGGCCTCGCACTCGGTGCGCGAAATATCGCCGACGCCGCGTCCGCCGTCGTCACCGTCGCCTCCGCTCCCACCTTGCGGCGCCGCCGCCCTGCCCACCACCGCCACCGCCACCACGCCGACCGCCGCCTGGAAATCCGCCTCGTCCGCCGCGGCCGCCGCCCCCTCCACCACCGCCACGGCCACCGCCCCCTCCGAATCCACCGACAGCCGCCGGGCCGGCTGTTCGAGATGTTGCCGCCGAGACGCGGATTCGCGCCGAAGAGACGCCACCCGTCAGTCAGCGTGATAACCGCAGTCCGTGTTTCGCGGGCGGTCGCCAGGAAATCGATCAGACGCGAAAGCGAATCGAGCGTCGCCTGCTCGCGGTGGCGTTCCTGCATCTCGCTGGCAACATCACGGTACTGGTTGGCGGGAAACATTGCGCGTAGCGGTCCTCTTTCGGATCGCGCGATCCGACGCGCGCTCGCTCCCATAGCGTCTCGTCCTGCATGATGCCAGCGATGACCGACGCCTTCGGGCCGAACTTGATATCGGCAGGCGTGATGTCGGGCGTCATCACTCCAACGAGCATCGTCGTCATCGAGAGCCGATCGAGAAACCGGACCAATGCCACCCTGACGTCGCGCGCGCCTTCAAAGCGCATATGCGGCGTATCCAGGAAGACGACGAACGATCGCGCCGGATCGGTCGCGTGGGTGAGCGTTTCGATCTTCTGGGGCGTCCCGTCTTCAATCAGATCGAGGTCCGCGGCAGCGAGATCCTGGACGGGATGGCCGTCGGCCGTCGGATGGATGTCGAGGCGGATGAGTGAGGAATCTGGCCCCTTCGTGTCAGGGGACGGTAGGACGTCTGCGCGCCCGGCGTCGCGGCGAGCGAGGCGAGCGCGATCAGCGCAAAACACGAACGAGCACGCATGGTTCCTACACTGCAGGGCTGGCTTAGCGAGTGCAAGTCCCAGATCCCAAATCCCAAACCCAAGACTCCAGGAGACTTCACCTGCTAATTTCCCATACAGATCCCTGGTCCAGCAACGCCCGAATCGCACCGCGGACGCGCTCGATCAGCATGTCGCGGTCATCGAGCGTCAGTCCTCTTGTCGGAATTGGCTCGCCGATGCTGCACGCTGACGTGGACCGGCCGGACGATGGCGCTGCCCTTCCGCATGGCGGCGCGGCCGCCCTGGACGGCCACCGGCACGATCGGCGCCTGCGCCTGGATGGCCATGATGAAACCGCCCTTCTTGAACGGAAGAAGATCGCCGGTGCGGCTCCGCGTCCCCTCGGGAAAATCAGGAACGAGTTGCCCGGCGCGAAGGGATTCGGCCCCACGGCCGATTGACGCCATCGCGCGCTCGCGGTTGTCGCGCTCAACGGGCACGAACTCGCCGACGTCGAACACCGTTCCCATGATCGGAAACTTGTGAAGCTCGGCCTTGTAGAGAATGTGCAGCTGCCGATGGAGCGTGCGGAACAGCACCGGCGGATCCACGTTGCTCTCGTGGTTCGAACAGAAGACAACAGCCGTCGCCGGAACATGCTCGCGTCCCGTTACCCGGTAGCGAATACCGGCCAGGGATAACGCCAACTGCACGCCGGTGTGACCGAGCGCATATAGTCCGCGCTTCCACCGGAACGCCGTGGCGAACAGCAGACCGATCGGCCCGGCGATGGCGATATACGCCAGGACGCGCGACGTAGGTGACGACTGAGCGGACGCTGCGATGATGGCATACGAATGACGAATCTGCATCGATGTCAGTCGATCGCCCAACATTCGCCAATTCGCAAGCATCGTACATTGAGCAATGACTGTGCAAAAATACCCGGGCGGAAGGTCCCGCCCGGGCGGCGAAGAAGGTGGAAACAACTGGCGACGAACAGCTACGACGCGCGGGCGGCCGCACGCCGCGCGGTGACAACCACCGGCACGGCCTTGACCGCCTTCGTGATCTTCGCGACGGGCCGCGGTGCGCGCCATGTTGCGCGCCTTCGCGACGAAGCACTTCTCGAGCGCCTGATCGACCTTCGCTCTTCGACCGTCGAGCGCCTTCTCGCGAATCACCTCGGAGATTTCAGAGATGATCAGCGCCTTTGGCGCGATCGAGCATCCGCTTCTCGCGGAACGACAGGCTCTTCGACTTGCTCAGGAACGTCAGGCTCTTGAGCACGTCGGCCATGTCGTAGATCGAGCCGGTGCGCATCTTGTCGGAATTGTCCTTGAAGCGGCCCTTCCAGTTCTGGTGGTTGTCGATCTTGCCGTCGCCCAGCAGGCGAGAAGAGGCGATCGACCTCTTCGTCGCGTGATGGCCTTGCGAAGACCGACGCCGTCGACGTTGGCGACGGGCACGAGCACCGTCGTGTCGTTGGCGACGATGCGCAGATGAAAGAAGCCGCAGGTAGTTCCGAGAATGGTTTTTTCTTCGATGCGTTCGACGATACCGAGCCCATGGTTCGGGTAGATGACCTTGTCGCCGACCTGGAATGTCACGTTTCCCCGTAGCAGGAAGAAGGATGGAAGGACCGGCCTGTTGCCGGGAACTGCACTCACGAGTATAGCCCACTTGCCCGACATCGGCAACGAAAAATCCCCAAAAATGGGCGTTTTTGGCAGTTCAGCCGTCTAAATTGACAGTTGGCTGCACAGTTGTCGATCGAGCGACGGGAGGCGGTAAACGCTGTGGGACAAGCGCTTTAGGCTCTGGAGGTCGTGAGCTCGATGATTTCCTCGATTAGCTGCGAGATAAGTTCGCCCCGACTTGCGGGCGGCCATGGCGAATTCAGCGCGCGAGCTCAGCCATGGGTTGGGGTTGACTTCGATCACGTGAACGCGTCCGTCCGCCTGCAGTCGCATGTCGACGCGGCCGTAGTCGCGAAGTTCGAGCGCCTGGTACGCCGCAAGGGCCGTCTGCTGGAGCACCGCCGTCGTTTCCTCGGTCAAGTCGGTCGCAATCGCGGACTTGGTGTCGCGGTACGCCTGGGTCCCCTTCCCCCATTTCACTTCCGCCGCGGCAATCCGCGGTGTGCCGTCAGGAAGCTTCGACAGATCGAGCTCCACGACCGGCAGCGCTTCCGGCTTGTCGTTGCCGAGGATGCCGACGTACATCTCGCGGCCGTCGATGTACTCCTCGATGAGGACGGGAGAGTCGAAGTTGGCATGGAGCCAGTCCATGCGCTCCATCAATTCACGGATCGAGTTCACGACCGCGCTGAATTCGATGCCGATCGAGCCATCTTCACGCGCGCGGCTTGACGATCACCGGGAAGTGGAGGTCGTGCGAGAAATCGAGGCGGCCGCGGAACGATTTGGCGAAGGTCGGCGTGTGGATGCCATGAAACGCGAAGATCTTCTTCGCGATCGCCTTGTCCTGGGCGAGCATCAGGCCGTGGGTGCCTGAGCCCGTGTATTTCTTGCCAATCAGCTCGAGATAGGCCGCAATCTTGAAGTCGGCGGTGTCGTCGCCGTTGAACGACTCGCACAGGTTGAACACGACATCGCAGTCGACGCGGGCCAGAGCCGAGCAGGCTCTTCATCGTGCCGTCGACTTCGTACATCACCGGCTCGTGACCAAGCTTGGTCAGCGCCTCGGCAACTTCTTCCTCGACTTCCTTCTTGTCGAGCGTACGCGACGACGGGCGACTTGTCACCGACGGCGGCTTCCTCCGCCTCGTCCATCAGCACGCGGTCGTAAATGATGACGACCTTGAGTTTGCCCATTCGTTGAAGGCCGACCTGAAGGTCGGCCTCTACGCCTCCAACTTACGTTTCGAATCTCCCGCTCGTGAGGAAATTCATCGCGAGCGTCGTGGCGAGCGCGGTGATCTCGACCAGGTACCGCGCCTCCTCACCGACCTCTCCCCACAGCTTCATCCGCTGGCAGTTACGGCAGATGGAATCGATCAGTCCGCGCACGATCGGCCGCCGGACACCGGTCCAATACGTGATCTTTTCGATCAGATCCGGGCGTAGCTTGCTCACAATATCGGCCGCGGGCTTCGATTCCTTGCGCTTTCTGCGTCAAAAAGATCTGTCCGAGGTGGGCATCGAGGGCAATGATCGATCCGCGCCTGCCGCTCCTCATCAGCCTGTCGATAGAACTGTTCCACCGTCACGCCGATGTCCTCGGGCGTGATGTCGACCTCGCCGGTGTTGACGATCGGGTCAAGGTCGGCGACCGCTCGCGCGACACGTTCGACGTACCGCAGCTTCTGCATCGCCGGCCATCCCTGTACTTACGGCGCCAGGCCGAGCGCGGCGTCAGCCACACGGCGAACGTTTCCGCGAAATCCTCGTCAGGGTGTTTCTGCGCGTACCACCCCTCGATGTGCCGCACGTAATTCCTGCTGAACGGCACCGGACGATAGTCGTCGCGATACGGCCGGAAGAACGGTCCGAACAGTCTGCGCCACTCCGGGGTCATGTACAGGCGATATGCGTAGTTGAACACATGCCCGGCCTCGTGGCGCATGTACATCATGATCTGGCGCTCGCTCTCGAGCGCGTCGACCGCCTTTTCCAGCTTCCGCAGCTTCGCGTCGGCCAGGTAGAACGGAATGCCGAGGACCGGCTGCTGATCGGGACATCCCCATTCGTCGGTCAGGTAGCACACCGGGCGGAACTTTTTCAGACCGCGACGCTCGAGCTCCTATGCAGCTCGCGCACGTAACCCTCGACCGGCGATCCCTCGACCTTGAGGCCGAGCTCGCTGACTTTCTTTCCGAGGACACCGCGGATCTCCGGGTCGAGCGATTCGAACTTGACCACGCGCTGATTATCGCGGTTAGCCGCGTTGTGCACGTTACTGGTTGCTGAGAGTGCGCTATGTCACACTGACCACTGACTACCGACCATCAACCGAGCCGCGTATCAGCTGGCTCGGCTCCGGACAATCGAAGATGGCCTACGGTCACCGCTTCGCGACCTGTGACGCAGCCGAGCTCCACGACCTCATGAATGCCGAGAAGCAGATCGTCGCGGAGCTGCCCATCATGGCGAGCCGCGCCACGTCGGTGCGGCTGCGGCGCGCATTCGAGGATCATCACGCCGAAACCAAGGTGCAGATCGAGCGGCTGCGTCTGCTCCTCGAGCAGTTGAATGAGCCGCCGCGCGGCGTTCCAGAGCGGCGCTATCGCGGCGCTTGATCGAGGACTCGAGGAGACGGCTCGACGAGACCGAGCGAGGCGAGACGCTCGACGCGGCGTTGATCGGCGCTGCGCAGCGAATCGAGCACTACGAGATGGCGTCATACGGCACCGCGCGCAGCTATGCCGAATCGCTCGGCGACTACGATGCAGTCAGGATTCTCCAGCAGACGCTCGACGAAGAGGGACACACCGACCATGTGCCTGACAAAGCTGGCCGAGCGCGGCATCAACCAGGCGGCCGGCGATGACCTGCGTGGACCAATCGACGCGCTATCGCTCGCGGCTCCGTTTCGTCGGGGCAAAGGATCTCCCAGACGCGCCGAAACAGGAAATCCACCTCCACAATCGTGCAGGCGAACATCTCGGCACGCTTGATGGCTTCGTCGTCGACAGCCAATCCGGCCGTCCGATCTATTACGTGATCGATTCACGCGGCTGGTTTGCCGGCCGCAGGTATGTGGTTCCGGTGGGACAGATCGAAGCGGACGAGAGGCGGCGACGCTGCAGACCGCGCTGACGCGTGCGGAACTGGCGCGGTATCCCGAGTTCAGCCCGAGCGCATTCACCGCGATGGACGACAGCGATGCGCGGCGTTACGAGCGGCGGCTCCATCGGCGTATTCGCACCTGATTCCAAGCCGTACGACGGACGGCCGGTCTACGAGAACCTCCCCGCATACGCACGCCGACCTGGCTGATGACAGGGTGTGGATGAGCGAGTCGAGCGGCTTCGCGGTGACGCCGCCGCGCCCCGATTCCGACGCCGCCGCGGTCCGTCCGGTCGAAGCCCCGACACCCTCGACAGGCGCCTATGAGCGGACTGCAAGCCGGGATTCGGGACTCAGGACTCGGATTCGATCCCGAGGTGCGACGAATCCCGGAATCCGGACCCCGAACCCCGAAGCGAGTTAATGATCGCGCGCGGCGAATCAGAACTGCCCCGTCCGTCGGAGGAACAGGCCAACGCCGGCGGAGCCCCGCATCGAGAAGTACGAGAACGGTAAGAGATACAGAGAATCAGTACATCAAGCAAGCCATTCTGTTTCAGGCACTTGAGTGCCACCACACTAAACTTGTGGGCAATTACGGTTCCCATCGCGTCCAGCGTATCGTGCGCTCATCGCGCATGCAGTCGCCCGGACGGGGCTTCCCGGCCTTTTCCTCGCGATCGCCGGATGGACCGTGGTCTGCTGGGTCGTCTTTGGATGGCGGCTCGGCTACCCGAGCTTCTGGGATCCGGACGAGGCTACCTACGCCGAAACGACGCGAGAAATGCTCGCGGCGCACAACTGGCTCGTCCCCGTGCTGACGGACAGCCGTTCTTCGATAAGCCGCCCCTGTTCTACATCCTGCAGATGGCGAGCTTCGCGGCGCTCGGCGCGACCGAGTTCGCCGCGCGGATCGTTCCCGCCATCTCCGCCCTGGTTCTCCTCTGGTCGTCGGCTGGTTTGGGCGACAGCTGTTCAACCGTGACATCGGACGTAACGGCGCGCTGATGTTCGCGGTGCTGCCCGCGACCTTCGCGCTTTCGTCCTATGCGATTGTCGACATGACGTTCACGCTGTTCCTCTTCGGAGGATGCGCGCTCGTGATCGTGTCGGCATTCAAGAACCGCCCGCATCTGCAATACGCCGGCTATGTCCTGCTGGCGGCCGCGGTGCTCACGAAAGGTCCGCTGGCGCTCGTGCTTGCCGGACTCGCGTACGTGATTAGTCTGGCGCTTGCTCCTGAAGCGCGCGCACCGCTGCTTCGTCTGCGCTGGGCGCTCGGCTTCCTGATCATCACGCGCGCTGAGCGCGCCCTGGTTCGTATACATGTGGCGCCGCTTCGGTGAGGCCTTCATCACCGGTTACGTATTCAAGGAAAACCTGTGGCTGTTTTCGGGATCGCTGTGACGGCGCGCAGCGCTCGATGCTCTTCTACCCGAAAGTGATCCTCGTGGGGCTGCTTCCCTGGACGCCGCTGCTGATCGGCAGGCTGATCGATGCCGGTGCGCGGCGTGCGCATCGACGACTCCGGAACGGCTGCTCTGGTCGTGGGCCATCGCCGTTGTTGGTTTCTTCACGGTGTCGGGGTTCAAGCTCGATCACTACGTGTTCCCGGCCGCACCGGCGCTCTGTCTCCTCTGTGCGCGGACTTGGAGCGAATTGCGGGATGCGGAACCGCGGCCAATCGGAACCCTGACCGGGCTTGTCACGATTCCGGTCCTGCTCGTTATCTCGGGCATCGTCCTGATACCGGGGTTGAACCGCGTTCCGCTCGAATTGCCGACGGCGGCGCGTCTCCTTCCGATCGCGCTCATCGCATCCGGGCATCGCGATGATGGCGCAGGTGGCCCGGCGCTGGCGTCCCGCTTCACACCCGTTTGCGGCAGTCGCGGGCCTGCTCGCCTCCTACGCCGTCGTGATCGCGATTGGCTTACCGGCCTTTGAACAGATGAAGCCGACCAGAAGGCTGGCACGACTCGTCGCCGCGACCGCGGGAGCGGACGATCACGTGGCGATGTTCCGGTTGAACCGCTGGAGCAGCAGCTGGCGCTTCTACGTAGGCCGCCATTCGGAACGGCTCGAGACGTCGGACGAACTTCGCCGGTTCTTCGCGAGGCCCGGGCGCCATTACTGCGCGATGCTGCTTCGCGATTACGACCGCCTCGCCGCCGAGGGTTTTCGCCTGCGCATCGTCCACCAGCAACGCGGCCTCTTCACCACGACCGGACGAGCGCTGCGGTCGGGCGCCGCCGCACGCCGTGATGCGTTCATCGTGGTCTCGGAGGAACCGGCGCACCCGGGACCTTGAGTCTTGTGCCCCTCTCGTATTAGTCTCCGGCCACCCCAAACATGAGTGCACGGCCGGTCCGCCGCACGCTTACTGTCGTCGCGTTTTCTTTGGAATTACCGATCCGAGGGACGCCCTGCGGCACGCCTCGAGCGCGTGCTTGCGATCGGGCGCGCTTTTCCTGACCGTCAGCGGGCTGATCGCCATCTACGTCGACCCGACCGAGCCCGCACGTCTCGCGGAGCTGACCTATGCGGTGCTGTTCGGCTATTCCCTGCGCAGCATCATCGTCCTCGCGTTCGTGCACCGGGCGACCCGGCTCGCGCCGCGCGATGGCGAGATTCTCCACGGCATAGATATCTTCTGGACCGCAGCGCTGACGTTTCGTCAGCAGCGGACCCGGCAGCCCGTTCTTCCTGTTCTTCCTCTTCGTGCAACTCGCAGCGGCCTATCGCTGGGGATTCCGCGAGACCATCCTGACGACGGCGGTGACGGTTGGGATCTTTCTCTTCGAGACGGGCATTGCCGGCGCGTGGAACCAGTCGTGGTTTCCGTGGACGGACATGGCGACCAATCGCACGATTCTGCGCGTCACCTACTTCGTGCTGACCGGATGTCTCATCGGCTATCTTGCCGAGCAGGAGAAAGAGCTGCGCGCCGAGATTTCGGCCGTCGCCGACGCGGCGCGTCAGCCTCGCGTGGAGCTCGGGCTGGGCGGCTCCGTCACGGCTGTCTGCCGCGAGCTGCTGCGGATCTTCGACGCCGCCGCCGTCGACTTCGTGATCCAGGATTTCGAAACGCGCCGGACGATGCTGTGGCGCCTCGGAGTTGCCGATTCCGACTCTCCGTCGCGGCAGGCGCTGCACGTGGAGCTCGATCCATCGCAGCAGGCCGCCTGGCTGTTCGACGATCCCGGCCGCGCGTGGCACGCGAAGAAGACGCCTGACGGCTCCGCGCTCACGGTTCGGCGTCGCCGAACCGGGCGTCGTGGCCGCTGCAGCGCAACTACCGTAACGCTGCCGCAGACGCTCGCCGAGGCGCGGCCGTTCACGGCCGTGATGGCGAGCAACATGGGCCTGTCCGAAGAGTGGCGGGGCCGGGTCTACGTGTTCGACGCCGCCAACGCGCGACAACCTCGAGCGATCGCTGCACTTCCTCGAATCGCTGACCGAGCACATCACGCCCGCCTTGACGAACGTGTTCCTCCTGCGGCGGCTGCGGTCGCGCGCCGGCGCCGTCGAACGGCGCGCGTCGCGCGCGAGCTGCACGATCGGAGCCATCCAGGCGCTATTTGGAATCGAGATGAAGATCGAGGCGCTGCGCCGCCGGACCGCGCTGACACCAGCCGGCGATGGACGCGGAGCTGGGCGACGTTCAGCAGCTGCTGCAACGCGAGGTCCTCGCGCTGCGGGAACTGATGCAGGCGCTGCGGCCGATCGAGCTCGAAACGAGCGATCAGCTTCCCGACGTGCTCGCCTCGCTGGTCGACCGCTTCCGCCGCGATACGAGTGTCTCGGCGCGATTCGTATGCGACCGGCGGTCCCATTTCGCTCCGGCGCCGACGGCGCTCGAATTGGCGCGGATCGTCCAGGAGGCGCTCGTCAACGTCCGGAAGCACAGCCGCGCGCGCAACGTGCTCGTGCGTCTCACCAACAACGAGCACACGTGCAGCCTCGTCATCGAGGACGACGGCCAGGGTTTCGAGTTCGAGGGCGGCTGTCGCGCGCGCGAGCTGGAGAAACGGCCGCGTCGGCCCGGCCATCATCAAGGAGCGGGCGCGCATCGCCGGCGCGCAGCTCGCCGTCGATTCGGCGCCCGGCGTCGGCGCGCGCCTCGAGCTGACGTTTGACGACGGGTGTCCATGCCTGATCAGCCGCGCCGCGTGCGCATCTCGATCGCGGACGACCACCAGATTTTCCGCGACGGACTGAGGCGGCTGCTCGAAAGCGAGCCGGGATTCGAGGTCGTGTCCGAAGGGCGCCGACGGCATCGACGCCATCCGCATGGCGCGCGACTCGCAGCCGGACATCCTGCTCCTCGACGTCGCGATGCCGCGGATGGGCGGCGTCGAAGGCGCTCGCCGTCGCTCGCCAACGTCGGGCCGCGCGTCATTCTGCTGACCGCGGCCATTCAGCCGTCGGATCTCCTCAAGGCCATTCAGTTCGGTGCGCGCGGCGTCGTCGATGAAGGAATCGGCGACCCGGCTGCTGATCGACGGCATCCACCGCGTGATGGACGGGAAATACATCATCGGCGCGGACGTCGCCGACGATCTCGCGCGAGGCGGTGAAGCAGGTGGGCGCCGAGCGGCCGCGCCCATACAAGCTGACCGCCCGCGAGATGGACATCGTCTCGGCGATCGCCGCAGGCCAGAGCAACCGCCAGATCGCCGAGCGGCTGTCGATCAGCCTGCAGACGGTGAAGCACCATCTGACGAGCATCTTCGACAAGACCGGCGCATCGAACCGCCTGGAGCTCGCGCTCGCTGGCGATCCGCCAAGGTGCGGTCGACTCTGACTTCTGCGATTAGTGATCGTGATTGATGATTCGCATGTTTGAAATCACAAATCGCCAATCACGAATCGAGCTACCTGTTGCTGGCTGGACCAAGGCCTCGTCGCCGTCGGCTCGCGTCGCGGCTTCATCGTCGTGCGGCGCCCGGTGCGATCCCAGTCGCCGCGCGCCTGATCGCGGTTCGGATTGCGATAGATCGGCTCGTGCGGTCCTGGGCGATCTCCGACCCGATCTCATCCAGCGTCTCGCGCCGAACACGTCTTATCCTTCTTGAGCTGCCTGCATCTCACCTCGTCTGCGGTCGGCCATGGTGCTCCTCCACCCGACGGAGATGCAGACGTCCCAACTCCCAAACCGCCAAATCCCAACATTTGCTGGTTGCGACGCTGGACGTCTTGGCTTGGGATTTGGGATTTGAGGATTTGGGATTTATGCAGAGCACTCCCCATCCATAACGACCGGATCGAACGCCTGGCTTTCGCCGAGGTCGATGAAGTCGTCTGGAGTGGTCGCGTTCGCGTTCGAGCTCGACGAGGTCCTTCAGCCGCTCGGCGGCTACCGACGGGGCGATGCGCCGGTAGAACGCTCCGAGGTCTTCCGGTTTCGCTCTGCCGCTGCTCACGGTAGAGATCGATGAGGCGACCGGCCGCTTCGGTGATGCGGCGCGCGGGAATCTTCGCGACCACCTTCCCGAAGTGGCGCACCTGATCGCTGGTGCCGCCACCGACGAGGACGGAATACTGCGGCAGGGCGCTTACCCCGACCTTGCGCACGCTGCCCTGGAAGCCGAGCAGACCGATGTGGTGCTGTCCGCACCCGTTCGGGCAGCCGCTGATGCGGATGTTCCCGGACGGAACGGCATCGACGAGATCGGGGCGCGCGCTGAAATACTTCGGTCAGCACGCGGCCGAGGCCGCGCGACTGCGTCACCGCAAGGCGGCACGACTCGGCGCCCGGGCAGCTGATCACGTCGCTCAGCGTCAGCGCGTCAGGCGCGCTGCAGATCCGCCGCGGCGAGGCGCTGATAGAACGGCTCCAGCGATTCGGTCTTCACCCACCGGAAGAGCACGTTCTGCTCCACCGTCAGGCGCATCGACCCGTCGGCGTACGCTTCGGCGAGATCGGCGAGCACGCGCATCTGTCCCGCGGTGAAATCGCCGAGCGGCAAGCGGATGGTCACGTGGTAGTAGCGCGGCCTGCCGCTGACGTGCTGACATTGCGGCGCATCCACCGCACGATAGGCATCCGGCAACGGCTGCAGCCGGACGGTGCCCGGGTGAATGCCGGGACCGCGCATCGGCGTCGCCGCCATCGCGGCGACGTGCCTGCAGCGTCGGCGGCGCGGCGGGCCCAGTCAGGCGCACTGCTCCGCCGTGACGTCTGCGCGGGATCGAACGGCAGCCGCGCGCCGCCTTCGCGCGCGGAAGCCTTCGAGCTCCTCCATCGACCTTCGCGCGGAACGCCTCCCACCCCATCGCGCTGACGACGAACTTCATCCGGTTCGCGCTGCGGATGCTTGAAGTCGCCGATGCTGTGGAAGACACGCACGCACCGCTTCGGCCACGTCGAGCATCTCCTCGACGGGAAGGAAGTCGTAGAGCACGTAGCCGTTGACCGGCAGGATCGATGTCCCGCCGGCGACCGTCATCTTGCCAGCCCTTGCGGCCGTCCACGATGCGCGCGCGCCAGCCGATGTCGTTGATCGAGGTGACCGCGTGATCCTCGGCGCACCCTCTCGAACGCGATCTTGAACTTGCGAGGCAGCACGCCGCTCAGCGGATGGCGCAGGAAGTAGCGTGTCAGTCGCCTCCGCATACGGCGTCGGATCGAAGATCTCGTTCTCGGACGTGCCGGCGTACGGGCACCCGGTGATGTTGCGGACCGAGTTGCCGCACGCCTCGCGCGTGGTCAGCCCCTCGTCGGCGAGCTCGCGCATCGCCGACTTCGACGTTCTTCAGCAGGACGAAATGAAACTGGATGTTCTGGCGCGTGGTGATGTGGCAGAAGCCGCGCGAGTAGCGCGACGCGACGCCCGGCAAACGCGCGCATCTGCGACGAGGAGACGATGCCCTGCGGCGCCTTGACGCGCAGCATCTGGACGCCGTCCTGCACGCTGGCCGTAAGTGCCGCGCACGAGGCGGAAGCGCCGCCACTGGTCGGCGGGCATTTCGCCGCTCTCGAACTTCCGCAGCGTCTCCACGAACTCGTCGATGTCGTGCTCGCTCGCAAAATCCAGGCGTGCACGCCCGAGTGTCCGTGTGTCATCGATTGCGGCCATACATCACCTTCTGCTTCCTCGGTACTGCACCGAGCCGTTCGCGAACGCGACACGACGTCACCAACCACCACGACACCGGCGATGCCGGCCGGCGGTTCATTCGCCCCGAGCTCCGCGATAGTGCCGGTCCACACCCACTCGTCCGGCGTCGACGCCCCACAGACGATCGCAGCCGGCGTCGCGCCGTTCCAGCCGCGCGCCATCAGCGTCTCCGCGAGCTCGTGCCGGCTGCCGAGTCCCATCAACACGACGAGCGACACGGCGGATTGGGCTGAACGGCCTTGCAGGCCGTTCTCGAACGCATCAGTTGCGTGGCCCGACAAAACGAGGAAGCCCGACGCGGAACCGCGATGCGTGACGGGAATCCCGGCAAGCTCGGGCGCCGCGATCGCGGAACTGACGCCAGGCACGACCTCGAACGCGAATGCCGGCCATCGCCAGCGCGAGCGCCTCCTCGGCGCCGCGGCCGAACACGAACGGGTCGCCGCCCTTCGAGCCGAACAACACGCTTGCCCTGGCGCGGCGGCCCGGATCATCAGCCGATGGATCGTCTCCTGGCGGACGCTTTCGCGCCCTGCGCGCTTGCCGACGCAGAAGCACTGTGCCTTGGTGAAGCGCCGCAACGCACCGGCGTCCACGAGCGCGTCGTAGAGCACGAGATCGGCCTGCTCGAGATACGCGACCGCGCGCTGCGTCCACAGTTCCGGATCCCCTGGCCCTGCACCCACCAGCGCGACCTGCGCCCTGACTGGGGTTTGGGATTTGGGATTTGGGCTTTGGGATTTGCTCGCGTAGAGCGCATTCAATATCGTCGAGCAACCGCGGACGCCGCTACTCCATCGGCGTTCGCTCGGCGCGCCAGACGCGGCGCGCCTCATCGGACGCTTTCATCCACTCGTCGATCTCGCGCGGCAGCAACGCATCGAAGCGCCTCGCGCAGCAGGCCCGCTAAGGCGGGCGCGCGGCCATCGGTCGAAATCGCAATCGTCACGCCGTCACGACGGACGACACCGCCGAGATAGGCCGTCGCGTGCCGCGGATCGTCAACGGCGTTGACGAACATGCGGCGCGCTTCGGCCGCCGCACTGCACCTGGCGATTGACCGCCGGCGGCGCCGCGGCGACGACCCACCACGCCCCGTCCAGATCCGTCGTCGCGGAACTCGCGGCGGACAATCTCGACACCGCGCGCTCGATGTCTCGGCCGAATGTCCGGAGCCACCACCGTGACGCGCGCGCCAACCGCGAGAAGCGACTCGAGTCTTGCTCGCGGCGACCGGGCCGCCGCCCACCACGACGACGTGGCGGGATGTGAGGTCGAGGAAGGCCGGGAACATCACGCTCATACGGACGCGCGGCACCTTCAGGCGGGATCCAATGACACGGTCGAAGTCCGCCAGCGACCGGCCGATCTGGGTTGGCGTGGCGACGCGGTCGCGCACCACTTCCGCCGTCTTGTAGCCGTTGCCCGTGATGCAGACGACGATGGATTCGTGCGGCTTGATGACGCCGCGCTGAATCAGCGCGCGCGTGGCCGCCAGCGTCGTCCCGCCGGCGGGCTCGGTGAAGATGCCTTCGGTGCGCGCGAGCGAGCTGGATGCCATCGAGGATCTCCTCGTCGGTGACCATCGCGCCCGACCCGCCGGTTTCCTTGACGACGCGCACGACCTGGAAGCCGTCAGCCGGGTTGCCGATCGCCAGCGATTTCGCAATGGTGTTCGGCTTGACCGGATCCGGGAACTCGGCGCCCGACTCGAGCGCGCGGATGACCGGCGCAGACCCTGATGGTTGCGCGGCATGGATGCGCGGCAGCTTGCCGTCGACGAGGCCGACCTCGCGGAGCTCGCGAAACCCCTTGTAGATGCGCGGCAGCAGCGTGCCGCCCGCGACCGGCGACACGACATGATCCGGGAAGCGCCAGCCAAGCTGCTCTGCCACCTCGAAGCCCATCGTCTTGGCGCCTTCGGCGTAGTAGCTGCGCAGGTTGATGTTGGCAAAGCCCCATCCGTAGCGATCGGCGATCTGCGTGCACAGCCGGTTCACGTCGTCGTAGTTGCCGTCGACGGCGACGATCTGCGGGCCATAGATCGCCGACCCGAGGATCTTGTTCGGCTCGAGATCGTTCGGGATGAAGACGTAGCACGTCAGTCCGAGGCGCGCCGCGTGAGCCGACGACGCTGTTGGCGAGGTTGCCGGTCGATGCGCAGCCGAACACCGGGAAGCCAAGCTCCACGTTCCGCGTGGCCGCGATCGAGACGACGCGATCCTTGATGCGAGAACGTCGGGTGGTTGACCGAGTCGTCCTTGATATAGAGCTCGGAGACGCCAAGCTCGCGCGCGCGAGGCGATCGGCCTTCACCAGAGGCGTGAAGCCCGAGTTGAAACCGGTCTTCGGCGACTCGACGGGCAGGAGCTCGAGGTATCGCCACAACGAACGCGGCCGCGACTCAATCAGCTGCCGGCTGATCACCTTCTTCACCGCCGCGTAGTCGTAGGTGACTTCCAGCGGTCCAAGGCATTCCGAGCACACCCACAACGCCAGCGGCGGATAGGTGGCGCCACACAGGTGACACGTCAGCCCAGGGACGAATTTCATGCGGTTCTCCCGGGGGCGGATGCCACGGCATCCCTCATCACTGATTCGTCTGTTGATGCGCGGCCAGCGTCCGCACGGTCACCGGGGATCCCGCGGCCTCGCAGGTCGCCTGCAGCAGCCGCTCGACTCGCGCGAAGTCGCGCCGTCGCGAGCAGGGCGACCGACGGGCCCGCCCCGGACAGAAACGCGCCGAGGACGTCAGGATCGTCAATCGCGAGCACGGCGCCGAGATGCGGAACCAGATCAGCGCGTGCCGGCTGGTGCCACCGATCCTGGAGCGCCTCGCGGAGCCGGTCATATTCGCCATGCTGCAGCGCGTGAACCAGCGAAAGCACGCGCTGAAGGTTGAACACCGCGTCCTTGCGCGCAATCGTCGGCGACAGCGCCGCACGCGCCTTCGCGGTCGGCGAGGCCGGTGAACGGCGTCGCGACGACGAAGCGCAGATCGCGTGGCCATTCCCACCGCAACGCACGCACTGACTCACCTGCCGCGGTGAAGCCGTCATGCGAAGTCGGATCGCGTTCAACCACCGACGTCATGCCCCCGAACAGCGACGGCGCCGCGTTGTCCGCGTGACCTTCAAGTGCCGTCGCCGTCGCGAGCAGCGTCGCGTCGGACAGCGGTCCGTTCACGTGCTCGAAGATCCGCAAACCGGCAACGGTCGCCGCTGCGCTGCTCCCGAGACCCGCGGCCAGCCGGATGTCGCTCTCGATCTCCGCGAACACCGTCGGCACCGGCGCTCTTCGCCTGTCTCGCGATTGCCGCGAACGCGCGCTCCACGGCGTTGGTGCCGCTGGACGGCCGGCCTGCTGCTCACGACCTCGAGACGCGCCCCGCCATCCGCGCGGACATCGACAATCACGCGCGCGCAGGTAGAGTTGGACCGCCACGCCAAGCGTGTCGAAACCTCCGCCAAGATTGGCGAGTGGAGCCGAGGACGAGGATGTCGTCAGCCATTTCTTCTGATTGGTGATTTGTGATTAGCGATTTCACGTCACGAGCGCAAAATCACGGATCGCAAATCACGAATTGCCGGTGCAAACTAAAAAGCCCGCCGAAACCAAGTGGTCGGCGGGCCTGGTGATGTTGGGGTTCCTGCCGGGAACGTCACGCCATCGACCAGGTCGCGCATGCCAGCGCGCAACACATACAGACGTATGCGCACCGACACGGAACCGGTCGAATCTGGCCAAAAACCGGCGAAGAACCAGAAAACATTCGGGAAATCATACCATAACAGCGTGGCGGCATCTCCCTTCACCATCGGCATCATCCAGGACCATGCAACCGACGATACGCGCGGCAAATCTGGGCCGCGCGGAGCATGGTGGTCAGGACGCGGCGCAAAAAGGCGCGCAAATCATCTGTCTCAAGGAGCTGTTCAACGCGACTCTACTTCTGCAAGGCGCAGCAGTGCGACCGCTTCGACCTCGCGGAGCCGATCCCGGGTCCACCACCGACCGCGATGCAGGCGCTCGCTCGCGAGCTGGCGGTCGTCATCATCGTCCCGATCTTCGAGCGGCAGACGGCGGGCATCTATCGGAACTCGGCGGCGATCATCGACGCGGACGGGATCGCTGCTCGGCGTCTATCGCAAGATGCACATCCCGGACGATCCGCTCTTCTACGAGAAGTACTACTTCACGCCGGGCGACGGCCACTTCGACTATCACGGCGAACGCCCGGCGAAGCCAACGGCTTCAAGGTGTGGAAGACGCGCTACGCGACGATCGGCGTGCTGATCTGCTGGGACCAGTGGTATCCCGGAGGCCGCGCGCATCACGACGCTGCTCGGCGCGCAGGTGCTCTTCTATCCCACCGCCATCGGCTGGCATCCGGCGGAGAAGGACGAATGGGGCGCCGCGCAGGTCGACGCGTGGCGCACGATCCAGCGCGCCGCACGCGATCGCCAACGGCGTCTACGTCGCGTCGCCGAATCGCATCGGCCACGAAGACGGAACCGGGCACCAACGGCATCACGTTCTTCGGACACTCGTTCATCGCCGATCCGTTCGGACGCTACGTCGCGGAAGCCGGAGAGCAGCGAAGAGATCGTGATCGCGCAGTGCGACCCGGCGCTCATCGAGACCGTGCGCGCGCAACTGGCCGTTCCTGCGCGACCGCCGCGTCGACGCCTACGGACCGATTCTCGAGCCGCTACCTCGCCGATGAACGTCGCCTCATGCGCGATGCCGGCGGAGTGGGAGCCGCACCGCGCTACCTGGATCGCCTGGCCGCATCACGAGCCGGACTGGCCCGGCAAGCTCGGGCCGATCCCGTGGGTCTACGCCGAGATCGTCGCGCGTCATCGCCAGACCACGAGCACGGTCGAGATCCTCTGCCATGACGCCGCGGTCGATGGCGCCGCGCGCGAGCGCGCTGACGCGCACGGCGTTCGCTGCCGATCGCGTCCGCCTGCACATGGTCGCCGACCGATCGCGTCTGGCTGCGCGACTCGGCGCCGACCGGCGTCGTTCGACGACGACGGCACCGTGGTGCTGGTCAACTGGGCGTTCAACGGCTGGGCGAAATACGAGAACTGGACGCGCGGACGCCAGGTCGGCGCCGCCATCGCGCGGATCACCGGGCTGCCGCGCGTCGAGCCGCGCGCGCGCGGACGCCGGCGAGTCGCATCGTCCTCGAGGGCGGCGGCATCGAGGTCAACGGCGACGGCCTGATGCTCGTCACCGAGGAGTGGCTGCTCAGCGACGTGCAGGTTCGCAACCCGGGACTGACACGCGAGGACTACGAGCGGATCTTCGCCGAATGGCTCGGCATCACGCGCACGATCTGGCTGGGCGAAGGCTGCGTCGGCGACGACACGCACGGCCACGTCGACGACGTCGCGCGGTTCGTCTCGCACGGACACGATCGTGCTCGCGGTCGAAGAGGATCCCGCCGACGACAATCACGCGCGATCGATCGACAACCTCGCGGCGGCTCGAGCGTGCGTCAGCGGCAGGCGATCGGTCCGCTCCGCATCGTCACGCTTGCCCTTTCCGCGGCCGGTGATCATGAACGGCGAGCGGCTGCCGGCCAGCTACGCGAACTTCTACATCGCCAACGGCGTCGTGCATCGTGCCGACGTTCAACGACCCGAACGACCGCATCGCGCTGAACACGCTGGCGTCGGTGATGCCGGATCGTCGCGTCGTCGGCATCCACTGCGGTGGATCTCGTCTGGGGCCTCGGGACGCTGCACTGTTTGACCACAGCAGGGAGCCGGCAAGGTCGGCCTGAAGGCCGACCTCTACCGATGATACGCGGATGGTGCTCTCTACACAGGCTGCATCCGGCCTCGATCAACGGTGGTCAGCTTCAGCCGGGCCAGATCCGCACGCCTGACCGCACGAGCGCGCGCAGGCGCACGATTTCTTCGCACTTTCACACGCCTTGGCCGTTAGTGCGGGCGGGAATGGAAGCTGCACAATGCGCACGGTTCTCCCTATGCGTATCGAACCCGGCTTCTCGCATTCGCCCTGGTCAGCGTATCCTCGTGTGCGCGGCGGGCCTATCTTGGCATCGCCAACGGCCGCCACGTCCGTGAGACGCAACGCGAGACCGTGCTCAATTCGGGCCCCGTCATCCAGCAGCTCGCCACGATCAAGTTCTCAGGCCTGCGCATCATCTCGGCGGCAACAGAGTTCGGCCTGTTCCGCCTCGAGGATCCCGTCCGCAACGCGCCACGGATGCGCGACGAGGAGAGCGAAATACTCGAGGCGACGAGGCAGCTGAACGACAGCCTCGAGAGGCAGCGCCGTCGTCTGGGAACGCGCGGGCTGGGATCCCGCGGAAATCGCGCGGATGCAGCGCGCCAGCGATCGCATCAAGGCGCTGAGCCTCGGCATCCGGTCGGACGGCGGACGCGGTCCGTCGATCGTCGACCGACATCAGGAGTTCGACGCCGCGGAACGCGACTTCGTCCAGACTGTCGTCGACGCGATTACCAGCGAGCGCCGGCAGATGCTGCTTGCGCAGAATGCTTCGCTGGCTGATGCGACCGGCCGGGCCATCAACCTGAGCGTCGCCGGTCTCGCGGCGTGCGCGCTCTTCATCTCTGATCGGGGCCGATGGCGATGGGCCGTTCCGATCGCCCGGCCGCTTCAGATGCTGCGGCGCGGCGCGATCAGGATTGGCGCCGGCGACCTGGAACACGATGATCGCGCTCGAGCGCCGCGACGAGTTCGGCGAGCTGGCGCACAGCCTCAACCAGATGGCCGCGGACCTGAAGACGCTTCACATCGAGCGTGACGAGGCGACCGCGGCGCTCGTGCAGGCGAAGGACGCGGCCGAGGACGCCAACCGCGCGAAGAGCGAGTTCCTGGCGAACATGAGCCACGAGATCCGCACGCCGATGAACGGCATCATCGGCATGACGGAGCTTGCGCTCAACACGCCGCTCACGCGCGGTACAGCGCGACTACCTGCAGACCGTCGCACCGCTCGGCGGAAATCGCTGCTGGTCATCCTGAACGACGTCCTCGACTTCTCGAAGATCGAGGCCGGCAAGCTGCACATGGAGTCGATCGACGTTCTCCGTGCGGCAGATGCTCGACGAAACGCTGAAGCCGCTCGCGCTGCGCGCGCACGAGAAGCAGCTGCGAGCTGATGGTCGACGTCGAGCCCTCGATGTGCCCGATGCGCTCGTCGGCGACCCGCTCCGCGTCTGCGGCAGGTGCTCGTGAACCTGGTGAGCAACGCCATCAAGTTCACCGATCGCGGCGAGATCGTCGTTCGCGTCGAGCGGACACGGCGCGCGACGACGACGCGCGTCGGTGCACTTCAGCGGTCATCGACACCGGGCATCGGCATCCCGCGCGAGAAGCAGGCGTCGATCTTCCGAGCCGTTCACGCAGGCGCGATGGTTCGACGACGCGCCAGTATCGGCGGCACCGGGCTGGGCCTCGACGATCTGCCAGCAGCTCGTGGCGCTGATGGGCGGCCGCATCTGGGTCGAGAGCGAACCGCAGCGACGGCAGCGCGTTCCATTTCGTCGTGACGCTGCCGATCAGCTCGCGGTCGGTGACCCCACCAGTTCCTTCCGCAGCCGGACGAGCTCAGTCAACATGGCAGCGCTCGTCGTGGACGACAACGCGACCAACCGGCGGATTCTCGTGGAGCTGCTAGTCCAGTTGGGGAATGCGCGCGGTCGCCACCGCCGACGGCTTCGAGGCGCTGCGCGCCGCCGACGAGGCGACGCGTCCCGTTTTCGCTCGCGCTGGTCGACATCGAACATCGGCGGCGAAGTCCGGAGTCGATGTCGCCTCGGCGCTCCGGCGGTCGAGGAACTGCACGACGGCGCCAATCCTGCTGCTGACATCGGCGGACCAGCCGCCCGACAGCGCGCGTGCGCCGGCCGTCAACGCGGTTCCTGGTGAAGCCGGTCGGCCAGCAGGCGCTGCTCGAAGCGATCCGCCGTCTCGTCGGGTCCCGCCTGACGCGTGACCAGAGCCGGCGGCGCCTTCCGTCACCCCGATGCGTGCGGCGCGGCGGCTGCGCGTGCTCGTCGCCGAAGACAACCCGGTGAATCAGAAGCTCGCGCAGCACTCTGCTCGAGCGGCGCGGCCACACGCCGATCCTCGTCGGCAACGGCCGCGAAGCGGTCGAGACGATTCTGCGCGACCAGTTCGACCTGGTGCTGATGGATCTGCAGATGCCGGAGATGGACGGCTTCGAGGCGACCGCGGCGATTCGCGCGCGCGAGCGCGAATCGGGAATCCCGCGGGTGCCATCATCGCGCTCACCGCCCACGCCATGCAGGGCGACCGCCAGCGATGCCTGGACGCCGACATGGACGGCTACGTCGCCAAGCCTATCAAGCCCGTTGAACTGTTCGAGGTGATTGATCGCGTCATCGCCGCGGTCGCGGCGGTGGTCTAAGGAAAATCCCAAATCCCAAATCCCAAATCCCAAATCCCAAAACCAAATCCCAAATCAAACTGATTGGGAGTTGGGATTCGGGATTTGGGTTTTGGGATCTAGTCCTTCTAGTTCACAGCGAAGCAGTACAGCAACCCGCGCCGCCGGTCTGCACCAGCTTCGGCTGGCTGCAGCCCGCCGACGCGTGCGCCGGAGTTCCACGACGAGTTGTTGCCGCCCTGCTTGTCGGCGTGACCGAGCTGCACCGAACCCATGTCGGCGTTGCTCGTGCAGTTGTTGCAGGTGTGGTCTGCCTCGTCCGGATAAGGCGCGTGCCGTCCGGACGGGATCCGGTCAGGATGTCATGCTGGTTCGGCATGTCGCCGACGCCGTTGGTTGGCGTGCCTTTGTCGTTGAGCGAGATCTGCTTGCCGAGCGCGTTGCCGACGCGAGCCTGATCGATCGTGTCGCCGTGCAGAATGCCGAGGTCGCGGGCGACCATCTGGCCACGCTGGTTGTACCAGGGGCCGCTGCCGATGCGATCACGTGCGTTGACCGCCGGCATCCCGTTCTTCGCCTGCTGGCTCAGGTAGGCATGCCACATGACGCCGCCACGACCCGCCGCCGCCCCGAGCTGCTGGCAGTACGCATCCGCGCCTGCGAGGCCGCCGTAGTTGGCGCCATCGCCCTTCGCGCGCGCTCGTGATGAAGAACGACATCGGCATCGGTGGTGCCGCCGCGCCGCCCCGACCGCCCTGTCCACCACCACCGCCCTGCGCGAAGGTAGCTGTCGTGGCGAGCGCCGACAGCGCGAGCGCCGCAAGAATCTGTGTTGTCTTACGCATCTAGCCTCTCCTTGTCAGTCAATGTGTCTGAAGTCGTTCGCGTTGCCGACCGGAAGATTAGCACAAGCGTGCTCCCGTGCGGTTCGCCGCCTCTACCCGACAACCTGATCGATCGCCGCGGCCGCCGCGCCGGCGCCCTCTGTACGCACGATTGCCGCAACCTCCGATGCACGCGCAGCACTGCCGTGTCGTTGAGAAGCCGCTCGAGCTGTCGCGCAACCCGGCGGCCGCGATACGAACGCGGGAGCAGTGTCCTTGCGACGCCAAGCTTCACCACGCGCGAGGCGTTGTCAGGTTGATCGTGCGCATGCGGCACGACGAGCATCGGCCGACCGGCTCGCAGCGTCTGCGCGAGCGTTCCCGCACCGCCCTGATGGACGACCGCCGCGGCGCGCGGGAAGAGCGACTGGTGCGGCGCGCGGTCCACGAGGAGTACGCCTGGCGGCAGCACTGCGCGCGGACAATTTTGTTCGAAGCCGCCCGTGAGCATCACCGCGCGGATGCCGAGCTGCCTCACCGCTTCGACACTCTCCTCATAGAAACTTCCCGCCGCGGCGACCGCCGACGTGCCGAGCGTAAAGACGACGGGCGGTGGCCCGGCGTTCAGGAACGCCTCGAGCTCCGGCGGTAACGCATCGGGACCGTTATAAAAGACGAATCCGGTCACCGACACGTTCCGTGGCCAGTCAGGTTGCGGGGTGGCAAGCACGCGCGAGAACAAGGCGAGCGTCAGCGCCGGCGAGAACTGCCCTTCAAACAGCGGATGCTCGCCCGGCGGCAATCCGAGCTCGCGCCGCAGCTCGGACACCGGCTGCATCCAGCCACGCGTCTGCCTCCGGGCGACGTGCGCGACGATGCGCCCGTAGAACGGGCCGAGACGCCCGAGATGCGCGAGAAACGGCGCGGGCGGCAGGACGGGGACGTCGGTCGGCGAGAAGAACGACATCGGCGCAAGCACCGTCGAGACCCACGGCAACCCACGGGCCTGCGCAATCACCGGCGCCGCAAAGGTGATCGGATGCGTCACCATCAGGTCCACGTCGCGCGCAGCATGGTCGAGCGCGACATAGTCCGCCCGCAGCGACGGCATCAGGACGTCTTTGACGAGCGTGTCGGGACCGCGCACCGGATCCATCACGCGCGCGATCAGCGCGCGGTCGTCGGGGTCAATGGCCGGACCGGCGGGATGGAATTCGAAGCCGAGCGACTCGATCAGATCGCGGTAGAACTCGGCGGTCACGATGATCGGGCGATGACCGAGCTCCCGCAGCGCACGTGCGAGACCGACGTAGCGGGTAGACGTCGCCGTACGATCCCCAGCTGGTGATCAGGATGCGGGCCACTGGTTATTCGGTGGTTCGGGATCGGGGATCGGGGATCCGGGATCCGGGGTTCTCGGTTCGCTGTTCGTACCCCGTCACACGCCATCACCGGGAGTGGCGGGTAGCGGGGAAAGCGCGGGTCCGTGAACGAGAGCCGGCAGAGGACGAACGTCGAGCCGCGCGAGGAGGTGACCGGCTGCGCATGCACGCAGCGGGCACACAGCCCGCACGGTCGTCAATCACCTCGAATCAACGGGCGGCCGACGTGGTGACCGGCTTCTTGTTGACGACATTCGCCTGGAGGAACGCGTCGATCGCCGTCCACGCGCGCAGCACCTGGTCGCGCGGGAAGTTCCCAGTGCCCGCCGCCGGGGATGGTCACGAGCTCGGCCACGCCGCCTGCCTTCTTGAGCGCGTCGATCTCGCGGACTTCCTGTGCTCGTAGGGGACGATCGGATCCGCGTCACCATGGATCGCCATCACGGGCGGCAGGCCGGCGCGCACGCACGTCATCGGCGACACGCGCTTTGCCACGTCCTTGTAGTTGGGCTGTGCGCCAATCCATGAGATGGCGTAGTCGCGCTTCGGATCGTCCACGAGCGTCGTGTAGTCGAACACGCCGTACCAGCTGACGACCGCGGCCACCTTCAGCGGCTCGGGACCCGGACAGTTGCGGTCGAAGCCGGCCGACTCCGGGCACGAGGCCCGTCATCAACGCGAGATGCGAACCGGCTGACTGGCCGGTGACGACGATCCGCTCGGTATCGACGTTATGCTCCTTCGCGTTGCTGAATGACCCAGCGGAGCGCGCAGCGGGCGTCCTCCACCGCGGCGGGCGCGAGCGCGATCCCGCTGGCGCGGTATTCGACGTTGACCGCGTTCCACCCCATCTGGACGTGCGGCATCACGTTCAGCGCGGAGGCTTCCTTGCGCGAGCCGATGCGGTAGCCGCCGCCGTGCATGAAGATCGCGGTTGGCAGCGGGCCCGCTGCCTGGGCCGGCCGGTAAAGTCCAGCTTCAGCTCCACGCCGCTCGCGGTCGTGTAGGTGATGTTGGGAACGACTCGATATCCGGTGCCGGCATACGCGGCAAACGTGGCTGCGTCGCCCGCGGGACGCTGGGCCGATACGACGCCGCCCGGCATGGAGAGCCCGGCCGTCAACAGCAGGACGAAACACGCACGTTTCATAGTCGCCTCCGTGGCCGGCAATGGTACTCAACGCGGTTCCGTTGTTGCAACGCAGAGGTGTCATGCCGCTGTCAAAATCCGTGCGCGCGCTCCTCACCGCAGCTTATCCGTGGGCGCTGGCGACCGTGGTGCTGATTTTCGTCTGGCAGACGGTCGCCGCGCGCCGCGCCGCCGCGCCACCGCCGCCTTCGGACACCGCGCACGAGCTGACGTGCGACACGCTGTCGCACGGGGTTGAGCTTGGCGTGCTCCCCGAGGCCAGCGGCCTGGCCATGAGCGGACATGCGCCGGGCGTCCTGTGGTCGATGAACGATTCAAGCCTGCCCGAGGTGTTCGCCATCGATCAGGCCGGTCGCGTGGTTGGCCGCGTCCGGATCACCGGCGCCGAGGTGAACAACTGGGAGGACGTGAGCGTCGCGCCGTGTGCGGGCGATTCATGCCTGTACCTCGCCGACACCGGGAATGGCGGCGGCACGCAGCGCAACGACGTGGTCATCTACCGCACGCGGGAGCCCGCGGTCTCGGACACGAAATCGGCGCAGGTGGAGACCTGCCAACGCCGCGTATCCCTCGGACGAGGATCACGAGGCGGAAGCGCTGTTTGTCGCGGACGGCCAGCTCTATCTGATCACGAAAGGGCATCCATCGCTGGTCTTCCGCTTTCCGCGCCGCATGGAAGCAGGAACGCTGGCGACGCTCGAGCGCGCTGGCGAGGTGCCGACCGAGCAATTTCAGCAGACGACGATCCGGCGGCAGACCCGCATCACCGACGCGGAATCGTCACCCGACGGCAAGTGGGTCGCGATGCGCACCAACAAGGAGCTGCTCCTGTATCGCGCCGCGGACATCGTCGCCTCGCGCTTCGACATGTTCTGGCACTTCGATCTCTCATCGCTCGACGAGCCGCAGGGCGAGGGCGTCGCCATCACGAATGACGGCGACGTCTACCTGGCCAGCGAAGGCGGAGGGCACGGGTTGCCGGGACTGCTGGCGCATCTGAAATGCGCCTTGCCTGGAGCAGGTTCGTAGGTTCGCGTTCGCGGTTCGCCGGTTCGCCGGTTCGCCCCCGCGAACTACCAGCTTAACGATCGGTCCGGGCGGTACACGGGAGATGTCCGGCCGCGGTGTTCGACATGGCGCGCGTCGGGTTGAAGATCAATCGCAGGCTCGCCCGCCAGACGCGGTTCTTCGTGTGGCGCTCGGTCCACTCGACAAGGAACTTGTCCAGCACGTCTTCCGCGATCACGAGGCCGAAGGCGCGCGGTCGGTGTCACCACGTAATCCACCCACCCGTGGTCTCGGGACGCAGGCCGACGTTGCCGATTGACGCCTCGCTGATCGGACCAATCTCGAACTGCAAGCTGTAGGCGGCCGCGAATGCCGCGGCGCGTCCACGGCTTGCCCAGTAGCGATTGTCGAACTCGATCGTGATCGGCGCGTTCGGATCGTGTTCGAGCCACACATACCCCGCGGCGGCCCCGTGAATCGGGTGACCGACATAGTTGACCAGCCACGGGTCGGTGTCTTCCCAGTTGACCGGCATGTGCACCGATCGCCGGTAGTCGCGCCAGAAGTTGCCACGGAGCTCGCGCCTCGTTCCCGGCTGCAGGGCGAGGCGGATGCCGTGCTCGATCGCGAGCAGCGCCATCGAGTCGACGAACACACCCCGACTTTGTCCACCGATGTCCCGGGATTCGGGATTCGCGATTCAGGATTCGACTGCGCGCGCGCCGGGGCGGCCAGCGCGCTGAGAAGGACTGACGGCCGTCAGGATTCGCACTGCCCCAATGCCGCGAGCATTCACGTCGACCGCCTCATTTCAGTGCCGATGATTGTGCACCTGATGAGAGCACAGCTGGTCGCCACCTATTCGATCGTCGCACGCGACGCGGCGACCAGGACAGCTGGGCGTCGCGGTGCGGTCGTTACGTCGCGGTTGGCGCGGCGGTCATCTGGGGGAGAAGCGGGCGTCGGCGTCGTCGCCACGCAGTCGTTCGCGAACATCGATTTCGGTCCCGAGGGGCTGGCGATGATGCGCGATGGCGTCGCGCCAGCCGACGCCCTGCGCCGGTTGCTCGACGAAGACCCGCGTCGCGAGACCGGGCGAGGTGGCGCTGCTCGATGCGGACGGTCGCGCGGCAGCGCACACGGGCAGCGCGTGCGTCGCAGCGGCGGGGCACCTGACGCGCGACAGCGTGAGCGTGCAAGCCAACATGATGACCGACGACACCGTATGGCCCGCGATGCTGGCGGCGTATGAACGAGCGACCGGCGATCTCGCGACGCGTCTGGTTGCCGCGCTCGCAGCCGCGGAGGCAAGCGGCGGCGACATTCGCGGCCGCCAGTCGGCTGCCCTGCTCGTCGTCGCCGGCACGCGCGCGGAAAAGCCCTGGCAAGGCCGGTTGTTCGATCTGCGCGTGGACGATCATCCAGACCCCGTCGTCGAAATTGCGAGGGTGCTGCGCGTGAAGCGAGCGCAGAACGCGCAGAGCCGATTCGTGGGCGCGGCCACCGCCGGACAAATGGAAGAAGCCGTCGACGCGCTGCGGCAAGCAGTGGAACTCGCGCCGGAATCGGGCGAGACACGCCTGGCGGCCGCGATGGCCTGCTTCGTTCCAGGGGCGGCCCGAGGAAGCACGAAAGATCCTGCGCGACCTGTTCGACACCAGGCCGCACCTCGCGGAGTGGATGGGTCGAATGATTGAGTCGGGCTACATCCCGCCCGACGCGACCCTGCTCGAGACAATCGCGGCCACGCGGCCCGCGCCGGTTGGGCTCAGCTCCCCCACACTTTCAATCCTGCGCGGAGGCGCATGTGTCGTGCGCGGCGGACGCGGATCCGCCCGTGAACCGCCTCGAGCCCGGTTCATCCTTCACACAATTGCACGCGATTGCGTGGCCTGTGGATTGCGAAAGCCCGCCTCGATGCGATCCGGCGTGTCGGTCCCGTGGCGTTCCACGGAGCCGGCTTTCAAAATTCCGCGCCCGTATGCCCGTGAGCGGAGTGTCGCCCGCGGCCGTGCCGACGATCGGCCGCAGCCGCCGCGGGAATGGCCGACACTTCCCCTCGTCGCCCGCGGCTACGTCGCGCTGATTACCGCGCTCGGGGCGGCAGCGATCGCATTCGCGCTACCGCAGATCACCGATCGCGACGCGCCGATTCTTACGGCGCTCGCGGTGCTGTCGGTGATGACGGCGTTCGCGAAGACCACGCTGCCGGTGCCCGGAAAGCGCGACAACCCTCAGCTTCTGTTACGTGATCGATTTCACCGCGATGCTCGTGCTCGGCCCTGCCGCCGCGACGCTCACGAGCGCGCTCGGCGTGTGGACGCAGGCGACCTTCCGCGCGAGGAATGGCGGCCCCCGCTACCGGACCTGGTTCAGCATTGCCGCGCTGGCGCTGACGGTGCGTGCCGCGTGGTTCACCTATACCTCGTTCGGCGGCGCGACGGGCGGCGCGATCGGTTCGTCGGCGCTCGTGTCCCTGGCCGCCACCGCCATCGTCTATTTCCTCTCGAACTCGATCCTGGTGCGCCGGCGCCGTCGCGCTGACCACCGGGCAACGCACGCTGACGGTCTGGCACTCGAACTACGCATCGATCTGGCCAGGGCACCTGTTCGGCCTCAGCGTCGCTGTCGCCGCGTCCGCGGGTATCACGCGATCGAAGCTGTGGCTCTTTCCCGTTCACGCTCGCCATCCTGGGGCTCACATACGAGAAGCTCCATGCGTGCGTGGAAGGCCTGTCCGAATCGCTCACCCGGACGCGATGACCGGGCTGCCCAACCTGCGCTATCTCCGCGCGCATGCGCCGCAGGAAATCGATCGCGCGAGCCGCGACAGCAAGGCGGTCGCCGTGCTGATGATCGACCTCGTCGATTTCAAGTCGATCAACGACACGTACGGCCATCGCGCGGGCGACATGGCGCTCTGTGAGGTCGCCCGGCGTCTTCATGCCTCGGTGCGGTCGCGCGACATCTGCGGCGCTACGCGGGCGACGAGTTCGTGGTGGTCCTGCACGGGTGCCCCGCCGACGAAGCACAGGCCAAGGCCGCCACGCTCCAGCGCGCGATCGCCGACACGCGCTTCGAGCCGGCCGCGGGAGAGACGAGACCGCTCGAAATCAGTGTCGGGGTGGCGATGTATCCCGAGCGGGGCGAGACGTTCGACGAGCTGCTCTCGGCTGCCGACCGGGCGATGTTCGACAACAAGCGCGCGGCCGCGAGCCGCGACAGCGCGCGTGCCGCCCGGCGGGCGCGACCGGCGCGCAAGGCTCATCTCGCGGTCAATCGCGGACTGGTTCCGGCCATCTAACGATAACGAGACGCATGGTTCTCCGAAACCCGTCGGACAAGCGCACTTCGATGCACCTGCAGGACCTCGTTACCCAGGCGAGGAGACGATGACGCTACAGAACCGCTCGACAGAAGACGTTCCCGAGCCGCAAAGACGCGATGCCCTCGATGTGCAGTCGCGGCTCGAGGTGCTGGAAACATCAAGCGGGGGACGCACGGTCGCGGTCGCGTTCCTCCGGGTGACCGTCGAGACGACCGCGGCGGCCCTGGAAGTATTCATTCCGCCCGACGGCGGCGCCGAAATCCGTTGCCCGGCGTGTAACTGCCCCAGTTCGATCCCGCCGGGCCGCGTCGCATTCCGCCGCTCAAGCGCGCGACCACATAGCGCCATCTCAATCCCGATCGAGGCCTGGTTCTGAGTCTTGTAGCCCGGGCCATCATGGCTCCCTCAGCCCTCTCTGCGTTCGATGCAACGCCCGCAACGTGAAGATGGCCGGCAGGTCCGCCAACGGGATCACGCAATTCCGCTGCGATACCTGTCAGAAGGAGTGGGGCGAGATGCTGTCGGCGCGCCAAAACGCCACAATCACGAGACAGCGGTCGTTAGATCGGGATGAAGCGGCCGACGCTCGGCGCCTGGACTGCAAACGGCCGGCAGCTCTTCGACGCGTCCTGCAGCCCGTGACGCCACGGCCCGCGACGAAAAGCGCTGAAGTGCCGGAGGGTGGGAATCGAACCCACACGGGGGGTGACCCCACGGGATTTTGAGTCCGGCGCGTCTGCCAGTTTCACCACTCCGGCATGCAGGCCAGACAAACGACTCACTAGTGTGCGCCGAAGTGTCCGTCGTTGCTTTTGAGCGATGCGTGTGCCGCAGGGACCCGGCCTGCCGCCCCGAACGGGTTACGCCGCGGTGCGCGGGCGCCGCCGCGCTTGCCGCCGCGAACGCGGCGCCGCCAATCAGCGCAAGGTTCTTGGTGAAGTGGATCATCTCGCTCATGCGCTGACTCTCTGGTCCTGAACGTTCCAGTAGTCGTGCATCGCCGGCGTCACGCCGGTGAGAAACGTCGTCACGAGCGACGCGCCGACTTTCTGCTTCACGCCGGTGAGCAGGCTCAGGCCGCCGAGCACGAGCAGCGCTCGCCCGTACCGCACCGCGGCCTCGGGCCATGATCACGCCCTTGCTCTTCGCGTAGCCGATCGGCATCTTGCGATCGGTGAAGTGATGAATTCCGTTGTAGAGGAAGTAGCCGCCAAAGATGGCAGGTCGTCCCGCGGTCGATGCGACCTGTTCGAGTGCTGACCTCTCCGGCGCGGTTTCGTGGGGGTCCGGACGCCATCGGGCGGACCTCATGCTCGCGTCCTGTCAGGTAGGGCCGCTGCGCCCGGGACCGAAACTTCAGAGCCATCAGTTCCCTCCTCTGCGGTGGCGGGCCGGTGCAAGCGGCTGGCCGTTTATGCCCGCCAAAACGCAGCTCAACGGGGCACCCGCCGCGCGCTTCGGCTTCGGGAGGCGAAGTTTGGACCGGCTGCTACACTGGGGTTACATGCATCCCGACCTGACGCCGCTCGAGCACGAAGACGAGCTCCACCGTTTGCTTGCCGAATCCGAAGAGCGCCCGGTTCTGCTGTTCAAACACAGCCACACGTGCGGCGTCAGCATGGAAGCGCTCGACGAGCTCGTCGCGCACATGAACGATCGCACCGGCACGCGCGGAGCTGAACGGTCAGCACCGCAGTATGCGATGGTGACGGTTCAGACCCACCGCGGTGTATCGAATGCTGTCGCGCAGAAGCTCGGCGTCCGCCACGAGACGCCGCAGGCGCTGCTCATTCGGGATGGACGCGTGGTGTGGAGCGCGTCACACTTCCGCGTGACCGCGGCTGCCGTGGACGCTGCGATCAGGACGCGATCCTGATCCTCACCGGATATTTTCTGCCATCAAGTACACGCCGCACGTCTCGCGGCAGCAGCGCCACCTGCTGACGGCAACGCTCGCGAATCTCGCCGAGCGTGGGACGCCAGGTCCTGACGCCGTTCTTCATCACCTCTCGTAGAAGTGGCTGGCCGCCGGTCGCGCGCGGATCATCCGTCGCCAGGGCCAGAACATCTTCGACCGCGACGCCCTCGTGAAATACGCGCCACGCCTGTTTGCACCCCGGATAGGTGCGCTTGCCGGGGCTCGTCTTGATCACGGGCACGAAGCGTCCGTCACGCTCGATTTCCGCAAGCTTGTAGACGCCGGACAGCGCGGGCGCGTCGCTCGACGTGCTGACGGCGGTGCCGACGCCGAATCCGTTCACGGGTGCGCCTGACGCGACAATCTCGGCGACGCGCAGCTCGTCGAGGTCGCCGCTCGCGACGATCGCGGTCTCGCGCAGACCGTGCTCGTCGAAGATGCCGCCGCACCGTCGCGACTGGTCGCGATGATGTCACCGCTGTCGAGCCGGACGGCCTTCGGCCTGAGGCCTGACGCGGCGATCATTCGCGCGGCCGCGAGCGCATCATGCAGTGTCGAGGATGAACACGGCGTCCGTCGCCGATACACGTCCGCGTGAAGGCGCTGAAACGCGCTCGCTTCGTCCGCAAACGCCATCACCCACGAATGCGCCATCGTTCCCGACAGCGGGATGCCGAAGCGCCTGCCCGCCTCGACCAGCGACGATGGATCGAAGCCGGCGATGTAGGCGGCACGCGCGGCGCGGATGCCCGCATCGATGCCGTGCGCGCGGCGCGCACCGAAATTCCATCACGCCGCGGCCCGCTGCCGCCTCGACGACGCGCGACGCCGGCTGGCCACGGACGTGGGAAACATGATCTCCGCGATCAGTGCCGTCTCGACCAGCTGCGCTTCGGCGAGCGGCGCGGTCACGCGCAGCAACGGTTCCTGCGCGAATACCGGCGTCCCTTCTTCGATCGCCGACACGTCACCCGTGAAGCGAAGGCGGACCAGGTACGCCGTCGAAGAATGTCGCGGGCAGCTTCGCGAGCGCCGGCACGGTGCGGTAGGTCGATCTCCGTCCGCGGTAAACCGCAGCGATTCGAGGAAGTCGAGCGCCTGGTCGAGACCGGCCGCGACCAGGTAGTTCCGCGTCGGCGGCAGTTGCCTGACAAACAGGTCGAAGGTCGCGCGTCCCGACACCCCGCGCGACGTAATACCGCCGATCATCGTCAGCTCGTAGAGATCGGTGGAAGCGCCGACGGCGTCATCGGTCGCTACGAGCGCCGCGTCGCGCAGCGCGCGCTGCCGGCGAAATAGCCGCACATGCCGTGCACGCCGACGCCGGGAGGCGTCGCCGCGGAGACAGAGATAGAGGCCGCGCACCGGCGTCGAATAGGCGCGCCACGTCGGCCGCGTGAAGAACTGCCACAGGTCGGCTGACGCCCGGAGCCGATGTCGCCGCCGACGAAGTTCGCGTTGTGCCTTCGACATCCGCCGGTGACGCGACCGAACGCGCAAGGATGCGATCGCGGAACCCCGGCGCGAAGCGTTCGATCTGCGCTTCGATGCGCGGCAGCATGTCCACCGCCGATCCGGCCCGGCGCATTGGCGAATGCGCCCACGCGGTGTGCTTCCCCGGCCGGGCGCGCGACAGGATCAAACGAGTGTCGGCTGCACGAGCGGCACGAACGGCCGTTCCGGGGCCACGCCCGACCACGCGTCGTTGTTCGGAGCGGCATGAGCTCAGCCATCGTGCCGCACACATGCACCGTTGACGCCCGTGCGCACTCGGGTGATCGCCACGGAATCGGCGCGCCAAGCGCCAGTCCACCTTGAACACACCCATCCCGTATCGATATCGCTGCAGGCTCCGCCGGTATGCGACGAGGGCAGCCGTGAGCCGGCGATGTCGAGAAACGGCTTCGGCGACAGGTCACACAGCACCGCTCTGGCTGGCGGCAAGTCGTCGAGCGACGTCACGCGGTGGTCCGCCACGACGTCACCGCCAAGCGGTCCGCAGATGTGCGACCAGCGCGTCCGTCAGCGTCTGCGCGCCGCCACGCGGGATCACCCACCCGACGATGTGTGCCATCGCGCCGAGCACGAGGCCAAAGCCGGCCGTGAGGGGTGTGTCGAGCGGCAGCATCCCGTGCGCGGCGATGCCACCGAAGAGCGCCCGCGTTCGATCCTCGACGAACGTGCTCCGGGCAGAAGCCCGTTCGCGGTGCGAAGCGCGCGAAGCCCGAACGCGGCCAGCGCGAGAGGATGCCGCGGCCAGCGAAGCGGGCCGAGGACCGACGATTCGATCAGCGGCCACCCGCGCACCAGGCCGCCGAACAGGCGTGTGTAGGGCTCGCGATCGCGGCCGAAGGCCTCCCGCCGTGCGCTCCACCGATCGCTCGACAGATCGCCGCCGTGCCGTCGTCAAACGGGTGCGCAACCATGGCGGGCGGCTCGATGAATTCGACGCCGTGCTGGCGAGCGGAAGCGTTCGAAAGAATGGCGATACGGCCGCCGTGGCGTGCAGCAATACGTAACCT
>ERZ1370068.7362-contig-6283_pt1 | contig 66972 bp, 114 predicted proteins | sample MGYA00561227_ERZ1370068 | MGnify/ENA primary metagenome ERZ1370068 (study PRJEB38410, sample SAMEA6850437) | metagenome | study: Metagenomic assessment of the ecological functions of the soil: analysis of the soil microbiota associated with the... | reverse complement strand
GTTACGTACGCTGTGGACGCCTCAATCTTTCTGGATCTGCGGTCTTCGGTCGCTGTCGCGACCTTCGCGCTCGCGCACGGCCTGACGTTACGCTTTGCGCAACGTAAAAGGAGCGTCAATAACTTCAAAAATTTCTAAAAATAGACTAAATCATCTCCCTTCGGCTTCGACTCTTGCTCCGCCAGGGCGGAGTGCCAACGACGCAAATCTCGCCAGACTCGCGACCGGAGGCCGCGAAGCAATGCGTCAATAACTCAAAATTTTCTAAAAATATTCAATCTTTTCCTTTATTATCCACAAAAGCGAAAAATTATTATTATAATTAATTATCTTTTTATTCAAAAATTTTTTAAATGATTAGCGAAAATTAGATGAGAGATTTCTTTCATTACATTGCAACTAAAAATAATATTGGATTACTTGATGGCAGTTTTATATTTAGATAAATGCATTAAAAACATCCTCTCTAAACTTAACATAGAATATAATATAATTTATAATAATGTTTTTACTATCGAATGTATTGGTGAATTATTATTAGAAAATAAAGTATGTAGTAAATTGACTATAGATGAATGTATTAATAATTGTAATTGTTTTGTCCTGGAAGGACATGGTTGTTTATCTAAAAATACCTAACGCTGAAGAGATAAATGAGGATCCAGATAAATTTATATTACAAAATTTAGAAATACTGATGAATTCGTGAAGGTTAGTCCAAATAGCTTCATATCTTTATTATAATTATGAAGAGAGGTTTAAATAATGAATTCCTATTTGATGCTTTAGAGTATCACCTTAAAAAAGAGAGAAAAAACAAAGAGAGTGAAGATGAAGAAAAAATAGCGCTCCTCCTGTAAATAAAATTAGAACTAAATTACTTTATTATATGCCTTCCTTAACAAAGATACGTCCAGGAACTACGGAAACTATGAATTTTTATCACAATTTTACTGAAGGAATGGTTAATTGTGCATGGTCGCTTCAAATTAGATGGAATTAGCGGGATGATTATCTATGATGATGGAAATATTAAATTTATAAATACAAGAGGAGACGGTATTATTGGTGGTGACGTAACTTATTTACGAGAATTTATAAGTTATAACCGCAAAAAATAACAAATCTTGAATATAAAAATATTGTGGTCAGAGGTGAATTCATAATGAATAAAGATACATGGAATAAAAATATAAAGGATCTTATTCGAATGCACGCGCTTTTGTTAGTGGAAAATAAATTCAGGTTTTGTTTTACCTCGTGTCAAAGATATAATGTTTATTGCAGTGAAATATGAATTTAAATTTATAACTGGTATATCCACAGATATTCTAAACCTTCAAAATCTTTTAAAATTTTGAAGCTGAAGGGATTTTCTGTTGTAGGTAATGGAACATTAGCATCTCCAACTATTTTTGAAATTATGGAATTATATAGAGAAAAAGAGAAGAATCACAATTTCTATAGATGGCTTAGTATTATCTGTGGATATAGCATCATAAGAGCAATTTCCAAAATACGCGAAGGTGTACTTCCTACGAATCCTTCCTATAGTGTTGCATTTAAAATGACATTAGAATCTCAAATTAGGTCAACAAAAATTATAAATGGCAGATTGGAATATTAGTAGATATGGAAGATATGTACCAGTTGCTGTATACTGAAGTTGTTTATATTGATGGCGTACGATTAACTGAGGGCAACTGCCCATAATGCTCGTCATGTAGCAGATTGGAGTTTAGGAAAAGGGACAAAAGTCAAAATTATTCGAAGCGGCGATGTCGTCCCGCCAGATAAAAGATGTGGAAGTGGATGTAAAAATATCTGCTAACTATATGCCTTTGTAACATAAGACAAAGGTGGATATGAATGGCATTGGGATAAAATCTGATATTATTTTAGATGAAATTGAAACTAATAAAGAAGTATTAATAAAAGAATTGTTCATTTTTTGAAACTATTGGTGTACTCGCTTTTTAAATTCATGAAATTCTAAGAAAATCATTGTTAACCCTCTCGCCGCTGGCGCGACGAGCTCTTGCGAGTCAGCGTAAGGTTTTTTATTAAAATATTTCGAGAACCACCTCACATCACGATCCAATTTCAAATCACAAAAAGAACATTCATAAACTTCTCTTCCTTTCACATTATTTAACTCACCACACATTAGCTACAGGTACAGGAAGTATAACTTTCATCTACGATCAATAACTTTTTTTCCGTATGCTTTACATTTATAAGTTAATCTCTCTGGAACTTATAAAAAGAAAACATCATCATTAAACGTTTTGTTATTTTAGCTAACTTTCTTCCTTTTACCATTTGTTTTACTCTAAAATCGGGAAGTAAAATTACATCGTAATTTTTTATTAAGAAAGAGATCGTTTTCCAATGAAGTTCGTTCACTAAATTTTTAACGTATCTCTGTTGATGCATTGGGTTGGTTTATTTTTAGAGATTCTTTTATCAATTTCGAGTAATAGTTTGGTTAATTCTATTGAAGCTTTATCTCCAATAAAAATACTTGAACCTTGAGGATCGTAACCTACCATGAATTTTCTTATTCCAGGATCTAAAGAAATCACTCTTTCCTTCTTTTCGAAAAACGTATCCTTGACTTATCATTACGTTTATCGTCAGTTGGAAAAAAATGAACTTCTACTGGACTATAAAGAAAATACCGGTCGGTCTCTTTCTCATAAATTATCTCTAAACTTCTCTTATTTTTAATTCATTAAAAGAATAAATCTTTCGTTTTCTTATCTTTGGTTCTAAACCAAAAATGACTTTTAATTTTATCAATTATCTTTTGGGTATTGTTTATCTTCAAAATGAAGATAATCCGTTGGATCTTTTTACTTCGGTATTTCATTTCGAATTTTTTAATATTACCGTTTTTAATATTAGAAATTGCAGAATTTAAACTTGAAGTAAATTTACAAACTGCTCCCCTAGGTAATCTACTATGAATTTCTTTTCTTTTCCCACCATTTAGGTATTGGAAATTTTTCTGTTCTATTTTCATCATAGAACAAAATCTTGTGTTATAGTATTTTCAGTTTCAATTCTTTCATAATTCATATTGACTTAATAATTTACGGAGAGAAATCATTGTGTATTTAGATTGACTTAGAGGATTTTCATTATTTTTTATTAAAAATTGCTAGCATTGCGTTATAATACCAACGGAATTGGTTTAACATTTTTTGTAATTCTAATTTTTGGGTTTCGTCAGGAAACAATCGAAATTTCATGGTTTTCAATGGGGTTTCCATTTTTGGTTGCTTCTTTAATTTTGTTTTTAATGGAATGGGAACGGAGTCCATAGAGTCTGGAAGAGAAAACTGTGATAATTGAAAGGAGGTCGTCAACGAGTTCTTTTTCAGGGGATGTTTTTTCTTTATCGAGAACCACGATTTTCCCATTGAACTTGGAGACAATTCGTTCGATAAGTTCAAAACCGAATCGACACAATCGATCTCTGTGGGTAACCACAATTTCTGAGATATCTCCTTTGAGAGCGGAGTCCAAAATGGAGTTGAAACCTTTTCTTTTAAAATTGATCCCTGATCCAATATCTCTGACAATTTCGTAATTTGGGAATCTAGTTCTAAAGTATTGTTCTTGTCTTTCCAAATCTTCTTTTTGGGAACTGGTTGAGACCCTACAGTAACAGATATTTCTTTTTGTTTGATAAATTTTTGGTAGTTTGGGAAACTAGAGAGGATATATCTCCTGTGTCCTCCACTAGTTCTGATAGCTTTAATTTTCCCTTTTTCTTCCCAAGTAAAAGTGTTCTTGTGGTAACATCTAAAAGTTTAGCAGCTTGGGAAGGTTGCAAAAATTTTTCGTTATCCATAACTTATTTATGAAATAATATCTCTTTAACTAAGTTAACATTAGTGAAATTTTAAAACTTTTCTTAAAATTTCGAAACTCATAATCAACTGTTGAATTCCTAAATAAAACTAAATTTTTATTTCAAACTGAAATAAAAAAATTAAATTATTTAATTTAAAAACAATATCTTGCTTTTATTTTAGAAAATTTTTCTAAATAATATTTAAAACATTATCTTTATTATTTTTATTAAAACTAAATTATAATGAATTTCAGTAATTATTTTAGCGACGGACAAGAGAGCGGTCGTGGATACACTGACGGGTATTGCCCGTCTAATTATTATGGAGGTGGTTATTATGCAGGACAGTGTGAGTAGTAGGGAGGATTTGCTAGTCAAGTATCATGTGCGCAACCTCAAGTTGGATGTGGTTCTCCTTGTAGTTCTCCTTGGAGTCCTCCATCACCTACACTATTTGATCTCAAGTTCAATTAGGTGAAATACATTCTCATCCCTCATCATAGACATCCTCATCATGGAATGCGCGGAAGTCATATACATCATCAAAGAGGAGGTGCAAGAATGCAAATGGGTTCACAACAAGGACAAATGCAACAACAAGGACAAATGCAACAACAAGGACAAATGCAACAACAAGGACAAATGGGACAAATGCAACCACCACAAATGAAACAAATTGGACAAATGAGCTCCGCAAGTCAAGGACAAAAAGAAAAATTTTGTTATTAATTTTTTAATATATAATTCTACACAGTCTAAAGTGTAGAATTATTTAAGTGCAATTAAAATAATTACCAAAATCTTGAATATCCATATCTAGGATAAAAACATCTAGGGGATTGACAAGACCCTCCTCCATATCCATAACCTCCATATCCAATCAATTGACATCCTTCATAAGATTTAGAGCATAAACAAATGGAATTGTAGGATTTTTATGACATAACTTATTTCTATAACAAGAATCACCTGTACATTTGTAAGGACCTGCCCCAAAATAGATACTATTATCGTAATAATTCATTTATAATATTTATTGAATTTTAATTTTTTAAAAATTATTAAGTATTAAATCTTTAACTATATTTTTAATTGCATTTTTAACGTCAATTAAACAGTTTCTCACGAGAAACACTCCCGTCTTTAGAGTATAAACCGCTATATAAAAACTTAATTTCAATAGAAGATTGGATAAATGAGCCTGTTCATCAGAACGTAGTGCTGACGCACTGCCTTGGCAGTGCATCTCCAAAGAGGTAAACTCATCGGTTAATTCTTTATTGTAGTCAATAACTAAAGGTCTTATTACGTCGAAAATCGTTCTTAAAAATGATGCACCAGCATCCTCCTTCCATATTTTTTATCTCCCAATAAATGAAATTTATCCCGTGAAATATCTGTACAAGGATAATTCAACTCTATTTTGGGTCAAGATAAGGGTTTGGGGCAGAACGATCAAAAACAAAAGGTATAATAATTTTTGTATTATTTTCCTCTTCGCTAGATTCGGTATATGAAGAGATATCAGTCATAGGATCATAAACTATTATAGAGATTATAAAATTCTACTAAACCTCTTTTTCCTTTTTTAAATTCCTCTATAGTGTAATTATCATAAGCATTATCTCTGACATAATTACTGGATTACATCGTTCTATATTTTCTATAGGTAAATTAGCAACTTTTGAATTAATATAAGTATTATTATGTACTAGGTAATATTTTTACTAGGTTTAATCTTTGTTAATTCTTTTATCCGTCCTTCATCGCACGCTAATTCTAATTCTAACTTATTACTTTTAATTTTTTCTTGCTCAATTCGTTTTTCTAACTCGCTAATTTTTGTTCTAAATTGCTTATTTTTGAGTCAAAATTTTATTTTGAGATTTTTCTTCATTAATTTCTTCCTCTTTTGATTGAATATTTAATTTCAATTCTTTCTTTATTTTTTCAATATAAACTTTATTTTCAGCTAATATTTTACTGCCATGCATATTTCATTATGTTTAATTAATCCAATTTTTGACTAAAATGCGTTTTACAATACCTACATTCTATAGATTTATCGCTTTGCTTCCTCTTAATTTTAAACAATATTTTGCAGATTCAAATGATTTTTAAAGTATATTTATTCAAAAAAGTTTGTTTTATCACAATAGGAACAAGTGTATATTGCTACACTTTTGTATCAATAACCTCATTTTCCATTATATTTTGCAAATTGTCGAATATGTGTTAATATTTTTTAAACAAAGTTAATATTTTTTTAACAAAAAGTTAAAATTTTTAACTTTTGTTAAAAATTGCCTGATTCTAATATAAAATTTGACCTCTTTAACTAGGTTTTAACATTAAAATTAAATGAGATACACATTAAATTAACGTAAATTTTATATTTTCAATATATCTATTTTTCAATATGTGTGTGTAGTAGTACTTTTCTATAAAAATTTTTTTATTTTAATAGTTGGAGTTTTCTAGGTGCTAAAAATATGCTTTAGGTGAAAATTTTACTTCAAAGTAAAAATAGTTAATTCCAAAAATAAAAAATCCTAAAATCAAATTCAAAAATAAAAAAATAATAACAAAAATAAAAATATAATTGAATTTAGAAAAACTAAAAATTATCAAACTTGATTAAAATATACAACAGCGTATTTAAATTTTACTTTATCAAATTTAATTCACTCTAAATTTTTACTTTGAACAGTCAAAGGAACATTCCTAATAATTAAAGGATTTGGAAATCTAATATGCGACCTATTGCTGTATCTAAATATCCATTAATTTGTAATTTATTGATTGTAGAACATTATGATGGCAGACTTTGCATAATACAACTAAATTAGATTTATCATTCATTTTTATAGCAGTTTCAGGAACGAAACCACTTTCTTTACAAAATTTTTGATGAAAAAGGTGGTGTACATCAAGAGCCCCTTCATATTTGACCAGTCGTGTTCTTTTCCACATACTTGGCAACAATGAACAAATACATTTGAATTATATTTTGAAGTTTTTGTTGATAAAATTTCATCCTCCTCGCCTATAATTTCATTTTTAATTTCATTAGCCAATTTCATAAATTCTTTATTTTTAATGATATATTTAGCAACCAATAATCCATATAATGGATCACCCGATCCTTCTTTTAAAATTCTTTCAAAAATTAATATATCTTTCTTTTCATCATATTTGGTACTTAAATGAAACACTTTTAAATTTTTTATTTTCTTAATTCTTTCATCTCTGCTATTTTATGCATATGGGTTGCAAAAATACATGTAGAATGTCGTTCAGCTAATGTAATAAGAACGCTACTAACAATAGATACTCCTGAAACATGTTCAGTAGAACTAACAATTTCATCTCCAATAACCAAACTATAATTATTAGCTCTTTCTAAAATACTATCAATCTCTGTAATTTCATGTGTAAAGATGATTGTTTTTATAAATATTATCATTATTATTTATTCTCATAAAAATATGATTATAAATACTATATTCATAAAAAGAAGCAGGTACATATATAACCCATTTGTGCAAGAATAACACTCAATCCTACAGATTTAGCTAAAGGGTTTTACCTACCGCATTTAAACCATATAATAACATAACATCTAAATTTATTTTCTCTTGATTATCTTTCGGTAGTTCTAAATTAATATCTTGATTAGCATCCAGATGTATCGGAGGGTAAATCTTTGACGCATCGATTCGCGACCGGAGGTCCGCGAATCCTTCGGATTCGCGAGCGTCGACCGAAGGGGAGATAGAAGATAGTTCATTATTATTTTGATCTCCTAAACAAATATCATGTGGAATATAAGGAACATCCGTATTTATTCTTTCTCCAATAGGATGCCTCAATCCTTTAATATTGATGAAACTATTTTCACAAGGATATCGCAATTTAGGTTTACAATAATTATATAATTTAGCGACTTTAGCACCCGAATAAATAAAATCTATAAATGACACAAATTTTGAAACTTGTTCAAAAGCATTATAGTATAATTTACTATATTTTTTAAGTAAATCTAAATATTGAGTTTTAACACCATTCTTTAATTTTTCCTTACTAAATTAGTATTTTTAGAATTTACATTTGCCGCTCTAAAATAAATCTTTGTACTTCCTTTAGCGATTTCATCAAATTCTAATTTATTAGTTTTTATTATTAATGTATCTGAAATTTCAATCTCTTCAATATTTTTAATTTTATCTTTTAATATTGTAGCTTTTTGTTTTGTTAAATAAAGATAATTCCCTAATTTTTTATTATTTTTGAGTTGAATTTTAGTTATTTTTTAACTCCAGATTTTTTATCTGTTAAATCGCTGTCAATATAATTAGCTAATGCTATCCCAATTTCTTCCATAGAAGTTCCGTCATTTTGTACTTGTTGTGATAATTTATCAATTTCTGGATATATACCATTAATAAAAATAGAGTTATCAATATCAGATATGTTAATATATTTTGCAAGTATACTAAAAATAAATATACTTTTTAGTATCCTTAATAAAATCACTTATTAAATGTATAGTTTCATTTGTGGGGATGTATTTACGATTAAATTTTGTATTTTTACTAATAAGTTTACGTAAATTTATTATAATAACAAAACTTTCAACTAATAATCCTAAATCCCGAGGACAAATAGAATTCAATCGTAATTCTTTACTTAATTTTTGTATATCTGCTATTGGACTTAAATATTGTTTTACATCTTCCTCCATTTTTAAAGTTAAAATCTCTTCAATACAGTTATATCTAAAATCGATTTCTTCTGGATCACATGATGGGTTGCAGATTGAATATTTAACTAGACGTTTTCCCATTGAAGTAATGGCTAAATTAATAACATCTAGTAAACATTCGAATTTAAAATTATTTGTATTACGTAGTGCTTCGCACACGAATTCTACACGCGGAGCGTTGTGTATCAGTGGAGTTTGGCAGTATATTTAACTGTTGAATTGCATCATTAAACATTATTAAATTTTTATTAGTAAAGTGTATTTTTGGCATACAAATATTGTTAATAAAATTTGGGTTATATGCTTTTATGAATATTAATAAAGTTATAAAACTGAATCGTCCATAAAACATTTTTTCTAAACTTAACCTTTCTATTGGAGAAAATTAAACCTCCACCGTTGTGTGAATAAATTGTACTAAAAATTCGTTTTGGTAAGATATTTTTCTATATTTTTTATCTGCTGGAATTTTACGAATTTTTTATTTCCAATTTCTAAATATGAAATTATCTCATCTACATTATTTTCTGTATTAGAAATTAATATTATCCTCTTTGGGGTCATAATTTAAAAATAAAACGATATGCTCCATCTAAAGCATAATTTTTATCATTTAAATTTGAATACGTTTCATAAATTATACATTCTCCAGTAGAAACGTCGATTGCACATAAACCTATAGATTTTAATTTTATGTTTATTCCAATTTGTTTCTCATTAATTAAGTATAAACTAACGATATAATTAGAGTAAATTTCATCAATATCAATATATGTTCCAGGACTATGAATTCCCGTGACTCCTCTTTTAGTTTTATAGTGAAGAGTTATTTGATCAACTTGTACAAATGTAAAATCTGCATTTATTAATAATTTCAATATATCTGTCCAATGAATTAACATGAAACCCTACTAACATAGGATTAGCTAAACAAATTGGCTTATTCTTATTTTTTTAGTTTTAGTTAAATTTGTTATATCTGATATTATAGATAGATCAAAACCATCATCAAATGTAGCATATGCTTCATAAAAATCACCTACCCTCATAAATACTATAGTATTTTCTTTTCCTAGAAATTCTTGCGAATATTTTCTTGATAATCCAAATATTCATTGATAGTATTAGGGTTGATTAAATTTTTGCATTAATATAAAAATATATATAATATTATTTTATTTATAACACGAAACTCTATTTAACTTAATATATTTATTTCACTAAAAACAAATTATTTTATTTTATATTTTGTAAAGCAAAATAAAAAATATTTTACTACATTTTATGACTCATTTTCGTCTGAATATAAAATTTCTTTATAGAAAAATTGAATTTAAGTAACTCGTAGAGCTTGTATGCATTCGGTCGACTCTTGCTACACGACGATTTGTGTACACAACGCTTTTTCGCAGCAAAGCTGCGAAACTGCGTGTAAGTATTGATGCGAAGCGTCAATACACAACGCTTTGTGGTGTTTACGTATGCGGAGCATGAGGCATCGCTCCGCGAGCCTCGACCGAAGTGGAGACGTAAAAGAGGAGCGTCATATCAACTGTGTGAGGCATCGCCCCTGAGCACCTCGGAACCGAAGGGAGACATTCTTTTGTGTATATAGGTATTTAACCATTTTATAATATTTATTATCGGCATTTCCTTCTTCTCCCTCTAGTCGACGCTTGCTCCCGAAGGAGTCGCAAAGCACAGGGTTGCTTTGCGTAAAAGGATCGTCACATACTAAAGTCAACAAACTTTCCATCATTTTAATATATACTTCTTTCTCTTCTTCATCTGTTAATGTTGTAGTTAATGTTGTCGCTTTACAAACTACTACCATAATTTGTGTTTTATTAGATTCTAATTCTATATATATGCGATCTTTACTGCTATATTTTGTATTAACTCTAACCATAACTTATTAATTTATCTTTCTTTTTAAAATATAATATAAACTTCTTCGTTAATAGAGTTTGAATAAATATATTTATAATATAATGTACAATATCGGGTAGTAATCCAGAGTGACAAATAAGTAGATATGAATGTGTAAGTTCAGAAAAAAGCATATACTTCCTCAAATATGAATTCATTTTGTTTTTTATACGCTAATTCTAATTCTAACTTATTTCTTAAGTTGTTTTTCTAAATCATAAATTTTTGAGTTAAAATAATCAAATTTTGACTAAATAATTCATTTAAAATATTTTATAAAATGAACAACAATAAATGTATGACGCATCGCTTGCGCGACCAGAGGCCGCGGGATCCGAAAGGATTCGCGAGCGTCGACCGAAGGATTCGCGAGCGTCGACCGAAGGGAGAAGTATTACTATTTTAGTAGAAGTATATATTAAAAAGGACATTCTGCCCAAGGTAAATCATTTCCGAATGAGTTGTATTTATTATTTTTTATAGCACGTTGCGCGGAGCCCACGTTTTGCTCGCGAAGCGATGTATGCTCTGGTTTGTGTTTCACGTTAGCGTTTTGTTCTTTTTTTTAATATATACATTACTTTGCAAGTAATATTGTGTGATTTGCGTACAATATTCTTTTCTTAATTCATTTTCATCTAAATTATATTTTTCAACTAATTTGTTATATACAAATAGCATAAAATTACACTCTTCGCATTTATCTAAATGAGAACACATTATAAGTAATAATTCTATAAAAAATAAAAAATCTTTAAGTAAAGATCTTCCTTTTATTTCCTCCTTTTTCAATAAAAGAGAAAAGGCTATTTTAAATATAAACAAGTTTTATTCCCCTTTAATTTCTTGTTTACTATTATTTTCTTGGTTATCTTTTATAGGTAGATCATCATCAATCCATGAAAAACCCCACCAACGATTTTGTTTACCATATCCGTAAAGATTATTCTCATCATTAATAACACCTAATCTTTTATTAATTTCTTTAATAGCATTATTCCCAGGCATATTTCTAGCATATGAAGGGTGATTTTCACGATACCAATCTTTAAAATTGATAAACATAATGATTTGCTGGAATAAATGTTTTATCAGCTAATTCTTCATCTTTAATCCTTTTCAATTCGTTCTTTAATAAATTCATCATATACATCATTATCATTTTTATAAGCTTCTGTAGCTAATATTACTTCATCTGGTTCAATTAAATTACTATTTTTTTGAATTTTATAATTAGTAAAAAGTTTCATAATAATGCTGGTGCCAAAGATGGTAAATTAATTGCAAAATTCGGATCAGCTTTGAATCTTTTCATTTTCATTTGTTCTTTTTCATCTTCTGGTACAGGGTATGTTTTTATATCTTGGGGTTTCAGCAAATTTGGATTCAAATAAAATAACACGTATTCTTGACCATGTAGGTTCATCACTTTCCGGAATTTTTGGTGGATCATTTAATGGAAACCAAAGTGTATATTGTGGAGATATATTCTCTCCTTTTTTGCATACATTCCTCTTACCCATTTTTTATCATTTCCTGACAATTCTTTTAATATACCTAAATTAATTTTTTCTCTGTGGGAGTTAATTCATTTGTTGACATTATACGTTTACCTCTAGTTTGAGCTAAATCTGCTCTTGGTCCTCCAGATGAAACCATATTACCAATAATAAAAAGTTCTCTTGGGAAATTACCAAATAAATCTCCAAAAACTTGTGATAACAGTTCAAACATTATAGATTTTGAAGCATCTCCTTTTCCCCGTACAAATAAAAATACGTTTATGTATATTACCACCTTGTAAACTAGCGCTAGCCATATCTATAAAATATTTACGTATATTTGGATTAGGAAATACTTTTGTTAGATATTCTTCCATGTATTCTATCTCTTCATCTTTTTGATTAAAATTTGTAAAATGAAGATTTGTACTTAATGTACAATAATCATCAGGCATTCCATCTCTAAATAGTCCAAGTTCCAAATCTAATACTCCGTTTTCACAACATACTAACATTCTATTTTCATCCATCTTTTAAGGAAATTAGGGTCATGCATTCGCATTTTACACATTTTTATAATCTTTATCTGTGAAACTAATTGTTCCCAATTCATGAAGAATTTTTAATATTCTTTTTTGTTTCTCTGCAAATTTGCCAGAATCATCCGAGTGCCTTCATTTTTCATTTGAGTGGCCATATCAACATTGAAACATTTATATCTGTTAAACACATCATCAACTATTTTCAATCTTAAATTAGTTGCGTTATCCATTTCACGCCATCTATGATTTAAAAATTGATACCATACATCATTTTTGCATCAACACATTTAAATTCACCTCCATACATTGTAGTAACTACTTTAGCAATATCTCTTTCAGTTGGTTTTTCATATAAAATACTTGCGTGTAATGCTCCATTCACATTAGTATTTTGCCATTCATAATATTTTATGGGTCGTCATTTTTAGCCATTCTTAAAAGACTTCCTAAAGTTTTATTACGTACTTGCATATCTTCCCATAAATCTTCACATTCTGCTCTATTAAATTTATTAGATTTTTGAGAAAAGTCAAGCCATAATTGTAATCCTTCATCTTTACCATTTGCAATATTAAAAGTGTCCCATCCTACATCCATCCAAGTAAAGTAATTATTTGCTCTTTCAGTTTTTAACATATCCATATATATGTCCTGATTTAATAACTTGAAGATCCTCATATACTTCAACATCACTTCTATCTTTATTAACTTTTTTCCTCCTTTTTCCTTTTAGAATTAATTGGCATAAATATATTATCTTCAATCTCCCTTTTAAGTTTAATAGACGAATTATACCCTCTAATACTCATAAATTCTGGTAAATAATATTTTACTGAATTTTTATTAGAGACATCAAAAATATCTTCTATATCTATTTCATCTAACTCATCATTAAATACATATCCAACCTGTTTATTTATGAAATATTACTCCATTTATTATATAAATATGGAGTTGAATGTCCGCCTTTATAATTCATTGCTCCATACATCATCCAATTTTTTTACCTATTCCCTGATCAATAAAATCTTCAGGCTGTGTTGTATACATTCCCTTTAAAACCTTCTCTTCAATAATCATTTTTGTGACTCTATCACGTAAATAATAATCTTGTAAATTTGCACAACCATATAAATTTTGGGAAATGAAAATGAAATCCGTCTTTTATTATTTTAGAACCATCTGTTGCAATCTCTATTCTAGGAGATTCTTTTTCAAGAACAATACAACACAATAAATCTTTTGTAAATTTTTCGTCAGATACAATTTCTTTATGCATTTCTGATAAAATCCTACTAATCTTATTAAATCATCTACTGTATAGACTTCTTTTCAATCCAGAATCAATGGTTGTAGTAAAATCAAAATCTACTCTTAAGGGCCGTATGCTCCAGGTTTTTCTTGTATTGTAAGATATACTCCTTTATTTACTAAATGGCATATAATTTTACGTACTATCCTTTTTCATTTTTAGTATCAAAATAATATTGCTCCTGACGGTATATCCAATTCTGGATACGATATAGTAGTATGAGTAAATGGTGGATTATCAGTAGCTCCTTTTTTAATACGAGCTTTTCTAAATAACTTTGAAAAGTCCAATATATTTAGAATTACTCTCCATTTCTTAAAATAATATTTCCCTTTGTAAGAGTTTATTTTTAAAATCTTTATTCTTTTTTTAAAAAAAGAAATCAATGTCATTTTTTGTAATTATATATATTTTTTATTTTTATATATAAAATAGTATTATATAGTTGATAATATTATTATGAATATAAATACAACACTTGAAACTAAAAATTAAAGAGCAAGATAAAAAATAAAAAACGTAAATATTCATTATTATTAATTTTATCTGTATTATTAATTTTATTTATAACTTTTGATTTGTGGATAGAAACTGCTCATAGTTTTTAAAACAAACTTTTCATGATGGAAAACCAATATCATCAAGGAATATATGCTTTTTATGCTGTAATTGCGACAATAATATTATTTACTATATTTTATATTGTTGGTGTTCAAAACGAATTCATATATAATTTAATTATTACTAAATTTTAAAATTCTTATTTTAAAATTTCATTTTTGAACCATTAATTTTAGTACAATTTTGTGTATTTTATAAAAATGAAAATCAATATAAATCTATATTCATATTATTAAGTTAAACTGGATAATATTTAAAAATAAAATGTCTGATGAAAATTTAAATCCATTTGAACATGCACTTTACGACCAGATGCATATATTGAAGTATTATTACTGTACCGAATGTAGAAACATATATTCTTGATGTAAACGGTAAAATTTTAATTAAAAATATTTCTATATAATAAAGGTCTTTTTAATATTATTAAAGAGATTGGATCTAATTGTATTGATAATAGATGGCGTTCAAAATTGGCAAAATATACTTATGACATATATAAAAGTTAATTATAATACAGAAACACAAAACTTTATCTTTTAAAAATGATGGAGATTCTATTCCTATTAAAAAACAAACATATAGATTTAAAAAATTTTAGAAAAATACTATTACTGAAGAAATATGCTTTATCCAGCAGTAATGCGATTTGGAGAAATGTCATGTGGAACTAATTTTAAAGACGATGAAGATAGAAAAACAAGTGGGAGAAATGGTATGGGAGCTAAAGTTACTGTAGTTTTTAGTTCTAAATTTACTGTAGATCATACTGATATTGTCAATAAAAAAGATTAGTTCTAACTTATTCTAATAATGGTACTATTCAGAATGAACCTGTAGTAACGCAATTTAAAGGGAAAAATTCTTATACTGACGTTATTTTCAGGCCTGATTTTAATAAATTTAACTATAATATTGAAGATAAAAACAGCAGAAACAGAATTTATTGGAATATTAGGAATTTTATGTATTAGAAATAGCTGCAGTAACTATCATTACCCGTTCATTTTTCAATAACTTCACAAAATGAGAATATATCAAAAGAAAATATATTCATTTAAAACTTTCGACAAATATGTTCAGTATGTTTTTATCCTGATACAAAAGAACATAAAATGGCTAGAAATTACATTAAAAAATGGAGATACATGCGTTATTGTTGAATCTCATATTGACCTTAATACTGATTTACCATCTTCATTAGAAACTACCAAGACATGTCGCATTTGTTAATGGAGTAAAAACTAAAAGTGGTGGAGTTCATGTAAATTGTTGGCGTGATGTTATTTTTTTCAACTTTTGTTGAGAATGTTTAATGCTAGGCCCAAAAAAGGTAAAACTATATTTTAAAACTAGATGCAAAAGAAGTATATCCGTATATTACTCTTTTATAAAAACAGAGAGTGATAAGACCATCTTTTGATTGAACAATATAAAGATTATCTTAATGGTCCTCCCTATCAATTATATCCATCTGGTAAATCTAAATCCGATAAAGACGAACAAATTCGACATAAAAGAAGAGATTGAAAATGTAGTAACAAAAATGTTAAAATGGAATTTTATAGTTTTACTAGAAAATAAATTAGCTGGTGGAAATATAAAACCTAAAAAAATTAAAGGAAGAAAAAATTCTTGGGCCAAAAGTTAAAAGAAGCAAATTAGGGGCATCGGGGAACATCCTGAAAAATGTATGTTATTTATTACTGAAGGATTAAGTGCTAAAACTTTAGTTTTATCTGGTCATATCTAATGTACAAGATGGTAATGATTCAATAGGTGCATTTGCGATTCAAGGTAAATTTATTAAATGCTATTAATGCCGACTCTTGAACAATTAAAAAGAATGAAGAAGCTAAAATGTTAATGGAAGTATTAAATCTTCAAATAGGGGTTAAATATAATATACTTGAAAATTTTAAAACTTTAAGATATCTAACATAAAGTAGTTATTACTACAGATTGTGATGAAGTATGGTATTCACATTCTGCGGATTACTTATTAACTTTTTTATAGATATTGGCCTGAATTATTTGATTTAGATTTTATTGTATCTTTTAGTACGTGAGTTGTAAGAGTTAAATTACAAAATAATTTAGATCCCTTATTATTTTATTCACGTATAAGAATATAAAAAATGGTATAATACTTATGGAGGTGAGAACGGAAAAATACTTGAAGTAAAAGATTTGAAAGGATTAGGATCAATAAATGAAGCTGATATCCCGCAATATTTTATGAATCCTAGATATGTTAATTATTTTATGGAAGGAGATGAAAAAGAATATATGCTTTAGGTTTTGATAAGAAACAACCTATGTGTAATTTAAGAAAAAAATGGATAACTAGAGATATGATTCCATGCTAATAAATTATCTTTAATATCTAAAGAAATAAGTTTATCGGAAGAAGAGAATTCCGAAGGAACTGGAAGTTGTGATTTTATTTATCAAGGTAATTTAGGTGTTTTCTACTTTTATTGATAGACAACTTATAATTTATCACAGATCAGTTTTACGTCGTGCATTACCAAATTTAATAGATGGTCTAAAAGAAGGCCAAAGAAAAATTTCTATATGCCATAAGGAAAAAAAAATTATAAAAATACTAACGATTTGGAAAGAGTAATGGGAGCTGTTAAAGAAAGTAACAGGATATCATCATGGAGGAACTTTCTTTATTAGAATCTATTAAAGGATTAGCAACGAAGATATCCTGGAAGTAATAATATAGGATTATTAGTTAATGATGGTTCCTTTGGCGCAAGATTCAGTAATGGTAATTCTGACCTGCCGCTAGTTCTCGTTATTTAGCTACTAAGATTGAAGATATTCTTGAAACTATCTTTAAAAGAATTGATGATAATTTATTAACAATTTTAAAAGAAGATGACAAAAATGCTGAATATGAACAATTTTTACCAATTATTTGTTTACTTCTTATTAATGGAGCAATAGGTATAGCAACTGGATTTTCAACAGAAATTCCAGCATTTAATCCTGATGATCATATTAGAATTTTCAAAGGGCGTGGCTAAATAATACACATAATTCTCTTTCTCCTTTAGTACCATGGTATAGAGGTATTACCGGTCCTATTGAATTAGAAATGAATAAAACTAGTAAAAATATGGGTTGGCGTACGGAATGGTATAATTTTTGAATGTGATAAAAGATTGTGATGCGCTTATTTTATTATAGAGATCCAAAAACAAATAAAATTGTTAATAGAAAATGTAAAACATGAAAAAGGATGGTGGCATATAACAGATTTACCTGTAGGTATATGGACAGATTCATTTAAAGAACGTATAGAGTATTTATCATCTGGTATTATTCCTAAAGACCGAAAAAATTGGAAAAAATTAGAAAATAAATGTATAATAGAATATCGTGAATATAATTCTAATAATAGAGTTCATTTTATGATAAAACCGTGTAAATCATGGGAACCATCGTTTGAAACTATATCTGAATTAACTACTACTAAATCATTAAATAATATGGTTACAATAGATACTAATAATTATCCTACAAAACAATTCTAATCCAGAATCCATTTTAATAGAATGGTGTACTGAAAGACTGTGTTGGTATCAAAAAAGACATGATTATTTAATGAAAATTCATGAAAACTGATTTAATAAAATCTCAACAAAAATATATTTTTGTAAAAGCTGTTGTAGATAAAAATTAAATATGCATCAGAAAAAAGAAATTTTAGAAAATGATATGACGGAATTAGGCCTAATTAAAAATGTCTAAAAATTAAAATCTTTAGAACAAAGGAGAATGATACAGAAAAGGACTCTCCTTTTACGCTTTGCGTCGTTAACACTCCGCCCTGGCGAAGCGAGCGTCGATCAGAATGGAGAAGAATTAAAAAATGATTTTAATTATGATTATCTTTTTAGTATGAAAATGCAGAGTATGACTATAGAAAAATTAGAAGAGCTTAAAAAAGAAGAAGAAAATATATTAATAAAAATAAAAAGAATTACAAAAATTAACTAAAGAGGATATGTGGAGAGAAGACATGAATGATTTTGAAAAGCTTGGAAAAAAATATGTAAAAAATAATCCATTATTATAATATTTTTATTTTCTTTAATTTTTAGTACTAAAAATTACTATTACTTCGTATTAGATAAACTCGTGTGTAGCAATTACCACTAAAGATTATATTTTATACATATTCATGTATAAAAATTAATTCATAATTTACATTCTAAGAGCATTTGAATATTGGCATTCTAATCTACAGGATTCACCAGATCGTTGACATTGGTCACTTTCTACCATAGAGGATCCCATAATGCACATCTTTTTACCCATCTATCACACATATTATAACAATCTGACATTGGTATTTTTCTTACTTTTCGTATAGGTCCACCATAATTTTCTATTTTACTCTCCTTTCGGTCGACGATCGCTAAGTGATGCGTCTCTCCAATTAATTTATAAATTAATACAAATACAACAATTATTAATAAAATACAAAATAATTCTTGGACTACCGAAATTATTCATTTTATATTAAAAGTATTTTTATAAATTAATAAAAATATCATGACATGTTTTTGGGATGCAATTTTATCCAAGAATATCTCTAGATGATATAAACACAAATTTAACAATAGATTCAACATATTTTTCTATAAATAAAAAGAATTTATTAATTTAATAAAAAGCAAAATTTTACATATTGATCCAATAGATATTTGTTTTTGTATTAAGTGGAATAATGAACATCTTAGAGAAAAATTAATACAAGAAAATTTGTTATGGATAGAACAATATGATATTAATAAGATTGAAGGGGGCCATTATTGTTCTATATGTGATCCTTTTTAATGATTATATGCTATATTTTTAAAGTTAATATTAACCATTAATTATAATGGAGTACGCAGTTATTTATACATGTTGCGCTGAGCGCATGATTTGCTTGAAAAGCGATGTATATTATAACGATAATTATAACGTATTAGAGGAGTATTCTGATCAAATAGCCAATAATATACCTAAGGATAATAATTCACGAACAAAATTCAGAATTATTACCAACACGAAGCATCAGTAATCAGCTAAGCACAGACTCACCCCCGATTTCTCTATAATTAAAAAAATTAAGTACCGAAACATATGAAAATTTTGTAGAACGAAAAAGTATGTCAAAAATATACAACATCCCGTGTGACCCGCGTTTCTCCCTTCGGTCAGACACTCGCTCCGCGATGTGTCACGCAGGTCGAGGGCGAAGCCCGAGACACATCGCTCGCGAGTGTCGACCGAAGGGAGATACGCACTACCTGCACTGCCAAGACAGTGCGTGCGTCTAGCACTGCAAAGCGTCAATACACAAATTAATTTATATACTCCGAATTCGGGGAGTGAATCTACACCGCTAACGCGACGAGTTCTGCTGACCTGCGTGACACATCGCGGAGCGAGTGTCGATCCGAAGGGGAGAAACGCGGAGTCGAGGGCGAAAGCCCGAGACACATCGATCCGCGAGCGTCGACCAAAGGAGAGTCAACATTACAACAAATTAAACTTTTCGCCCCCATTTCATAATTCTTATAAAGGACATTTACCTAAAATACTAAATTTTTCATCTGATCATGGTCATTTTTGGACAACATAAAATTTTATAATATTCTGTATATAATTTAAAATTAAGTTAAAAATAAAAGAAAAAATTATAATTTATTATTATAAGAAAATAAAATAGTATCACATTCAACGATATAGATATGTCAGAAGAAGGATTTAGTGAAGAGGTCAAATGTTGAAAGGTTTTAGAGGAGGATGGTATGGAGGAGGTCATAGACATTTTGGAGGACGTTATTATGGCGCATATGGGTATAGATACCCATAATTCATATGCATATCAGTAAAGTTATGGATATGGATATGGAGGATCTATGGAGGGTTCTGGATGTCAACTCGTTTCTCCTATATACTTATTGTGGTCCATATAGTACCAAAGTAGTATCAGGCGGAGCAAGTTATTGTTGCAATTCTTTTTAATAAAATAATAAATAATTTTCTCTTTTTGAAAGAGAAAATTAATTTTGTTCAAAAGATTAAAAATTTATTTTAACTTAAAAATTTAAAATATATATATTTATTATTATAATAAAATAATAAATTTTAATGTCGTGTGAAGGATTTTACTGAAGGTATACGAGGAGGCAGCGGAGGGTGGAGAGGGGTAGCAGAGCAGCAGGCGGAGGAAGTGGAGGCAGAACAGCAGGTGGAGGGTCGAGTATTATGAGTGGAGGTGGTCATCACGGAGGTGGTCATCATGGAGGTGGTCATCATGGAGAGTGGTCATCATGGAGGTGGAGGACGTTATTATGGTTCTTATGGATATAGTTATCCTTATGCATATAGGCGGATATCCTTATGATTATGGATATGCATATGATGGTGCATCTGATTGTCAACTTGTATATCCATTTACTTATTGTGGTCCATATAGTACCAAAGTTATTTCAGGTGGAAATAGTTATTGTTGTACAACTCCATATTAAATACTAATAACCTTACTTTATATATACATTACTTCGTACCACCAGAACGAAGCTCTAGCGTCTCAGTGAACATTATGCGCAGAGAGTTATATAAAAAATAATAATTTTTATCCAGTAAATACGGATAAAAATTGAAAAAATATTAAAAATTAATAAAATATTTATTTTAATGTCTTCTTTAGAAATTTATTGTAAAACATTTAATAAATTAAAATTGTATTTTTAATTTAAAAATTTATTTAAGTATAAATGTCTAAATATACCACACAATGCACCTGCAAAAACTATTTCTGGAAAAAAATGTTCCAGAAATGCTAAAATCTAGCTCATTATATTGCTATCAACATATTAATTGCGAACATGCAATAAATAACGGCAACTATTAAAAAACCAAAAGAAAAAGAAAGTAACTATTAAAAAACCAAAAGAAAAGAAAGTAACTATTAAAAAACCAAAAGAAAAGAAAGTAACTATTAAAAAACCAAAAGAAAAGAAAGTAACTATTAAAAAACCAAAAGAAAAGAAAGTAACTATTAAAAAACCAAAAACTATTAAAAATTCCCGAACGAAAGGCCTTAAAAAGGAGATATTATTAGAATATAATGATGGTTCATATGATTTTGGAGCTATTGTTATTTCAATAACATCAACCCAAAAGCACAAATTCGACCTTTTATAGATATTGATAAAACATTTAATACAAAAACTATTATGAATGTATATAGAAAATTTATGACTATCACACATACTTTTTCAGTAAAGTTTTAGCTTTTAACATAAATTTAATTCTGAATGTTGTGGCTTTAACGGTGTTATGCACGAAAGATGCGCAAGTCATTTTTGACTTAAATAAGTCAAAAAATTAAGAGATTTTATTCAAGATGTGCAAAGAGAAGCACATTTATTTGATTTAACTCGCTAAAGAGATGCACCGCCAGGGCGGTGCGTCAAAGTTACCTTGCAATGTTATTATAAATTATCATCTTCTTCTGGCTTATCACGCATCGCTTCGCGAGCGTTCACGCGTAGCGTCAGTAAGTGACGTATCATTCCCTAAAATTGAAGTTTCTACAGAATTGCATAATTCTGAAAATTTCCATAATATCCATTTTAATTCAATGGGAAAATTATCAACATTAAAATTTAAATTTTTATCTTCTGATTTTAAATAAATATTATCCAGATAATATATAAGGGAAGAGTCAGAAATATCTAAACTATCTTTTTAATCTTGCATGCTCAATTATTAATCGTAAAAAGCAATTTTTTGTTTTTCTTGAAACTCCAATGTCCATTTAATAATATTTTTTTTGAGTATCTGTTCAAATCAATTTTTGGAATATTATAATTATATGTTTGATATAAATAATAAGGTTCTATCTTTGTAAAATCCATATCTTTTGTTTATAAAAACTAGTAATTATTAGTTGGTAATTTTAACTTTTAGTTATATTTTCATTTATTTTACTGTATCAACTTACCATAAAGAATTTTTGATTATATTTTACCATAAGTCATATATTTATGAAAATCGCTTTCCCATGGCATATTATGAGGAATTACATTGGTTGGCATTGATAAACAATCTTCATCATCAGGGTCACATTGTTGTTTTCATACTACTATGAACAGCCATAGCGCACTTGCAGAACCACCTTGCATTAATTTATTTGCTTGTGAAGGGACTGTAACATCTGGTACATTTGCATAAGTAGAAGATTGTGTGCCACCATGCATATTTTGTTGTAGTGGAATTTGTTGTTGAGCCACAAATGTTTGTTGTTGAGGTTGTTGATGCATCGCTCCGTGAACATCGACCGAAGGAGAGAGGTTGTACTGTTATCTGTGATAAAGCTCCCGTTAAAAAACTTTTAAAGATAATAAATTTTTTTCTCCTTTAAATAAAGCACGAGGACTTCCTTGTACATACAAAATAAGGTGTGGAACTTTTTCTATTACAGTTGTTGTATCTCTAGATACTTTAATAATGTCTCTATTATAAGTTAAATCCTAATATCCCATAATTCACTCTTTTATCTTCTGTTGATAATTGTAAAAAAATAGGCTCAAAAGCTGAACATCCTTGACATCCTTGTATTTTATAAAAATTAAATATATTCCCCTTGTGTAATATTTAATGATTTTTTGTCCATTTATTATTTGAAAATCTTGAGAAGTAAATTGTCTAAGAGACATTTCCTAATATAAGAATATATAATTATTAATGAATTATATATTAATAATTTTAAGTTTTAACCAAAAATTTTTTTGATTTTAAATAATCGTTTCAAATAAAACTTATCTAACTTTAATACAAAGTTATGCCTCCAAAAAAGTTGTTGTTAGTAAGGTAAGCAGCAAGTCTCCTATTATGAAAAAATTGACGATAGGTAGAAAATTTAGAAAAATGGATGTTGCTAACCTTAAAAAAATTTTGGATGATTATAAAATTACAGAATTATGATATTAAAAATTAGTCGGTAAAAGTGGTTATATATCTAAAAGCGATAGAATTAAGAGCTATTCAAGATTATGAAGCAATTAAAAAAGGTGCAGTGCTAACGCACCGCCAGGCAGTGCATCCAAGATCTCAATTATAATTAGTCCAAAAGAATATAAAATCTCTAAAAACATAAAAATCAAAATCTCCTAAAAACATAAAAATCAAAATCTCCTAAAAAACATAAAAATCAAAATCTCTCAAAAAACATAAAAATCAAAATCTCTAAAAATTAAAATCTCTAAAAATAACAAAAATTAAAATCTCTAAAAAACATAAAAATTAAAATCTCCTAAAAAATAGGAGTTCAAATTTCAGGGGTTGAAAAATTGAAAATTACCAGAAGTTTTAGAAGAACTTCGAAAAACTGAGTATATAAAGGTATGTCAGATTATTATATTAAGAAAATTAAAGAAGATGGAAAATGCGTAGCTAATTGCAGATCTTCGTCAAGAATTATTAAACATTAAAGCTTTTGTTTTATTACCAGGCGAAAAAACAATTTCTGTTAGCAAGTCCTAAAAATAAAAGTAATTTCTCCTAAAAAGAAAAAAAATAAAAATTGTTTCCCCTAAAAAGAAAAAAATAAAAGTAATTTCTCTCCAAAAAATAAAAGTAATTTCTCCTAAAAAATAAAAGTAATTTCTCTAAAAAATAAAAAGAAAAGTTGTTTCTCCTAAAAAATAAAAATTGTTTCTCCTAAAAATAAAGGTAATGGTTCCTCAAAAAGAAAGGATGCGCAACTTCTGATATGAAATCTTTTGAAGGATATAATAAATGCGAGGATGATAAAATTTGTGATGTATTAACTGGAAATTGTATTGAAAATACAGAAGAAAATAAAATTGGTAGAGTTACATTGGAAGTTGAAGGTCTGTATTATTGTTGGTGATCTTGCCACTATAACTAAATTAAAGATGTATTAGGGCGGAGAAATTAAAAGTACTGAAATACAAACTATTCCAAAAATTAAAAACTAAAAAACCTGGGGCTCCGTCTCCAACAAAGAAAAAATAGGCACAGAAGGTTCATTATTATCTGGAGCTCGTAAAGATATAGGAATACATTTGTTACTGTTTAGAAAGAAGAAGGTTTAACAAATGTTGGTGGTTTATAATAAATAAATATTTTTTTATAACTTTTTATTTTTATCTTTTTATCTGTTATAAAATGATATTTAAAAAGATAAAAATTAAAATATAAGAATGAAATCCTAAAACATGAATTATGTTAACACTAAGAAGCAAGACAAATTCTTCGAATTACCGCTACGACTTTACGACGATGGGATAAAGAAGGTAAAATTAAGACTATTAGAACTCCATCCGGAATTCGACTGTATCATAAACCAAGTATACAACACATTATGGACCAAAAAGGAAATATCCCTAAAGACTCAAAATCGCTTATTGTAGAGTCTCATTCAAAGAACAACTTGATGATTTTGAAAAACAAAAGATTTTTATGAGACGAACAGATACCCTGACCATCAATTGGTTGAAGATATTGTGAGAGCGGTATTAACTTTAAAAGAGAAAAGGATTACAAACCATTTTTAAGGACTTGTCATGCAAGGAAAAAGTCAGAAGAAGGCAATTGTGGTTTCCTCACGAGAGATAGACTCTGTGGATTTGCATTCGAACTCATTGAATGGATCCTCGCTGAAAACAATATTACAAAACTCGTGGTTCTCGACAAAACAAAAGAGAAACCGCACGTGTCAAGAACTCGCAGATGACATATTGTCCATTATCCCACGCCTTTTTCCTGCAGACAAAAATGGGAAAAAGAAGGTGGCAAGAGTTCGAAAATTAAAACTTGATCCAACATCGAATCAAATAAAAATATTTGAAACGTTGTGGCTGGAACTACTAGATATGTTTATAATGCCAAATGTTTGTTAAAAATTAAAAAGCTGATCCTTCTTTAAATTCTATAAAATAGGATATTCTAAACTAAAAAGAATGCCCATCAAGCAGCGAAAGATAATCGCATATAATTACAAATAAAAAGATGAAACAAAATATGAAAGTTTTTATATGATTAAAGGAAATCATAGTTCCCAAAAGAGATCCTGAAATGGAGCTTTACGAGATTTGAAAAAAAAGCACATGGTTCTTTTGCTTTTAGCAATTTAAAAAATGGTAATATCGTCTCCATTTTGGGATAGGACTTCTGAAGCGAGAAAACAAGGAACAGATCAATCTATGGAAATACCAAATTCGGCAATTAAGATTATTAAAAGAATGCTATTCAAATTTACATAATCGTTACATAAAAGATGAAGATGTAAAATAGATAAACGTAGTTTAAAAGAGCATCAAACCGGATAAAATAGAGATGTATTGCCGATTAAAAAAAGGAAAATAATGACATCGGATATACTTATTAGTTCCTTGCAAAGATCCCAATCAGTTAAAAATAACAATGAAAATAAAAGATGCGCAATAGATCCAGGAGTTCGGAAGTTTATAACTATTATACGGAAGATCAAATGGTTCAGATAATACCAGATTATAAAAAATTAAGAAAAATAAATTCCAAATTAGACTTGTTACAATCTTTACTATCCGCTTTTTTAAATTATGAAATTCTAAGAAAATCATTATTTAACCTCTCGCCGCTGGCGCGACGAGCTCTTGCGAGTCAGCGTAAGGTTTTTTATTAAAATATTTCGAGAACCACCAATATCACGATCCAATTTCAAATTACAAGAAGAACGAGTTATAAACTTCATTTCCTTTCACATTATTTCTTTCACCGCACTTAGTACAAGTACAGGAAGTATAACTTTCATCTACTATCAATAACTTTTTTCCGTATGCTTTACATTTATAAGTTAATCTCTCTTGGAACTTATAAAAAGAAAACATCATCATTAAACGTTTCGTTATTTTAGCTAACTTTTGTCCTTTTACCATTTGTTTCACTCTAAAATCAGGAAGTAAAATTACATCATAATTTTTATCAAGAAAGAAATTGTTTTCCAATGAAGTTCATCTACTAAATTTTTTACATATCTCTGTTGTGATTGTGTTGGTTTACTTTTAGAAATTCTTTTATCAATTTCAAGTAACAATTTTGTTAATTTTATTGAAGCTTTATCTCCAATAAAAATACTCGAACCTTGAGGATCGTAACCTACCATGAATTTTCTTATTCCAGGATCTAAAGAAATCACTCTTTCTTTCTTTTCAAAAACGTATTTTGACTTTCATTACGTTTATCGTCAGTTGGAAAAAAATGAACTTCTACTGGACTGTGAAGAAAATACCGGTCGGTCTCTTTTTCATATATTATCTCTAAACTTCTCTTATTTTTTAATTCATTAAAAGAATAAATCTTTCGTTTTCTATCTTTGGTTCTAAAACCAAAAATGACTTTTAATTTTATCAATTATCTTTGGGTATTGTTTATCTTCAAAATGAAGATAATCCGTTGGATCTTTTTACTTCGGTATTTCATTTCGAATTTTTTAATATTACCGTTTTTAATATTAGAAATTGCAGAATTTAAACTTGAAGTAAATTTACAAACTGCTCCTCTAGGTAATCTACTATGAATTTCTTTCTTTTCCCACCATTTAGGTATTGGAAATTTTTCTGTTCTATTTTCATCATAGACAAAATCTTGTGTTATAGTATTTTCAGTTTCAATTTTTTCATAATTATATTGACTTAATAATTTACGGAGCGAAATCATTGTGTATTTAGATTGACTTAGAGGATTTTCATATTTTTTATTAAAATTGCTAGCATTGCGTTATAATACCAACGAAATTGATTTAACATTTTTTGTAATTCTAATTTTTGGGTTTCATCAGGAAACAATCGGAATTTCATCGTTTTCAATGGGGTTTCCATTTTTGGTTGCTTCTTTAATTTTGTTTTTAATGGAATGGGAACGGAGACCATAGAGTCTGGAAGAGAATACTGTGATAATTGAAAGGAGGTCATCAACAAGTTCTTTTCTGGGGATGTTTTTTCTTTATCGAGAACCACGATTTTCCCATTGAACTTTGGACACGATTCGCTCGATAAGTTCAAAACCGAATCGACACAATCGATCTCTGTGGGTAACCACAATTTCTGAGATATCTCCCTTTGAGAGCGGAGTCCAAAATGGAGTTGAAACCTTTTCTTTTAAAATTGATCCCTGATCCAATATCTCTGACAATTTCGTAATTTGGGAATCTAGTTCTAAAGTATTGTTCTTGTCTTTCCAAATCTTCTTTTTGTGAACTGGTAGAGACCCTACAGTAACAGATGTTTCTTTTTTGTTTGATAAATTTTTGGTAGTTTGGGAAACTAGAGAGGATATATCTCCTGTGTCCCCCGCTAGTTCTGATAGCTTTAATTTTCCCTTTTTCTTCCCAAGTAAAGAGTGTTCTAGTGGTAACATCTAAAAGTTTAGCAGCGTGAGAAGGTTGCAAAAATTTTTCGTTATCCATAACTTATTTATGAAATAATATCTCTTTAACTAAGTTAACATTTGTGAAATTTTAAAACTTTTCTTAAAATTTCGAAACTCATAATCAACTGTTTACTATCCCAAAAACTAATTACACGACAATCATGTAATCGTAATCAATGCCAAATTACAGAAGAAGCTTAAAAATTTAATAAATGAATTGCACTGTAAATCTATTAAATTTTTAACAAATTCTTTTATTTAACAATTTTATTACCATCATATGAAACCCAGGACATGATAAGGAATAAAAAATTGAAGTAAAAATACAAAACGGAATAATATGGTTAATTTAGCTTTGTCATATAAATTTCAACAAAGATTAAAAAGATAAGTTAGGATTAAAACAATGTGTTTTTGAATATAGTAAATGAATGCTTTTACTTCTCAAACTTGCGAGATTATTGCGGAAATTTAAATAAAACAAAAACGAATTTATAAAATGTGGTAATTAGCAAAGAATACTTTGATAGAGATATCAATGGTGCTCGTAATATATGCTAAAAATATTCAAACTAATAAAAGTATCCCGGTTGCTATCGCCAAGGGTTAAAACTAATGACAAATAAACAAAATTTTGATTATTATTTAGATTTAGTAGAAGTAGTAAAGAGATTGTCTTAGTATAACTATTTCATGGCAGTTTAACCCAATAATTTTTAAGTACAATATAAAATTTTTATTTTTATAATTTTAGCCAAAATTAATTTCGTTTTAAACGGATTAATATAATTAAAATAATAAATATATATAAAAATAATTAACCAATTCTTCAAATTATATATTTTCAAAATGGCATCAGGGAGTAAAAAACAAGTATTAGTAATACTACTTTAATTCATGCTGGTGTTTGAATTAGTTATTACAGCAGGATTAATATTTTGGGTTCATTCTAAAACGAGTAATCTTCAAAATCAAGCAAGCAATATTAACAGAAAAAATCAACAAATACGAAGAAATTATAAATAAACAAGGAGAAATTTTAACTCAACATGAAAATGCTTTACGTCAAGTTTATAGCGTTTTACAAAATAATCCTAATAATACTTCACGTAATTCAAAAGATATTAATACCAGATAATGCAAACAATAAAAATTCTAATTTTAAATCATATACTTCAAATCACATTCTAATGTTAGTCGTATAAATCCCAATGAAAATCATAAACCTCAAAAATATGAATCATCAGTCACGCGATCGACGGCAAGAAGGAGAAAGAAAACATGATCAACCCAATTCATTCCAAAAGAATTATTAAAGGAGGTCGATCTGATATAAACCAAACTTTTAATGAATCACTTCTTCCTCCTGTCGACGCTCGCGAATCCTTCAGATCCGCGGCCTCCAGTCGCGAGAAGCAATCATCAACCAGAGGAAGACAATTTACATAGTCCACAGATGAAGAATATACTGAATTTAGAAAGATGACGATTTAAGATAGTTTATTAGAAGAAGAATTAGATGAATTAAATTCTTTAAAAGACAACAAGGTGATAAAATGTGAAGGTGATGTATGTTTTGTAAATGAAAATCCAAATTTTAAAAAAGATATAAAATCTAATATATCTACAATTGTGTAATAATCACACATAGCGTGCCAAGCTCTGTGACACACCGCCAAGGCGATACGAGTCAAAGCCGTATATTTTTAATTCTAAAGATTTGGGATTAACTTTACGAAAAGAGGTTAAATTAGATTCTAATGTAGATTTAATGTCTGCGTATAATAAGTATGCTTCCTCCGCCTGAAATACTTCAAGCCGTTGGAGATGCTTATTCCTAAAATAATGCGTACTTCAATAAATTAAGTAAAGAATTTATACCTAAAACCTCCATTCTTGCCCCTCTTTATGAAGACGATGACGCTCCTTTTACGCAAAGCGTAAAGCCTGTGCTTTGCACAGGGTCGTAAAGCGGCGTCGATCGAGAGGAGAAGACGAAATTTCATCGAATAATTTCGAAAAAAACACAAATAATAATAAAAAGATAAAGTCCATTTAGCCAACATCAAATAGATACTCCATTTGGAAGAGTTGTTCACATTAAAAGTATTGATAGAGACACCAAGTTCCTAAAAATAAAAAATATATATAAAAATTATTTGTTTTACCTTGCGCATTGCGCAAGGTAAAAGAAGTAGTGTAACGCACTGCCCTAACGGTGCACCGCCTTGGAAGCACAGAACACGATGGTTTGTGTGTGTAAAAGACTTTATACGTTACATTCTTTACATTCTTGAGACAAACCTCTAAAATAAAATGTTTTTAATATCATCATAATTAGGGGATTCTTTGAGGTGTTTCTTCTAAATGAACCTCATGAAATATGTTCATTTACCATATCATGAAGAACATAAGTATAAAAAAATGCGTCATGATTATTTGAAAGATAGGGATCTGGAGGAAATATTTTAATTTATTACGTAAATTTTCTTTACATTCTTCACAAGGTAATAAATAAGCTAAACTATAAAGATAAGATATAAAAGCAGCTGCATTTGCAGGTGAAGGGTTTATAAGTTGCTGCTAATATATGAGTTGAAGTCCATATTAGGAGGTCCCCAAAAATTTCGTCGGCGACCGGTGCTTTTATTTGTTGACGCATCAGCGCTTCGTGACCGGAGGCCGCGGATCGCTTTGGATCCGCGAGCGTCGACTGGAGAGAACTCGTAGAACTCGTAGCATAATTACCACTTTTTTAGCAGACATTATATTTAATATTTATTTAAATTTTATTCATAATGTTTTTATCTTTTATTATGCATTCAGGATTCATCACACATCGCTTTGCGACCGGAGGCCGCGGATCCGAGAAGGATTCGCGAGCGTTCACGCGCAGCGTCAATAATATTTATTTTTAGAATAATTTCATACAAAGTATGAAATTAATTTAGGTGTATAATTAAAAATAATTCATTGAGAGATTTGACTACCTCTTTATAACAGCTCCTATAATATAAAATATCATCCATAATTGTCCCATCTTTAGCAATAAGTTGAGCAAAATCCTTTCTTGAGACTTTTTCAATAATTACATCTGTAATATCTGATTTATAAAATATATCAAATTTATCAAGAATTATATCATAATAATATGTAATAAATTTACCTTTTCCTTCCTTTGTTCTTTTTAGTATTATACCGTGTTTATCTTTATATTTACCTCTTATAAATAATACTTTTTATGTATACCAATAACATCTTTACGTAATATTGGATTTTTTCCATTTATATTTATTAATTCCATGTTGTCTCCTAATTTTATCGATAATCAATATAGATTTCCATAAATGACACAAATTAATCAAATCCGGATATTTCTTCTTTGAAATTGCATTAAGATTATCTCTATCATCTTCATATTTAAGTTCGTTTAACATATAAGATATTTTGCATCATTATTTTTATAAATATTATTTTTAAATTTACAATTATTTTTATTGGAAATACGTTTAAATAAATGTTTATATTTAGAATCTAAATTATCATATTCTTCCCATCCAATTAAATTTTTAAATTTTATAGGTTTAGGTTTATCTTTCTCAAATACTTTTATTTGTGAAACATTATATTTATGTAATTCATTTAAAGTATAACCAAATTCACCAGATTTAAAATATCATATAGTTTATCTTCTAAACTTATATTAGGTAATTCTGGTTTTGGATATCATGTAACAGTTATTAATTCAGTCATTGGAATTAATAATTGTTTTCGAATATAATGAAGATAACATGGTTTTAAATTTTCTATATCTTTCTTTTTCTTTATAATAAAGTTGTAATCTTGCTGCCTTTTCGCCTTGATGTTTTGTATTTTGTTTTTCAAGTGTATATTATTTCTAATCTAGAATTTGGGGGTATATCTTCACCTCTTTGTGTCATTTTTAATGCCAATAATACATGAGGTAAATTCTAATATATACAAGACGTGGATCTAATGGGCCTATTGGATAATCTATTACATCTCCATATTTATCAATAAAAACTTTAATAATTTTTTCTTGAGTTTTAACTTCTTTAGTAGTGGCATAACTAATTAATGAATTAATTCCAGCATTTATAATAAGATGAGTATCAGGAATTTGACGAACTACGATTTTTGACCATTAATAATTGTTGTAGTTGTTGCTCTAGTAAAAAGAATATTTATTCTATCATATAATATATTCATCACAAATTTTTCTGATTTTTCCTCTAATATTGCATCAGTAATTAATTTAGATGTATTTTGAACGTAACGACAATAATTTCTTTTAATTTCGCACATTCCCTTTTTAAGTAGTTCCCGTAATTTCTCCTTTTTCATTAACATCATGTGCTACATATCTTTTTTTTGTTAAAGGAAATATTTTCCATACATTTTTCAAATTCTAAATCTATAGGGCAAGATTCATAATCTAATATATTACATTGTTCTTTATATGTAAAAGATTTAAAGTTTGAATTAGTTGATGTTATTTTAGAGATAGGGTATATGGTTTAATCCTATAGTATAATCTTCAGGAACATTTATAATATGACATTTTAAATAATGAGTAACCATACGTGGAACATTCTCTAGCTAAAACAAAGGTTTCTTCTAATGTTCGATTCTCAAACGTAAACATACAAGAATCTGTGTCCCCATATACTAAACGGGTTTCTGGATATTTTTTACAGATCTTTTCTATAGCCATCATAATAAGTTTTTCTTCCCATTGCCGTAACAGTCTCTGCTCCTTCTAATAATAAAAGAAGACCATTTGCTCCTAAACAACCATAAATACTATTGTGAACTATCATATCTCCAACTCCAGCAGCAAAATGATGAGTCGACGTTTCAATATCGTATACATATTCAATATACTGTTCATCTTGTATTTTTAGTATTAGGAATATCAATGTATCTTATTTCAGGACTACATAAACATATTGCCTTTTGGTTTGGATTTTATTTTTAAGAAGTGTCCTGAAGCATTATTTCATTTTTCTTTTAAACAATTATCGCATGAATAAATAACACTTTTAGTTTTAGTATTGTAAGAAATAATTCTTCCACGTTTAGGTATTGTATTTTGGGCTTTATCTATTGTATTTAAAATACTTTGACGAGGGCATTCTTTCACATATAATTTTGTGTGTTTATACATATAATTTCCTTCTAAATCTGCTTTCAGTTTTTCTCCATTTCTAATCACATCCTTCTCTGTTGAAGCTATAGGTTTAGGTATAGAGAGCTTGTATTATACTTTTAATTTTATTTGTATATATGTTCCTAAATTTTTGTAGAACACTGTAATCGAAAAAGATCATCTGTATATTGATAAACTAACTTTATATCCTAAACTTTTAGATATATATAATATAAAGCTGCACTTAATTTGACCTTTATTAGTTATAACAATACCCTTTTAAGTTCCTATTACCATCACCTCCGTAATAACCCTATAAAAAATGCAAGTCTTATAAGATAATTAGCTGATAAAATATAATCTGGTACTTTTTTTCTTTCCTCCAATTATAGAACATATCTCTATATTCTAATACAATATTTTTTACAGCTCCATGGCTCCTAAGATTATAAACATGATAATCATGTCTATCTCTAATAGGCAAGGTTGAAGTTCTAACTCCAGGGTCATAAATTCTAAAATCATTAGTATGGCTTTCATTTAAAATATCTTTACATTTTTCTAATAATTTAATATCTGAATTGTAAATACACCATGAGGTTTTAGCATTTCCCAAAGAACCATAAGAACCACATGTCCCTTCAGCATAAAATATTCCATGTACAAAGCTACTTTTTCTTCTAATGAATTAAGTGGATGTTTCATAATATCTTCGTTACTAAGATTAGTATAAAATGGGTAATTGGGAGTATCAGATGGCAAGGAGTTCCAATATGCATAAGTTCGTCGCCTTCTTAAGTTCAACTGATTTTACTTCTATACCTTTAGGGGTTAAAAGCGAATGATCTTCAGTAACATCAACACAACCCACATGCGTTAAAAAAAACTCTTATGCATAATTTTTGGTCTTTCATGTCTAATTACAGTATTTTTATATCTGCCCATCCCCCATCACTCCATACTTTAATATTTTTGGTCCAGAACATACTTGATTTTCTTTTTCATCGGTTTCATAAGAATTCACTAAAAATAGTTCTTCTATTCCCTCTATATTTAATTTGCCCATTACTCAAGCATGGGATAGGTGTATTACCGCCTACACTATTGGCACTTATTTTCACAGCTAATTGTTTAGCATTTAATAAATTAAAATTAATCTCCTGCCAATTTTTCTTCATTTTTATCTAAAGATCCTTCTTTAATAACACTATATCCATAAGTTTTATAATTTTTTAATATCTTCTTTTTGTTGCCTTTCCATTATTCATTTTAATTTTAAGCTTCAGCCTTAAACATATCTTTTTTATGTATTTTACGTTCAGCTAATCAATCTTCTTTCAAGTCTAGACATTAGTCCTTCATCTTGCCCTAATTATTTTCCCAGTTTCTTTATTTATTATATATATTTAACTTTACGAAAACGATGATGTCTATGTTCTTTGCATAATATATTCTCCTTTTTTAGCTCTTAGTCTTTCTTTTATAGTATCATGTGAACAACCTCTATGGGAAGAAAAAATTCTAAAACATGACATTCTAAAATCAGGAGTTGAGATCAATATCCTTTAAAAATGTTGTATAACAAATATTATAAGCTATAATTATTGTTAGGATATAAAGAAGCAAAATCAAAAAGTGGCAACACCGTGTCATAAAAACCTGGATTTGCTTCAATTACCATTGCTCCTTGCGAAATTTTTCTTTTGTTTCTAAACGTTTAATATTTGGTATAATTATATCATTAACTAAAGCTTCTCTATAAACTTGGGCTACTACTTTTATTTGTTGACCACGAGTATGAATATAAGAAGAAGGTATATGTATAACATTTGACGTTTCTTCATACTCAGTCAAAGATTTAATTTTCCGCTAAATCTATAGTAGAGAACGGAATCTTGTATGCAATATTTTCCTACAATCTCCATAGCTTTAATAATAGTTTCATAAATATTATTACACACCGTTTCAAGAAGACTAATTCTATACAATCTTTTACTATACTTTGACACATACGTAAAGTAAATATATTTTTAATTTTTATGTAATAAAATTAATTCGGAATCTGTCGTATAATTTTATTCTTAACTAATGGTAATATTTCATCAGTTAATTGCCATAACATAAATAAACCACGAGCACCCCATCATCTTTATTTTTTACCTAAAACATATTCAGAAACTACATCCAAAGAATATTTAGGTAATTTAAAATTACGTTCTACTTCTAAAAGAACGTCAACATGAGTACGACCATGACATTCGAGATATAAAAATTTTGTTCTTTATAAGCGCTACTAGTCCAAGAAGGAGGATCAATAAGGGCAGCTGGTTTTCCATATATACGTCCCAACATTCTAAATTTATTGTATATACCAAGAATACTAGATCGTTTAATTAAATATTTCCAATCAAATTTTAAAATAATATTATAACCAATAAATATATCAGGATCATACATTTGAATCATATTTTGTAAAATCTAAAAGAAGATCAGATTCACAATTATATGTTCTTAGTTCATCAGCATTAGATATATTAACAGGATTTCCTAATGATAATAAAAGCGATGTCTATCTTCTGGTTCATCTCCAAGAAATCCAAATATCATACTAATCTGAATTACATAGCATTTTCAGGTATTTCAGGATCAAGGTAATTTTGAATTATGATTTTTTGAATAACATTCTATATCAAAAGAACAATATTTAGGCGGAATATGTACTCCAGAAGGAGTTGGAGATGGATTTATTTCATCACAATCTGATATCATATCAATATCTGCTGTACTAAATTTTTACCAGAATTATATATTTCCGAATCTTCATTTATTTCATTAATTTCTTCATTAATTTCAATAGCTGTTATCCAACTAGAAAGAAGAATTTTCCTTTTAGCTGTAAATTTAATTATTGGATCTATATTATGCTCATGAACCTTAATTTCTCCTGGCATAAAATGACCTACACTATTAAGAGTATAGCCATTTTTATAATTAAATTTATTATTTAATCTTTTAGCAGCTTCTTCATTAGGAAATTTTAAACGTAAAGCATTTATTTTCTCTTTATAATGCAATCGCCACTTTACAACACAATCTTCATCTGGAGAAAATTAATAGGACCATCGGCTTTCATTGAAGTTTGAAGATTTCGATATAATTCTTTAACACATGGATTTATTCTTGTAATTTGGTTGGAAGTTCTACATAAACAAATGGAGTAAAAGTTATGTAACTAATACATATACTGTCTCATTATTCGCAGTTCTTCCACTTATATGTATCACAGTTTTTCCATCACATGTTTCATGATACCAATAACTAGGTTTGAAAGTAACTGTACGACGTATCATCTTTCGAGTTAATAGCCAATTATTCTATTTTTATATTTAATTTTTTATAATTAAATATATTCTTTACTGATAATATTTTTATCACCAGGTGATAAAAAAAATATTTTATATTTAATAATATCTATCTTTGCCAAGTTAATTCTCCCCTTCAATCGACGTTCGCGAAGCGATGCGTCATGATTATCTTGATGGGCGGTATGTCTTCCGCACATATTTGTAACATCTCTATTTTTTATAAATATTCCACATTTTCTCTCCTTTACGAGGACCAAATTTCAAAATAATTTCACAAGTTAACTAATTCTTCCTTTGGTTGACGCATCGCTTCGCGACCGGAGGCCGCGAATCCTTCGGATTCGCGAGCGTCGACCAGAGGGAGACGTTCGCTGAGTAATATACTACTATTTTTATGTAATACTTCGCGTTGTGTAAGTGGACAAAAAATCTTTTAATTTAATTTGCCATTCCTCTATATCTGGTATTTCATTAAGAATTTCATAACAAAGTAATGATATTGAACTAAAATTTTTAGCTAATTTTTCATCTAATTGATTAGATAATACACATTTTTCTTAAAATTCCTTATTAATATATAATGTTGCTATAGGAACAGCATATTTATTACTTACTCTTTTATCAATGATATAAGAATGTAAAGCTTCTGGACAACAAAATCTAGCATCAAGATTGCAAAATTTTAAAGAAGCAAGCAATGATAGTTTGTATATGATTCATATTAGTAATTAGTAATCAATCATTAATATTCCAAATACATTCCAAAAAAAAAAATTCATTTTTTTAAATATTATGAATTACTATATATAATAAAATTTTATCGTTTTTTAAAACGAAAAATTAGTTAATCTTTAACGATAACAACAAAAATAAAAATCACATAACAAATTTTTATAATAATTTAATAATATATTACTCTGTATAATTAAAAATATCAGCGTTAATATTTTCATAATATAATATATCATTAAAATACTATGTCTAATTTCTAAATATAGAATTAATTTTCTATAAAAATTATAATCTTGATATTCGCCAAAAATTAGCTTTTATTAATTTTCCAGTAATTTGGCGCTCAAACCATTCGTCTTCCTCTATAAAATATATAAGATTTTTTAAATATTTATGTTTTTAAACGTAAAAGATTTTATTTTCTTACGTTGTGTATTAAAATTTAATTTGGTAATTTGGTCACAATAATTATAAGTGTATTGGCCAGATTCAACCCAATAATTTTGTTTATTAGATCAAAATTAAACATGTTCGTCGTAATTTCTTATCTAACTCATATTTTAAAAAATTATCTCTTATAGTATTAATTAAATCAGATTTAACTATTTTACCACCTTTCCCAGAACCTTTAATAGCTAAATAATCAATTTCCCAAACTATTATTAAATTTTTAAGTTCTAATGTAGTCATAGACTTTAAAGATTTAGCAGGACAATTAAATATAAAAAGTTTTGTTTCACGTTGTGCATAGCACACGTTTCACTCAAGCCATGATGCATATTTATATATAAATGTAAACCATTTGAAAAGTCATTAATTTTTAGTATTTTAAACAAAAATGACATTTTTTAATATTCATTATTATTAAAACTTATTTCATTCAAATAGATTATTATTTTTCATATAATAAGTAAATAAAGGTAATGAACAACACTAGATGTCCTATGCCTATAGGTAATAATTTGGATCCGTTTGCTACTAATTATTTAAATTGTCGATATCACACATTAGAATCGAGGAATGAAGCTGATCAACCAAGAACTTCATTACGTGTTAGGGAACCCAGCAAATATGAAAAGTCCGGGACTCAATATCTTCAATATTCTGTACCTCATTCTAAAGATGCCTTGGATTTATCATTTCGATTATCCGGAAAATTCTACAGTATGGCCTAATAATATTTATAAGAAAGGTGTTTTTGCGTATAGTCCAAGCTCATTGATTTATACCAAGAGATAAGAATTATTTATATACATATTCTCCAGAATCCTGATGATGGCAAAGAAAGAACGATGCATGCATTAACCGCATCAAGATTTGGATATGATAGATTTCCGAATGAATATGGTTTAGGCCATTTTAGTAAGGGATTTATAGAACCAGTAGATTGTTCTAGTTATTCTCATGCTCGATTTTCCTAAAAATATGGCTCCAGAAAGATTCTTATTCCGATTATCATTTATTTTGGACTCCAACTGAATTTAGAAAAATGAATGATAGTAGAAAACCAATCCATATATAAATTCTTAAAATTTAGTATATTTCTTTATTTAGAATAAAGAAATATTCCAAAATACAGTTTTGTATTTTATCAATTAAATTAATATATTTATGATTTCAATAATAATTAGTCGTTTAAAAAATAATTATTTTTGATTTAAAGAATAATCATATTATATTTAAAAATAAACCATATTCATTGAATATTTTTCATAATGGAATTATTAAATTGTGAATTCTGTGGTAAAAATTTTGCGAATAGATATAATTTAAATATGCATAAAAACAGCAAAAATATTGCTTAAATTTAAGAGGGGATGAAATACCTATAATCAATTGTGAACATTGCCATTTAAGTTTTACAACACAATCCAATTTAAATGCTCATATAAAAATTGCAAAAACCGTTTAAAAATAGAAAATAGAACAAAAATTTGAAGAATTAAAAGAAAAACTTATAGAAAATGAACAAAAATTTAAAGAATTAAAAGAAAAACTTATAGAAAATGAACAAAAATTTGAAGAAAAACTTATAGCAAAAATATAAAAAATATTTAAATTAAATGTAATTTTGGAAAATCAAAATAAAATAATACAAAATTTAGAAAAATAAATCAAGATCATTTAAAAGAAATTGAAAATATTAATAGAATACATAAATTAGAATTAGAATTGAAGCACGAGAAAAGGATGTATTATTGGTATGGAAGAACCGAGGCATTTACAAACATTGGACAACTAGTAATAATACTAACCACAAAACTAGTTAAAATTAAGACTGATAATATAAAGCCTTTTACAGCTGATTTAATAAAAGAAAAATTTATATAAATATGATATGGAATTTTTGTAGGTGGAATTCCAAAATTAGTAAAATTTATAACTGATATGATTATTTTAAAAAACTGATGAAGGAGAAGAAAGAAATTATATTTGTACAGATATATCAAGAAATAAATTTTATAGATTAATTCCTTATGAAAAGAAGAAACTAACAAAAAATGGGTTCCAGACGGAGAAGCTTTATTTTTAAATAATATTATTGATGAATTAAACCCTATAGTAGATATACATTGGTTAAAATTTAAAACATATTGGCCACATGATTTATTATATAATAAAAACATTAAAAATACCGAATTTAACTCATCTTTATAATTGATCCAAATACCAAGAATGCTGAATTTAACGATCTTGTAACTGAAAAAATATTAAATATGCAGAATTATGCTCTAAAATAGAAAGGATGTATATCGGAATAAAATCTCCCATTGATAGTAAAAAAGGAATAATTTAATAATGCAAATAAGAAAATGCATCGCTTCCATGTAATTAAAATTTTTCTAGTAAAAAATAATTTTTAGAAAAACCAATAAAAAGTTTTTTTTTATAATAAATATTATTGCATTAAATATATATCTAATGAAATATTAATTATATTTAGTGAAAATTTATTCACCATAAACCTGTCCAATATTTGAAAAATAAATTGCCAAAATGTAGTATAATCCTGAGATCTATATGCTTCTACAATTATTTTAGATGTTATTAAAATTTGATTATTTAAATCTATCTTGGAATTATAAAAACTTCAAATTCATCTATTAATTTATTCATTTCAATTATATTATTAATGCTTCCAGTATTTACCTATATTATAGGCCAATCCTTGTTTCGATGTTTCCCCCTAAACAATAATTATAAATATATTCAATACTTAAAACGACACCAAGTTTTGGATTATCTATCATTTTATAAATAATTTGTATTTATCTTTTAAATATGTAGCATTTAAATTTTTAAACCACAAGTAAAAATTTATTTTATCAAAACTTAACATAAAGTATTTCAATATTTAATAATGAATAGTAATCAATACAATACTTATGTGCCCCTAAATAATCAACCCCAAGACATACAAGCAAAAATTAGACAAAGTTATTCAAGGATATCCTTTAACTTTGATAAATAGACTACCCTTAGATAGTAATAATACTTCAAGAAATTTCTTTATTCTGATAATGGAATAAGAGAAGTTGGAATTTTAAAGCTCAGGTGAATTCTTAAAAATACCTGATAACCAAATAAAAGATGGAGACACATTACATTTTCAATGGAATAATAAAGGATATAAACAATTTGTATGTCCATCACATAGAGTTATTAAAAGATTATGGAGAATATTTGTAGGGACTGTTGTTTCTTATACAAAAACATATAAACGTGATTGGCATCCAGGAGGTGACGTTTCGTCTATTAATATACATAATCTTTTACCATGGCCTATTATTGTTTATACAAATGATTCTCGAGGAATGTCAAGTACCTATTGTTTATGTAGAAAGGAACTGTAGATTTAGAAAACTGAAACATCATGGTGATTTAACTGTATCACCTAGTGTTTATTTTGATAATTTAAATCAAGGTTTAAAACTTGGGACAAAATTCGATGTATTTATAGATAATAGACAGTATAAAAGAGATTCCATCTAAATTATATTCTTTTGTTTTAGATGATATAGATACAGGAAGAATATTTATAGGTGGAGTAAATACAAAAAGTAGATGAACATACAGCAACTGGAGCGAATCCAGATATTTATACTGTGAAGTAATACTGGGAGAGCAATATTTCACAGAGCAGGAATATATAATCCATTAGATGTAAGTCCAGCCATAAATAAGTTAGGAACTGTACCCGAAGGAATAACAGGTGGAGTAATAGTAAAAGGAAAAAATGCTCCTAGAGAAGATAAACATCGAAATTCCTCGAATAAATATAGATAAAGATCAAAGAATTCGTTCTACAATACCATCTATAAGATATATAAAAAATTATCTGATGAAGGTACAATCTGTGGATTTAGTTTATGAAAATAATCACAAACTAAACTTAAATTATTAGTTTGTTTTTAGGAGAAGTATTAAAGATAAAAATATTAAATATATTATTGAAGTATTAAAGATAAAAATATTAAATATATTATTTAATATTTATGATTTTAATGCCCCTTTTATGCCACAAAGCATAAAAATAAAAAATTTTGGGAATTCAACTGTTGATTTTCATTAATGAAATTTAATGAAATTATTATTAAATTTAACGGATTTTGACTTAATTTTTTATTAAAATTTTTTTAAAATTAAGTTAAAGAAATTATAAACTAATATTGTTGATATTTTCTATCAACCTTTAAAAATTTTTTGTAACGATAACCAAGTTGCATTTCCAAAATTTTTATTGAAACCTACGCTTAGGTTGACGCAATCGCTACGCGAGCGTCGACTGAAAGGGAGACACGAAATTCTCACGAATTTCATTGTCTAAAGTAGCGGAGAATCTTAAGTTTAATTTATTAATTTTACTTTCATAACATTTTTTATGTTATGAATCTTAAGTTTAATTTATTATAGCAATACCAAATTTATTATTAAATCAATATTAAATATACTTTTTAATTATTTTGCACATAAATTATAAAATGATTCATATTCCTTTGCCCATCTATCTATAGCCTTTTCAATTTGATTATTTTTACCTGTAATTTTATTATCTGCACGATTTACAGCTGATCTCTTTACTCTCTAATTTGAAAAATTAGTTTCTTTATTAAAAATCAATCCATTTATAGATATAATATATCCTTTACTATAATTAATATCTTCAGAATATAAAAAGTTTTAAATTGAAATCCTAACTGTATTAATCTATATAAAGTATTTGCATCTTTAGGATTTAAATTTTTACTCTTCTTTATTGTATTTTTTAATTTGATTAATAGAGAAATTCATTAAAATATGATTTTTAACTGATCTTGGTTTTAATTTTTTCCATGTACAATCCAAATCAAAATCATTTTGAATTCTAAGTTCTTCAAGTTTATCTTTACTAATTTTTATATCATTATCCGATCTTAAATTTAATAAATCTTTCAAAACATACATTATTGTATCATAACATGCTTTATAATCATCAGGTAAAATTAAAGATTCTGTTCTTAATTTACTTACCACATTCAATACGTACATGTAACGTATTTTTAGAATTATCAAATCTAATACCTTTGGGAATTTTCCTCGGGAACAACTGGAAATTATCTCTTTTCCAATAATTATCTGTAGTGAATTTTTGACATTCAAAAATTTTATAATATAATACAGCTTTATCCGCCATACATTTAATTATAATATGAATTAGTTATCTTTATCACATAATTTGTTTATATTTTAAACAAATTAGTGGTGTGTAACTTCATTTTTGTACCTTCTGCAAATACTTTTAAAAAGTTGTAACAGAACCTCCTTTATCAGGATGATTTAATTTTAACCATTCATAGCCATTCCATTTTCATCAAAAATAATCCAATTCATACAATAAGAATTCGTTTTCTTCTTTTATATTAAATTTATCTTTAAAATTTTCTAAAAATTTTTCTACTTCTTTGACATATTTTCTCTCTTTTTTCTGCATAATTTTTAATGGAATCATTAGCATTAACAAAATCTACAAATGTTCCTTCTAGTATATCATCCAATAATATTAACATCGATATGTTTTTTAGATACTCTATGGTGTGGTGTTCTTTCATAATAAAGTTTAGTTTTTTTCCTGTAGGAGCAGCACTCGAATATATAAAAAAATAATTACTTGCTTTTTTATTAATACTAATCTCCATTTACGTTGTGCGAAGTGCACAAATTCAACTCCCTGAAAGTCGTGGCTCAGAAGGAGTCACACGCTGAAGCGTTGTGAATTTTACTTTTTATTTCATTTGAAATAAAAATAAATAAAAATAATTTATTTTTTGTATTTTTTTCTTCCTGATTTTTTTAAAGGTAATTCTTTTATTTGTGTAAGATCATCTTTCTTTTGGATTTCGGATTAGACTTTTCTTTGATTCTTCGTCTTTTCAAAGAATCAGTCGATTTAGTACCACTTTTCTCCATTCTCCTTTCTGTCGATTCTAGCAGAGTGACGCATCGTCTCCGCGAGAGTCAACCGGAAGGGAGGAACATCATTTTGCGTAAAGTTAGCACTCCACAAGTGGAGTAGCATCGTATCAACAATTTCTTCTGATTGAGAAGCATCATTTAAAGGTCCTTTATTTGAACTAGATATGCTTTGTGACGTATCTCCTTCGGTCGACATACTCGCGGAGCGATGTTGTCAACTTTAACTTTGGTTCTTCTTTAATATCTAAGTTTTTAGTCCCTTTTATCCCACATTTCGCGAGTATTTAAATCTTCACTCCACCACATTGAAGCCAATTCTTTAGTAACATGTTCAAATTTAGGTGACACCTTTTATAAATTCTTCAGAGTCAATTTCAATATCATCTCCTTTTTATTTTTTAAATTTTCGTTCATTTTCATTTTCAGCAAGTTTTTTAGAAGCAATATGACGATGTTTCACTACAATATAATCCATAACCCGATTTAGCTCTATCTTTTCTTTTTTTTTCCATTTTTAACTTTTTCTTGGCTTGAAGTTTAATATTTTTATTTTTTAATACTTTTGCCACTTGTTATAAATTCTTTTTCAACTAAAGCAGGATCAAGACTCAAATTTTTTAGATATTTTTTCAATCAATTGTTCATCTCTTTTATTAACCAATTATAAATACCATTAGTAAAATATTCAGTCTCCATAAAATATATTAATTTTATTTACAACTCTATTACTTTAACACGATTTTCTTATTTCATAAATAGATTTTCTTATTTTATAAATAGATTTTATTTTTATACCTTGTAGGTATAAAAAATTAAAAATTTTAATTTTAGGATATATTCTTCTTTCAAAAGACGTCTTTTAGCAAGGGGTTCTGTTTTTTTCAGATGTAGTTCCTGGCTTCTGTACTTTCAGTAACAATATATTGACTCCATTTTTTCTTATAAGAAGGAAGTTTTTCTTTTATTTGAGCCAACTACAGACTCACTTAATTTAGTTTTAGTCATAAGTTCATTAATAGTTAAATTAAATGGATTTTCACCTTTATTTAATATTGTTTTTGCAAAAATTTCAAAATCTTTTTCAGTTACGACTGTTTTATCAAATTCTTTTACAATATCTTTACCTTCAAATTCACTTTCAAGTTTCAGTTCTTATAATTTCAGAACCAACATCTGAAGTATCAGCATATTTTTGAGCTTCTGGTTTCAGTAGTCGCTGCCAACTCAGTATCAGTTCCTGTTTGACAAGTAGAGCTAATGACCAGTTTCTTCTAAACTACTTTGTTCAGTTGTAGAAACCGATTCTACTTTTTTACTTTTTTAGATTTTTTTGATTTTTGGTTCTTCTACTGATTCTTTACCCTTTTTAGACTTAGATTTTTTCGATTTTGGTTCTTCTACTGGTTCTTACTTTTTTAGACTTAGATTTTTTTAATTTTGGTTCTTCTACTGGTCTCTTTACTCTTTTTAGACTTAGATTTTTTTGATTTTGGTTCTTCTACTGGTTCTATTTCTTTACTCTTTTAGACTTAGATTTCTTTGATTTAGCTTCAACTTCACTTTGTATTTCTCTCTTGTTCTTTTGCTAATTTTTAAGTTGAGCAGCAGTTTTTTCTCATATTCAATTTTTAATTCATCTAATTTTTTAATATCTTCAGCATTTAAAACACTTAGTTCTCCCTTTTTAAACGGAGCATAAACTTTTAGGATTTTTATTTATTGTATAAACAAAATCCAATTTATCTACACCATATCCCTTTTTTCTCGCAATATTTTATCTCAACAATTTCTTCTTGAACTGGAGGTTCTTCGGATAGTTTCTCCAGTTGATTGACGCTTGCTAAACGATGTATCAGAACCTTTAGATAAGAGTTTTTCAAGTTTATCTCTAAAATCTTTAATAAGAGGTTTTCCTTTGCCTTCAGATCTTTTAATATCTGCTTCTTTTACTCCATATTTAGCAAGTTCTTTTATTATTTCTGGTCTTGTCATTTTGGAAATATCTAAAACAAGTTCTTTTTTCTTCTTCTGATTCTTTTTTAGATTTTTCTTCGGATATTATAGATTCTTCTTTACCTTTAGATTCTTTTTACCTTTAGATTCTTTTCCCTTTCTTAGTAAAAGTACCTGGTGTATATACCTTCTTGTTCCCAAAAATCGTCATCACACAAGATGCTCATTATAGTAATATTCTCATATATTCTTATAATTTCTGCCCCATAATTATTCTTTTTGGCCTTATCAAGTTCAATTAGTAGATTTACTCTCATTGTTGTAGTATCTATTTTAGTCTTTTTAACTTTTAGTTTTTCTAGGTTCTGTTACTACAACTTCACTTTTTAAAAGGGATAGAACGTGACAATATTAGCTTTTTAATAGCTAATTTTGCAGCTTCTTCACATTCATCAAGAGATTTATATAATTGTTCAATTTCAGATTTTGTTAGAGTCACACTCTCCGAAATAGACATTTTAGATTTTTCTTGTAATAGGAATCTCCGTTTTTTTGAAATTCCACGTAATAATTCTTGTGCTCGTTGTTGTGTCATTGCCATATTGTAAGTATTACAAAAATCAATATATTAATAAAAAAACTATTTTATTTTATCAATTTTCTCCTCTTACATATTTATATTTTTTGTATTAATAAAAATTATATTTGAATATCATTTGTATTATTTTGTTTTAGAAATGATTAATTCTACAGGAATTTTACCTGAATATGTATATACCAAAAATATATAGTAAAGAATTATTACATAGTATAAAAATTATAAATATAAATTTGACAGGAAAGATCAAATAATTTTGAATAGTCTACGTTACGCTTTATCTTAAAAATGATAAAATACTAATATTAATTTTTTTACCTTAGGTAAAAAAATGATAAATTTATATCATAAAATAAAATTTTATTACAATTTAATAATTTCCTTAAATAATGGAATCTGATAATAATCAACTAGATGTTAAATTATATGGTAAATTTGCTCAACAAAAATTATTAAGTAAAGATTTTTTAATTACTTATGACCAATTAGAACAATCTTTAATTATTAACTCTTAATCATATCGGACTTAAACGAACTGAAAATCAAGATGAAGATGTATGTTTAATTACGTGGTATACTATGAAAAAGTTTATGAGCGCTATTGAAATATTTACACGTGTTAGGTATAATGACTATAAATGAACCACAGGTTATGCCTTATATTAAAAATATTGTTAATGAGAATCCACCCTAGAATTCCTTTAGAATTTTTAAATTTTAAAGGAAAACTTTATCCGCCTCAAGCTTCACTTATAAAAAGGATGTTGGATATTGAAATGATACCTCCATCATTCTTTCAAAATGATGGAATGATTATTTATGGTGGATTAGTTACTGAAAGATTATCTTTTGGGAAAACTTTTGTTTACCTGCATTAATTTGTGAACGTTTTATTCCTTGATGAATCTGAATCTATTTCTTTTCAAAAGAAAACTTAATTCGTACAAATTTAATTATTTGTGGAACTAAAGTAGTAAAAGAAATTGAAAAATAATCTTAAAATTTGACATTTTTTTCCTTTCAAATTATAGAAAGAAATAATAATTTAGATGACCTTGAAAATTTAATAAAAAGTAAAAATCCAGATATTATTGTAGTCAAAGATGGTGATATAACTTGGAAAGGTAAAAACAAAAGCTCTTGAGCATGTTTTTGAATTATTGAAAAATAAAACATTTGCAAGAGTTATTTATGATGATTATGATATGCTTAAACTTAAACCAAATTCTGAAGTACCAAATGCATTATTTACATGGTTTATTAGTGGAACTGATAGTAATTATGGAATAAAACCTAAATTTAATTTTTACTATTTTATTAATAATCAAAAAAGGAAGTACCTATAGAATCAGCTAGAATAATTTTAGACGCAACTGCATCAATTAGTTGTAATAAAGAGTATCTCAAGTGTTGAATATAATATACCATTAATTAATGAATTTCATGTGTCTTTATCATTATTATCATTAATTCATAAAATTGTTAACGGCGAACAAAATTGAATTTGAAAATTATACGTCGCGCAAGCGCACGAATACTTACACGCAGTTTCGCAACAAAGCTGCGAAAAAGCGTCGTGTATAACAGAATTTAAGCATTCTTGTCTTATTACAGGTACTAAAAATGTTCCTTATATTTATAATAGGCAAAATATGAAAATACTTATTGCTATAGAAAATAAACAAGATCAGATCGAGTTGATTAATATTCTTAATGAAAATAAAATTAAATCTGTTAAATTAACTAGAGCTGTAACATTGATAAATTTTCTCGAGAAGATACTACTGTTGCAGTATGTGGAAATCTATTTGGAGTTAATATGGGATTTTTAACTCATATAGTTATCAATATTGATGATTTTAATGAACATTTATCAACACAAATTATTGGTCGCGAGACAACGTCTTTCAAGAAAACAAAATCTTCAGGTTTACTTTCGTCATTCTAATGATCCTTTTTCGCAAAGCGAAAGTCTATCGGAGGGAAAAGACCACGAATTCAAAAGATTTGAGAGTCATAATGATTTTATAAGCGGCGAGTGTAGTTTAAGTAGTGATTTAGATATTTATACAACTTCTACAACTTCTACAACTTCTACAACTTTTACAAATTTTTAAACTAAATCCAAACTTCTTAACTTATTTTTCTTCGTTAAAAATACGAAGAAAAATTTATTAAATATTATTGTAATAAATAAATAATAAATGTCAAACAGAACTATTTCGAATTATGAATCTGGAGGACCGGTACCTCCAGATTTTGGGATATTCGCCAAAATGTCCATATAATGAACAACAATTTAGTGTACCAACAGGAATAATACGGGATAAATTACTTGGTGTCACCTTCAAGTATAAAACATTTATATAGTTGTGCTCCTTTTGATTATAAACCTATATATATAAATGTTCCTCGAGGAACATTATATAATCATGATTTTTTCAAAGACTAATCCTACCGGATTAGGAAGAAATAAAATTATTGGAGGAGGCCATTATAAATCATGGCCAGTTACCAATTCACATATAAGAGAAGTTAATGATTATACTTCATGGCATTACCCTAAACCAGATTGGAGATATTATTGTTCCAAACAGAAACTCAACCCTCTCCATTTACGTACAAATGGTTGGTCTAATTTTTAATTTAGTATATTAAAATTACACTTAAATTACATTTTATAAAATATTTTTACTTTTCAATAATTAATTAAATATTTTTAAAAATAAAATTAATTAATTTGATTTCTTACTTTGTGAAGTAAAAAATAATTATTATTAATTTTATATAGAGGCTACACTTTTTACTCCATTATCGATGTCTCTTACTTGGATTACTAAATCTTTTCTCATTTTACTACCATAATTGCCTTTTATACCTAAATAAATTGCGATCATTTCAGAAGATTTAAATAAATAATCGTCATTTTCCTTCTGTAAAATTAAAAATTTGTCATAATGACTTTCTATATTTAGTTTTAATTCGTCAAATACATTATTTAAATATAAAGCTTCTCTATCCATTTGCCATATACCGTTAGGCATAATTTCTTCTACTATTGGATCAGGATTTTTATTAATTTCTTTTTCAGATGATATTAACCTATGAAATGAATTTCTAGAAGCATCTGTACAAACAAAATTTCTCTCTTTACCTTCATCTGTTTCTAAAACAATCATATCTGAAATAAATTGTGAAAGTTGTAAAATACCCCCAAAAAAGATTCAAAATCATATTTATATACATTCCGTCTAACTAATTCGGCAGTAAAAGGTTTAATAGTAGTAGTTTTAATATTTAGAATTTTTTGATTATAAATTTTATTTTTAGTAATTGTAGGTTTAGCTTTTTCTATACCAGCTACATAGCCTTCTTTTTTTGCTAACTCTAATTCTAATTCACGAATATGTTTTTTTAATTCACTAATAATAATTTTTTCTTCGTCTAAAGCTTTTTAAAGCCTTCAATTTCGGTTGAATGATTTTTTCTATCCGAATTTGGCATATTTTAAGATGCGTTGTTAAATTTATTTTTTGCGTAAAAGTACAACTACAAAATTCACAAGTAAAAATAATATAATCTTTTATTCCGCGCGCTTCTAAAACAATATTTGGCAGTTTCAATATGTTTTCTTAAATTTTGTTTATTTGAAAACTTTTTATTACAAAATTTACAATTAAATATAATTGAATTTCCATTAATATGTGATAATTAATTTTTTATAAATCTTTCCAAAATTAAAAATTATGCAAGATTATCCAAGAATATTAAATATTAATAAAGATTCTTTAAAGTAGTTTTTTTGTATTTCGAATTTTAAGTTCTAATTTTTTTTTATTTTAAAATTTTATATTAGAAAAATATATTTTTTTTTAAAATTAAAAAGTGGCAAAAAAAAATTCGTCACACATCAAAGTATGTGTGGTAGGTCAAAGAAAAATTTAATACAAATTTACGTTAAAATATAAAATTTTTTTCATAAATTTTATATTATTTTATTAATTCCTAATACTTCTGCAAATAAAAATGAATTTCATTAAAGTATTTTAATTTTTCTTCTCTTTTAGAGAAGAAATTAATTCATTAATAGACATTAATATTTCTTGTTTTTAAATTTGTCTGTCTCTAAATTCTTCTATTGTATAGTTTAATTTTTCAAGTAAATTACGTATAATATATATTTTAGTTTTATAGCCTGTTATGCAAATTTCCATTTTAAAAAGACATTCGTTAAGCTCATCCAGAGTAGCAGTATTCTCGTATATTTTTTCGTAAATATAACCCCAATAAAAGTATGTAGCTTCTCGAATAACAGAAAAAGTTATGAAAATTTTTTTCCCCAAAAACTTTTTAACATCATCGTCACTCGGTAATGAACTATTACAGGCAATAGTAAGAAGATTTTAGATATTCACTTTCAGCCGAAGTATTAAATTCACGTATTTTCTTTCCTAAAAGAATAAGTCCATCAATTTTTCTTAAATAATCATAGTATGATTCAAGCGGAGCATCAATTACAACTTTATTCTCCCTTCGGTCGACGCTCGCGAATCCTTCGGATCCGCGGCCTTCGGTCGTAAAGCAATGTGTCATATCAATAATTTGTTGCTACTATTAAAAAAATTTGGAAAATTTCCTCATTTTTCTAATTATTTCAAAAATAAAAATGAAATTAAAATTTATGAATTTTTATATTTAAAAATACATTATTTTGAGAATAAAATATGGAATTAGGATCAATTGAAATTATTGTTGGGCCAATGTATTGCGGAAAAACTGGAGAAACTATTAGGAGATTATGCTGCGATGTTGCTGTTGGAAAAGAAGTTTTGTTTATAAATCATTCAATAGATAATAGATCTTCAAATTCTTTTTCAACACATCATCCTCTTTATAAAGATTCTATACCTTTATCTTCTATTATGTATACGCAAAGTTTATCAATTCTTCCATCCCTTGATAAAATAAAACCATATCATACAATTGGTATAGATGAAGGTCAATTTTTGAAAATTTAGATATTGTATTATCTTATGCAGAAAAATTAGGAAAAAGAGTTATAATATCTGGTTTAATTGGTGATTCAAATAGAAATAAATTTGGAAGAATTTTAGATTTAGTTCCAAAAGCTAATAAATTTGATTTAATGAATGCAAGTTGTATAAAATGTGCTGAAGAAAAACCCCAATCAATTCCTGCATATTTTACGCATCGATTAGACTCTAATAATAGTGATCAAATAAATGTTGGTGGACAAGATAAATATATTCCTGTATGTAGAAAACACTTTGTAGAATTAAATATATAAAAATATACCATTAATTTAAATAAAGTTTATATCTATTTTTTAGATATAAAATTGAAATTAAAATTTAGGATAATAAAAATAAATTGAACTTCTACTAAAATAATGTTAAGAACAACAAATTTTAAAAGTGACATTGAAGTAATATATGATTTTGATTATTCTATTAAATTTTATGAGATAAGTTCTGGAAAATTAATTAGTAATATCGGACAATTTTCGTGTACCGATAGTCATGGAAACAGTAAAATATCATCTTTAATATTAATGTCTAATTGTTTACATTTAATGGATGTAAATGAAAATATTATTGAAAGTTTTTAGTAACCGATAATTATCAGTATAAATCTTATGAATCATTATTTGATGTTGCTGAAATGAATTTAATAAAATACGGAGTTGCCTAATAATATTTTAATAATTTTTTTATACTTATACAAGTATAAAAATAATATAATAAATTTGGACATACATCGCGAAGCAAGTATTAACGTGCGCTTTGCGCAACGTGCAGTGCTAGCGCACTGCTCTTGGTAGTGCACCACCAGGGCGGTGCAAGCGATGTGATCTATGTTTTACGCATGTAAAGGCTTTACCCGATATTAAAATTTTATAATATTTTTAATATTTGTATGCTTTTGTGCTACATATAAAATAATTCTATATTTTAAAAATATAGAATTATGTACTATATAACTTTAGCTATTTCCTTCGTCACTCGATTCTGATTCAAAAACTTTTTCTATCTACTGCACGAAATGGTATATTTGATAATTTCATAGCTTTTTGCAAATCGTCTAATTTATTTTTAACAGTTATAATCCACCCTTCGCCAAATGCTAATCTTAAATTAGGACTAAGCCATTTTTGTTTATCAATATAATTACTCTTAAATTTAGAAAAAGGCAAAGTTGAAAAGTCACCAAATAATGCATGACTTTTGTCAGAATAATTCAACATTAAAAATAACTTTGCCATTAAATTTTTGGGAATTTTTTGATAGGAGCATTATAAAAATATTTTTGGCATTATAATATCTTGATTTAAATAATTTTCCTCGTGGGGATTATTTTCGAAAGATGATAACATTCTACAAGAAGGAAAGGGAGATTCAAAATTATCAATTTCTTGATCATTAATATCATTTTGTGAAATTAAATTATTTAATTCATTATGTTGAGAGCGCAAATCATACGTAATAAGAATCCTATTTCGTTCTAAAAGTTCTTCTTCTAAAGAACCACTATTAGATTTTATGTTTTCTGGATTAAAAACTTTATCTAATATATGTTCTGATACTCCTTCTTCGCGAAGTTTAGATTTTTATTTTATTTATTTCATCTTGAATAAGTGTATTTATTAAAGTTGAAACTCCACTAATAACGATTTTACGGTCCATTAAAAATTAACTAATAATATACATTTATTTTAATAATAATAATTTTCAAATTTCAATTTTTTAATCTCACATTCTTGTGGTTTAGTATTTACACATATATATGTGTAAATATTTAATTTCGATTTTTAATCTGTATTAAATTTAGAAAGTTAAATTTTATTTATGAATTACATGAAAGACATTCTATTATATTTGATACCAATTTTTCTTCTCCATTTGATTTTTCTGTAGCGTCTTTGACGCTACGAGATTCAGCAGTGGACACGTGTAAAGAATCCAATGAAAAATTTAATGAGTTCGGCTCCACTAGTTTGACGTAAATAATACATACCAGTTTTTGCTCCTCCATTCCACATATAAAAATGATATGCATTAAGAATACTAGTTGTTGGATTTTTAATAAATACATTATTGGAACTTGATTGACATTGATATCTTGCACGGGCAAAATATAAATCTGCTAATCTTCTTTGACTAAAGTTCAAATGAAGTTTTATATTTTTCTTTTAAATATCTCAATCTAAATAAAATATACCCTTCTAAATTATCTTCTGGAAAAGTTTGAATAGAACCTTGATTTAAAAATAGATGTTTAAGCATTTGATCGTTCCATAACCATATTTTCTCTAAATCTCTTACTAAATGTTTTACACTTTACTACAAATTGACCACTTAACACAGTTCTCGCATATAACAATTGTGTATAAGGTTCCACAGATTCATTATTACATAATATTTGGGCAGAAGAAGCTGTTGGCATTTGAGCAAACATTAAACTAAAATAAAGACCATGCCTAATCATTCTTTTTCTTAAATCATTCCAATCAAATTCGTTACATGGAACTTTAAGATCTTTATCATTTATGACAAAAATTCATTATTATTTTTCTTTTCTAATTCTTCTATAGTCCATAAATCAAATTTGAAATAAACCTTTAGAAGCTGGAGATCCTGAAAAAGGTTTCATAAGAACCTAATTCTTGTGACATTTTAACACTTTCATCTATACCATTATAATACATAACTCTAGCTATTTTTTCATTTAATACTGTCGCTTCATCGACTATTCCATGTAATATCCATTAATGCAAAACATCCAGCTAAATCTTGTAGACCAATTCCTATTGGTCTATTTCTCATATTACAATATTTTATTTGAGCGATATCGGGTTGGTAGTATGTTCGGTTTATTACCTGAGCAAGATTTCTAACAGCTCTTCTAGTAACCAAACCTAATTCTTCAAAATCAAAATAAGGTAGTGATTTATTAGGGTCATTACATTTAACAAATTTTTGAAACTGGAATTACTGGATAAAGTACAACTTGCTATATTATCCGAATCGACGTATTCCATAATCTCTACACAAAGGTTTGAAGTTCTAATTGTTCCAATATTTTTTTGATTACTTTTACGATTAACAGAATCTTTATAAACTATAAAAGGCATTCCAGTTTTAATTTGAGAATTTAAAATATGTAGCCAAAAGTTCTCTAGCTTTTATTTGTTTAAAAGATGATGGAGCATTTCCTTTCAAACTATCTTCTTCTATTTTTAAATATTCTTTTTCAAATTCAGATCCATATTTAGTATAAAAGTTTATTAGTTTTAGCTGGGCATATTAAACTCCACATTTCATCGTTTTTTACACGTTTCATAAATAAATCAGATATCATAATACCATAAAAAGATCTTGAGCTCTTAATTCTGGTTTACCTACAGGAAGTTTTAAATCTATAAATTCAAAGATATCAGGATGCCAATCTGTTATAAACATCGTACCACTCCCGGATCGACGTCCACCATTATGTGCTATTCCTATACATGTCATATAATTTGATGTAATTTCTGGATTTTCACAATATTCCATTTCTAAATCCATAACAGTATTAAAATTTGGCTCTTGTATTAGTTCTTTTCCATTAACACGTGACCATAATTTTTATTATATTCAAAAAAATGAACAACAGATGCATCGCGAAGCGAAAGCAAAACGTGTGCTCCGCTATCAACGTGATACTCCTTGTACGCTTGCATAAAGCATGCCTGCTTTGCACAGGGTCAGTTTTATTTAACAACTCACAAATACGAAATGTTTTAGGTATTCTTAAAAACTTCGCGCTGCATTTACAGGTAATTATTGTGTCTCCTCTTTTAGGTGGCTAACATTTCCTCTTCTATCCCGACAATAACCTGACGTTGTAACTCCCATTCTTAAAAGAATATATCTTATTGATTCTATAACTTGTGGGAAGAAGAGTTCTAAAGTAATTTCACCTGAATCTTTTTTATAACACCCATCGGTCTCCATTATACCTATAAATATATTTTCTATTTTTCCATTGGTAAATGCAAAAATCCCGGATAAAAATATTTATTATCTTTTTCATCATATAACATATTTCTAGTAAATGGAAACAAATGATGTTTCCTTGACCATCTTATAGATATGGTATTTTTTCTATACTTTCCCAAAAATGGAGACCACATTTAAAAGTTAAATAGTTCCTAACAAATTTTACAGTATCAGATTTAGCAACTTCTCCAAAATGAACTCCAGCTTCACTTTTTGTCTCGAATTAAATGACCATCTCCCAATAAAATTCCATACATTCTACAATCTATCATTTGAATATCTTGGAAGATCGGCTTCATATGAAGGAATTGGAATTCCTATAAAACTTCCAATTTCAATATCTTCAACTGAAGTATATTCAGGGATAGCCTTACCCTGTATATAATTTGTTTAATATATCTTTATGAGAAGTTATCCCTTTTATCTGTTTATTAATGCATAAAAAAGGATGACTTTTAGATACTATGACAGGTTTAGTATAATATTTAATTGATAATTTATAATATTGGTCTTCTAATTTTACATCATATATTATAGGCTGTCAACACTTTATTACTAGAACCATCCGCTTTTATTAATAAATCACCAGGACAGACTTCAGATATAAATTTTGGACCATTATTAATTGTATAAATTATTGTATCTGGATGAAAAACATTGATCGCGCATTGTGTGTAATATCTCGTTTTCTATCTTAATCCATGGAACAACACCTTTTGACCATCCATGATTACCTATTTCTGAATGTCTCAATGCATCAAAGCAAATTCCTAAACCTCCACTTTCTTTACTTATTAAAGCTGAATCTCCCCAACTCTTTTTATAGATCTAAGGTCATCTTCAATCCCTATAAGAAAACAGGAAGCACATTGAGGTCTTATCATTCCAGCATTAAATTGCAAAGGGGACGGTGCGCTAATTTTTCCTTTAGATAAATCTTTATAAGTAATTTTAATGACATTAAATAACTCTTCAATTTGATCTTTAGTTATTTTCCAAATATTGACGCTCCGCGCAAAGCGCGGATGCCACGCAAAAAAATCGCAACACGTAAATATAAATATTGTGGCGTTTCAGCCTATTCGACTTATACTAAATTTATCTTTACTTTGCAAGAGATATCCACGAAGAAGAGTTTCTGTACCATAATATATCAAAATTCAATCAAATTTTGGGTTAATTATAGTTCTCTAATTTTTAGAATTAGCAATACAAAATTATAATAATCTTCACTTAAAAGTGGTTTCCATAAGTTTAACAGATTCTTCAAAAGTTTTCGGAGCTGTCCTTTTAAGTATAAATCATTCCTAATCCGTCCCGCTAAATGGCTCCATTCGAAATGTGCATAAGATTTATCTCTGCATAAAATAGCTAACTCTGAGAAAAATTCTTCATCTTTTATAATTTTATCTATAACTGAAAAATATTTTGATAATGAAACTTCATATCTATTGATTTTAAATCGGAGGATAATATGGTTAATATCTCTTCGGAAGAAAGGCCTTTCTTCCTTTTGAACAAGAAATTCTGAATAATAGATAATTTTTATTTTTTTGTATAAATTCACGTTGCGATGCATATTTATTTTAAATAATTATATGTAATTTATCTTATCTTTATTGTTTTTTGTGTTTAATTAATTATATAAAGTATTATTTTTATATAGTAAACATTATATGGTTTAATGAACATTAAAATAATAGTTGATTTATTGATAAGTCAAAATTTATTACCACCAAAAACTAATAAAAATTATATAGAAAAATGCATAATACAAACGGCTAGAATTTTTTAATATAAATATGGATTACATAATAGATATTATAGGACAAACCTTAATTTTAAATGAACAAAATGACTTAAATTTTATATATAATGACTATGATATTAATAAAGATTGATCCAACTTTCAAATGTAATTCCTTATCAAGAACAAGACATATCTTAAAAGAGATTTTAAAAAATACTTTTATAGAAGATTCCCCTAAATTTGATGTTAATAGTTATGTAGCCGAGTAAATATGGATACATGCCTTTTTGGAAAGTAAACTCCGACATTCTATATGGAGACTATCTTCTTTAGAAAATATTAATTGGACTAATCAAACGTTAAGTTATGCTAGAAATGATATTATAGGTAAACATATTATTAATTGTATTGTAAAACCACTTTACAATCAAGGATTATTTGGTAAAAATTTAGTTATAGTTGACGCTACTTCAAGTATTATTGGAGCAGATTCTATAACTTTCGCTTTTAGAAAAAATTTGTTGTCTTCTGTAATTTCTTATGAAATTTTAACTGATGATATATAATATGTTTTTGAATAATATAAAATTATACGGATTAGAAAATAAAATTAATCCTAAAAATAAAAATTCGATTATAAATTTCTAGAAAATATTCCATAAAAATTTCGGTAGCTTAGTTATAATTGATCCGCCTTTTGAATCACCATATAATGTAGGAAATTTTAATTTATCAATAGAATCGACTCCAATTTATAATGTTGCCCAAAAATGTTTGGATATTGATGCTACGGCCGTTTTAATCACTATGCCTAAAACTTTCAAATATAATAAAAAATTTGCTTTAGATTATAATCAAAACGTAACAGTGTACAAAATGGGCGATAAGAACAACAAAATTTTCTTAATAATGAAATTAGAAAATGGAGAAAAATTAAAATTACAAAATTTTAAAGTTTATAATATAGTTTCTTTTACTGAAGAGAAACAAGACAAGGCAAAAATCCAACCCTTACATCTGTAAAAAAATTTAATTGTGATAAGAATTTCATAATACAAAAAGTATATATGAATATTATTTAATTTATTTATCTTAATGTGGCAAAAATATTTATTTAATTTATTTATCTTAATGTGGCAAAAATATTATTATTCTTTTCATACCTAATTATTTTGGAGATATTTCATTTTTATAAAATTTTTAATACGTTGGTAAATAAGAAGAAAATTCTCCGAATAAATCATTTAAAGTCACCTTATCTCCTAGCGATTTTTTAATTTTCGTAGGTTCCCTGATAAAAATAAACCAAATTACTATGCCTATAATAATTACGATAACTATAAGGAAGAGAAATAGCATTTTATTAGATTCAAACCATTTAATAATTCTACCCAGAAAAGTATCTGGGGAAATTGGACCGATAGGTAATCCAGTGTCACAACTTATATTTATAAAATTGCCTTGATTAGCAGGATCCGGTTTAACGCATGATCCACAGTTAGATTGAAAATTTAATCCTCCAAGAATAGAAGAATTCTCTTGAAAAATACTAATATCACTTAAAAACGCACCTACACGTACCAGATCCCTGTCCGCACCGCAAACAACGTTAAAATTAATGCCTCCGATTCTTTAGAATTTATAATATTAATAGCGACATTATCTATAATACATAAATTTTGATGACATTGAGCTTGATACTCCATTAACCCATTGTTTGGCAACATCAGGTAACATACATAAAGGATCGCAAGCTACATTAGTTTCATCGATACCCAAATTAGCCCATGCCGCATATGCTGATGCTGGAAGATGACAACCACATGCTTGAAATATATTTTTTATAAGCTATAGCATTTGGATCTTGAGGATTAACCGCAGTTAATTTTAAATAAGTATCATACGCATTTAATACATCTTCACGAGAATAATTACTACACATACTAGTAAAAGCAGAATCGCATGCCCCTGCTGCTGGACCCAGTTGCACAAAATTCAATAATATTACTTGCAACTTGAGCTTTTACATAATTTTTATCTTTAGAATCATTCAATCGAAATCAGGAATTGAACTTACCATATTTGTTGCGGCTACACTTAAAACTTCTTGAGGCTACATTTGGATAATTAGATCCAATACCATTAATAAGAAGTTAGAACAATAACCCGTTGGATCTGATGTAGTAGGATTTCCTTTTAACCATGCTTTTAATGTCGAGAGAAGTTTTTTGATTTGGTAAATATTCAAGATTTTCACATATTGATGCGGCTTCAGATTTATATACATTAGGCCCATTACCTGTATAAACACCTGGGTCGCATGTATAATCATCATAACCAATATATCCCCAAGGCCATAATTGACTTTGGGGACCATTTTTACAAGTTACACAAGGAGGTGTCCCAACATCACAACTATTACAATTACCTGTTGTATTAGGAGTTCTAACAGGAGGACTTTGAGAAGAGGATTAAACAGGAACCGGGATCGCCATTATAAGTCATACGTTGTACTGAACATCTCCCACCATTAGAATAACCTTGACCTGTACTACATTGTCCACATATACCATTACCAGATACATCATTTGATGCTAATGTTGTATAAATGCCTAACGGACCTCCATAATCACACCAACTACAATTTCCTTGTAATCCTCCAAATCCATATTCTCCATTATTAGGATACCAATCTCCTTCTTGTTTACTAATCATATTGCTCTACATATTGCTTCTGGATTTTGACCATTAGTTGGGGTATATATAGCACATCCACCTGGTAATGCTTGTATTTGATTTATAGACAAATTATTTAAATCTTTTTGAGTAAATTTACCACTATATCTTCCATTACAATATCCACCTGAACATCCTTGAACACACGTCATAATATATTATTATGACTAAATAAAATTTACTTTTATATTAAATTACACATAATTTTTAGTATTTATACTAAAAATATAATAAAATCTTAATTTTTATTTATTTATATTTATATCTTATTTCTGGAATAACACATTTTTATTATTTCTAGAGATAACCTTTGGAATGAACATGACAATATTTCGTACACGATATTTGGCATGCTATTTTATTTTTACACCTTTTCCGGACACAGATCATAGCTTCGCATCTTCTACACGTTCTTTTTTACCTGGCATAATATTATAAGAGATAAATTCTTATTAATAATATTCACTAAAATAAAATGTCATTTTTTTGATAAAATTTATGTAAGAAACTATTTTTGTTAACCATCTAGTTGAACAAATTGGCATTTCATAAGTGTTAGAAGCTATTTTTTTTGTTAACAATCTAGTTGAACAAATTGGCATTTCATAAGCGTTAGAAACTATTTTTTTGTTAACAATCTAGTTGAACAAATTGGCATTTCATAAGCGTTAGAAACTATTTTTTGTTAACAATCTAGTTGAACAAATTGGAATTTCATAAGCGTTAGAAACTATTTTTTTGTTAACAATCTAGTTGAACAAATTGAGATTTCATACGGCGTTAGAAACTATTTTTTGTTAACCATCTAGTTGAACAAATTGGCATTTCATAAGCGTTAGGTATGGGTTTAGAATATCCATAACTTCCCAGAATTTTATTAAATTATTGGCTGTTGTCATTTCTGCATCATCTTTATTATTTGCCGTAAAAGCAGTAACCAATCTCCTTTTACCCATTTGTCCATTTTCGTCTATACAAATATGTCCTAAAGAAATATATCTATCTGTTGAATAAATAATTTTAGAATCTGGATTTTTAATATTACGAATATAATAATTGATTAATTTATCATTTTTGATATGATTGGTATATGAATTCAGATATTTGTAAACATTCGTTTTAAAGTACAACCTTTAATTTTATCCCAACCAAGAAAATCTAATAATTCTTTTAATCTTGTTTTGGGATCAAAAACAATTTCATAATCAATAGAGATATCAATTTCATCTAAAACTGGCTATTAAATTATATACGGCGACATTACCTACTCCTCTAGCCATTCCATATTTATTTAATATTTGTTTAATACCTCCACATAATGCTTCAACAATATCTTCTAATATTGACATATAAAATTTACAATCTTTTGGATCCATACAATTTTTAGCTATATACTTCATCCAAATCTTTTGATTTTAATAAATATTTATCAAAATTATTGTGTGATAATGCAATTTTAGCTAAAGTTTTACCTGAAATTAAGTTATGATATATTCATAGTTAGCCATTTTACTGATTTTATTTGGGGAAATTTATCTTCGATATAAGTCCCTACTAATTCATTTAAGCTTTGTCTCCACTATATTCTAAAAGTTGGTAATTAACACTCAACTAAACGTATCATGAGTAAAAGCTTGACTCATGATAGGCTCTACCTTCAGTAGATTCAAGATGTTTCCCGATACAGTATTTTCAGTTAAAAGACATCTGTATCGAAGTATATTATGAATAAATTTATAAGAAGCTTCTCACATGAAGCATCTCGGAGCGAGCTTCGACCGAAGGGATAACTTCTTTTGAAGACTTTTGTGATAGTTCCATATTTTAAAAATATAGAATAAGTCAATTTATGATATATTTTATAAGTTTAAATATCACTTTTAAAAATTTAATTTCTCTTTAATTTTTATTATGTTAGATGTAATATCAGTTAATACACTGCATGAAAATGGTCTAATATAAAAAAATGATATTTTTTGGAATTTTATACTTTTATGATTTTTCAAGTCAGATTGTTCCCATACTAAATTTTATATTTAGCTACCGAATTAGATTTAGATTTAGATATTATACGCAAATGATGTTGTTAAGTATTTGATTCAATATATGTCATTTGGATCATTATTTAACTTTAAAATTATATCTAAAAAATATAAACTATAGTTTGCAATAAAAATGAAAGAATATAAAAGATACAAAAACTAGAAGGTCCGTTTTCTAATATATTTTTTAATATTAGACAATGTTTAAATGAAAACAACGAGATCTTTAAAAACAAATAATATACACATCAACAATATATTACAACATTAAATTTGCTTAATTATTTAGAGCAAAAGGCTATAATATACTGTTTCTTATTTTATTCTATAAAGTTATTTTTATTTTGAAAAGTATATTTTCAAATTAGGTACAAATTAAAAAATTTATTGATAAAAAACCAAGTTAAAGGAATTATTTTTTAATATTGTTAATAGTTTATTTTCTATTAACAATTAAAATTTTTTGTGACGACTAACCAGCAGTTACATTGCTCCGCTGTTCCGGTCGACTCACGCATCGCGGAGCGATGCGTCATAAAATTTTTAATTAATTAAGATTTTTAATCTTACCCGTATGCTATCTTCGGGTTAAAGCTATACGCAGTTTCAGCAAAGCTGCGAAAAACAGCTATTTGGATTATTGTTTGAGTGTAAAGTAAGTGTAATAAGCAGTGTATTTAAATAACTTTAAATAACTTTTTCATAGCGGCTATATTATAATGTTGGCTAATAATAATTTTATAAAGCCGTAGTTGAAAAAATCAATAATTTTTATAATGTAGGCATAGATTTATTTTATATGTTAGAACCAGAGACATTAAAATTTATTTCTTTAGCAAAGTGGAATAAATGAATGTTTTCTTTCGCCTACTTTCCTTTTTAAATATCCCGAGAGAAAGCGTATACGAAAATATCATTTTTATAGAGCATTTATTAATCTTTTATTAGTGTTAACCACTAATAAAATCACTAAAATTAACAATTAATAAAAAATTATAACAACTAATAAAAAATTATAACTATTTAAACATAAAATCTTTATATAATAATATTCCAATAACTAAAAAAATGGACCATAATTCACCAGATTATGATATGATGAATGCACCCTATGCGTATTACCGATGCTGCTTCTATGTTACGTAGAGTTATAGATCGAATGAAAGACCTTATACAAAAACTGTTTTTAAAATATAATAATTCTTTGGTTGATGAATGGTATGAAAAAGTTCTTAAGAGTGATTTGTAATAAAGAGGTTTTTGTCGGTCAGGAGAGTATATATCCTGAGGTGGGAAATATTTTACACACAGGAAGAGAATCTTTCTAAATTTATTAATTGTTTAAATGAAGGAGTAATATGTAGACCTAATGAAAAAGGCAGTTGCTCATTGGGTTAAAAATTTTTACAGAATATTCTATGAAAAATTTAATTGAATTGGGTTCAGAATGTTGCGCGGGAGCTGCGTGGAAAATGATTATGAGACAGGAAACTTATATTAGAAAATCTCTTGATCAATGGGAGTTAGTTTATAAACACAGTGATGACCCTTTAGTGATTAAGAAAACTAGCTAATAATCATCCTAAATTATGGAGTGTAGATGGAGAAAGTCCTTTTTGGGGGGCAAGAACAATATGCTGAAATATCTCAAGAAGTTATCACTATTTTAAAAACTCCTATTAAGCCTCAAGATTATTAAAATAATTTTTTTAAGAAAAGTAATTAAAGCATATTATGTTTAATATAAAATGATTAGTAAATACAAATCAATAATGCCTCCAAAACCTAAAACAAAACAACAAGCAAAAAAACGAATTGCAACAAGATCTAGAAAAACATCAGATACATCGCGAAGTGACCCGCGTTCCACGCAGGTCGAGGGGGCGAAGCCCGAGGCATCGCTCCCGCGAGTGTCGACCGAAGGGAGAGCAAAACGTACGCGGAGTGTTACATGTTCCTGTTAAAATTTCTTCATCTGATTATAGTAGTATTATATCTTCACTTGAAGATATAAAAAATAACTACTCAAATTATGAATAATAAGTTAAGAGAAATTGAAAATATATTAATAAAAAATAAATAATAACAAATATCACATATAATTTTTTCATTTAAAATAATGAAAAAATAAATTAATTTTAATTTTTATGATCATAAAACATAATTATATAACTATTATAAAAATGTATTTTCTCTTTTAATTTAAAAGAGAGAAATAAAACTATTTGCATAATTTTTTAATCAAACCATAACACAATTATAACTATTATAAAAATGGTTTCATTATTAGTCATAAAAGTGCGAATTTTAATTTTTTAATAATTTTATTTATTTTGGTCACTAGATTTTTTCTCTGTAATGCCTGTCCAGTATCTAAAATTTTCATTGCGACCTTCAGCTAATCCATTTTTTTTTTCTTAATATTTTCACTAAAATTTAGCGTTAGATATATTCTTAAATATATCTCATGATTTTTCATTTTTAGAATTTCTTTAAAATGCTAACTGGAAGTTTATCATCTTTATTTGATGTAATATCAAAATTTTTATTTATAATAGCCATAATATTTAATTGATCTGTTTCTTTTTGTCCATTTAGGGTTTGAATTTTAATGTAATCATATGGCATATTTTGGACATATTTTAGATAACCATCAAGTAGAATATGAATAAAACTATTAATAAATTTTTTTCTTCTTTTATAATTACGTCAAAGAAGGAATGCATCATAAATTAATAAGTTGAAATTCCATCTACAAGATTTTTCACTAAAAACGTGAGGGGAGTGAATATATTCAATTCTTTTTCTATTATATCATCAGTCGTTTCTATTACTGGAATATCATTTAGCATGCAAAAAATAATAGTATAATAGTAGGACGTAAATGAAATTATTCTTTTATGATGATTTTCTGCTGTAATAATATCACTAGAAGAATAATTTTTTTATATCATTTGCATTCACTATTTTTTGCGGCTTGTTATTATTTCATTGGAACATAAAATTTCTACAAAATCTTAATAATAAAAAGCTCTTTTTTATTTTTCTATTATTAAGTTTGGGTATATTTTTATTACAGGAGTTAAAGTTTCAGAACTAAACTTACTCTCAATATATTCACCAAAAGCTGATCTTAACATGAAAACTAATGAACTTTTTACCAGAATTTGAATTTCCTATACAAAAAATATAACTTCTTGATAGAAACTTATCTCTCCAGCTAATGCTCTTGATATTCGGGGTCTCATTAACGAGAAGGATTTTCAAATAAATTATTAAAGAGAAATGTCCATGAAGTAATATTTCATTTCATCCTCATTTTTCTGGAGAGAATTCCACGGTACTCTGGCGTGAAAAACTATATCTGAGTTGAATCAGACAGCATTAAATACACCAGTTTTCATATTATATGTTCCATCTTCAAATAATAAATATCCCAGAGAGAGTATTTTTCTGTTTTAGAAAGCCAATAATTATCTTCAGCCGCTACTTTAATAAAGTGGTATTATTTTTCTTTGATAAATCGCGGTTAGTTACCATAAGAAGAAGTGCACTTTATATCCTTCCGTCACGTTTTCGACCAGTACTTTTTTTGCAAATAATCCTTATTTTTTATAAGATAATAAAACAGCGTTTCGATATTGGATTCTAAACATTCCAGTTTTTTCCATCAAATATATAAAGATCTCCTTCACAATATTTAAATTTATTTTCACCTTCTAACTCAAATAATTTAATTTGAGCATCTAGATCGGATTTCAATAAAGAGGACAATTATCAATTTTAATAAGACCTTATATATATTGTTTGGAATCATTTATCTATAAATCTTTTTAGTTTTAACAGAATGACACATTTTACATAACGCTTGTAAAAATTATTTAGAGAATCATCATTGGTTATACTATACTCCAATTATATGATCAATTTCGCAGCCGATTCATCAAAGAACATCCTTTTGTATCGTCATTTTTTTGCCCATAAAGGACATTGATAGTTCTTTATTTTATTAATTTTAGAATCCGGTTTATTTGCACATTTAAAGAAATTGTTTTCCTGCGACATTTTTTTTTTCTTAGCTTCTCCCTTCGGTCGACGCTCGCGAAGCGATGCGATTCAGACACACTTCTTAACAAGAGACGCATAGAAAATAATAATAAATTGAAATTTTCTATTTTTACAATATTCCATATTTAAATATAATTTTTATAGTTATAAAATTAATTTATTAGAAAAATCATAAATATGGAGATAAGAATAGTAATCATAACAGGTTGTAGCGGAGCCGGAAAGGATCATCTCTGTGATAAGATAGAGATAACTACTAAAGAACTAGCTACTAATAATAATCAAAAAATCGATTTTCATATTATTAATTCAGATAATTTTTATAAAGATCTAAGTTTTGAAAATCATTTTTTAGCCGATAACAGCAAATTATGATTTTGATAATCCTGATGCAATTGATGGACAACAATTAATATCTGTTTATAGAAAACATGTGTGATAAAAATAAAGAATCGTACTCTCAGCATCTATTCCTCTGTGTATAATTTTTGTAATGACATCGTAGAATAAAGGGTGAATATCCTGCAGATTTTGGGAGAAGTAAATAAAGCAACTTACGACGAATAATTATTGTACAAAAGGAATTTTTTGCATTATGTTTTTCAAAAAATTAAGAGAATTAGCTCATTTCAACCATTTTTTTAACAACTCAGTCCAGATGTTAGATTATCACGTAGAGTTCAACGTGAATGGTAAAGAGAAGAGGTAAGAAGTATAGAATCAGTAATAAAACAATATGAGAAGTACAGATTAAGAAACCAGGTTATGAAAATATGTAGCCCCTTTTGAAAATTTGGTTGATTTCCCAATAAAATATAATTATACAAATAACAAAGTTATACAGAAACATTGGCTTTACAATGCCTTTATGGTAAAAAAAATAATATATTTAGTATTATTTAAATAATATATAAATTTGAATTATTTTAACCTTTGGTTAAAATAATCTTTTATTGAGATTAATATAATAAAAAAATATTTTAAATGGGAGGTGGAAGTAGTTCAAGTTTAAGTGAATCAACAATCGGCAGAGGCTTATTTAGCTAGCAATACGTAAT
>ERZ1370068.1999-contig-11965_pt1 | contig 66990 bp, 75 predicted proteins | sample MGYA00561227_ERZ1370068 | MGnify/ENA primary metagenome ERZ1370068 (study PRJEB38410, sample SAMEA6850437) | metagenome | study: Metagenomic assessment of the ecological functions of the soil: analysis of the soil microbiota associated with the... | reverse complement strand
GTTACGTATTGCTTGCGCGCGGGGCGCCCGCACGCATGAATGCAGCGCTAGTTCCTCGATGGCCTGATCTCGGTGGCGACCCGGTGGACGCCGTCGACCGTATAGGCGTTCTCGATGGCGCGGAGCTTGTTGGCGAGGGTGTCGGTCTTGCCCGAGAGCAGGACGACGCCGTTGTTCACCAGCGACCTTGACATCGTTCATCGTGGTGTCGGCCTTGAGGGACGCCTCCACGCGACCCTTGATCTCGGAGTCGCTGCCGGCGACCATCTCTCTTCATGTCGTCGGGCACGACCTGAGCTGGTTGTTCACGCTCTTCACGCCCGTGACACCGCGCACCGTGTGCTCGGCCTTGGTCCGGTCGGCGGCGGTGCCGACCTTGCCGTGCAGCGTGACCTTCGCCGTCGACCGTGTCGACGTTGGCGCCGCTGACGCTGAAGCCATCGGACGTGAGGAGTGCGATCTTCGCCTTGGTGGTGATCCAGGCGTCCGTGCTGTTTGCGCTCACCGTGATGACGCCGGCCAGGGCGATGGTGGTGGCCAGGGCTGCGGTGACGACGATTCTCTTCATTGAGTCGACTTCCGTTTTCTTGTTCGCTTCACATGGGCTCACCGTTTCGCCAGCCTGGAGCGTCTCGTCTTGATGGCGGTCGGTGTCGGTTGAGCGCGGCCGAAACGCGTGCCGCTTGACGACTGACGAGCAAGGCCGTGCCGCGGCTACTCAGCCCAGATTCGCCTCAAAACGCCCTTCGCCAGCCCTCGTCAGCCCCTCGCGGGCCTGCGTTCTGGAATCTGGGTGGCGTGCAACCCCTGTTCGGTCGCTTCGGTGGCGGTGGGGAGTCGCGCTGGCCACCTGACCTTCGCCGGCCCAGCCACAAAGGTCCGCGATAGGCCCCGGCGAAGCGCCGGGGTGAGCGGAATTGGACCTGAACCGGGAAGGCTCCCACGAGTATGTGTTGCAGCAGAGTGAAACAGGGGGATGCCTTCCGAGGCATCTTCGAACGGAGGAAACGTGAACCCAGTCGCCATCGTCGAAGAGCCCGGAGACGCGGAGTTCGGCCCGCGAAGAGCAGCGGTCATGAAGGCCGTGGTGTACCACGGTCCCGGCAAGCGGTCCTGGGAGGACAAGCCGCGGCCGCGGATCCTGGAGCCGACGGACGCGATCGTCGGATCACGACCGCCACCATCTGCGGCACCGACCTGCACATCCTCAAGGGCGACGTGCCCGAGGTGACCGACGGACGCATCCTCGGCCACGAGGGGTCGGCATCGTGCGCGAGGCGGGCGCCGCGCGTGTTCGCCTTCCGGCCGGGCGACCGCGTGCTCATCTCGTGCATCACGTCCTGCGGCCGAGTGCGACTCCTGCCGCAAGGGGATGTACTCGCACTGCCGCGACCGGCGGCTGGGTGCTGGGCACACCATCGACGGCACGCAGGCCGAGTATGGTTCGCATCCCGCAGGCCGACTCCAGCCTCTACCGCGTGCCGGCCGGCGTCGACGAGGAGGCGCTCGTCATGCTGAGCGACATCCTGCCGACCGGCGTTCGAGTGCGGCGTCCTGAACGGCCGCGTGCAGCCAGGCGACCACGGTCGCGATCGTCGGCGCGGGACCGATCGGCCTGGCGGCCGTGCTCACCGCGCGCTTCTACTCGCCGTCGCGGATCATCGTGGTGGACCAGGACCCGAACCGCCTGCGGGTGGCGCAGATCGCTGGGCGCGACCCACACGGTGGACGCCGCGCAGGGGCGGGCGGTCGAAGAGGTGATCGCCATCAGCGGCGGCGAGGGAGCCGACGTCGCCATCGAGGCGGTGGGCGTGCCCGACGACCTTCGACGTCTGCCAGGCCGATCCTCGCCCCCGGCGGGCGCCTCGCGAACGTCGGCGTCCACGGCAAGCCCGTGACGCTGCACCTGGAGAAGCTGTGGGCGCACAACATCGGGCTCACCACGCGGCTGGTGGACACCGTGAGCACCCCGATGCTGCTGAAGCTGGTGGAGCCGGGCCAGCTGCAGCCCGGCCGCCTGGCCACCCATCGCTTCCACATGTCCGAGGCCATGAAGGCGTACGACACGTTCGCGAGCGCGGCGCGCGAGCGTGCGCTCAAGGTGATCCTCAAGAACGGCTAAGTGGGTCAGCGGATCCCCAAGCCGCTCTTCCGTGGGACCTCGATCCCGCGACCGAGATCGCGGCCTTCGTGAGGCGCTCTGCTATGGGTTACGGCGCTGGCCGACTTGTGGAGCGCGATCTTTCCGGGAGACGAAGAGCACCCACGTCGGTCAGGTGCTCTCGCTGACGCTCGACCAGGGTGGTACCCGGAAGATCGCAGGGGTCATTGCCCTACGAGGAGCGGCTTCTCTTCCTGCTGGTCCGTTTGCGGAATCCCCGCGCACGCGTTGTCTACGTGACGTCCCAGCCCATCCATCCGCTGGTGCTCGAGTACTACTTCCAGTTCCTGGCCGGTATCCCTGTGAGCCATGCGCGTGACCGCCTGGCCCTCCCGTGCGCGCACGACTCGTCACCCTGCTCCCGACCGAGAAGATCCTGAAAACGGCCCCGCTGATCCAACGGATCCGTGCGGGGATCCCCGACCTGCTCTGCAAGTGGTCTTATCTGTCCTCCGCCAACTCGACGCCTCGCGAGCGGAAGCTCGCGGTGCCCTGCCCGCTCAATGGCGTCGATCCGCAGCTGCTGGGGCTTACCGAAGTCCGGGAGCCGCAGGGTCTTCCGCGAGGCTGGCGTCGCGTGTCCGGCAGGTGTGGAAGACGTTCGGAGACGAGGCCGACGTGCGCGCGGCGCTCGGGGAGCTCGCGAGGAGCCGACCCGGCATCAGGCGAGCCGTCATAAGCTGGACGAAGGCTTCTCGGCGAAGGGAACGCCGTCTGGTACGTACTGGCCGGATCCCCGTGGCCCGTCCGCCCTCGAAGAGGGATCCGCGACTGGCATACGCCGTTCCCACGGAGACCCGCGCGAGCTATTTCGAGAAGCTCGGCCGCATGGGCGGATCGTGTCGAGGAATTCCTGGAGGGAAGCGGCCCCGCGTCACCCAGCGCGCAACTCCGCATCAACCCTGGGGGCAGGTGAACCTCGTCTCGACGCGCACGACCAGATCCTGGGTGGTCCCCTGGGCCAAACGTATCAGGGCTGCCGTTTCCCGGCGGCCGACGGCTACCGCACGGCCATCCAGCAGGCAGGCATGCGAGTTTGGCGCGGTCCTCGCACGCAAGGGCGTGGTGAGCCGTTTCGCGGTGGACTTCGTGCTTCCGGCCAACCGCGGCCGGGGGCCACGGCTGGGACGTCACGGCCATCGAGATCAACCTGCGCATGGGTGGGACCACGCATCCATTCCTGGCCTTGCGATTCTGACCGGAGGAACGCTGGACGCCGGTACCGGAGTGTTCCGGGCACCCAGCGGCCTGTTCCAAGTTCTACCGCTCCACCGACAACCTCTGCTCGCCTGCCTATCGCGGCGTCTCGCCGGAAGATTCATCGAGATCATGACGGCGAATCTACCAGCATCTACGACCCCGTCTCGGAGAGACGGGCGTCCCCTTCCATCTGATGGGAGCGCTCTCCGAGTTCGGCAAGGTAGGACTCGACAGCGATTGCCAACAGCCCTGGGAGGTCGAGGCCTCCTTACGCCCGCACCCTCGAGACGCTCGGACGCCGAGACCGCCTGCAACCTTGCCGCCCCAGCATGAGCGGAATTGAGCAGACCGGTCATGCCCGAATGGATTCTCCCGGCAGCGAACGACATCAACGATGCAGGACAGATCGTCGGTTACGGGCTGAACAACGTCACTGGCCAGACCCATCGCCGTGAGGCTGCGGGCTGGGGCGAGGGCACGGAGCCGTGCAGTGAGCCTTCAAGGCAGAGTATCGGATCAGACTTCCTGGGCTGTGCGCCTGTTGATCCTCGCATCTAGGACGCCCTCCCCTGCGGCTGGGGCTCGTGAACCGCACGCCGTACACGAGCTTCACACGCTGCGACCCATCTCCGGCGTGCGAGGTCCTTGATGTACGACAGGTGGTTCCGGTACAGCTCGTCGCCCGATGTTGTCGGCGCGCGAGCGTCACCGTGTGCACGGCTGCGGCCGGTGGTGAGTCTGGTAGGAGCCGTGGGCGTTCACCACCGTGTAGCCGTCCGTCGGCGTCTCGGCGCCGTACACGCGGTCCTGCGCGCCCGACGTCGGACCTCGCCCTCGACGTGGAAGGCCGCGTTGTGCCGAGACGCAGGCCAGCCCAGAGCCGGTAGGGCGGGATGCGCGGCAGCGCACCGCCACCGCGCGCAGCTCGCCGCGCACGGCGTCGCCGCCGCCAGGACGAGCCAGAGGTCCTTGGTGAGGCCTGCGTCGACGTGCGCCTCGAAGCCGCGTCGAACCGTGCTGTCCGCCGGAGCGTGAAGTTCACGACTGGCAGCCGTCCTCTTCGTCGACCTCTCCGGTCTGGAACGGGAAGATGAACCTGTCGATGCTGTTGACGAAGACCGTCCCCGTCGCCCGAGAAGCGCGCCGCGCGGTAGCGGAGCGACAGGTCGGCGCCATAAGCCACCTCCGGTGGGCAGCGTCGGGTCGCCGATCTCGAAGGCGAAGTTCCCGACGTGGGCCCCGAAGTTGTAGAGCTCCTCGAGGCTGGGGTTGCGGCGGCGCGCGCAGGTTGAGGCGCGCACGGTCAGGTCGTCGCGCGAGGTAGCCCAGGACGCCCGGACCGAGCCCGGAGACGTTGGTGAAGTCGCGCTGCGGCACGTCCGGCCGCTCGACCGCGGCTCCGTCGGGATCGAAGCGCGGTGTGGTCGAGCGCGCCCGCCGAACTGCAGCGACACGTGCCGGAAGCGTCAGCTCCTCGTAGAGGAAGCCCGAGACGCTGTTCTGGGTGGTCGGCGGAGCCAGGGCCTCTTCGCCGGCCGGCGCTGTAGTCGCGATGTTCGCCGCGCACGCCGAACGTGCCCGGTGAGCGGCCCGTAGGCCCGGTGGTTCAGGTAGAGGTTGCCCTCGGTGACCTTGTTCTTGAAGCGTCGTCGCGATCGTCGCCCGAGGCCTCGATCTCGTCGTGCTTGTAGTCGCGGTAGCCGCCCTGGAACTTGATCCCGCTGATGAAGCCGTCGAGGTTCCGCTGCTCGCCGCGCAGATCGATCGCGATGGCGGCGTGGGTGCAGAGGTCGTTCCGCCCTCCTCGACGAAGGGACGCCGTAGCGCGTGTCGATCGTACTGGTACGAAGCCGCCGAGGAAGCCGTCCTCGCCGGTGCAGACGAGCGAGCCGCCGCCGGACTTCGAGTCTCGACTGGCTGTTGCGGGACCTCGCCATCCGGCGTGTCGTAGTCGTCGGTGCGCTGGACCGGAGCCGTTCACGCGGTAGGCGAGCTTGCCGTTCCCGCCGCTCAGGTTGCCGGCGACGCCGGCGTTCTTGTCGGCGGTCGCGCCTGGGCCGTGAACGCGCCGTGCGACGCCGTTGCACGGGGCTTGGTCGCGATCTCGTCGGAGACCAGGTTCACGACGCCGCCGATGGCGCTCGACCCGTAGAGCAGCGTGGCTGGGCCGCGCACCACCTCGATCTGGGTGGCCGTGGCCGGGTCCAGGGTGACCCCGTGGTCGGCGGACTGGCTCGACAGGTCGCCGGTGCGCGCGCCGTTCTCCAGGATCAGGACGCGGTCGTTGTCGAGGCCGCGGACCATCGGCCGCGCGTTGCCGGAGCCGAAGCTGCGGACGTTGACGCCCGGCTCGCTGGCCAGCGTGGCGCCGAGCGTGTTGCCCAGGCGCTGCTGCAGGTCCTCACCGCCGAGGACGCTGGCCGGCTGGTAGGACTCGAAGGTGTCGCGAGCGTTGGGGCTGACGGTGACCGGATTCGGAGAGGTGGATCTCGGTGGAGAGACCCACCGGCACGCTCGTCGGACCTCCCTGGGCAACGTTGATGTCGGTGCGGAAGGGAGCGAAGCCCGAGAGCCGGACCGCCACGTCGTAGGCCCCGGGCGCCACGTTCTCGAACTTGGCGACACCCTCCGGAGTCGGTGAGGACCAGGCGATTCGAGGGCACGAGACTTGACGGACGCCCCGGCCAGGCTGCGCCCGTCGGGATCGGAGACCTTGACCTCGACCGTGGAGGCGGCGACGGTTGTCGCGAGGAAGAGAGACAGGGCGGAGACGCCCAATCGGACTGCGGCCAGCGGAGTGAACCTGTGGATTCGCATGGAGACCTCGACCAAATAGAGAGGGACGGCGAACGATCGCGCCTGGGATGATCGATCGCAGGCGCAGCCGACCGAGGCCGGCGGTGAACTGGGCTCTCTACCTAGGCGAGCGGCGGGCCACGAGAACCGGCGGTGGGCGTCTCCGGGTCGGGCGTCGCGACCTGGTCGCTGGCACGCGACGCGACCTATGGGCTCGATCGAGGGCACCAGGGCAGCGACAACGCCGCGGATGCCGACCGATACCAGGATGCGCTGGCAGGCGAGGCAGTGGGTTTCGACCTGACACCCGTCATCGGTGTGAACCAGGTCTCCGGCGAAGCCCACCGCGAACCCAGCGAGCAGCAGCAGCGACGCCGCGAACGCCCACCGGGCTCGGACCGAGTGCAGCATACGGATGTCGAGGTTAACTGGAGGGCTCGAGCAGGTCAAGCGCCGATGGAGCCGCTCTCCGGGCGGTAGCAGCAGGTGGCGCCCGTCTCCACGCGCCGCGCCAGGTGCTGCCCGATGGCGGGATTGGCGGCGGCGATCTCGTCGATCGCGCGCTTGACCGCCTTCTGCACCGCGGTGCGCGCGCGCTCCGGCGCGTCGGCGAAAGGAGCGGATGCGGCCGCCCAGCCCCGTGGCGCGCGCCATCTCGCGGTTGAGCTCCACTCCATCTCGGCATCCTCGTTGGCCGACAAGTGTGGGCGCGCTCTCAGCTCCTCCACGCGTTCGCGCAGCGCCACGCATCGCCGCGCGGTCCATCACCGGGTCGTGGCCGCGCTCGGCCGGCTCGGTGGCCGCATCGACGACCAGCGCCAGGGCTGGAATGCGACGGTCGGGCGCCGCCAGCAGAGCGCGCGAGGTGGCGCATGCCGACCCGGTCGGGAACCGTGGCCGCGTGGTCGCCCAGCACCACGCGCCAGATCCCGCCGGGCAGGAGCGTCATCAGCGCCGCCTCCGGCTCCTCGCTGCGCGCTCGCGGTCCGACGCCTGCCGCGCCGGCGGCTTCCCGCCAGCGCGCACCGAGGCGCGCCATGCCGATGGCATCAGCATCGTGGATCGCCTGCTCCAGCAGCGCGCGGCCACGCGGATCGCGGCCGCCGCTGTGGCGCAGGCGGGCCAGGAGCCAGCTCCGCCTGGCACTGGATCGCCGCCGGCCGGTGGCCCAGGTCCTGGTTGGCGGCCAGACCGGCGGCGAAGTGCTCGATCGCGAGGTCGGCCTTGTCGATCGCCAGCGCCGCGATCCCGAGCGCCCGGTGCACGGACCCGAAGCAGACGATGGCCATGGACGCCATCAGCGGCAGGTCCGCATAGGGCAGCAGCGCGTCGTAGGCGGCGCGCGCGATGGCCTGGTCGTCGAGCGCCGCCGAGAGCTCCACCAGCGCCAGCATGGTCGTGAGCCACGAGCTGGACGCGGGGATCGACTCCAGGCCCTCGCGCGCCAGGCGCTGCAGGAGCGCCTGCGCGGGCTGCGGCCGGCCCGCGCGCAGCGCGAACAGGGGCGGCCGCCGCGCCGAACGTGCGCTCGCGCTCGACGATGAGGGCGGGTGAGGCGGCGATGTCCGCCGCCAGCTCCGCCATCTCGTCTTCGCGTCCCTGGAAGTAGCGGATGGTGGAGAGGTGCGCGCCGTGGAACGTGAGGGCGTCCGCGTCGCCGACCTCCGTGCCCAGCGCAAAGGCCGCGGCGGCGAGGCGCTCCGCCTCCTCGAACTTCCCGGCGCGGATCGCCAGCATGACCTCGATCGATTGCACGATGAAGAGCACGCTGGCGCAGCGCAGCGCGTCGGCGCGGAAGCGCAGGTCCTCGAACGCGGCGGTCGCGCCCGCGTCACCCAGCAGGAACAGGTCCACCGCCTGCCAGCAGAGCCCGAGCAGCGCGAGCAGGTTGTCGCCGGCCGAGACCGACGCCGCGATCAGGTCGGCCGCGATGGGCAGGCGGCGCCAGGAGTGCTCCGGTATGAGAAGCGCATGGTGCGCGAGCGAGAGCGCCTCGGCCAGGGCCTGCGCGTTGCCCGTGCGCCGGGCGGCCTCGAGCCCTTCCAGGACGGGAGCGACGGTGGCGTCGAGGTAGCCTTGCTCGGCGGCCAGGCGCACGGCCAGGCGCGTGCGCAGCACGTTCTCCTCCGGGGGCGAAAGCGCCTCCATGGCGCGCCGCTGAAGCGAGAGCACGCGCTCGGCGTCGTCGGCCAGCCGGTGCTCGCTCAGCCAGACGCCGCTCAGTCCCAGCGCGGGACCGCCCCAGCGACACCGGGTCGCCTTCGCGCTCGGACGCGCGCACCGCCTGCATGAAGAGCGGCCGCGCCTCCGGCCAGGCGGCCGCAGGCGAGCACCGCCTCCGCGCGCTCGACCGCCAGGCCCGCGAACGCGCCCGGCAGGGCGGCCGCGGCATGGATCTCGGCCGCGCGCTGCAACAAGCGCGGCCGCCGGCTCGAAGCCGCCGTCGGCGCGCAGCGCCGCCGCCGCTTCGCGCGCGATACGCACGGCCGTCTCCGCGTCTTCCTGGAGCGGCTGGCGGCGGAGAGCGCGTGATGCACGCGCCGCGAGAGCTGGGCCTGCTCGTGGCCGGCCAGCAGGGCGGCCGCGCGCGCGTGGAGGTCGAGACGCTCCGCGACGGGCAGCGCGGCCAGCGCGGTCTGCCGCACCAGGTCGTGCACGAACACGAAGCGCCCGCCTCCGGCATCGTGGCCCAGACCGATCGCTGCGGCGCGCGCCAGCGCTTCCGCCGCGGCCTTCGGTGCCTCGTTGGCGACCCGCGCCACCTCCAGCGGTGAGACCTCGGGACCGAGCAGGGCGGCCACCGCGATCAGCCGGCGGTCGGCGCCGTCCATGCGCTCGAGGAGCGTGCCGATCGCGCGCTCCAGCCCGCCGCGCACGCCCGCGCGCAGCTCGCTCTGGATGGCGACGCTGCGCAGGTGCGGCAGGTTGCCGCCGGTGACGGCGGCCACGGCGTGCAGGAAGCTCGGCATCGGGCCGGGGCGTGCCCGCGGCGTCCGGGTAGTCGGCCACCGCCTCTTCGGGCAGGCCGTCGAGCGACAGCACGACGCCGTCGCGGCACAGCTCCGCGAGCAGGTCCGGGGCCGCGCCCGCCGCGGCTCCTTCGCGCAGCGTGAGCAGGAGCAGCAGGGAAGCCCGCGGGCACGGGCGAGGAAGCGCGCCAGCAGCAACGTGGCGGGGTCGGCGATGTGCGCATCGTCGAGGACCACCACCAGCGGCCCGCGGTGCGAGGTCTGGCGCAGCGCTTCGAGCGCCGCCTGGAAGCGTGAGAACCGGTCCGCCGGCGCCTCGCCCCGCTCCTCGAGCACGCTCTCGTGCGCGCCCAGCTCGCGCAGGATGGCCCGCCAGGGCCAGAGCAGGGGCGCCTCGCCGTCGGGCCAGCAGGCGCCGATGGCGAAGCGGGCTCCGTGATGCGAGGCGCGTCCGCCGACCTCTTCGGCCAGCCGCGTCTTGCCGATCCCAGGAGGCCCCTGGATCACGGCCAGCTGGGGCTCGCCGGGGACCGCGTCGCCCAGCATCCGCAGGAGCTGCTCGATCTCAGCCGAGCGGCCCACGAAGGTCGGCCGTTGCGGGGGCCGCGCGGACCTGAGCTGTGCTGTGCGCACGCTCACCGATGTGCCGTTGCCTGGCACGGCGGTGTCACACCTTGTGGGTGACGGCGACGCGAAGGCTCGGCCATGTGGGACGGCGAGGCCAGGTGGCTCGCACGGCAGCGTTATGAGGCCACAGGGCATGGCACGACGCAAGCGGGCGCCGCGAATGAGATGGGCGTCGACGGCGTGGAGGTCGGACTGTCGGCTTTGCGCGCCAGTTTTCGACTGAGATTGATGAGGGGCCACGAGCAAGCGGCCCTGCACCCTCCAACCGACACGAGGCCGCTCAGCAACGGCATCCATTTCTTTCACGAGGGATTGAAGAGAAGATGACGACTCGGCAATCGATCCAGATCGCGCTGCTGGCTGCGGGCCTCGGCTCCGCAGCCGGCGTATGGGCGGACGACGACGACAAGATGGCCGCCACCGTCGCCGACCAGGTCGCCAAGGCCATGCCCGAGACGCCGGAGACGGAACCGACGACCGGGCACAAGGCGCTGCTCTACACGCTGAAGGGCGTCGAGGGGTGGAGGTCGGCCTGGGCATCCTCCGAGGTGGGCGGCCCGGTCGCGCTCGGGTTCGGGTCGCGGGCCCGCTGGCGGCCACGGCCGCGTTCTGGGTGGAGCTGGGCGGTGCGCACCAGGAGGCGATCAACAGCCTCATCCAGGACGAGATGCTCTCCGGCTTCAGCAAGGGCGTCGTGCTGGGCGCCGACGACCGCAAGCCCGACTACGTGAAGGCGAACTTCGTGAAGCGCTCGCCGGTGCACAACTCGGTTACCCGGAGTACGGCAAGAAGCTCCAGAACGCGTACAACCAGTCGCTGGCCGCCGGCTACGCGCAGGGACGCAAGCTGCTCGACAGCAAGGCGCAGCGTTCGGCGTTCTTCGAGGACCTGTACTCGCGCATGCGGGTGCATCCGTCCATCGAGTTCGGCCCCGACCAGGACACGTGGGGCGAGCGCGACTGGGTCATTACTACATCGACTGCGCGGCCGCCTTCCGCGGCACGCACCTCGAGTAACCGGTGGGGACCTCACGCGGCCGCAATGCACTCATACCTGCAGCACTCACTTCTTTCACGAGGGATGAAGATGGCGATTCGGCATTCGATCCAGATCGTGCTGCTGGCGGCGGGCCTCGGCTCCGCGGCCGGCGTGTGGGCGGACGACGACACGGCTGCCCCCATCGTCGCGACCCGGCAGTTCCCGGCGCCCGTCGAGGCCTGGCGCTCGCTCATCGACCAGGCGGCGGCGGGCAGCGGCGTGCCCACCGACTTCCTGCTGAAGTGGGTCCAGGTCGAGAGCTTCGGCAACCCGTGCTCGCTGGGGATTCCCGGCATCGAGGCCGGAATCGCACAGACCTACCACCCCGACGACGACCTGTACGGCGCCACGTTCGACCAGCTGCGCGCCGCTTGCGTTCCCGACACGCAGAAGCAGGCGCGGCCGCTCCGTCGGAGGAGAAGCGGCTGCAGGTCAGGTCGCTGGTCAACCTGGTCAGGGAACAGCCGGGTCGTGAGCTTCCACCTGCTGGCGGCCGGCGTGAACTGGCCGGAAACCTCGGCCGACTTCTGGAGCCTGGTCAGTCTGCGCCACGCGCTTCCGGCGTGGGTCACGAGCTACCTGGGACCGTGTGGCGAGGACCTGGGGCACGCGCCGGCCACCTGGGCCGAGTTCCGCGGATGGATCGAGGGGGCTGTCGGACAGCCGCGTCGTCGCCATCAACCCCGCCGTGTCCGGCCCTGGGCCTCGCTGGCCGAGCGCAGGAAGGCTCTTCGACAACGCGGAGAAGACGGGCAGCGCGGCGGTGCCCGAGGCGACTCCTTGACCGCCGACCGCTAGGCCGATTCCGAACGGAGAACGAGCCATGAAGCGCATTGCTCTGGGGGTCGCGGGCATCGTAGTCGCCGCCGCCTTGTGCCTGCTGCAACCCGCCGTCCGCGCGGCGGGCCAGCTGCGGGGCAGTGCTGCGGCCGGCGCGCGACCTGGAGACGGGCATCGAGGCGGTGATCGGCGGCCTGCTGGGCGGACATCAGAAGGACCAGCCGCCGCCCGGCAGCATCGGCAGCGTCGTCGTCGCCGAGGACGCGCCGCAGCGGTTGACGATCTCGGTGGAGTGCACCGGGAACCTGCAGGGCCGCCAGTTCCGCGGCGAGCTGCTGGACGGCGACCACCGCTACCAGCGCCAGTTCCGCACCGCGCCCGTCCGCGTGGAGGGCGACAGGTGCGCGGCCGACCTGACCTTCGAGCCCAAGAACGGTGGGGCGGGCGGCGACCTGCCGGTGTCCGAGTACGTGCGCGTGTCCGTTGATGGCGGCGGCCCGGCGTTGAAGCGCCTGTTCACGCTCGGCAAGGCGTGGGGCGGCAGTGGCGGCGTCGACGGATCGTCGACGGGCCTCGCCTACGTGAAGGTCAAGGGCGAAACCGGAGCCCAAGGCCGCCGCGCTTCCACGGTCGAGCCCACGCCCGCGCCGCCGCCGATCCATATCGTGCGGCGCTACCACGCGCCCGGCGAGGACGGGTGGTGCTCCGTCCGCCACCGGAGGCCCACCACCGGGACGGCCCGCCGCCGGAGACCGTCGATCACCGGCACGGCCTGCCCGAGACCGTCGATCGCACCGGCCTGGGCGCCATGCGGCCTGGATGCCGGATCCGGTGACCCCGCCGCCCGTGTCTCCGCAGCAGCGCAAGGCCATGCAGGCCAAGACGGCCGGCGTGCTCCAGGCGCTCCCCACTCGTCCGCGAGCTTCACGATGCAGGCGCAGGCCTTCGCCCTCACCCCGACCGATGTCAGCAGGGTGCGCGCGGACCCAACGTGGCCGACCAACTCGACCTCACGCCCGAGATCGAGACCGAATCCAGGCGTAACGCCCACGCAGCTCCTGCACATCGGAACCCTCTTCAGGGACCAGGACCCGGCCACCGGCTACTTCTACTTCGTCCCCGAGGCCTACCACCTCGGCTGGCTGCGGGACCAGGGCCGCTACGACATGACGATGCTCTACCTGGCCGCGACCACGCCGGGATCGGCGGGAGAGGTGGCCATGGCCGCCGGGCTCACCTCCGGGATCGGCTCCGACGAGATCCAGATGGTCAAGGCAGCTGCTGAAGGCGTACTGCGCAGCGAAGGGGGTGTGCGGCCGTCGAGCTGAAGCCGTTCCCCATCGATCCCGCCAAGGTGGCCGTCTCGCTGGGGGCCAGCCTGCGGCTGTTCAACATCCCGCCCGACAAGGTCAACGTGGCGGGAGTGTCGGACGCCGCTGGGCGGCTTCCGGATGGGCTGGGCCACCGACACGGTCACGAAGGAGAACGTCCAGCTCGTCCTCGAGGAAGAGCGGCCTCGACAGCAGCGTGACCTTCGACCCCGCGGGCGCGGTCAGCGCCAGCATCAAGCTGGGCGACGCCGGAAGCTTCGGGCGCTCCAACTGGCGTCGCGGCGAGCGGTGGGTCAACCCACGCCGTATCCCGTGCGCGTGAAGTACCTGCACGCGCTGATGGCGAACCCCGGCGCCGCGCCCACGGTCTACTCCTGGAAGCTGGGCGACGCGACGGTGGGCGCCCGGCGGGCGCGTGGACTGCGACGCCAGCGCCGTGCCGAGCTGGGTCGACGGCAAGGCGCTCCGGATGTGGATCGACTACGGCATCGCCGGCGGGGTGCGAGGTCGTGCGCAGCAGGTGGTCAGGACATCACCGGCGGCGTCACCTCCGTCAACGCGTCCCAGATCACGTTCCACACCTTCAAGCCCGCTGGCGGAGGCTGGGTGCGACCGAAGTGGCGGTGAAGGTGCGGTCGAAGCACTTCGATCCCGACGGCCGGCAGATGCGGCAGAAGTCGGTGGTCCTGAACGCGGACGACCACGACTTCACGCTGGGGCCGATCTACGTGAAGCGAGGCCGACGGCGGGGACGACGCGCTGTTCGAGTACTTCCTGACCGTGGCCATGGCCGATGGCGCCGAGCACGAGGCGCAGGACTGGGTGGCCAGCCACGACCTGCGCGTGGTGATGGGCGCAGCCAGATCGAGAAGGCGCTGGGCTTCCTGCCCGGCGCGTCGCCTTCGGCGCCGCCCGCGCCGGGCGCGCCAGCCACCGATCGTGACCTGTCGCAGGACGACGCCAGGGGAGGAAGTGATGCGCCTTCGCTACTTCGCAGTGGGTCTCTTCGCGCTGGCCTGCCCGGCCGGCTCGGCGGCGGCCAGGACGTGACGTCGCCCTTTCCCGACCGCTTCCTCGAGCCCAGCGCGCCCCTGGCCCGCCGCGAGAGGATGATCCGCGCGTTCGACGCCGCCGTCGCCGCGGCGCCCATGGACCGGCCTCGCCCAGCCTGGCCGACCTGCACGACCTGCCCATCACCATCGTGGCCCTGGACGCCGGAGGCGCGCGGCGCCCTGGCGGGGACAGCGCGGTTTCGAGATGCACTACTCGGGCAGCCTCCTGAAGCTGGCCGCGATGTACGCGGCCTTCCGAGCTGCGCGAGTCGGTGAACGACTTCGCGCAGACGCTCGACGTCAGCGTCGTCGACACGCGGGAAAAGCTGTTCCGGCGCATCGCGGACACCTTCGACGACACGATCGACGCCAGCGTCCCCCGCATCGCGGCCGCGCCTCGCGTCACGCGGGACATGCGCGTCCCCAAGTACGAGACGATCTTCAGGCCAGCATCTGGAACGGCCACTGGCGCCTCGAGTTCAACGACACCACGCCGGGCCCCTTCAACAGCTTCTCGGTCCACCTGTGGCGGATGGTCGTGATGAGCGACAACGGCTCGGCCGGCGCCTGCGTGCGCGCGCTCGGCTACAGCTGGATCAACGGCCTGCTGCAGGCGGCCGGCTTCCCTGGATCTCGGCCTGACCCGCCGCGAAGGCATCTGGCTGGCTGGCGACTATGCCGCGCAGCCCACGGTCGAGATCGCGACCCTGAACGACGGGGACGTGAAGCGAGGGCCACCACCACGTTCAACATGGCCTGGCTGCTCACGCTGCTCTACGACAAGCAGCTCGTCCAGGAGACCGTCAACCTGGCCACCGGGCGGTCCGGCAACGACGAGATGCTGGCCCTGCCGGAGCTGGCCGCTGAACAACCCGGGGCGCCCTCCTGCTCAAGCGGGTCTCCATTCCCTTCACCGTGCGCCAGGCCAAGATCGGCGTCGGCGAGGCTCAGGTGGACCCCAGCAACCCGCCCACCCCTGGCTCGTGCATCACCATCCAGGGCTGCGTCTTCTCCGAGGCCGCCATCATCGAGCACTGGTCCGGCCACCGGTTCGTCGTCGTGTACCAGAACATGCTCGACGGCCGGCTGGCCGACCTCAGCCGGATCGCCGACCTCATCCAGAAAACCATGGACGGCTACCGATGAGCGCGCGGGCGCCGCGATACGACCGCCCGGACACAGGGACCAGCGCGTCCCGGGGAGGCGAGGCATCGAATCGCTCGATCAAGGGACTTGCCCTCGCCGTCTTGCTGGTCGCCGTGGGCGCTCCCGCCGCACGCGCGGACCGCTGCGCCACCGAGCCGCCGCCGAAGGGGCTCGTGGAGCGCTGCCACAGCAAGGTGTTCTGGTTTCCGTCCGGCACGCCCGACCGCCTGCGCGCGGTGACGCTGGAGCTGGCTTTGGTGGACTGGATGCGCACCTGCGTCATCTCCGATCGCGCGCCCGGGCTCGTGTTCGGCGCGCGCGCACAGCGTCGACCACATGTTCGAGCTGATCAAGGACATGCCCGACCTCGGTCCCGTGCGCATCATCCCCGACTACACCCGCTCACGTACAAGCAGGGCGGGCTCACCTGCTACGGCGTGAAGTCCGTGAACTTCCACCTGGCGGGCACCAGCGCGGAGGTGGAGCCCGGCGAGCCGGTCATCACGCCCGGGGCTCCTTCGGACGTCGTGAAGGAGGCGGCGGCGGCCGGCAGGAAGGCCCTGCAGGACCCGTCGGTGACGGGCAGCGCCGCGCTCAGCCGCTTCCTGAGCGTGCTGGAGCAGCTCGAGAAGTACGGCACCGACTTCGACGACACCTGGTACAACGTGCAGCCCTGGAGCACCGGCGACGCCATGAACGCCGGCGCCTGCTACAAGGAGGTCACCGCCAACGGGAACGTCTGCCGGCCCACACGACGACGCGCTCAAGGTGTGCGAGCGCCACCTGGCCCAGCAGGTCGTCGAAGCCTGGAGCTACGACAAGGACACGCCGGCCCGCTTCGCCGAAGTGCTCGACGTCATCGCGTCGGACATCCAGCGCAGCATGGACCACCTGGCGGCCATCCAGGGACAGGACTCGGAAGGCGCCGTTCCCTGCCCGTCGATCAAGACGTTCATGTCCCGCATCGGCGACCTGGCGCACCAGCACTCGCTGTACATGGCGGGCGGCTACCTGGCGCGGCGGCGGAGGCCACGGCCATGTCCTCTCACCGCCGGATCGCCATCGCCGCCGTCGTGTTGGCCGCCGCGGCTCGCACGGCCGCGGCGCGACGCCGACCTCGCGTCGGCGCGGCCGGTGGGCGGCCTGACCGTGTACTCCGACGACCAGCGGAGCGGACTCTTCTACTACGGCCCCGGCGAGCTGGCGATCGTGCGCGACGCCGAGGGCCGGCCCGACTTCCACTTCGTGCAGGCGCGCTACACCGGCAGGCGCGGCCGCGGCCGATCGCGGACGCATCGTGCAGCGCAGCCTCATCGGATTCCGCGTCGCCATGCAGGCACCGGCCGCGGCCGAGCTGCAGGCGCGCGCACCCGACTGGGCGCGGCCGGCTGCGCCCGCTTCATCAGAGGCTCGACAGCGCCCTCGTCTACGCGGCGGTGGGAGTCACCGACGCCACCGATCTGCCGCCGGGCCATTTCGAGCAGTCCCGGGAGGACACGGCGGCGGCTCCGGCGTGTTCTGGACCACGCGCTCCTACTCGCTCTCGCTCGATCCGGCGTCGTCGGAGGTGTTCTGGGGCGCGCTCATGAAGGGCCAGGTGGTGCTCAGCCTCAGCTACTCGTTCACGCCCGCCCCGGCACGGTCGAGAAGAAGGACGAGGTGCGCGTGGTGCGCGCGGGTGCCCTGGCCGTGGCCGTGGACGCCGCGCGCTGGCCGGAGCTCTTCCGGCACGTGGACCTGGGCGCGCGCGTGCCGCCCGACTACCCGCTGCTCGACGTGTACTGCTACGACTTCCGCGACGCGCTGCATCCCTCGCTGTACGAGAAGCAGGTCGAGGTCGAGGCCGAAGGCGTGGGCGGGCGGACCGTCACCGCCCGCACCCGCTTCGGACAGGACCAGCCGGACCTCTACGCGCTGGGGATCCGTTTCGGGGTGGCCGTGCGCCTGGACCGCCCCGTACCGCTACCGCGTCACGGAAGTCGAGGGTGACGGACGAAGCACCGTTTCGCCGTGGGTCCCGCGCTCGTCGTGGGCGGAGCTGCTCGATGTGACGACGCCCGCCGACGGCCCGGGCGCCTCCGTCGGACAGGGGAGGAACGATGAAGACACTGCGCCGCGCGCTGCTCCTGCTGGCCCTCGCTGCTGGCCGCCCCGACGTGGGCGCTGGTGCGCTACGACGAGGGCCGCCGGGTGATCAAGGGCGTGCAGCTCCTTCAGGACGCGAGCGATCCCAACGTCTATTACTACGTCCCGCAGTACCCGCGCGTCGCCACGCGGCCCGACGGCGCCCTCGAGATCCTCTGCCTGGCAGTACGTGGGCGCGACGGGCGAGGCCAGCGGCGGGATCTTCCACGCGCTGGTCGAGTTCAGCCTGCCCGAACAGACGCTGGCGGAGGTGGAGAAGGAGCTGAAGAAGCAGGTGTCGGGCGCGGCCTCGCCGGCCCCGTCCCGCCATGGAAGCGGCCAAGGACGGCGAGGAGGACGCGGGCTCCTTCCAGGTGATCTCCGCGGTCCTGACCGACAAGGAGAAGGGCGGGTTCGCGCAGAGCGTCGTCACGTCCGGCCGCGCGCCGCTGGTGCCCGGTGCCAGGGCCGTGGTCGCCGCCGTGCTCAACCAGCAGGGCGCGACGCTGCTGTGGAACTCGCTGACCGGCTCCACCTCCGACGTGTCGGTGGCCATTCGCGCGTCTACGAGGCGGCCGTGCAGAGCTACAACGCGCGCGTCACGGCCGAGGTCTCGACCATCTACAAGCATTTCAGCCAGCTCTCCAACCACCAGAGCGGGTCCACGCGAAACCAGATCCGGCAACGGTGGTGGACGACCTGCAGCGCACCGGGGTGCTGAAGGTCGAGGTCATGGACCACACGGCCGGCCTGGGGCTGAAGGCCTCGGAGCTGGAGGGATCCTGGGCATCGTCACCAGCAAGCTCACCTGGAGACGATGTTCGACCACACCACGAGGCTGGTCGGCCGACCCGCCGCGTGAGACCGCCGTCGAGGACGGCCAGATCCCCGGCCGCCAGAAGCGCGGGTTCTTCAGATCGCTCTTCGGCGGCGAGAGCGGCTCACGCCCTACTACTCGGACGACCAGTACGTCCTCAAGAACCGGCAGGACATCCGGCACAACACCTTCTCGCTGGTGCTCACAAAGAACTCGACCATTCGCGTGCCGGTGGACACCGCCGGCAACCTGGGCGGGCTGTACGACGAGCTGGGGACCGATCCGCGCTACTTCCGTATCGTCAACATGGCCGATCCGGCCTTCGAGACGCGGCGGATCTACTTCCAGCTGGACAGCTCGTACCTCGGCTCCTTCCAGGACACGGTCAACTTCGTGTCGGTGAACCTGCGCAAGACGTATCCCGCGCAGCCTGCCTTCACCTCCTCCGGTGCGCTTCACGGAGGCCGACATCAAGTCCGGCAAGACCTTCCAGGAGGATCGCGATCCCTCGCCTGGGCGAGGCGGGTCCGGACTGGACGCAGTACGAGATGCAGGTGCGCTGGAGCCTGGCGCGACGGCACCACCCTCTCCCTGCCGGCCCGCGACGGCGAGTGGACGCGCCAGTCCGACGCCACCGTCGCCCTGGCACCGCCCTTCGAGCGCCGGGTGATCGAGATCGAAGCTGATCGGCAGCTCTTCACCGCCAACGGGCAGAGCACTGCGGTCGTGGACATCGCCAGCATGCTGGGCGGCAAGCCGCGGCTGCAGCATCGCGCCACGCTACGCGCCACGGACACCGAGAGCGTGAGCCGGCTCGTGGTCTACCACGACCTCGACACGCCGGTGGCCGCGCGCGTGTCGTGGTACTCGGGCTCGGGGACGAAAGAAGGCAAGCTCGCGGTGCTCGACAGCAACTACGTGCTCCTCGCCGCCCCGCCGGCGGCGGCCGGAGGCACGCAGTGAGCCGCGTCCTGGCCGCAGCGGCGGTGGCCGCGCTGGTGCTGGGGGCGGCGCCCGCGTTCGCGCAGCAGGTCTCGCTGGAGGACGGCATGCGCGCCGCCGGCCTGTGGTGCTTCCCGCTGGCGGCCGACCCGCGCCAGTACGGTACCTGCCCGATACCGTCCACCTGGCCCGCGACGAGTCCGGACGGCCGCAGTTCCTTGTTCGTGCGGTACGTCATCAACGCGCCGCACGAAGGCGAAGCTTCGGTGACTGCCGCCGACGGGGGAGGGATCGTGCACTTCCTGGTGGCGCTGGACGCGCCGCCCGCGGCCACGCTGCGCGCGGCCGAGCAGGAGCTGCAACGCGAGCGGCGGGACGCCCAGATCGCGCTGCGCGGTCCGATGGTGTTCCGCGAGGGAGCTACACGCTGGTGTCATCGATCCTGGGCGCGTCGGGCGGGCCCCAGCGGGTCGTGATGGCCACCGGCCGCGCCCCCGTCCTGGAAGGCAACCGGCTGGCCTTCTCGTTCGAGCTCGACGCCCAGCACGCCACGCTGCTCATGCAGAGCCTCGGCCATGAGCACGCCCGACGTGTCGCTGGTATTCGACCTCGCCTTCGACGGGCTCACGGCCGCCTATGACGCCGAGCTCACGGTGGACTGGGCCGAGGTGCGGAAGAGCAGCAAGTTCGCAGCCGGAGCAACGCTCTTCTTCGTGGGCGCGACGTCGAACGCACCGTGGACGAGCTGCGACGGACCAACGCCGTTCGCCTGCGCACGAGCGGCAGCAGCGCGCCCACGCAGGCGCTGCTGGACGCCGCCTACGCCAAGGTCGTGGAGCTGCTCTTCCGGCCGGTGGAGCCCGATCGCGTGCCCGAGGCCCAGCGCGGCGGCCTCCTCAGTGAACTGGCCTCGGCCCTGGAGCCCGGCGAAGCTGTCACGGCTGCGGCGCAGCATCACGGGCTTCGGCGCCCACGCGGGCTACCAGCGGAAGGAGCTGACGACGGAGGGCACGAGCGTGCTCAGCCTGCACCATCGCGCCTCGGTCGAGCGGCACAGCCTGGCCACCTTCAACATCGGCGACGTCTACAAGCGATACAGGACCGACCCCAACTTCTTCCGCGCGGTCAACCTGGGCGACGCCACCTTCCAGCAGCGCGAGGTGCACGTCTTCGTCGACGGAAACCTGGCGGCCGACTTCGGGCGGCACGTGAACAGCGTGACCGTCACCCTGCGCAAAGCAGCACCAGGATGGCGAGACCACGATCCAGGAGGTCGTGCTCGACGGCAGCAGGATCGGACAGGCTACGGACCTGCGCATGGTGTACGGCTGGAGCGGCGACACCGACCGCCGGGCCTGGATCGAGTACGAGTACCGCACCCGCTGGAGCTTCCAGGGCGGCGGCGTTGTACCCGAGACGGGCTGGGCACCGGCGTCGTCCGCGGCCATCTCGCTGAGCGCCCCTACCAGCTGCAGACCATCTCCATCAGCGGCAGCGGCGCCGCGCTGAAGGCCAGGAAGGTCCGGTCGGTGTCGGTGGAGGTGGAGTACCCTTCTTCGGCGCGACGCGCCGGCAGCGGGTGGTCGTGCGGGCCGAGGACGAGAAGGACCCGGCGCCCCTCCAGATCATCCGGCCCTTGAACGAGTACGCGTACGGCTACGTGATCACGTGGCAGCTGGAAGGCGGCCGCCGCTTGGTGGCGAAGGGCCGTGACGACCTGGGTGTCGTCTTCGTGGACGAGCCGCCTTCTCTGGAGGGGTCATGACGATGAAGTGTGTCCTGCGTGTCCTGTTGCTGGCGCTGGCCCTGCCGGCGGCGGCGGCCTCGGCGCTCGTCCTCGACGACGAGAACCGGCTCACGGTCACCCTGACCGACGGCACGGCCATCACCCTGATCGGCGAGGCCGGGGCCTCGATGGGCGTCCGACCAGCAACTACTACTACCCTCCCTCGCCGGCCCTGCTGCGCCTGGCCAAGCAGCCCGACGGCACGCCGGAGTTCCTGTTCCTGAAGTTCACCACCGATGCCCGCGCGGACAAGGGGGTCAGCGGCGCCCTCATGCACTTCCTGATGGAGTGGAGCCTCACGCCGGAGCAGGAGACGGACCTGAAGGCCAAGCTCAACACGGTCAAGCAGGAGCTGCGCTCCCTGGGCGCGGTCCGCCGGGCCGGTAGGAGAGAGCGGCTCTTCCAGATCGTCTCCGCGTCGCTGTCCGACAAGACGCTCACGCCCCTCGGTGCTCACGTCGGGCAAGGCCCCGCTGTGCCGGGCGGCCGGGCGGCGGCGGCCGCGCGCATGACCGCGGAAGGCGCGCAGCTCATGGCGGCCACGCTGGAGAAGTCGCGCTCCATCGCCGACGTCTCCATCGCCTCAACTATGCCTACACCGTGCTGACGCCAGCCGTGCACGGCAGCGTGACGGTGGACTGGAGCAAGCTGGAGAAGGAGAGCGAGCCTGCGCTGGGAGTACGGGAAGCGCAAGCCGAGCGGATGCCTGCTCTGGTGGTGCGGCGCGCCCGTCTCGCGCACCGGAGTGCGCGAGCAGATGCGCTTTCCTCGAAGAGAAGAAGGTCATCGTCTGGGAGCTCGTGGAGACCCTGGCCGACGAGCGGTCGGCCAAGATCCGCGACGCCTTCCTCCAGTACGTGCTTCAACATCACGGCCGAGCCGCGGCGCCCAGCGATCCGCCGCCGCTGCCCGCGGACAAGGACAAGGAGGGGTCGCGCCTGGTCCGCTTCCCCACCCGCACCATGAAGAAGGTCCTCGAACGCAAGACGCAGACGGTGACCCTAGAACGTGGGGCTGGCGGTGAAGAAGCCTCACCAGCTGGTGGCCAACCTCATGAGCTGGTACGACGCCGTGCGCGACAACAAGAGCTGCGTGGCGGCCGTGAACCTGAACGACCCCTTCTTCCAGCACCGCGACATCCACTTCATGCTCGACCTGGACGCCAAGGAGATGTTCGACGACGGCGTCAACTACGTGACCGTCAACGTGCGCAAGCGCCGCAGTGCCGGCGCCCCCTTCGAGGACCGCGTCACCATCAACGCCCAGCACCTCAAGGAGCACGGGGTGGACGCGGTGGTGACCTACGCCCGCGGAGAGGACCGCGACCCTGACGCCTACGAGTACAAGTCGCAGTGGAGCCTCGCGGCGGCCTCATCTACCCGCAGGACCCGCCGTGGCAGCGCGGGACCTGGGAGGGCGTGACTCTGGCGCCGCCGGTGGTGCCGCGCACGATCGAGGTCGAGGGCGACCTGGCAGCCATGACGGCCAGCGGCATCACGCGCGTGACCGTGCAGGCTGCACTACGCGAAGTTCGGGCACGAGGTGGAGGAGAACATCCACGTCTCGCCCGCCGCCAACGAGGCGCTGGTGAAGCGGCGGATCTTCATGGACCGCGGCGCCCGTGGCTATGCCTACCGCCTCATCGTCAACCACAAGACGGAAGGGAAGCTGGCGCTTCCCTGGAGCGCCAAGGTGGGCGACGACTACGTGTACGCGGCCATTCCCGAGAACCTGCTGACGGAGCCGCAGATGAAGGAAGAGGCGAAGGAGGCGGCCAAGACACTGGCCAGCAGCCCCAGCGAACAGGTGCTGGAGAAGCTATCGCGAGCTCGCGGGAGAGACGAAGCAGATGCGACCGAATGCGACGATCCGGACGGCCTTGTTCGCGTGCGCGCTGGCGGCGGCGGCGTGCCCGCCCGCGCCCAGCAGATCCTGCTGGAAGCCCGTCCGCGCGGGCGACCTGACGCTCTTCCGCGACCTCACGAACGAGAAGGCCTACTACTACGTCTCGGACAGGCCGCGCCTGGCCATCGGCGCCGACGGCAAGCCCGAGTTCTCGATGCTGCGCTGGGTGGAGAACAAGCGCTCGGGACCCGCGGACCCGGAGGAGCGCGAGGGCGACGGCGGCGGCATCGTCGCGCGCTGGTGACGCTCGCCATCACGCCCGAGCAGATCCAGCAGGCGCAGTCGGAGCTGCAGCGGCAGAAGCCGGGCGCGATCATCCGCGGGCCGGTCATGTACAAGCAGGGCACCTTCGGGCTCGTCTCCTCCTTCAAGGACCCGGCGGGCGGGCTGGTCAAGCGACCAGGTGGTCGGCCTGGGCAAGGCGCCCTCCTGACGGCGAGAAGGCGGCGGTGTCGTTCCAGCTCACGAAGCGCGGGGCGCCTCATCCTGTGGGAATCGCTCGCAGACGCCCACGCCCGACATCAGCTTCACCTTCGAGATGCAGATGGCCGGCTTCCGTCCGCCTGAGCGCGCGCTCCTGGAGGCGGACTCGACCAGATCTACTCGCACAAGGCCTCGGCGCCTGGCGCGTCGCCACCACGCACCTGGGGGCGGAGATCGAGGTGGCTCTTCGACGACCTGCGGCGCACCGGCGCGATCAAGCTGACGCAGATCGGCGACGACGCCCAGCTCAACAACCTCATCGGCACGGCCTATGCGAAGGTCGCGCAGATCATGTTCGACACCGCGCCTGACATCATGAAGCCGCCCGCCGGCCTCATGGATCGGCCAGCATCGGGGGTCGGCGACTCGATGCTGGACAAGGCCAGCAAGCTGCTGAAGGACCAGCGCGAGGCGGCCAAGGAGAGCAGCGCCAAGCCTCCCGGATCCCAAGCCCGCCGACGCTAAGCCGCCCGACACGGCGACCGCGCTCACCGCGGCCCAGGACAGGCTGACGGCCGCGAAACAAGCGGAGACCAGGGGCCGCCACGGCCGTCAAGACGGTCACGGACGAGCAGGCGAAGGGCCAGAAGAGCGCCGACGAGAGCCAGGAAGCAGGCCGACGCCTTGAAGGCGGAGGGGCGTGACAAGGCCGGAGCGACCGAGGACACCAAGAAGAAGGCGCAGGACGCCGCCACCGCGGCCGCCAAGCTCAAGGGCGGGCTGGATGCGCTGGCCCAGGCGCTGAAGACAGCCCAGGACGACCTCGGTGCGAAGCAGCAGGCCGTGGCCGACGCGCAGAAGCGAAGTCGAGGCGCAGCAGGGCGCGCTTCAAGACGGCGAGCGTCACGCCCATCCCGACTCCCCGGCCCGCGACCACCACCGGAACCGAGGGTAACAGCGACAAGGGGCCGAGCTGGGCGGGCCATGGCGTCCTTCAAGATGAAGGAGATGCGCCAGAGCGGCAAGATGACGTCGGATCTCAACAAGTACACCGGAGAGCGAGATCACCCTGCGCTGACGACGCAGCATCGGCGACGTGCGCCAGTACAAGGACCACTTCCGCCAGGTCAACCCTTACGGACCCGCTCTACCAGCAGCGCGAGCTGGTCGTGTACGTGGACGGCGCCAACGCCGCCGACTTCGGCCAGTACGTCAACTTTCGTGACCAGTCCGCGCATGCACAAGAAGCACGCCGGCGTGGCGCCATCGACGGGACGATCGAGGTCCTGATCGACCGCCACAACTTCAACCAGGAAGGCAATCGCTTCAAGCTGCTCTACGGATGGAAGGGCGACAACGACCGCCGCCACTGGATGGACTACGAGTACCAGACGGTGTGGAGCCTGTTCGGCGGCAAGACGGTCGAGACGCCCATGCGGCCGGCCACGGCGCAGGCCATCGCGGTTACGCCTCCCTACGAGCGCCGCACGGCAGAGCTGCGCGCGGACGCGGATGCGAGCTAGGCAAGGCGGAGGTGCGGTCCGTGAACGTGAAGCTGTTCTACGACCTGGCCGGCACGCCGCAGGTGAAGCAGGCCACGCTGGACGTCGCCAAGCCGGAGTCCCGGCTGATCGAGTTCATGTCGCTGCCGAACGCGCTGGACTACGAATACGAGATCACCTGGCGGCTGAAGGGCAATCGGACGCTGACGTCGGGCCGCCAGAAGCGGCAGCGACGCTCTCCTGGACGTCACCGACGTTCCGCGGGATGAGGGCGGGGAGGCGGCCAGCGTGGGCCCCCTTTGCGCTAGCCGCTCTCTGCACAGGATCGGCTCCAGCCGCTTCTGCGGCATCGCGGCGTCGCCGGCGACGTGCGCGCGAGCCGGTCCGACGACGTCGCGCGCGACGCCCAGCGCCAGGGCCCGGAACGGCCAGGGGCCGAAGGCCGAGAGCGCCGTGTGTCGAACCGACGATAGGCGCTCTCCATCTCCTCGAAGCGGCACCGGCTGGAATGGAGGTAGGACGCGGTGGCGCAGGACACGGGATCCTCCGGGCCACAGAAGGCCTGCGTGCGGCAGCGGCCAGGCGATCGTGAAGGCTGGCGGGCGGCGTCCGCGTTCTGCCGCTCCAGGGCCCCAACGCGCTCCCTCCAGCTCGAGCACCATCTGCTTGCGTGTCGCGCCCAGGGCCACCTGCTCCTCGCCCGTGGCCGGAGTGACCGAGGGCGTGACCTCGCCGGCCTGATGCGGCGAACAGCTCGTCCCACAGCGGTAGACGGTCTCGGGCTCGGCGATCTCCCTGCAGTCGCAGCCAGCGCGCGGCGCTGGTCGTCCTGCCGCGGGTCCGCCCGGCTCACGCGAGTCCGAGCGCGAGCTCCTGGTGCTGGGGCGTTCCGTCGACGGTGAAGGAGTCGACCGCGGCCCTGAGCCTGCGCGCGAGAGCTTCCGCCTTCTCGTACAGCGGAGCGCGGTCGAAGAGGCACTCGTTGAACGCGAGGACGTGTGCGGCGCGCAGGCACGCCTCGAGCGATCCCTCGGTCGCACCACTGCATGCAAGAGCGACTGGGGCCCGCGCCCTTCTGCCGCGGATCGCTCGCGGCGCGCAGCCGGTTCACGCCCAGGAGCTGGCGGCTCCGCTGTCCCAGCTCGTCGCGATGTCCCGCACGAGCTGCGCGGCCCAGCGCGGCCCCTGACTCCCCGGAGATCGGCGCAGGGCGCAGCGCTGACACCGCGGGCGCGCCCGCGTCGCCCGGCGGAATGCCGGCCGCGTTCGCGCGAGGTGGTTGCCCGCCTTGGCGAGCTCGCGCCTGATGCGCCTTCCGTCGTCGTCACGCGCGCGCTGACACGCTGTCGCCAGCGCGGACAGCGCGGCGACCCACACGCAGGCCGCGAACGGTTGCCTGAGCCTCAAGGATGCCGCCCGTGGCAGCGTAGCCGAATCTGCTTTCTAGAAGAACTTGCGATGGTGAGCTTCTTGAGGCCGTTTTTCGGCGGCGGCCCTGCCCAGGCGCAGGGCCAGGTCGGACTGGGGAGCGGACGGCAGTGCCCGTGACCTTGAAGTCCACTGCGATGAACCCGTCGCCGCGGTCCTGAAGGCCGCTCGCAGCTCCTGGGCGGGGATGCCCGAGAGGGCCTCGCTGAGGGTGGCGAGCGTCATGTCGTAGTCGATCGACAGGCTGCGCAGGGCTCGCTCACGCCGTGTCCCAGGAGCTGCAGGACGGGCCCTTGAGCCGAGCGACGTGACCAGCCGGCCTCGCCGAGCGTGAACGTGGCGCGGCACTCGTCGAGGTCGGGGCGCGCGAGCTCCGGAATGCGCAGCGCCGTCGCGACGAGCGTCATCAGCGGGGAATGGGTGACCTCGCAAGTCCTTTGACGTTCTTGGACCTGCCCTTTCCCTTTCAGCGTCTCGAGGCCTCCCTGAGCCTTCGACGGCGGCGCGTCCGCGGCCACGCTGCCCGACATGCCCTGTGACGCGCGCGCCTTCTTCGAGGAGCTTGCGGAGCTGCGCACCCTTGACCGCCAACTGCGCGTTCCAGCGGAAGCCCTGCAGACGAACCCGGACGTCTCCGCTCAGGTCACCGCCCGCCACGGTCGCGCGCAGGGGGGCCAGCGTCAGCGCGCCGCCCGCTGGCAGCGGCGCCGACACCCACGCACGAAAAAGGTGTCGCCTATGCTCAAGACACCGACCCGGAAGCGTGCCGTCCCTTCGATCGAGCCTTGGACAGCCGGACGGAGCTGTTCAGGTCGCATGTCGTCCACCTTCATGAGGGCCGCTCCCGGAGTCCCGCACCACGATGTGTCCTTGAGGGAGAGCTTCGAAACTACCTCGCCAGCTGACTGGAGGACGCCGGCTGGGCTCCCGGCCGGCGTCGTCGCCCGCGTCCCGCCCAGCTTCTCGTAGTTGAACGCACCCTTCTTCGAGTCCATCGCGAGGTCGAGCACCGCCTTGTCGATCGACAGCTCGCCGAACTGCAGCCGTCCGCGGAGCAGGGGGCCAGAGGCCAGCGGAGGGCGAGGGCGTCCGCGGAGGCGAGGTTGCCGGTGAAGGGCGGCGGGTTGGCGATGGTCGCGCCTGCGCTCACGCCCCGCAGCGTCACGTCCAGCTTGAGCGCCTGACTCGCGCGCCGACCGTGCCGCGCGGAAGCTCGATCGAGCAGTGCCTGCTGAACTCAGGCGTGTCGAGCGAGCGGACGAGGTGCGCGACGCAGGCGGTCCCCAGCGCCAGGAGCGCCAGCGCGCGGCAAGCGAGGACCATCTTGAGCTCGACTCACGAGACCCCGGAGCGGCTGCGAATCGTACCCCCCGGTCGTGGTGTGCGCTCGCGGCCGACCGCGCTGAGACTTAGGATCCCGCACTCAATCCGGAAGCCGTCCTTTATAGGGATCTCATCCAAGGAGGGGCATGAAGACGAGGACGGTTGTGGCGTCGCTGGCGGTTCTGCTCTCGGCGGGATCTCGCAAGCTGCGCTTCGCGGAGGACGCGAACATGGGCACCTGGCGGCTGAACGAGGCCAAGTCGAAGTTCGGCGCGGGAGTCGACGAAGAACACCACCGTCGCCTACGCCGCCGAGGGCGACAAGGTGAAGGTGACGGTGGACGGCGTCGACGGCGACGGCAAGCCGGCCCACAGCGAGTGGACGGGCCAGTTCGACGGCAAGGCGACTACCTCGGTCACCGGCGATCCGACGCCGGCGGACGCGCGCCTACAAGAGGCTGCTGACGCGCACACCCTCGAACTCACCGGCAAGAAGGCCGGCAGCAGGCGACCGTCACCGGCCGCGTGGTCGTCTCCGCCGACGGCAAGAGCCGCACGGTCACCACGAGCGGCACCGACGCGAAAGGGCAAGAAGGTCAGCGCCACCGCCGTCTACGACAAGCAGTAGGCCTACCTGAGGCCTTTTTCCGGCTTCCCGCTGCGACGTGGGCGCCTTTCAGGTGCCCACGCGCGCCGCGGGCGGCCGGCGTGGGGCGTCCGATCAGGTGGCTTCGCCCGACGTCGGGCGAGCTCTGGGTCCCCGCGAGCAACCCGCTCGCGCCACCGACAGGAACTCGAAATGAAGTCGCGGACCGCGAGGTCCACCGCTGTGCCCAGCGTCGCCAGGCCTCGGCGGAGAAGCCGGTGGTGACGGCGATGACGGTCATGCCCGGGCGGCGCGCCCCAGCCGGCGGGCGCATCCTCGAACGCGAGGCACTGCGCCGGGGCGACGCGGATCAGCTCGGCCGCGGGCCAGGAAGACGTTCGGGGGAAGGGCTTGCCGCGGGCCACGCGGTCGCTGCGCACGACGCGGGTCAGGCGCTCGGCGAGGCGCAGCTCACGCAGGCTGTGCGCGACGTTCTCCGCGGGGCCGAGGTGGCGATCGCGGTCGGGACCGCCGCCGCGTCGAGCGCGCGTCGAGGAGCCGCAGCAGGCCAGGCAGGGGCTCGAGTCGGCCGCGCGACAGCTCCCGGTAGTAGTTGACTCTTCTCCCGGATGCAGGCCTGCAGGAAGTCCTCCGGCGCGCTGGAAGAGGTCGGGGAAGATGCCTGTTCCGCTTTCCATCCAGGTGGGCGCGATCGGCCATCGTCGGGGCGGCAGGCCGTGGCGATCGGCGAAGATGGCGAACGCCTCCGCGTGCACCGCCATGTTGTCCACGATGGTGCCGTCCAGGTCGAAGACGCCACGCCCTGCACGTTCAACGGCCTCCCGGGAACGACGCGACGAGCCTCAATAGGCCCCGTCGCGGATCGACGAGGTTCGCGAGGGGCTCTCCGGCGAGGAAGCGCCGGAGGTTCACGAGGAAGCATCGTCATCGCGTCCTCCGCAGCCCAGGCCAGGCGTATGGTCCGCCGAGTGGGGAGACAGCAGACGTTGTCGAGCGCCCAGCGGGCTTCCGGCGGAAGCGGCCGGTCTCGAAAACGTCAGAGAGCGGCGCCGCCGATGGCCCCGCGCTGGTATGCCGCGGCCAGCGCGGCCTCCTGCACCACCGGGCCGCGCGGCCGACGTTCACCAGACCGCGGTCGGCTTCATCGCGGCGATGGCCTCGCATCGATGAGGCCGCGCGGCCCTGGTGAGCGGCGTCGCCACCACGACGGCGTCCGAAGCGGCCATCAGGTCGTGCAGTCGCGACGGGAGGGAGCATCTCGTCGACCGCCGGGTCCGGCGCCGCGCTCCGGCGCAGGGCGACCACGCGCATCCAGAGCGCGCGCCATTCGAGCGGTCGCGCGCCCGATGTCGCCGTAGCCGACGATGCCCATCGTCTGGCCGCGGACCAGCACGGGCGTATGGGCCTCCCATAGGCGCCGATCCTGGTTCCGCATCAACCGGCGCAGGTCCGGCGTAAAGTGAGCGGCCGTCGCTACCGCGAACTCCGCTAGCGACCGGGCTGAAGACGCCGCGCGCGTCTTGTGACCACGAGCGGCCGGTCCGCGAGCTCGGGGGTAGATGGAGCCGTCGACGCCCGCGGGAACGGATGGGACCCAACGCGTGCGGGCGCCAGCGCCAGCAGCCCGCAGGGGCTCCCGCCCGCGCGCGCAGACGAGCACCGCGTCGGCGGGGGCCTCCCGCGCGAAGGCCGTCGGGCTGTCTCGACCACAGGGCGATGCCCGGCGGCAGGTCGCGCAAAGAAGGCAGGCCCGGATCGTCGGCGCGCGTGCGATCACCCACAGCGAGCATGGCATCGATTCGCGTCCTCCCGGCCAGGGTCGCCAGGGTCAGGGGAGCGGGCGCGGTGACGGCTCGAACGTGGCGCCGGAGGCGCGGTGCGTATCGTACTGGAGAGCCGGCCGATCCTGGAAGGGCTTTTGCGTCTGGCGGGCGAAAGAAGAAGCCCGCAGGAGCGGTCGAGCTCCCCGCGGGCGATGCGTGAGCCCGCGCGCGGGCACCGTCGCAACCGGGCGCCCTTGCTCGATCGGCAGGGCGGTAGACTGCCGAAGAGGAGCTCGCCGAATGTGCCAGGAGGGTAGCGCAGCCGGTGCGGAAAGCCGCCGACGTGGGTTTGATGTGAGCGCACATCGAGGAGGTTCTCCGCGGTGTACGAGCAGCGCTGCCAGTGTTCGCGCCGAAGTCGCCCTCTCGCGCTTCTTCGAGCAGCTCCGCCGGGCCTATTTCATCTTAAATCCTGAACCCGCGCAGGCCGGAGAGCGTGAGCACGAGGCCGCGCGGCCGCCACGGGGTCGGTCCGCAAGTGGCAAAAGCTCAATGAGCTGGGCGCCTGCGGTGTTTTGTGATCCAACGCACACAAGGCCCTTGGGTGTGACGGGTGCATAGTTTCGTCTATTGCCTCGGCAGTCCCGCTTCCGTAGCGGAACGCCGGTAGCGCGCGGAACAAGATAGGCGCCTGCACTGAGCGGGCGCATCAACGGGACGGCAAATGGACTCCCTCCTCCATTCGCGGCGCCTCCGGGCGTCGTTTGTCGTTGGCCTTTCCACCTGCGTATCTCCAGTCCTCTTCGCCCCGGCGCGCGCGTCGCCTACGAGGGGTACGGGTACCAGACGGTGGGTGGCCAGGAGGGACGACGATCCACGTCACCAACACCAACGGTGACACGTCGACCGGCTCGTTCCGCTGGGCCCTGAGCCGGCCCAGCCCGAAGATCATCGTGTTCGACGTCGGCGGGACCATCCAGCCTTCGCCGCCACGCGGCCAAGATCTCGGGGCATCGCAGGGTTTCGTCACCATCGACGGCACCACGGCGCTGTCTCCCGGCATCACCATCCGTCCCTCGGACGGGGGACAGTCGGACTCGATCTACATCGAGAACGGCGCCCACGACATCATCGTCAAGGGCCTTCGCTTCATCGGCTTCGACGCCGACGGCAGCGGCGGCGACCTCATCCCGCTCTACGGGACCTCGAGCCCGGTCTACAAACATCGTGGTCGACCACTGCACGTTCGAGATGGGCGACGACGGGGCCGTGGACATCACGAACACCGTCAACGACGTCACCGTCTCCTGGAACTTCTTCCACAACAACCACAAGTCGCAGCTCATCACAGTGCGGCCCGAAGGCGCGGCTCAGCATCCACCCACAACGTCTACGCGAGCAATCCCTCCGTAGGCGAGCGAAACCCTCTCTTCAGTGGGCGACATCACCGACCTCGACTTCGTGAACAACGTCGAGTGGGGCTGGCTGGCACATCGCGGCCCTCGAGGATCCGCCACGGGCGACGGCGGCTCTCCCGGCAAGAGGGTCAACGCGAACGTCGTCAACAGCGTGCTCGCCCACGCGTCCTGGACGTCGAAGGACACGGCGATCGTCTACGGCTCCGTCGCCGGCCCGGACACGGGACGGCGCGGGCCCGGCGGCACGCCGGTCCAGGGCACCGTGGTGACGAACACCAACATGGGGCAGCTCTGGGTCGCGGGAAACATCCTGCCTCCGCTGAACCGCGATCAATACTCGACGGTGTCCTCCCCTGACCGGTTCCCGCGGCGGCGCAGGTGACCACGTGGATCGGCGGTGGAGCTGCGGTCCCGGGTCTCCTGGACGTCGGCACCGTGTTCCGCACCAGCGCCACGAACAGACTCTCCTCGACCTGGTCGCAGCGCGCCGCCGGCCAGCGGATCCGGCGTGACGATCGGCGACGTGCAGGTGACCGAAGGCGACAGCGGGACCACGAGCGCGGTCTTCACGGTGAGCCTGTCGCCGGCCGCGCTCCAGACCGCGACGGTCCACTCCGCGACGGCCGCGGGGACCGCAACGGCAGGGACGGACTACACCACATCAACGTCCGGCACCGTGACGTTCCTCGCCGGCACCACTCTCCCGCACGATCAGCGTGCCCGTGGTCGGCGACACCATCGATCGAGCCGAACGAGACGTTCTTCGTGAACCTCCGGGGGCCGCGGGGGCGGCGATCCTCGACACGCAGGCGCTGGGCACGATCGTGGACGACTGACACGGCGGCGGGCCAGCTCTCCGTAGCCGACGTCAGCGTCACGGAAGGCAACTCGGGCTTCGTCAACGCGGTCTTCACGGTCAGCCTGAGCAGCGCCTCCGCGCAGGCGGTGACCGTGTCGTACTCGACCGCGAACAACACGGCGCTGGCGGGCCCCGACTACACCGCGGAGTCCGGCGTGCTGACCATCCCGGCGGGGCAGCGACGAGCGGCCAGGTCGTCGGTGCCCGTGATGGGCGACATGCCTCGACGAGCCGAACGAGACGTTCCTCGTGAACCTGTCGGGGGCCGCGGGGGCGACGATCGCCGACGGGCAGGCACAGGGCACGATCGTGGACTAACGACGACGACGCCAGCCCCGTCGGTCGCCGACGTGAGCGTCACGGAGGGAATTCGGGCTCCGTCAACGCGGTCTTCGCGGTGAGCATGGCCGGCGCCTTCCGCGCAAGCCGTGACCGTCTCGTACGCAACCGCGAACAATACGGCGACGGCGGGCAGCGACCACACCGCGGCGTCCGGCGTGCTGACGATCGCGGCGGGCGCGACGAGCGGCCAGGTCGTGGTGCCGGTGCTGGGAGACGTGCTGACGAGCCGAACGAGACGTTTCTTCGTGAACCTGTCGGGCCCGGCGGGGCCAGCGATCGCCGACGCGCAGGCCCAGGGCACGATCACGGACGACGACGCGACGCCGCGCTGTCGGTCGCCGACGTGAGCGTCACGGAAGGCGAACACGGGTCTCGGTGAACGCGGTGTTCGCGGTGACGCTGACCAACGCCTCCACGCAGGCGGTCACCGTCTCGTACGCGACCGCGAACGGCACCGCGACCGCAGGGAGCGACTACGACCGCGGCGTCCGGCGTGCTGACGATCGCGGCGGGAGCGACGAGCGGCCAGGTCGTGGCGCCGGTGCTGGGAGACGTGCTGGACGAGCCGGACGAGACGTTCTTCGTCAATCCTGTCGGGCCCCAGCGGGGCGACGATCCTCGACGCGCAGGCCCAGGGCACGATCGTGGACAACGACGCGACGCCGGCCCCTGTCGGTCGGCGACGTGAGCGTCACGGAGGGCAACTCCGGGTCCGTCAACGCGGTCTTCGCGGTGAACCTGGCTGGCGCCTCCGCGCAGGCGGATCACCGTGTCGTACGCGACCGCGAACAATACGGCGACGGCGGGAGCATACTACACCGCGGCGTCCGGCGTGCTGACGATCGCGGCGGGAGCTGACGTCGGGCCAGGTCGTGGTGCCCGTGCTGGCGACACGGTGGACGAGCCCAACGAGACGTTCTTCGTGAACCTGTCGGGGGCGGCGGGAGCTGACGATCGCCGACACGCAGGGGCTGGGCACGATCGTCGACGACGACGCGACCCCGGGCCAGCTCTCCGTGGCCGACCTGAGCGTCACGGAAGGGAATTCGGGCCCGTCAGCGCGGTCTTCACGGTGAGCCTCGAGCAGCACGTCCACGCAGGCGGTGACCGTGGCCTACGCGACCGCGAACAACACGGCCACCGCGGGCAGCGACTACACCGCGGTGTCCGGCGTGCTGACGATCGCGGCGGGAGCGACGTCGGGCCAGGTCGTGGTACCGGTGCTCGGCGACACGCTGGACGAGCCGAACGAGACGTTCTTCGTGAACCTGTCGGGAGCGGCCGGAGCGACGATCGCCGACGCCCAGGCGCTGGGCACCATCACGGACAACGACGCGACACCGGCCCTTTCGATCGGCGACGTGAGCGTCACGGAAGGCAACTCGGGCTCCGTCAACGCGGTCTTCACGGTGAGCCTGGCCGGCGCCTCCGCGCAGGCGATCACGGTCTCCTACGCAACCGCGGACAACACAGCGATGGCGGGCAGCGACTACACGCCGCGGTCGGGCGTCCTGACCTTCCCCGCGGCGTCGACCACGCCGCTGACGGTGGCCGTGCCGGTGCTGGGCGACACGATCGACGAGCCCAACGAAACGTTCTCGCTGACGCTCTCGGCTCCGGCGAACGCGACGCTGGCGGACTCCCAGGGGCTGGCCACGATCGTGGACGACGACGCCGGCTTCCTGCGGATCCTCGAGCTGGGCCACGGGTCGGCCCTGAGGGACGGACCTGCGGGTGCAGCCGGGCATGGTCGCGGACCGGGACCTCTACATCGTGTGGCTCGATCCCTACGCCTCCCTACGAGGTCCTGGTGGACGAGCCGTCGGGGAGACGTGGGCACGGGAAGCGGGCCCAGGGTGGAGCGGGTGGCCGGGGATCTGACGACCGTGCTGGCCACGTCGCAGGCCGAGGGAACGGGCCCTGCGCGCAGCCTGCGCCTCCGCAACTCGACGGCCTTCCCGTCGAGCGCGTTCGTGTCGGTGCGGAGCGACTCCTGTGGAACGAGCTGCGACGCGAGCGACACGTACCGCATCCGGACCTACGAGACCACGGCGTCGATCGCGCGCTTCAACAACGCCGGAACGCAGCGCACCGTGATCGTCCTCCAGAACACGACCGACGAGACCGTCTCGGCGGCCGTGACGTTCTGGAGCGCGGCCGGCGTGCGGATCTCGACGCAGACGTTCACGCTGACGGCGCGGCAGAGCCTGTCCATGCTCAGCTGGAACGTGACCGCGCTGGTGGACCAGCAGGGAACGATCACGGTGGAGCACTCGGGCCGGTATGGAGCGCTGGTCGGCAAGGCCGTGTCGCTCGAGCCCTCCTCCGGGTACAGCTTCGACACGCCCCTGCGGACGAAGGAGCCCTGAGCGCGCGATTCGATCGGGAGCGCTAACGCCTACGGCCGAACGCCGCCAGCGCGCCCTGGTCGTCCCGCTCGAACGCGAGCTCGGCTTCCAGGCTGACGCGGTCGCGCCCGACGGTCACCACGGCCCGCGTGAGCTCTCCTCGCGATAGGCGAGCGTGGCGTCGCGGGCGGCGACGGTGCCGTGCACGTCGATGCGGTCCCAGCGCTCGGCGTGGCCCACGTAGGCGAACGTCACGTCGTAGTGCGCGCTCCAGAAGAAGGGCACGTCGCGGAAGGGCGCCCGTCCTGCCCAGGATCGACCGCGCCACCGCGGCCCCCATCCGCTCGGCCACGACCCAGTGCTCGACGCGGATGGGCCCACCGAAGCGCGGATCGCTCCAGCGGGCGACGTCGCCGGCGGCGAACACGCCCGGGGCGCTGGTCTCGAGCCGATCGTCGACGAGGATGCCGCGGTCGAGGCGCAAGCCCGCGCGCTCGGCGAGGCTGGTCGCTGGCCGGACGCCGATGCCCACCACGACGAGGTCGGCCGGCAGCACGACGCCGCTGGTGAGCCGCACGCCGTCCGGCGCGATCGAGGCGACGCCGTCGCCGATGTGGAAGCACCACGCCGTGCTCACGGTGCAGCTCCTCGAGGAACGCGCCGACCTCCGGGCCCAGGATCTTGCCCAGCGGGGAGATGGGGCGACCACGTCCACGCCGACGCCGCGCTCGCGCAGCGACGCCGCTACCTCGAGCCCGATGAAGCCAGCGCCCACGACCACCGCGCGCCGGGCGCTGCCGGACGCGGCGGCGATCGACCGGCTGTCCGCGAGCGTGCGCAGGGTGTGAACGTGGAGCAGGTCCGCGCCGGGGACCTCGAGGCGGATCACGTCGGCTCCGGTCGCCAGGCAGCAGCGCATCCCAGCGCGACGGCCGACCCGTCGGCCAGGCGGACGTTGCGCGCCCGCGTGTCGATCTCGACGACGCGCGCGCCGGTGCGCAGTCTCCACGTCCGCCGGCATGGCCAGCGGGATCCACTCCTCCGGGGCCTTGCCGGCGAGGTAGTCCTTCGAGAGGTTGGGGCGATCGACCGGGCCAGTGTCCTCCGCTCCCAGCAGCGTCACCTGGCCCGCGAAGCCCTCGCGGCGCAGAGCGTCCGCGGCGGCGTAGGCCGGCCGGCCCCGCGCCGACCACGACGACGGAGGACGGCGCACCCGCGGACCGCGGGCGCGGCCGGGGTCGGCGAGGCGCTCGCCGACCCGCACGCGTCCTCCGTCCGTCTCGACCCGGTAGCACGCGATCGGCGCGAGCGCCGGCGCCCGCAGCCGCTCGCCCGTCGCGAGGTCGAAGCAGGCGTGGTGCCACGGGCAGCGGATCGTCCCGTCGATGACGAGGCCCTCCGCGAGCGGCCCGCCGTAGTGCGTGCAGGTCGCGCCGACGGCGAAGAGGCGTCCTCCGCTGCGCACGAGCACGACGGCTTCCTCGCCAACGTGGCCGAGAAGCGGGGCTCCCTCGAGCACGTCGTCGGCGGGAACGCCTGCCGCCAGGTCCGGACCCGGAGCGTCACCCTGCGCCTGCGCCATGTTCGCCTCCTCGAGAAGTCGATACGCTCCAGGTTAGCGTGCGCCTCCCGCAGAATGGAGTCGAGGGACGCCGAAACGTGACGCCGTCCAGTGCGGCGGGCGGAAGGGCTCGCCCGGCGGAAGGATGTTGTAGTCGACGCGCAGCCGGACGTTCGACAGCGAGGACACGCAGACCGCGTTGTCCTGGGCAGGTCAGCTGGTCGAGCGCCAGCGAGCCGGTCAGCAGGAACCCGAAGCCGGGGCTGACTCCGAGAGAGTGTCGAGGACGGCACGATCTGCCGGCGCGCCGCCTCTGTGACGTCCCAGCGTCCGACGTCGATCCGCGCCACCGTCGGCGCGCCGCCCAGCGTGGGGAGAAGCGCCGTACCCGGCGTCGCCGCCCAGTCGATGGACGGGACGAGCACGTTCACGCAGCCGTTCGACTTCGGCTCGGGCACGCCGTCGCCGTTCTGCCAGCAGTGGTGCGTGTGGCCGGGCACCATGTCGCAGTTGGCGCCGGCCGCCTCCTCGAAGGAGCTCGGCGTGGTCGATGGTCTTGAAAGGGATCGCGTCCAGGATGCGCGTGTCGAAGCGCACGGAACGCTCCAGCACGAAGCGCCGCAGGCATCGCCCAACAGGCCGATCTCGGCCTGGGCCCAGCCCACGAGCCCGGCCATCGCACCGGGCAGGGTGTCGGTCACGCACGTGGAGGTGTAGGCCTTCGCGCCGTATCCGTCCCGCGCCTGCGCGACGTCGATCGTGTCCGTGTGGGGCCCTGACCGGGTCTCCGCCTCGAGGTTCTGGCGCTCGCGCTTGAGCCAGCGCGGCACACCCTGCGCGTGCCCCGCGCGTGCGCCCGGGCCCGCGAGGAGCCCGAGCGCGAGGAACGCACGGCACGCACGCCTTCGGCTCCCGCTAGAGCTCATAGCCGCCTCCCAGCCGGAGCACGAACACGTAGCCCGCGGCCGCGTGTCGGTCTCCCGCCGGGCAGCGCGGTTCTCGCCAACCTCATAGAAGAGCCCCTCGCACCGGGAGCAGAACCGCCAGGACGTGTGCTCGTTCCGGTCCGGCTGGCGGTCGTGGGGCAGGAAGAAGTTGTACCCGGCGGCCTGGTGGCCCCTCGGCCCGGCCGGGGCAGGTGCCCTTCGCCGGGTAGCCGTTGAAGAAGAGCGCCTTGCAGTAGCGGCAGTAGCGCCAGTCCCCTGTCCGGGGCCGGTCGAGGTCGTCGTAGGTGAGCACGTAGTCGAACGGCTGCACGGCGACGTGCGCCGCCGCCCGCCACGCAGCGGCCGTTGTCCTTGTAGCCGTCGTAGAAGAGCAGGCTGCAGTTCGTGCAGCGCTTCCAGCGGGGCTGCGACGGCGGGGCCGCCACCAGCGCGGCGGGCACGAGGCCGGCGGCCACGGCCAGCGCGGTCAGCTGGACGCCACGGCCCAGCAGGGTGCGGCGGGTGAGGGTCGATCGATCGTCGGACATGCTTGCCTCCTTGACGAGTGTCGGCCTCAAGGTGGGCGCGGAGCGGCTCCGAATCCTCGGGGATTCCCGGGGAAATCGTGCTTTCGGGCGGCGCGCGCGGGCCGCAGTCCGCGATTGACGCGCCGAGGAGCGCGGGCGCATAGTGAAGGCAGGCTTGAGGAATCCCATGAGACATGCGCTGGCCCTTTCCTTCGCCCTGCTGCCCGGCCTGGCCGGCGCCGACCAGGTGTTCACGCGCGGCGGCGGCCAGATCGTCGGCGAGATCGTCGAGAGCGGGCCCGACTCGATCGTGGTGGACATCGGTGGCGGCACCATCGGGCTTCCGCTGAGCTACGTCGAGCGCATCGTGCCCGGGCCTTCGCCGATCGCGCAGTACCGCAACAAGGCGGACCGGCTGGCCCCGGACGACACGGCCGGCTGGCTGGCGCTCGCGGAATGGGCGCGCCAGCAGGGCCTGCGCCCGCAGGCCGACGAGGCGTTCCCTGCGGGTCGTGGCGCAGGACCCGGACAACCCCACGGCGCGCCAGGCGCTCGAGCACGTGAAGGTGGGCGCGCAGTGGATGACGCGCGAGGAGGGCTACCGCGCGCAGGGACTCGTCGCGTTCGAAGGCCGGTGGATCACGCCGGACGAGCGGGACACGCTCCTCGCCGAGCGCAAGGCCGCCCTCGAACGGCCGCGGACCGAGACCGACGCGGTCGTCACCGCGCGTGAAGGCGACGCCCGCGCCCGCGCCGCGGGAGGCGCAGGCTCGCGTGGCCGAGGCCGATGCGCGGATCGCCGAGGTGGACGCCGGCCGGGCCGAGTCGGCGGCGGCCAACCTCGCGTGGCTGCCCATCGGAGCGGGGTTCCCCACGTTCTCGTTCATCCCCGTCCATCCCTGCGTGGTAACCGGCTGCACGCCCCACCATCGCCGGCGCGACGAGGTCCCGGACCGCCCACTGACCCTGGCCGAACGCATGGGCTCGGCGGTCGTGTCGCCCAACATGGGCCCGCGCCTCCGTCGCTGATCGAAGACCCCAGTCGAAGGCCGCCACACACGAGAGGGGGACTCATGCGAACCGCTGCGCTGAGCGTGGCGCTGCTCGCGTCGTGCGCCGTGCTCGCCGCGGACGACGCGGGCGTCAAGCCGCCCATCCACGGCCTGGTATCGATGGGAGCGTACAAGTTCGTCGGCAGCGGCGGCGATCCCGTGAACACGCTGGAGCCCCTGCGCGCCAAGCCGGGGATCTTCGGCGGTCTCGTGGTCATCGCGACGTGGGCGCAGCTCCAGCCGACGTCGGACGCGCCGATCGCGGACGGCAACCCGATCGACACGGCGATGGCCGACGTGCGGGCCTACAACGAGGAGCATCCGGAGAAGCCGCTGGCCGTGCGCCTGCGCGTGTGGGGCGGGTTCAAGGCGCCCGGCTGGGCGATGAAGCTGGGGGCGCCGATCGCGGCGGTGCACAAGAACAAGCACCGGCAGGTCGGGCGCTTCTGGAGCCCGGAATACCGCCACGCCTGGCGCGGGCTCCAGGAGAAGCTGGCGGCCAGGTACGACTCGTGGCCGCTCATCCGCGAGGTCTCGATGACCTCGTGCATGTCCTTCACGGCCGAGCCGTTCTTCTCGCCCAGCGAGGACTCGGTGCAGAAGCCGATCCGCGCGGCGGGCTTCACCGACGCCGCATACAAGGAGTGCCTCGGAAGCGGCATCGCGGACTACGCGGCCTGGAAGCGCACGCGGATCGTGCTGTCCGTCAACCCCGTGCGCACGGGCCTGGGCCAGGGGCCGGGGACCAGGCGTTCACCGAGCAGGTCATGCGCGACTGCCGGCAGGCGCTGGGCGTGCGCTGCGTGTTCGACAACCACGACCTCGACACGCACCTGGCGAAGCCCCTGGAGCCGCTCTACGCGCTCATGAAGAAGCTCGGGCCCGAGATCGTGTTCCAGACCGCGAAGACCAACCCTCCCGACTTCGAGGGCACGATCCGGATGGGCGTCGCGCAGGGCGCGACGTCGATCGAGCTGTGGCAGGACTACCAGGGCTTCCCGCTGGTGCCGAGCGCGAAGCTCAAGCACTGGGCGGACATGGTCGAGGCGAACCGGGCGCCTTGAACGGCAGGCCGGCGTGGGCGCGCCGCCCGAACTGCGGGATAATGCGGTTTCTTCACGTCCTGAGGAGGTTCTGAAATGACTCGTTTCTCTCTCGTCGCGCTGGCTTCCGTCCTGGTGGTGGGCACCGCCGCCGCGGACGAGCTCAAGGTCGGCGATCCGGCCCCCGATTTCACGCTCTCCGCGAGCGACGGAAAGACGTACCACCTGGCGGACTTCAAGGGGAAGAAGGCCGTGGTGCTGGCCTGGTTCCCCGAGGGCGTTCACGTCCAGGCTGCACGATCGAGTGCAAGTCGCTGGCGGCGAACGGCGCCAAGCTCAAGGAGTACGACGTCGCGTACTTCATGGCGAGCGTCGATCCGGTCGAGGGCGACAAAGGGCAACAAGGCCTTCGCCGAGTCCGAGAAGGCGGACTTCCCGATCCTGGGCGATCCCACGAAGGAGACCGCGAGGCGTACGGCGTGCTCCATCCGGAGCGCGGGTTCGCGATGCGCTGGACCTTCTACATCGACAAGAACGGCAAGGTCGCGGCCATCGACAAGGAGGTCAAGCCTCTCACGTCGGCCGAGGACGTGATCGCGAAGCTCGGCGAGCTGAAGGTCGCGAAAGCGGCGCACTAGCCTCGGGAGGCCGGACCATCGTGGCGACCGCGGCCGTTCGTCTCGAACAGCCGCGGCGCGCATGGTAGACTCTGACGGATGGCGACCAACCACTCGCTGGTCGCGCTGATGCGCGAGCTGGCGCAGCTGGCCGCGCTGGACGAAGGCTCGAAGGCCTCGTTCAGGGCCCGCGCGTACGAGAACGCGGTCGAGGCGATCGCCTCGTACCCGGGCGACCTCAGCCGGCTGTCGGAGCGCGAGCTGACCGCGATCGACGGCGTCGGCTCCAGCACCGCGAAGAAGATCCGGGAGTTCTTCCAGAAGGGCACGATCGGCAAGCTGGAAGAGCTGCGCGCGAAATACCCGGCGGAGTTCGTCGCGCTGGGCCGCATCCCCGGCATCGGCCCCAAGACGCTCCTCCGGCTGCGCGACGAGCTGGGCGTCACGGACGTGGAGACGCTGGCGGCCGCCGCCTCGTCGGCGCAGAGGGTGCGGACCCTGGCCGGCCTGGGCGCGAAGGTGGAGGAGAGAGCATCCTCCAGTCGATCGGCCGCATGAAGGCGGCGGGGTTCCAGGGCGAGGACCCCCGGGTCCCGGTCGCGGAGAGGCGATGCCCATCGTGCGGGAGATGGTGGCCGCACTCGACGTCCTGCCGGCGGTCGGGTCCGTTCAGTACTGCGGCGGGCTCCGCCGGCTGGACGGGACGGTCGGCACGGTACGACGTCGTGGCCGCCACCCGCAACCCGCACGCGGTGCACGGCGCGTTCGCGTCGCACCAGGCCGTGAGCCAGGTGCTCGACCAGGTGGACGGCCGGACGTCCGTCGCCACGTCGACCGGCCTTCGGGTCGACCTGCGCACCGTGGAGCCGGAACGGTTCGGCGCGGCCTGCCTGTTCTTCACAGGGTCGGAGGCGCACGTCGCGAAGCTGCAGGCGCGCGCGCGGGAGCGGGGCTGGACGCTCGACGAGCGTGGTCTCCTGGACGCGGACGGCGCGGTGGTCGTGTCGGACCCGGAGGACGCCCTCTACGAGGCGCTCGGGCTGCCGCCGATCGCCCCCGCTGCGCGAGGACCGCGGCGAGATCGAGCAGGCGGGGGCGCCTGCATCCGCCCATCCGCCTGGAGCACGTGCGCGGCGACCTGCACGTGCACACGACGCTCTCGGGGACGGGCGCAGCACGCTCGAGGAGATCCTCGGCTCCGCGTCGCGCGCGCGGCTACGAGTACCTCGCGATCACCGACCACGCGGAGAACCTGGCGATCAACGGGGCCAGCCGGGAGCAGCTCACGGCCCAGCGCGCGCAGATCGACGCGCTGCGCAGCCGCTACCCGGGCCTGACGCTGCTGCACGGCAGCGAGCTCAACATCGACCGCGACGGATCCGTCGACTACGCCGCCGCGTTCCGGCGCACGCTGGACTGGTGCGTGGCCAGCGTCCACTCGAGCTTCGAGCTGGATCGCGCGCAGCAGACCCGGCGCATCCTGCGGGCCATGGAGGACCCCACCATCCACGCGATCGGCCACCTCAGCGGCCGCCGGATCGGCGACGCGTCCCGGCATCGACCTGGACGTGGACGCCGGTCGTCCAGAAGGCCGCCGCCACCGGCGTCGCCATCGAGATCAACGCGGCGCTGCTCCGGCTCGACGCGTCGAGCGAGGTGCTGTTCCGCGCGCGCGGGGATGGACGTCACGTTCGTGATCAGCACGGACACGCACCATACGCGCGAGTTCGCGCGCATGGAGTGGGGCGTCCTGCAGGCCACCCGCGGCTGGGTGGACTCGCGCGCGCGTCGCGAACCTGTGCCGCGCGCGAAGTTCCCTGACTGGCTCCGCGCGCGGCGGTCCTGAGGGTGCGACCGGCTACGGCGCCGCTGCCTTCTCCTTTCCGACGAACTCCGGCCAGCACGGCCTGGCCCAGCATGTCGGGCGGCAGCAGGCCCTGCGACAGGATGAAGTCGTGGTACCGCTGCCGGTCGAAGCCCTTGCCGAGGCCAGCTCGACCCGCGCCTTCAGCTCCATCCAGCGCAGGTAGCCGTAGTAGTACGAGCGTGGCCTGGCCGGGCGCGCGGAAGGTGTAGCGCTCGACCTCCTGCCGGGCCATGGGCTCGGACAGCACGACCTCGTCCATCAGCAGGCGGGCCGCCTGTTCGGGCTGGATCTTCCCGGCCTGCAGGTCGGGATCGAGGAACGCGCGCGCGGCGCGCATCAGGCGATGCTGGAGGCCGATGAGCTGGCCCTCCAGCGGCAGGAAAGGCTTCATCTCCGCCTCCGCATACAGCGCCCAGCCCTCGACGTTGACGGAGTTGAATGCGAAGACCGCGCGCGCGAGCGACACGCCCTTCTCGACCAGCGACGCGAACTGGAGCTCGTGGCCGGGCCGCGCCTCGTGCGCGGTCAGGGTCCACGACGCCGCGTCGAAGGTGAAGTCGTCGTATCCCTTGGGAGGCCCGGGCGTGCCGTCCGGGTTGGTGGTGGGGACGCGCAGAGGCAGCATGAACGTCGCCCATCTCGCCGGTGTTGCCGACGAGGCGCGGCGGGCGCATGTTGGGCGCCGGCTGCTGGGCGCTCTCCGCCTCGCTGGCCAGAGCGGATGCGCGCCTCGCGCGCGCGGCAGGGTGACGATCTTCTCGCGGCGGATGATCTCCTCGATCGCCTTCAGGCGCGCCTCGTAGTGGGGGAGGATCGCGTCGCCCACCAGCTGCTGCTTCTTCAGCTCGCGGATGACGTCGCGATAGTCGGACGAGGCGAAGCCCTTCTCCTTCGCGACCAGCGGCGCCAGCGTCTTCATCTCGTTGCGGATCTCCATGAAGGAGATGCGGCGCGCGATCGGCCAGGGCCGCGGGCGGGATGTCGACGCCGAAGTTGCGCAGGTGAAGGCATAGATCTCCGGCGGGTCGCGGAAGTCGGTGCGCGCCTTGGGCAGCACTTCGTTCTTCAGGAACGCGGTGTACGCGTCCATCTGCGCCTTGAACCGGCCGTGCGCCTCCTCGTAGCCCGCGATGCCGTACTTCTGGAAGAGCTTCGCGATCCCGTCCACGTAGAAGCCGCCGTTGCCCAGTGTTCTTCTCGACCTCGGCCTTCGCGGGCGGGAGCAGGCCGGCGGTGGCCAGGCCCTTGCGCGTGCGCTCCGCCGCCTGCTCGAGGATGGGCGGGTAGCCCGGCTCCAGGCCCACGTACTTGCGCAGCCACGCCAGCGCGGCCGGACGGCGCGCGGGTGCGATCTGGTCGTCGAGCAGGCCGCGGATGCCGAAGAACACGACCTGCGGCGTGTCGAAGTAGGGCACGACCAGGCGCTCGTTGAGCGCGTTGCCCTCGAGGTTCTTCTTCGCGGAGTCGATCAGGATCTCGAGGTCCTGCTTCACCGGCGGGTCCGTCTCCTGGCCAGGCGCTCCTCGAGCGTGGCCACGGCGCCGGTGAGGCGGCCGTCCGCAGGCGCTCCTCGCGCCCGGGCTTCAGGTCGATGACCTGGTCGTCGTAGCCGTCGAGCCCGACCTGGGACGCCCCCTCGGGGCCGAATCGCGCCTGCACGTCCATCAGGATGTGGGCGTTGTCGTCGCTGCGCGCGACCCATGCCGGCTTCGGCCGAGGGGGCGGAGCGGGCGCGTCCCGCGCGCGCGGGCAGGGGCGCCAGCAGGACGAGGGCCAGGACCGTCACGTGTCCGCGATCTCTTCATGGTCGATCCCCTTTCTTCGGAATGCCCCGGAGGAGCGCATTGTCATCCAGAACGGCATCCTCGTTCTTGGACGGCGCGGGAGCGGCCGCCTGGAGTCCGCGCGCACGCCAGCCCATCAGGGTGATGCATGTCACAACCTGGGAAGAACGATTTCGCTCCGACAGAAGTGGACTCTAGACTAGAGGGCAGTTCTCTCCCCGTTCGCGGCGGCCGACGACCAGGGCCGCCGCGAAGGTGCCTCCAGGAGTGCTGATCGCCGAGACGGCCGCCCGCCGTGGAGAGTTGCTGCTGGCGCAGCCTGCGCCTGCGTCTGCTGCTTCTGCTGGCCGCGATCCAGTGGCTGCCCGGAGTGGATCCGGTGCGAGCGGCGGGTGGGCCTCGTGGCCTGTGGGCTCGCGCTGGTCGGGCCTGGCTGATGCTGCGGCCTGGTCTCGGAGGCGCTTCCAGTCCTGGATGAGCTTCGCGACGGCAGCCCTCGACGTCACGTTCGTGACGGCCACGCTGGCCGGGTTCGCGTGGGTGGGCAAGCCCCATTGGGCCGTCAACAACATGGTCGCGTTTCGAGATCTACCTGTGGTCGCGATCGGCGGCGCCGCGCTGCGCTTCGACTGGCGGGTGTGCGTCTTCCACCGGCCTGCTCGCGGTCGCGCAGTACGGGGCGATGGTCTCGACGGTGGCCGCGCACTGGGCGCTCAACGACCCGAGCTTCGCTCCCTGGGAGGACGGCCGCTTCAGCTGGGAGGTCCAGTTGAGCCGCCTGGTGCTGCTGGCTCCGCGGCGGTGATCAGCACCGCGGTCGTCCGGCAGGCCGAGCGGCTGTATGTCGCGTCCACCACCGACCGGCTCACGGGCCTCGACAACCGGGGCTCGTTCGAGCACCGCCTGGCCGAGGAGCTGGCGCGGGCCGCGCTGCTACGGGCGCCCGTTCGCGGTGGCGGTGGTGGACATCGACCGCTTCAGAGGCCTCAACGACACCAAGCGGCCACGCGGAGGGCGATCGGCGCCTCTGCGTCGTGGCGGACCTGCTGCGGCGGCGCCTGCGCGCCAGCGACATGGCCGCGCGCTACGGCGGCGACGAGTTCGCGCTGCTGCTGCCGGAGACCGACCACGCCGAGGCGATGTCGCTCGATGGACGACCTGCGCTCGGCCGTCGCGGCGCACCTCGGCCCCGAGGCGCCGCCCGACCAGGTGCTGACCTGCAGCGCGGGTGTCGCCGCCTGGCCGGACGACGAGGGCCGCGGCGGATGACCTGCTGGCGGCCGCGGACGCCCGGCTCTACGAGGCCAAGCGCGCCGGGCGCAACCGCGTCGTGGGCGTCTCGTCCGCGCTTCCCGCGCGCGAAGCGACGCTCGACGACGCCTTGAGCTCCTAGCCCTTCCTCCGCCTCAGGCCCGGCGGCACGAACGGGGAAGGCGTCCCGGCCCTCGACCAGCCCTTCGAGCGCGTCCAGGGCGCCGCGCGCGGCCCTGCGGTGTCGCGGCCAGGATCTCGTCCCAGCGCCGGAGCACGCCGCGCAGCCGGTCGCGCGCGCGATCCAGGTCGAGCAGGCGCGCGTCGAGCTGCGCGAGCTTGGCCGCGCCCAGCGCGCGCGCACGTCGCGGCAGGGCGCGCCGCCCTGGTCGCGCACCTTGAACACGCGGACCAGCTCGCTCGAGCGTGAAGCCGATCGCCACCGCCTGCCGCACGAGGCGCACGCGCGCGCAGGCCTCGGGGGCGTACTCGCGGTAGCCGTTCGGGGACCGCCGCGCGGGCGGGATCAGCCCCTTGCGCTCGTAGAGGCGCAGGGTGTCCGTGCTGACGTCCGCCCGCCGGGCCAACTCGCTCGCGCGCGGCGGCCCCTCGCCCGCGCCATCTACTCGGCCGGGTCTCCGGTCCCATGGTCCCGCTGATCTGGAACCGCAGGAACGCGTGGACGGCGACGAGCGCCTCGGGGTCGTGGGTGGTGATGGGTGACGGAGCCGCCCGCGGGCAGGTCCGCGTACGCGTAGCGGATCGCGTCACGGCGCGCCTTCATGACGTCGAGCCCCGGCGGGACTCGGTCGTGGATGCGCGTGGGCATGGAGAAGTCGCCCTCGGCGAAGCGCGCGCGATCATCCGCAGGTGCGCGCGGATGATGGTCGCGCGCTTCCGCCTGGTCCGCGCCGCTCGCCTCCAGGCGGATCGAGCCGCCGTCGTCCGACAGCGCGAAATGGTGCGCGGACCACGTCCGTGGGCACGCCGGTCGCCTGCTGGTGGCGATGGTCGACGGCGGCCCGATGGCCCGCCATCGGGCATCCCTCGTGGTCCTGGGCACGGCCTGCCACGGCAGTCGACAGCACGAATACGGCGGCGACGATCCCGCGCATCGCTCTCTCCTCGCTCCCCTGGTCACAGTCCTAGTCCCCGGAACATGTTCGGCAGTCAAGCGCGGAAACTTTGCGCGCCCGGGCCCTGGGCTAGCGGAACCGCGGATCGGCGGGAAGCGCGCGGGCCTGGGCGGCCCACGTGCGCGGCGGCCTCGATCGCCCAGCACCCCGAACGTGCGCACCACGGTCCAGTACGCATCAGCCGAGGGCTCCCGGGCCGAGGTCACGACGCCAGTCAGAAGCGGCCCGGCCTCGGCGTCGCGTCCCTGGGAGCGGTAGAGCATCGCCAGCCCCACGTGCGCCTCGACCGAGTGGGCACCGACGCGAGCTCGGCCTGGAACCTCGCGCTCGGCGTCCGCTTCGCGGCCCAGCCGGGCCAGGCAGTCGCCGAGCTGGAAATGCAGGCTGCGCACGATCAGCCCCGCTCGCCGCTGCGCGACCTCGGCCGCCCGCTGGAAAGCGGCGCACCGCCTCCTCGCAGCGGCCCTGCTGCCGCGCGAGGACGCCCAGGACGAAGTGGCTCATCACGCGCCGCGAGATCAGCCGCGAGGCTCCGGCGCGCGAACGTCGGCGGCCTTCGGCCGGCCGCTGCGCGTCCATCATCACCTGGGCCAGGATCTCGAAGCTGCGCCCGGCTCCTTGCCGGCCGCGATCTCCGCGTGGCAGGATGGCCCGGCTCGATGCGTCCCTCGAGCCCGTAGAGCGCGCCAGCGCCAGGTGCGGCTCGGGCCGCAGCGGGTCGATCGCGGATCACCTCGTCGAGACGCGGCCATGGCTCTCCTTCGCGCGGTCCAGCTCGATCAGCGTCATCCCCAGCGCCTCCCGGGCGTCGGGCATCCGCGGGTTGGCGCTCGCGACCTGCTGGAGCTGCGCCGGCCGCCGCGGGTCAGCGTTGCCGGAGCTGGCGCAAGCGCGAGGCCGCTCTTCAGGTCCTCGTACGCGCCGATCGCTGTCCTTGGGGTCGGGCAGCGTCGTCGTGCCGGTCGGCGCGCCCGAGCCGCCGCGCCGACGCAGCCGAGCGCCGCCAGCTTCTCCCGCGTGCCCGGCGTCGACCGCCGCGGGCGCGGTCACGCCGCCCATCGTCTGCGGCCGAGCCGCGTCGATGGCCAGCGGCCGGCCGCCTGCGACCGCTGGCCCGCGAGGTTGGCCGTCTCGCCTCGGGTCGGCCTGTCGAGGTCGAAGCAGCTCCGGGCGCGGCGCGCGCGGATGTAGCGGTAGCGGGCTTCGGACGCGGCGTAGAGGTCAGCTCCATCCGAAGTGGTAGCGCGGGTAGAGCGTCTCCGAATAGACAGTGCGCGGGGCCGCGGCTCCGCTGCGCATCGCCTCGCGCAGCGATTGGCCGTCCGATGCCGTCGGCGCGGCGACGCCGGCGAGGTCCAGCAGCGTGGCCGGGATGTCGACCTGCGCGATGGGGCCCGCGACCGCGTCGCCCGGCCGCGGTCCCGCCGGGCAGCCGGACGACGAGCGGGACGTGCAGGGCCTCGCGGTAGAGGAAGATGCCGATGCTCCTGCTCGCCGTGGTCTCCCAGGCCCTGCGCCGTGGTCGGACGTGACCGCGAGCACCACGCGGTCGGTGAGGCCCTGTGCCTTGAGGCCATCCAGGAAGCGCCCGACCAGCTCGTCCGGCGTACGCGACGCGTCGCCGTCGTACGGGCTCCGGGAGGTCGCGGTACGCGGCGGGCGGCTGCCCAGGGCGAGGTGCGGCTCGTAGAGGTGCAGGAACGCGAAGAAGCGGCGGCCGCCCTGGGTCGCGGCGAAGCGCAGCAGGCTCGCGACCGCGACCGACCGCGTCGCGCTGCAGGTCGCCCAGCGACAGGTTGGCCGCGTCGATGGTCAGCGCGTCGTCCCACAGCGTCGAACCCGCGCGGCGATGCCGGTCTGCGCGCGCAGCACGTACTGCCGGAGACAGCGCCGCCGGTCGCGAAGCCCGCAGGACTTGAACCGCTCGGCCGGCGGTGCGGTGGCTCTCGCCGAGCCGGAAGCCCATGTTGTCGCGCACCTCGTGGTGCGGGCGGGATGAGCCCGGGTCAGGAGCGATGCGTGCGCCGCCAGCGTGAGGGCACGTGGCTGTACACGTCGTCGAACACGATGCCCTCGCGGCCCAGCCGGTCGAGCGGGCGGTGCGGCCCCTGGCGTAGCCAGGAGTGCCGGTGATCGGCCCGCAGGTGTCGATGGAGACGAGCACGACCGAGGCCTGCGGGTCGGGTGCGATCTCGCGGCGGGAGCACGCGGCGAGCGCCAGGGCCAGGCCGGCCACCGGGCCGCGCCGGATCATCGCTGCAGCGCCGCCGCGCCGGCAGGCGGCAGCGTCGGCGGCCGCGCCGCCCGCGGCGAAGGCGTCGCACAGCGAGCGCCACATCTTCCGGCCGCCGCGGACCGGCCGCGGCCGCCACGCCGCAGCGTCGCGAGCCACTTCGTCGCGCCGTCAGGCCAGGACGAGCGCGTGCCCGCGCACCGCCAGGGCCCACGGGTGGGCAGGGTTGCGCGACAGCGCCTGTTCGCTCGCGGCCAGCGCTGCCCGCCGCGTCGCCGGACGCCACGCGCACCTGCGCGATCTCGATCCAGGGCTCGGGGTCCGCGCCCTCGGCCGCGCCCTCGAGCAGCGCGAGGCCCTCGGGCACGCGTCCCTGCGCGACGAGGGAGGCGTCCCCTGGGAGCGACGCACGTCGAGGTGACGGGGCTCCCGGTCGTGCGCGTCCTTGAGGATCGACTCGGCCCTCAGGCAGCTTGCCCTCGAGGATCAGCGTGTCGGCCAGGCTGGCCCGTGTGCGCACGTCGCCGGGCGACTGCTCCGCCGCGATGCGGAGCTGCTGCTCCGACTCCGGGAGGTGGCCCATCTCGCGCAGCAGCTTGCCGAACTGGAAGCGCATCCCCGGCCGGTCGGGGATCGAGCTCCATCGTGCGCGCGTACGCGGCCGCGGCCAGGTCCAGGGCGCCGCGGCGGTAGGCCACGGTGCCGAGCGCGAAGTGCGCGGCATGGGTTGCCGGCGTCCGCCCGCGCGATCTCGAGCAGCTCCGCGAGGGCCTGCGCCGCGGCGGGGCCTCTGGCCTGCACGAGGCCCTGGATGCGGTCGTAGATCGGCACGCTCGCGCGGGGTCGGGCAGCCCCGGCTGGTCGAGCGCGCCGCCGCCGCCGCCGCCCGCGGCGTAGCCGAGGCTGCGCAGACGCTCCTCCTGCTCGGGGGCGATCGCGACCGGCCGGGCGGTGTCGCCGGCGGGCGCCATCGTGCGGCAGCGCGCCGCGAGGACGGTCTCCAGGCGCGCGAGCCGCTCTGGCTCGGAGGCCGAGCGGTCCTTGCTCTCGGACGGGTCGGCCGCGAGGTCAGAACAGCTCGCTGGTGGCGCCGCGCACGAGCTTCCAGTCGCCGTCCGTGATCCCGCGCAGCGCGGCCCAGCGGCAGTTGAGGCGGCCGAACAGGCTCTCGGAGTAGAGCGGCTGCGGCGCGAGCGCGCGCCCGGCGAGGGCGGGACCGAGGTCGCGGCCGGAGAGGCCGGCGGGCGGCTCGACGCCGAGCAGGCGCAGCGCGGTCGGCAGCACGTCCACGGTCCCGACGCGATCGGGCACGACGCGCGGCGCGATCCCCGGGCCCGCGACGATCAGCGGAACGTGCTGCGTGGCCTCGTAGGATGAGCAGCGCGTGCGTCCTCTCGCCGTGGCTTCGCCCAGGAGACTCGCCGTGGTCCGGAGAGTGCCACCACCACGGTGTCGCGCTCGTGGCCCGTCCTGGCCAGCGCGTCCAGGATGCGTCCGACCTGCGCGTCGGCAAACGCGATCTCTGCCGTCGTAGGGGCGCCCGGCGAAGCGCTCCCGGTAGGGCGCCGGGGAGCGTAGGGCGCGTGCGGATCGTAGAGATGGACCCAGGCGAAGAACGGCCCCGCGGCCGGCTTCTCGAGCCAGGCGATGACCTGGTCCGCGACCTCGTTGCCCGGCCGCCTGCGCCCTGGCCGGGCACCGGCGACTCGTGGAGGTCCTCGTGGAACTCGGCGAAGCCCGCGCGGAAGCCGAAGTCGGCCGCGACCGGGTAGGCGGCGACGAAGGCGGCCGTGCGGTACCCGCGCGCCTTCAGCAGCGCCGCCGGCGTGCGTGACGGCTGGCGCCGAGCGAGAACGTCACGTTGTCGCGCACGCCGTGGACGGGTGGGTACGTCCCCGTGAAGATCGTGGCGTGCGGACGGGCCCGTCAGCGGCACGGGCTGACCGGGCATGGGCGAAGCGCGCGCCGCCGCGCGGCCAGGCGATCGAGCGAAGGAGTCTCCGCGGCCTGGTACCCGTAGGCCCCGATGCGGTCGGCTCGGAGGGTGTCGATCGTGACGACGAGCAGGCTCAGCGGGCGCGGCCGCAGGGCCCACCAGGCGCCGCCTCCCATGAGGAGCGCCGCTACGGCAAGCCAGGGGCGAGGCGCGCGCCGCGCCCGCGCGGGACCGGGACCGGGGCGGCGACCGCCGGAGCGGGAGCGCGGGGCTCCCTTCGTGCCATGGAGAGACGATCGATACCACAGGAAGAGAACGGCCCCGGGGATGGCCCGGGGCCGTTCGGGAACGCTCATGACTGAAGAGGCAGAGCGCTAGAACTGCAGGCGCACGCCGAGGCGGGCGATCCGCGGGTTCGGGACCTCCAGGATGTTGCTGGAACGTGTCCGGAGTTGATCTGGCGCTCCCCGCTGCAGGACGGTGTGTCGGTGTTGAAGATGTTGAAGACGTCCAGCGTGATGTTGGCCGACATCGAGCCGCCCAGCTTGATGGACTTCGCCGCACGGATGTCGAGGTTGTAGAACGCGTCGTACCGTCCGGTGGCCAGGATGTCGCCGTTGGGGATGAGCCGCCGGTTGCCGTCGGCGCCCAGGCTGGTCCGGATGATGGGCACCTGCGGATAGCCCTCGCGCGAGTAGAACGAACATGCCGAGGTCGGAAGCCGTGGCCCAGCTCGTAGAGGCCGCTGGCGGAGAAGACCCTTGGCCTGGATGTAGGTGCTGGTCTTGGCCCCGTACGACTTCAGGACCACCGGCCACGCCGTCCCGGCAGGGACCGCACAGGCCGGAGTTGGCGCCGCCGGGGTAGCCGCCCTGCGTGATGCTGTCGATGTCGGTGGACGTCGGGTTCTGGAACCCTCCAGGGTCGATGCCCTCAGGTCCAGTCGTTGTACGAGAAGCTGGCCCGCATCATCCACCGGTCGGCCAGGCGCTTGTTGGCGGTGACCTCGATGCCCGCTGTGAGTCGAGCGAGTGGTCCGGACGGTTGGTAGAGGAGGCGCCCGCCGCTGCCGGTGCGGTCGGAGATGGGAGCGTAGGGCTGCACGGTGAAGCCGCCGGACGTGACGGGAGCCAGCGCGACGTAGTCCGCCGACGTCAGGATGCGGCCGCTGTCGTCGATGCGGGGGGGTATACGACGCCGTATCGACGCCCTTGCGCCAGGTGAGGGCGGCGCTCACCGTGAAGTTCCTCGCGAGCTCGTGCTCGATGCCCGCGATGACCTCCGTGTCGTGCGGCGCATGGTAGTCGGGGTCGATGCGGTTGGTCGAGCTGAGCGCGGCCGGGTCGTCGGGGTTGATGCCCGAGTAGTACAGGACGCCCTCGTTGGTGAGGATTCTCGTTCTTTCTGCGCGAAGCCGTCGGCGTTGCGGTCCACCCAGCGGTACGCGAGGTAGGTGTAGTTGTAGGTGACCGGGCTGTTGAACTGGGCGTCGATCGGCCCAGCTGGCCGGCGTAGCGCGCGTACGATCCGCGCAGGACCGTCTTGTGCGCCTTGTCGAGCGCGTAGGTTGCGCTGACGCGCGGCGAGATGTCGTTCCAGTCGACGCCAGGCAGGGTTCCCGTCGAACGTGAGGTCGGGCAGGATCTCCGGGAAGAGCGGGTTGCCGGTGGCCGTGCTGGGGCGCAGGTTGGCCGTCTGCTTGTCCCAGCGCAGGCCCGCGTTCACCGTCAGGCGGTCACGCGTGTAGGTGTCGCCGACGTACCCGCTCGTGTAGTTCCCCTCGAAGTTCACGGAGCCGTTGCGCCACACCTGCGCGACGCGCGAGGTGGGGTCGGTGGCGTCGTCGTTGTTGTGGATGGCGACGATCGAGGTTGCCGCCCCACATGGCCTGCGAGGTGTTCGGGTTGTGGCGGTAGCCGAACCCGAACTTCAGCTCGTGCAGTTGCCCCCATGCCGGTCGCGAAGTAGCGTGCCGTCGAGGGTGTAGTTGTGCCAGGGCTTCAGGAAGCGGAACGCCTGCGCGGAGCCACGGCGGTGCCGAGCCACGCGGTCGATGCTCAGGTCCTGGTCGCTGCCGGTCTGGGAGTCGAAGCCGTAGCCCCAGTTGTAGAAGGCGTAGCGGCCGACCATGAAGAACTTGGGCCCGAAGGTGTGGCTCCAGTCCACCTTCCACATGCCGTGCATGCCGCAGGGCAGCCCGCAGTCCGGCTCGGCGAAGAAGTTGCCCTGGTTCCACAAGGCCTCGTTGGCGGCGGCATGAACCGGGATCGCGCCCGAACTTCTCCTTGGCGCCCCAGAACCAGTTGGCCGAGATCTGGTCGTTGGAGCTGGCCTGCCAGTTGATCTTCGCGTTGTAGTTCTTGAGGACGCTCTTGTCCTCCGACGCGCTGATCAGGCGATACAGGCGGATGTCGTTCGTTGTTTGTGCATGAGCCCCAGAACCACAGCTTGTCCTTGAGGGATGGGCCCGCCCACGTCCACGCCCCAGTCGTTGATCTGCTCGATGTGGTCCCGGCCTTGCCGTCGCGCAGGCTGTCGCTGCCCGCCAGCTCGGTCAGGGTGTTCGTGGACTGCAGGTCGTCGTGGCTGAAGAACGTGCGGGCCGACCCGTGGAACGCGCTGGTGCCGCGCTTGGTGACGAAAGTTGAGTGCCCAGGCCGCCCGTCTGCACCTTCAGGTCGCGCGGCGCCGGTCGTCACGTTGATCTCGTCGAACGAGTCGAAGTCGAAGTAGGGAGGACGACGCGCCGTACGACGTGACGTCCGTGATGTTCACGCCGTCGTAGGTCCACATGGTGTCCGGTGATCTGCGCGCCCTTGCCCACGAAGGAGGACTGCTGACCTGCCTCGTTGCCGGCGATGCTGACGCGGTCCACACTGCACCCCCGGCACCTGGTTCAGCGCGGCCCAGGGATCGCGGCCCCTGCGGGATCCGGGCCAGCTCCTCCTGCGTGAGGGTGGTGGCGGTGCCGACCTTGCGGATGTCGATGGCCGGCGTCGTGCGGTCACCTCGACCGGCTCCGCGACTCCGGCGACCTTGAGGGAGAAGCCGATGTTCACGTTGACGCCGGTCGTCACCGTGATGTCGCGCTTGGTGGTCCGCGAAGCCGGTGAGCGTCACCCGCAGCGCGTACTTCCCGTTGGCCATGTTCAGGAACCGGAAGTCGCCCTGGCTCCCTGAGGTGGTCGTGCGGTTGCCACCCTCGGCGCCGACCATCTCGATCGACGCGCCAGGGAGCACGGCCCCCGACTCGTCGCTCACGGTTCCGTAGACGTTGCCATGTGGATTGAGCGAACGCCATCGGCGCCAGCCCCACGAGGAGCGCCAGCGCCCATCCGACTCTGATTGCTTGTCATTCCCAATCAACTCCCTCTTGGGCAAACCTGCCCATTCCGGAAGCGCCGACAGCCCCGTACTCGCCCGTTTCAGGTGCATCTGACCGTTAAGGAGTGCCTTCCATCGGTGCAAGACACGGACCACCGGATCTGGGAACGGTTGTTCGTTTGGAATGTGGTACTCGAGAAATCGGCACTTCCGCGAATGCTACGACCGGATGGATTTCTGCGATCCAATGGCGCGTAGTATCAACAGAATGAATGCGGGCCATGCGCGGCGCTTCAATCGAGGCCGCGTCGTAGTGTCAGAGCCCCGGAGCCCGGTCAGTTCGGGGAAACGGCCCAGCGCCACCAGCAGGTCGAGCTGGGCCTGGCGCAGCGGTTCTCGGCCAAAGCGGCCGTCAGCTCGGCGTTGCGCGCCGCTCTGCTGCGCCTGCACCACCTCGATGTTGGTGGTCGCGCCGGCCCTGTAGTGCGATCTCGGTGATGCGGAGCGCCTCCGATCGCGGCGGCGGCCGACTGGCCCGCGGCGAGCGGCCGTGCGGTCGCAGCGCAGGACCGCCCTCCTGGGCCGCGCGCGACCTCGGACGCGCGCCTCCACCCTGCAGCGCGTCGAGGCGCAGCCTGCGCCGGCTGCCCGATCGGCGACGCTGGACGGCGCTTGGCGGCGCCCGAGGGTCGCGGTCGTAGAGCGGGATCTGCAGCTAGAAGACCGCGCTGCCAGGTCTTGGACGCGGGCTCGAAGAAGCCCGTGGGCGTGACGTGCTGCGGCGTGAAGTGAGGCGATGCCGTTCGGGACCCAGATCCTTCCACGAGTCGCTCACCACGCGGTCCGCCGCCTGCAGCTCGGCCGTGAACAGCGCGGCACGTCCGGCGCGCTGGCTCCATCCAGGCGTCGTCGGCGGGCGGCGCGCCCGCCAGCTGGAGGTCGGGTCCGGCGCCGGCGTCGACGGGGCCTTCCGAGAAGATCGGCGACGCCGAGCGGCCTCCTGCGCGCTGCTGCAGCGCGAAGCTCCGCTACGGCCTCGACCGCTCCGTCGGTGATCGCGAGCCTCCTGCGACGAGCGCACGTGGTTGAGCCGGCTGCCCTGGCCCGCGTCCAGCCGCAGGCGGGCGTACTCCTCGAGGGCCGCGCGCGGTCTCGCGAGTTGCGCACCGCGATGTCCTGCTGCCGGCGCGCGAGGACGACCGCGAGGTACGACCTGCGCGGCGGTGATCGCGACCTGGCGCCGCGCCTCTTCCGCGGAGATGGAGGCGACGCGCACCTGGTCCGCGGCCTGGTTCTTCCGCGGCCCAGCGGGAGGCGCGCCAGGAAGCGGAACGTGGCCGTCGCGTTGAAGGTCGTACTGTGTCCGCGGCTGGGTGATGTTGCCGTCGAACCCGCGGGCGTCGTCCAGGATGGTGCTGCCCGCGGCGCCGAACAGCGTTGGGGCGGAACACCGACTTCGCGTCGGCGAGCAGGGCCTGCGCGCGGCGGATGCGCCTGATCGGCCTCGCCCCACGGTGGGGTTCCGCTGGAGCGAGCCTCACCGCCTCGTCGGACGTGAGCTGCGGGAGGGCGGCGGGTGGCGCGGGTTCGTCTGCGCCTCCCGTCTGCGCCGGAAGCACGCGCGCCGCGGGCGATCAGCAGGGCAGCGGCCAGGGCCAGCCTACGACATGGGCCCCTCCGTCGGCCGCGGACGGCACCGGCTCCTCGTCGGTGCGGCTCCGTGTCTTCCCGGGCGCGAGGGTGCGGATGATCACGTAGAGCACCGGGATGAAGAAGATGGAGAGGAACGTCGAGGCGAGCATGCCGCCCGCCACCGACGTGCCGACCGAGTTGCGCGGCGCCGGCGCCCGCGCCGGTGGCGATGGCCAGCGGCAGCACGCCGAGGATGAAGCGCGAACGACGTCATCAGGATCGGCCGCAGGCGGATGCGCGCCGACCTCGACCGCCGCATCGACGATCGGCAGGCCGCGCTCGCGCAGCTGCTCCGCGAACTCGACGATCAGGATCGAGTTCTTGGCGGCCAGGCCGATCAGCATGACCAGCCCGACCTGGCAGAAGACGTCGTTGGCGAGGCCGCGCAGCAACTGCGCCGCCAGCGCGCCGACGACGGCCAGCGGGACGCCCAGCAGGATGATGAGCGGCAGGACCCAGCTCTCGTACTGCGCCGCCAGCACCAGGTACACGAGGGTCGAGGCTCAGCGCGAACATGTACAGCGCCTGCGAGCCCGCCTTCACCTCTTCGCAGCGACTGGCCGGCCCAGGCGAAGTCGAACCCGGGCGGCAGGTTCTCGCGCGAGAGGCGCTCCATCGTCTGCGAGGGCCTGCCCCGAGCTCACGCCGGGCGCCGCGGCGCCGTTGATCTCGGCCGAGCGGAACAGGTTGAAGTGGTTGATGACCTGCGGCGCCGTCACCTCGCGCACGCGCACCACGTAGTCGAGCGGAACCAGTCGAGCCGTCGTCGGCCCGCGCATAGAGCTGGCCCAGGTCGTCCGGCGACGAGCGGAACTGCTTGTCCGCCTGCACGTAGACGCGGTAGGAGCGGTTGTTGAAGTCGAAGTCGTTGACGTAGGCGGACCCCAGGAAGACCTGCAGGGCGTCCGTCACCTCGCGCAGCGGCAGGTGCAGGCTGCGCGCGCGGTCGCGGTCGAAGGCGACCTCCAGCTGCGGGTCGTTCGCGCGGAACGACGAGAACACGCCGACGACGCGCCCGCTCTGGGCGGCGCTTGGCCTGCAGGGTCGCGATGGCATCCGGCAGGCCGGTGATCGGGCCGCCCGTCTGGTCCAGCAGCTGGTACTGGAAGCCGCCGAACACCGAGAGGCCCTGGATGCCGGGCGGCGCGAACGGGATCACCAGGGCGCCCGGGATCTGCATCATGGGACCGCGCACGCGGTCCAGCACCGCCGCCAGCGAGTGGCTCTGGCCGCGGCGCTCCTCGTAGCCCTTGAGGCGGGTGAAGATCAGCCCGTTGTTGGGCGTGGCCCCCGAGAAGCTGAAGCCCGCGACCGAGAAGGCCGCCGCGATGTCCGGGTCCTTGAAGAGGATGGCCTCCGCCTGCTTCGCGATGTTGGTGGTGTACTGGAGCGACGCGCCGGGGGCGCCTGGACGACGGTGATGAAGTACCCCTCGTCTTCGTCGGGCACGAAGGCCGAGGGCACCGTGCGGAAGAGCAGCCAGGTGGCCAGGAGGCTCAACGCGAACAGGCCCAGCATCAGCGGCCGCAGCGTCCAGGGCGCGCTTGAGCATCCGCACGTACGCGCCGGTCCCCCTGTCGATGACGCGGTTGACGCCGGTGAAGAACCGCCCGTGGCTGTGTCCTGCTTCTCCAGCAGCAGCGCCGACAGGGCGGGCGTGAAGGTCACCGCGTTGAAGACGGACAGCACCACCGAGAACGCGATGGTCAGCGAGAACTGCTGGTAGAGCCGGCCGGTGGTGCCGGGAAGAACGCGACGGGCACGAACACGGCGACCAGCACGATGCCGATCACGACCACCGCCCCGAACACCTCGCGCATGGCGTCGAGCGCGGCGCGGTGCGCGCTCTTCTTCTCCTCCCGCATGTGGCGCTCGATGTTCTCGATCACCACGATGGCGTCGTCCACCACGATGCCGGTGGCCAGCACGATGCCGAAGAGCGTGAGGGTGTTGATGGAGAAGCCGAACAGCTTCACGAACGCGAACGTCCCCACCAGGGACACCGGGATGGTGATGGCCGGGATCACCGTGCTGCGCCAGTTCTGGAGGAACAGGAACATCACCAGGATCACGAGCACGATGGCCTCGACCAGGGTGAGCAGGACCTCCTTGATGGACTCGCGCACCACGCCCACGTTGTCGAAGGCGAGGCGCCACTCCAGCCCGGGAGGGAAGTTCTTCTCCAGGCGGGCCATCTCCTTCATGACGCCCTGGTAGACCTCCAGCGCGTTGGCGGAGGGCAGGAGCTGGACGCCCATGCCGGAGGCCTCCAGCCCGATGAAGCGCAGGTTGGAGGAGTAGGTCTCGGCGCCCAGCTCCACCCGGCCCACGTCCCTCACGCGCACCAGCGTGCCGTCCTTGCCGGTCTTGACGACCACGTTCTCGAACTGCGCGGTCTCGGTGAGGCGGCCCAGCGCGCGCACGCTCAGGTTGAACATCTGGTCGGCGTCGGCGGGGGCGTCTCCCAGCGCGCCGGCCGCCACCTGGAGGTTCTGCTCGCGCAGCGCGTCCACCACGTCGCCGGCGGTGGTGGCGCGCGCGGCCAGGCAGGCCGGGTCCAGCCACAGGCGCATCGCGTACTTGCGCTCGCCGAAGATGATCACGTTGCCGACGCCAGGCACGCGCTTCAGCGCGTCGCGCACGTAGAGGTCCAGGTAGTTGCTGATGAACTGGGCGGAGTAGCGGTTGTCGCGGGTGAAGAACCCGAGCCCGCCCAGGAAGCCCGCGGTGTTCTTGGTCACGGTGACGCCGGTGGTGCGCACGTCGGCGGGCAGCCGGCCCAGCACCTGGTTGACGCGGTTCTGCACGTCCACCGCGGCCAGGTCCGGGTCGCGGCCGATGTCGAAGTACACGTTGATGGTGCTGACGCCGCTGTTGGTGCTGGAGGACTGGATGTACGTCATGCCCTCGACGCCGTTCACCACCTGCTCGATCGGAGTGGTGACCGCGCTCTCGACCGCCTGGGAGTTGGCGCCCGTGTAGAACGCCGTGATGGACACCGAGGGCGGCGTCAGCTCCGGGTAGCGCGCGATGGGCAGCAGCGGGATGCAGATGGCCCCGCCCAGGATGATGATGAGCGAGCAGACCGTGGCCAGGATGGGCCGGCGGATGAAGACGTCGGAGAACATGGGCTACTCCGCCTTCGCCGAGGCCGGCGGCGCCGGCTCGCCCACCGGCGGCGCGGGCGGGCCCGCCTTCACCGGCGCGCCGTCGCGGATCTTCTGCACGCCCGACACGATCAGCGTCTCGCCGGCCTTGAGTCCCGACCTCACCACGTAGTCGTTGCCGACCACCGGCCCCGTCACGACCGCCCGCTGCGCGCGCGACCGTCCCGCCTTCGCGCGTTCTCGACCACGAACGCGAAGAACTGGCCGTTGATGCGGTTGAGCGAGATCACGGGCACCGTCAGCGCCGGCTCCTCGGCTCCAGACGATGCGGGCCCGCACGTACTGCTCGGTGCGGAAGCTCTCCGCCTTCTGCAGCGCGGCCTTGGCCAGGACCGACTGGGTCGCGGGATCGACGGCGTTCGACACGAACGTGACGGCCTCCGTGGACAGCACCTTCCCGTCGTCGTCGACCAGGTGGACGGGCAGGCCGACCTTGAGCCCGGAGGCCTCGCTGCACCGGCACGCCGATGTAGACCTCGAGCCCGGCGTTCTGGTCGATGCTGGTGAGCACCGTGGAGCGCGTGACGCTGTCGCCCTCGCGCACGGGGACGTCGCCGACCGTCCCGGCCACCGGGGCGGTGACCCTGTGGTAGGCGAGGCTCACGCGCTGCTGGCTGATCTGCGCCTCGATGGCCTTGAGCTGGGCCTCGCTGGTCGAGAGTGCCGTCTGTGCCTGCTCCATCTCGGCATCGCTGGAGGCGCCCGCCGCCAGCAGGGTCTTCAGGCGGTCCGCCTGCTGGCGCGCGTACTGGAGCTCGGCTCAGGCGGGCCGCGCGCTGCGACTCGAGGCTCGTGACCGCGGCCAGCTGGGCGCGGGGGTCGATCTCGAGCAGCGGCGTGCCCGGCTGCACGCGGTCGCCCGAGCGCGCCATGATGCGCGTGATGACGCCCTCGACCTGCGGCTGCACCGTGGTCGACTGGCGCGACCTCACGATCCCCACGAAACTCGGAGGTTCTGCTCGACGGGGTGCTCGGCGAGCGTGACCGCTTCCACCGGGACCGCCGGCGGTGCGCCGGTTCCCGCCCTGCCGCCGCCGCAAGCGGACGCGAAGAGCGCCCCCACGCAGAGAAGGCGGCGTCCCACCGCCGCAGACGACGGTCCCGTGCTCTCGTGGAGTTTCATGTGGTCTTGACACCTTCCGAAACCGCCGGCGCCCCCGCACGCGGTGGGTGACCCTGGTCCAAGGCTCATTCGGTGCTGCAACGCAGACTCTACACGCTCCGCGGCCCAGGCGGGACCGTGGCGCGCGATCGAGTCAGGCGCGGAGCGGGTGCCTCTGGATGGTCCCGGCCCCGGCCGGGACGAGCTCGCGCAGCAGCTCGACGAAGCGCTTCAGCGGAGCCGAGGGCCGCCGAGCGGCCATGGAGACGGCAGCTCCAGCGGCGCTCGATGCCGTCGGGGGTGAGGCGCACCGTGGCCAGGCCCTGGCGCCGCGCGGGGAGGACCCAGCTGGCGAGGGGCGTGACGCCGGCACCGCCGCGCACCAGCTCGACCAGTGCCTCCGTGAGCGGCACCCGCGAGACGCGCCGCGGCTCGACGCCCGCGGGCCAGAGCACGCGCGTGAAGACGTCGAGCTGTTCGCGCGGCGCGTCGTAGACGAGCAGGTGCTCGCGGGAGAGGTCCTGGGCGGTCGCGTGACGGCGCCGCGCCAGCGGGTGCGCGGCCGGGACCAGCAGCACGAGCTCGTCGGCGAAGAGCGGAGCGCGTGAGAGGCGCGCATGACGGGGCGCGTCCGTCGTGAGGGCCAGGTCGAGGGCGCCCGCCAGCAGGGCGGGGATGGGCTGGCGCGTGGCCTCCAGGTTGATCCGCAGCTCGACGCGCGGGTACTCGCCCTGCCAGCGCGCCAGCACGGGGGTAGCCAGCTGTACGCGGTGTAGCAGCCGGTGCTGAGCCGGATGAGGTCCTCGGGCGCGTCGCCGCGGCAGCCCGCCTCCGCCTCCGCGACGTCGGACAGCACGCGCCGCGCCGACGCGAGGAGCTTCTCGCCGACGCCGTTCAGCAGCAGGCGGCGGTGGCGGCGCTGGAACAGCTGGACGCCGAGCCGCTCCTCCGCGTCGCGGAGCTGGTGGCTGAGCGCGGACGGCGTCAGGTGGAGCTGGCGGCTGGCCGCGGCCAGGCTGCCCGTGTCCGCGACCGCGGCGACCAGCTGGAAGTGCCGAAGCTCGAGACCCATCCGCTCCTGCATGAATAGCATTCAGTATAACCGCAAAATCATTGCGCTACCGTCAGTCGAGGGTCCTGGGCACATTGACGGCGAGGGGCCGAGGAGGAGCGAGATGGACGCGCGCACAGCCATGCTGGAGCCGGTCCGCGTCGACGACGTGGTACCCCGTGGAAGTGGGGCCGGGATGCCGGCGGCGGGACCTGCCGGAGCACGGCAGGCGTACGGGTGTGGGTCGTGGACATGGACCCGGGCAGCCGCTGGCCGCACGTGGACGTCCATGACGAGACGGGCGAGGAGGTCTACGTCGCGAGCGGCGAGCTGATCGAAGGCGAGCGGAGATTCGGGCCGGGCACGTACCTCTTCTTCCATCCGCACAGCAGGCACCAGCCGCGGACCGAGACTGGCGTGCGCCTGTTCGGGTTCAACCTGGTGGCGGGGCCGCGCGCATGAACGCTGTTCGCCGCGACGTGCTGCGCGGCCTGGCGACGCTCGCCGCCGGGTCGCTGTTGCCGACGCCGCTCGCGCGGGCCGGCGTCCCCGTCCTGCGCGCTCAGAAGCTGGCGTGGGCGGGCGTGCGCCTGCAGCTCGAGAAGGACTCGCTGTTCCTGGACCCGCTCGCGAGCCCGGACGTCTGGGGTGCGGCGCTGAAGGACCCCTGGTGCCGATCGAGACGGATGAAGGAGCGCGCTACGTCCTGATCACGCACCGCCATCCGGACCACTTCGACAAGACCGCGGCGACCCGGGCGCTCGGCTCCACCGGCACCGTGATGTGCGCGCCCGACGCGGCGCCTTCGGTCGCGGCGGCCGGCTTCAAGGTGCGGCCGGTTCCGCTGTACGAGCCGCAGCTCGTCGGCGAGTTCACCGCGACCGCCGGTCCCCGCGGTCGACGGATATGGCGACCCGCAGGTCTCCTGGGTCGTGAGCGGCGGCGGCCGCCGGATCATCCACTGCGGCGACACCCTGTGGCACGGCTCGTGGTGGCACATCGGGCGTCAGCTCGGCCCCTTCGACGCCGCGTTCCTGCCCATCAACGGCGCGCGCTTCGGCTGGCGGAAGCCGGTGAGCGACGTCGCCTCGCGGTGCTCACGCCCGAGCAGGCGGTCGCGGCTGCCGTGATCCTGGGCGCGCGGCTGCTGGTCGCCGATCCACTACGGCATGGCGGTGTCGGACGAGTACCGGGAGGTGGAGGACCCCGTCGGGGCTCCTCCGCGACGCGGCACGGCGACGCGGCATCGACGTCGAAGTGGCGGCGCCGGGGAGTGGCTGACCTGGCGGCCGCGATGAGCCGATACTCCTCGCCTCTGCCGTCAGCCCCTGGTCGGATACGGATAGCCCTGCTGGAGCGCGGTGTCGAGCTGGCGGTCGTGTCCGTAGACGTCGTCCACGAAGAACACGACGCCCTCCGAGTTCACGTGCACGGTGTCGTAGAAGAGGATGACCGTCGAGCGGCTCCTTGAGGTTGACGCGCGTGCGGCCGCTGCGCCTGCATGGCGGCGTCGATCTTCTCGCGGGTCCACTCCGGGCTGGTCGCGCAGCACCAACTCGGCGAGCTGCGCGGGATCCTCGAGCCGGATGCAGCCGTGGCTGAAGTCGCGGCGGGCGCGCGAGAACAGCTGCTGCGCCGGCGTCCCGTGCATGTAGACGTCCTCGGAGTTGGGGAAGATGAACTTGGCGAGGCCCGAGCGAGTTCTTCGGGCCCGGCTTCTGGCGCACGTGCAGCCGCCCCGACGAGGACGTGCGCGAGGTTCTCCGGGCGTCGGGCGGCAGCGCCGGGCGCGTCCTCGTCGCCGCTCGCCACGATCTCGAGGTTCTCGCGAGCGAAGTAGGCCGGGTCGCGCTGCGCGTGCGGGACGATCTCCTTGACCGTGATGCTCGTAGGGCGGGTTCCAGTAGGGCCGGAAGATCACGTACTCCATGCGGTCGATGAAGATCGGCGTCTTGTGGTCGAGCGACTTGCCGACCACGACGTTCATGCGCAGCGGCTCGTCCGCCGGTCCTGGGGTCGGTCGCCCACAGCCGGAACAGCGGAACGTTCACGAACACGGTCGGGCTTGTCGCTCATCTCCGGCAGCCAGCGCATCGCGCTCCATGGCCAGCTCGATCTGGCGCACGCGGTGCGCCAGCGTCACGTTGAGCGCGGCGATGGTGCCCGCGCCGATCACGCCGTCGGGCTCGAGGCCGTGCCGGCGCTGGAAGCTCTTGACGGCGTCGACCAGCGGGCCCAGTACGACGCCCTGGTCCGACGGTGGCGTCCGCCGGAAGGTCGCCGAAGGCGCGCAAGCGCTGCGGCGAGCTGCGCCGCGCCGGTCCAGGGCTGGCCCGGCGCGACCTTCTGCGCCGGCAGGGCAGGGCGGGGATCGGCGGCGGCTCGTGCGCCGGCCGCCGCCTTGTAGTGCGCGAGCATCTCTCCGTGCCCGCGCGTAGTGGGTGAAGGGCGGCTCCAGCTGCGCGACCGCGTGGGCCACGTCCCCGCTCTGGCGCACGTCACGGAGCACGGCCAGCGCTGTCGATCGGCCTGGGAGCGATGTCGTAGCCCCAGCTCAGGGTGGCCGGGTCGACGCGGCCCACGGTGCACGGCCGAGAGGAGGCGCGACCACGCTCGTGGTGAGCGCGAGGTCGAACAGCGCGCTGCGCCGGCGCGACGTCGTCGCCCGACTGGATAGCGTCTTCCAGCGCTCCTGCAGGCGGTCGGCGTCGTAGTCGGCGCGGTTCAGCCCCTGCTCGTCGGCGATCGCCAGATCCCTTCACGACTCGCGGGCACGCTGGGATAGGGATGGGTTCCCGCGAACCAGAAGAGGCCGTCGGGCTCCGCCGCGTACAGCTCCTTGAGCGTGGGCGCGACGTCACGGGAGGTCCGGCCACGTCAGCTCCGGGTGGTGGGCCGACTCGATCACGGTCTTGACGGTCGCGGCGACGTCGGGATCGGCGGGGCCGGCCGGCTCGTTCGGAGCGGCGACGGGCGTGGGACCCGGGAGCGCCGCCTGCGGGGGCAGCTCCGCTTCCGCGCCCCGGCAGCCGGAAAGCGCGAGGCAGGCCGCGGCGACAAGGAGGGCGCGTCGCTTCTCGAAGGTCATGCAAGGGTGAGTATCACGAGAAGGTCGGCAGTGTCTCTCACATCTTCGCCCACTGCCGCGCCCACGTGAGGTAGGCCGCGACCAGCACTCCAGGGTGAGCAGGCGCGGCACCCCCGCCACGACAGCGCGGAGGACGGAGGCGTCTGCGACGCGGCGCGACGAAGCTCCTCGCGGGTGACTCGAGCGCTTCCGACGAGACCTCCACGATCGGCGACGCGAGGGCCGCCTCGAGCTGTCGGCGAATGGGTCCGTGCTCGGCGGCGAGCTGCTCGATGCGCGCGGGCGAGGGCGTGACGCGTCGCTTGCCGCGGCTACGGATCAGCGCACCTGGTGACGCGGCGCGCCCCGGTCGAGGATCCAGTCAGGTCGGCGGTCTGGGTGACCTGGCCCGCACGGGTTCAGGAAGCGGGACGTCTGCTTCCATCGCTGGTCGGGGTAGTACGCGAACACGAGCGAGCCGTCCTTGATGACGTCGATGACCTCGCGGGCGACGCCGGTGGGCAGCGCGGGGCAGCCCCAGCTCCGCCCGAGGCGCCCCAGCGTGCGGGCGATCCCCAGGTTCACGTACGGCGCGCCGTGCATCACGATCCGCACGCTCGCGGGCGCGGTCGTTGACGCCGGGCTCCAGGCCGTCCAGCCGCAGCGGAGTACCCGTTCGAGCCGTTGTAGACCTCGCCCGTCAGGAAGAGGCCCAGGCTCGACTGGTGGCTGCCGCCGGGGTCGTTCGAGAAGTGCTGGGCGTGGTCGTCCCCGGTGCCGCGTCCGTGGGCCACCAGCTCGCGGTACAGCTCGCGGTGCTTCGCGAGGTCCAGCACCCACAGGCGGGCCTGGGTGGACGGGAGCGAGTAGTCGATGATCGTCAGCAGGGTCGGCCGTTTCACGTCGACGGCCTGGGCGGCGCAGGACGCGCGCGGAGAGGGCCAGACTCAGGACCTGACGATCCGGGCCCGGCCGGCCAGGGCCCAAACGGGCGCTGACCCTGGGCGTGGCCGCCGGGGCGGAGCCTGCAGGGACAGCGCGACGGCGGTGAGGACGAGGGCTAAAGTGCGCGTACGGGTCAGAGGCGGACTCCTTGCGACAGGCCGCCCTGACACGGGCAACTCCTGATTTTCCCCGGATCGGGCTCCCGGGGCAACCCCTCGAAGCAGAAAGTGGACCGGCCCCGGGCCGGCCATAATTCCCGCCGTGCTGGAGCGTCTCTTCCGCCTGCGCGAGCGGAGCACCACCGTGGCGGCCGAGCCGCGCGGCGGCGCGGTCACGTTCGCCACCATGAGCTACATCGTCTTCGTCCAGCCGGCGGTGCTCTCCCAGGCCGCGGGGATGGACTTCGGCGCGGTGATGACGGCGACGTGCCTCTCGGCGCGCCCTGGCCACGCTCGTGATGGGCCTGTGGGCGAACTACCCGATCGCCGAGGCGCCGCTCATGGGCGAGAACTTCTTCTTCGCCGTGAGCGTCGTGAGCCTGATGAGGCGTGCCGTGGCCGGTGGCGCTCGGCATCGTGTTCCTCTCGGGGCTGCTCTTCCTGGCGCCTGACGCTGCTCCGCGTGCGGGAGCTGATCATGGACGCCGGTGCCCGGCGTCGCTGCGGGCCGCCATCGCCGCCGGCATCGGGCTCTTCATCGCGTTCATCGGCCTCACGCACGCCGGCATCGTGGCCAAGAGCCCGGCGCCCGGCGCGCTATCGTGCAGATCGGCGACCTCGCGCTCGCCCGTCGCCCTCGTCGGCGCTGGCCGGGCTGCGCCGTGACCGCCGTGCTGTTCGCCCGCGGCGTGCGCGGCGGCATCCTGATCGGCCTCGCCTTCACCGACCGTGCTCGCCGTCGCCGCCGGTCTCGTGCGTCCGGCAGGGCTCGTCGGCCGCCCCCGTCGCTGGCGCCCGACCTTCCTGAAGATGGACGTGCTCGGCGCGCGCTGCGCGCACGTCGACCTCGTCCTGGTCTTCCTGGTCATGCTCGTCTTCGACACGGTGGGGACGCTCATCGGCGTGTCCGAGCAGGCCGGGCCTCACGGTCGACGGCCGCCTGCCGAGCGCCGACCGCGCCATGCTCGCCGACGCGGTGGGCACGCTGGCGGAGCGCGGCGCTGGGCACGTCGACGGTGTCGAGCTACATCGAGAGCGCGAGCGGCGTCGCCGAGGGCGCGCGCACCGGGCTCGCCAACGTGCGTCACCGCCGCGCTGTTCCTCGCCGCCCTCGTTCTTCGCGCCCGTGGTCGCGATGGTGGGCGGCGGCGTCGCGCGTGGCGGGCCTCTACTACTACCCGATCACGGCGCCCGTGATCATCCTGGTGGGCAGCCTGATGATGGGCCAGGCCGGGCGCGATCGCCTGGCGCGACGCCACCGAGGCGCATTCCCGCCTTCGCTCACCCTCGTGCTCATCCCCTTCACCTTCAACATCGCCCACGGCGTGGCGGCCGGCATCGTCGCCTACGTGCTCGTGAAGGCGGGGGCCGGCCGGCGGCGCGGTGTCTCGGCGATGTGGGTGCTGGGCGCGCTCGTCGCCGCGTACGCGCTGCTGCGGCTCCGGCACTGACGGGGGGCGTGTGAGCGATTCCATCCACGAGCGGCCCGCGTGACCACTGCCATCGTGGTGGTCTTCTTCCTCCGTCTACCTCGGGATGATCCTGGGCGGGCTGCCCTTCCTCCAGCTCGACCGCACCGGCGTCGCGCTCCTCGGCGCGCCATCGCCCTCATCGGCATGGGCGCCGTGGGCCCCGCAGGCCGCGCAGGTCGAATCCCGCCTGCCCACGGTCCTCACTGCTCTTCGCCTTCATGGTGAATCTCGCCTGGCGCCGCTCCGCCTGGGCGGGTTCTGCCCGTGGCTCACCGTGCAGGCATCGCCGAGCGGCCGCTGACGCCGCCCGCCCTGCTGGCCGCGCTGGTCGCCGTGGTGGCGCTGCTCTCCGTCCGTCTTCAGCAACGACGTGGTCTAGCAATACGTAACTGA
>ERZ1370068.8361-contig-7221_pt1 | contig 67023 bp, 130 predicted proteins | sample MGYA00561227_ERZ1370068 | MGnify/ENA primary metagenome ERZ1370068 (study PRJEB38410, sample SAMEA6850437) | metagenome | study: Metagenomic assessment of the ecological functions of the soil: analysis of the soil microbiota associated with the... | reverse complement strand
GATACGCGCCAGTTCTGATTACATATTCGCGCCTGTTTCTGTTGAAGTGATCACCTGTGGCCGCTAGCTCGGCATGCCGTCCGTAAACCCATCGTGTCTGCTCAACGTGGCGAGGCTGCCGTAGCAGCCCTCAAAGCGCGCTTGATTGACCAGGCCGAAATTGCCGAGGGTTTTATCGAGGGCCGAGCATCGGCACTTCCCGCTCACCATGGCCGATGGTGGTCCTAGCGCCCTTTGCTGGAGATGTTGCGCCTCCAAGGAACGCATGAGACATAAGCGCGTCGCCGGCGGCATGCATCTTACGGTAGAGTTTCCGGCCCAGCGAGTATGCCGGCGTCTGCTGGAAATCTTCGCGCCGTACGGGCGATGACGGGCCCTTTGATCGCTGGATAGCCGTGTCCTGGTACGCACAACACGCGTTACAGATACCGTTGTCCCGTTCATCGTGGCACGGTTGTTGGTACTGTCGATGCCCCTGCCCTGGCAGTCACCGTGGCACACGCGACCCACGCCCCAGCTGTCGAGCATAACAGTGCGGACGATGTGTCGTGACTGCACCAGCGCCACTGGCCGAGCTTATCGCCATTGACCGGCGGTCATTGCCGGCCTGAAAGCACGCCGTTCTGGACTCGTCCCGTCCTGCAATCCAGACCCCCTCACCGCCCTCATCCGTACTATCGGTGCCCAGCAAGTGAACTTACGATGGGCCACGAGCTGCCCGCCGGCAGCCTTCGCCGAGCGTTTGGTGTCAGCCACACTTGGCTCCCACGCACGTCTTCAGCCTTGCTGCCGAACGTCTCACCGCTGTCGATGTTATGGCCCTACGCGCCTTGCAATTCACCACACGCAAGGCGGAATACATCGCCGCACCGGCCACTGCAGTAGCCACCGGGACGCTCGATTTAGCCGCGCTACTGACCGGCCAGACGCCGAAGTGATCACCTGCCTGACGGCGTGTCGTGCCGCCTCGGACGGTGGATAGCGGAGTGGTTTCCTCGCTCGCGCCCTGGACGGCCGCGTAGTCGCCGGCGATCTGGTGTCCGCAAAGCCGTTGGGGCGCGCGTATATCCATGGCAACCTGCGCCTCTGAAACCGCAGTACGAGAGCTGACAGCCCACCGGACAGCGAGCAGCTCGGCGTCGCCCAGCAACTTTTCCACGGTTGCCATGGCTTCTGAATCAACTGTACCAGTCACACGGTGACGACTGGTGCCCTGCGCAATTTGTAGGGCACCGATCATTCCCCTGGTGTATCAGCAGGTTACAGAGCCAATGCGTATCGTCTTTCTCGGGGCACTCTTCCGGGTAGTGCGTACCACGGCTCTCTTGTCGTGTCAGCGCTGCCCAGGGTAACATAGCTTCTGCGACCAGCACCAGATTGTCGAGTTCCAGGCAGCGCACCACGGTCGCTGGACGCTCACCACGACAGGCGTGGGCCTGGTCTGCCAGCGTGTGGATAGCTTCGAAGGGCTGTGCGCAACGTGGCTGTGCGCCGCACGATCCCGACGTTGTCCACATCTGCTGCCGCAAGGCGCTACGCACCGCTTTATACCGGTCTGGTGCATCGCCAGCCGCGCGCAGCGCTGCGCAAACGCGCGGAGGTACTCATGGGCGCGTGTCATCAGGGTCGCCGGTGGCGGTGCGGAGTGGGAAGTCACGGCGGCGGCGGCATGTTCACCGGCCCGCTTGCCGAACACATAGCACTCTGGAAAGCGTTGTTGGCGAGACGATTGGCGCCGTGACAGCCCACCGGCGACCTCACCCACGGCACAGAGACCAGGCGAGCGCGGTAGCCCCAGGCATCCGGTGCGCACACCACCGCAGAAAAAGTGGGCCTCCGGAACTGTACCAGGAACGGCTGCGGTGCGATAGTCGAGCTGCTGTGCATCCACCAATATGGGCCATGTCCGGGGCATAGCGCCGGAAGGCGGCTTCGTCGATGTCCGCCAGCGACATGATCACGGCGTCATGATGGAGGCCACGGCCGGCAACAATTTCCTGGAAAATGGCACGCGAGCGGATATCGCGTGTGACATTCTCTGTGCCCTGGGGCAGGTTGGCCATGAAGCGCTCGCCACGGGCATTGTAGAGCCGCGCACCGAGGGGAAAAAGGGTCGGCGAGGCGAGCAAACGCGTCACCGGCCAGCGCAGCGCCACGGGTAGTACTGCACGAATTCCCATATCCACCAGGTCTACCCCGGCGCGCAGCGCCATGGCCATGCCATCCCCAGTGATGCCAGTGACGTTGGTCGTCTGGGCATACACCTCGCCGCACCCCCAGTCGCGAGAATGGTCGCCCCAGCGTGGATCATGTACGGCTCCCCATGGCTGCGGTGTATCCCTACGGCCCCATAGCAGCGCCCGTCCTCGAACGAGCAGTTCTTGCAACATGACGTGATCGAGAATACCAATACCACGCTGATCGACCTGCTGGCGCACTGGGCGGGCGACCTCGGTCGAGATGTTCTTGACTGTGTAGCACCCGCGCGGCCGCTGGTGGCCGGCCGATGGTTGTGCGTCTCGATACGGCCGGCACGCGTGAGGAACGGCGCCCCCAGGCTACGAGCTCTTCAATGCGAGCACAAGCCTCGGTAGCCAGGGCCCACACCATGGGTTGATGATTCACATATGATCCAGCATGCAGAGTATCGGCCACAAAGAGCTCCGGGCTATCGTCGAGATCTGGGGTGCCAAAGGGATCCCTGAGTGGCCTGAGCGCGCAATGACGGAGTTGCCGCTCATAGCCTGAGTGTCTGTTTGGACACCAGGAGCGTAGTGGCTCCCGCGTCGTGAGCGGCGATGGCAGCCCGCATCGCCGCCGCGCCCCCACCGATGACTTAAGACCTGACAGTGTACGTCTTGCATGGCGTGTGGTCCTTGGCAGAGGACATGTCGAACCTGCATCAGGGTAGATTGCTATGTCAGCATGGCAAGGTGCTACCATACCACAGTTCAGCCCACGGAGAAAAGTTGACAAGGCCCAGTGCGCCCAGTATGCTGAAGCCGTAACGTAGCGTAGAGGATACAGTACAGTTGGAGGAGTATAGCATCTTCCAAGAGCGAAGGAACAGCGATGAGAGGAAAAAACGGTTACCGTCCGTAACGGCATGTTCGAGACCAAGCTCCGCACCGATGGCAGTCGGTGCGCCCCTGCTCTTTCTCCATGGGGCTGGTGGCCTGCGTGGCTGGGATACCTTTTTGGTCGAGCTTGCTCAAGACTTCTACGGTCTATGCCCCGGCGCATCCGGGTTTTGAGACGAGCACGGGCATTGAGCATATTGATGACATGCTTGACATGGTGGTCTACTACAACGACTTTGCTCGATGCCTTGCACCTGGAGTCGGTGCATGTCGTGGGCCATTCCATGGGCGGTATGATCGGCGCTGAACTCGCTGCGCTGAGCCCGCACCGAGTGCGGAAGCTCGTGCTGGCCAATGCGGTGGGGTTATGGCTCGACGACCATCCTATTGCCGATTTCTTCGCGATGACACCAGAGCAGCTTAGCGGTCGCCCTCTGGCATGATCCTCAACTCAGACGTGGCCAGGGCGATGATGGCGGTACCGCAGGACGAAAAAGCCCAACTGGAAGCGTATCTCATAACGCATGCAGCACCTCTCTACGGCAGGCAAATTTCTCTGGCCTATTCCTGACAAAGGCTTAAAGAAGCGCATACATCGTATTCAAGCCCCCACCCTCGTCCTGTGGGGGCAGTCCGACGGGCTCGCTCCGGTCGTCTATGCCCAGGCATTCCAGGAGCGCATTCCCGGCTCACGGGTGACTATTATGCCACGGTGTGGTCACATGCCCATGTACGAAAGATCCGGACAGGCTTCGTCGGGGCTGTCACGAGCTTCTTAAAGATTGAGCGTTCGTGGTCCACGTCCGACAGGAAGCACCCACGATGCTGTTCCTGTGCTGTGCGAGGGAGGAAAGCCATGACCATTCTTGAGGCTGAAAAACCAGAATCTGCGGCGACGTGTGCGTGAACTTGAGCTGGAATTCCGGAGTTTGAGGGACACGCATGCGCGTGTCCTCGAGGAAAACGAGCAGCTCAAAGGTCGTATCGCCAGTCCTTGAAAGGCAACTCAAACCTGGCGTACGGACGGGCGCACCCACGAACGGGTGGACGTGACATTTCGGGTGGATGGGGCCAACAGCCGGGGTGAGGCAGCCATGGGCGTAGCCAGAAACGTCTCAGCTGGAGGCGCCTTCATCGAGACGGACCTCCACCTGCTCCCGGGCGAACAGATGACGATCACTTTCGAATTGCTCGGACGGCCTTTCAAGCTCCACGCAGAGGTCGTGCGTGTCATGGAAGCGGGCTTTGGCGTGAGATTTTACGTTGATCTCTCAGCAGCAGGACCACCCTCCGCGAGGCGATCACCCGACTGTAAGGAGAAGCATGCGCCGCTCGCTCGCTCTGTGGCAGGAGAGGCCAGTGCCTGGGAGTGCCTTCCTAGGACTCAAAGGCACTCCATAGCGGCTTAGGGTCGCGTTGTCGTAGGGCGATCTTCCAAGACTTCAAGCAAGACGTGTTTACGTTCCTTGGCGCCTGCCGCATGCAACAAGGTGCGAAGCGCAGCAATATTGCGCCCCTGCCGCCCGATGACCTTTCCAATGTCCTCCGGGGACACACGCACCTCCAGAATGCAGGTGGTTTCTCCATCGACTTGCTGAACTTCAACCGCTTCAGGGTAATCCACAAGAGCACTGACGATCGTGCGTACAAGATGCTGCCATGTCGCTTCTCCCTGCGTGTGTCGCGATCTGACCATGGGGTGCCCCACCACTGGTTGACATCTGCGCCATCCTAGAGTGGCTCTGGCGACGCTGTCAAGCAACCAAACAGTCACCCAACACTAAAAGGATTGACAAAAGCTTCCTCCTTGCCTGTATAGTGCGGAAAATGATAGACATTCCTGGTCATCCAGGCATCGTGTGGAGAGGAGATGACGTATGTGCCTGCGATCTCCGTCGCGACCTTCTGGACGTATGAGGACAGTTGGCGGTCGTGCTTCCTATCAGTTGCGTGCCGATACGCTTGTTTTGCCTCAAGATCTCTTGCTCAACGATGGTGCCTTCCTCCTGGCAGCGATGGTAGAACTGCGCTGCATCTGACGTTTTTCCTCGTGTTTCTGTTTCTATACCGCTGATCAATCATGGCCAAGCTGTGCGTCGTGTGTGCGGCATGCGCGCGTGCACGTGTGTCAACACGGTATCTCTGACGACATGTAAGTCTATGGAGACTTTCCTATGGCTATTGCGACCTCAATGCATGTGACCCCGGCCGATGTGCTCGATTACTTGCTCACCCTCACCCACCGAAGAAACTCTGGTATATGGGAGTGGCCGTGGGCAGTTGCGCCGCCTGACTTTTCTGCTGGATTATACGCCAGCGTGGCTCAGCCCCTTGCCGCTCTACCAGTGCCTGAATGCCGGACGTCCTGGTGTGCTCTACGAATCGGTAGACATTGCCCCAATTTATGGCCGCTACTCTCTGGCCGTGATCGATCCGCCCGTGATCGTCGAGGGCAAAGATGAGCGCTTTCGTATCCGGGCTCTCAACCGGCGTGGCCAGGATATTCTCGCGCAGACGCTCTCCGCCGCCGACATCCCGGTGCTGTCCAGCAGGTCCAGCGCAGCCCGCAGGCCCTCTCTGGGATCGGTGCCCTGCGAGCGGCAACCAGTCGCTGAAGACGAGCGTTTGCATCTGAACAACATTTCGCAGGTCATCCGCAACCTGCTCCACGCTTTCCGCTGTGACGACCGCTTTCTGGGTCTCTACGGCGCCTTTGCCTACGACTTTGTGCGCCTGTTTGAGCCGCTGCCTGACCGCTTACCAGCCATCCCCACGCAGGACTTTCGTCTGTTTATGCCTGACATGTTGCTCTCCTACGATCACATGCGTGAGCGCGCTGTGCTCTATCTGTACGATTTCCTGAACAGCACCGCGTCGGCCCATGAGTTGCTGCGTGAGCGCCTGGAAGCGCTGCCCACCACCGAGCCCCTGCCGCCTGGCCAGTCCGTCGGTTGCGCATTCCCCACAAATTGCTCTCCGATACCGGGCGCGAGGCGTTCATGGCCGCAGTGGACGACGCGCGGGAACAAATGCGTCTGGGAGAATTTTCGAGGTCGTACTCTCCGCATAGTTTTAAGGGCGCTACGATCGGCAGCCCGCTCGAGCTGTACCGGCGTTTCCGCGAGATCAATCCTCACCGTACCAGTTCTACGTCGATTATGGCGATGAAGCGCTGGTCGGCGCCTCCCCAGAGATGTTCGTGCGGGTTGAAAACGGTATCGTGCAACAGCGGCCCATCTCGGGCACGATGCCGCGCGGCACCGATAGTCTGACCGACTACCACAACATGATGCGCTTGCTCAATTCGGAAAAGGAAAAATCCGAACTCGATATGCTCATCGACCTGGCGCGTAACGACGTCAGCCGCGTGTGTGAGCCTGGGGTCTCGGTGAGCGACTATCGCTACGTCGAAAAGTACTCGCGGGTGATGCATACCGTGGCGCAGGTGGAAGGACGCCTGGCCGCAAACTGGACAGCCTTTGATGCCTTTATCGCCAGCCTCAATGCTGGCACGCTCACCGGTGCCCCGAAAGCGGCGGCGATGACCTACATTGCGCTGCACGAGAACAGCCGACGCGGCTATTACGGCGGCAATGTCGGGTATCTGACGTTCTCTGGCCAACTGGATACAGGCATTATCATTCGCACGGCCCACCTGGTGCGTCGCACGCAAGACACGTCAGGAGAGTTATGACGTGTCGGTCCGGGCTGGCTCCACGCTCCTCTATGACTCCGATCCCGCCTCGGAATATGCCGAGACCGAAGCCAAGGCGCGTGCCCTGCTCGAGGCCTTAGATAGCATCGAGTAAAGAACCGGCTGCGCTAGGTGCAGCAAGGAGTGTCACGTATGCGCGTTACCGTGATTGATAATTTTGATTCGTTTACCTTTAACCTCGTCGATTACTTCAAGCGTCTCGAGTGTCAGGTGCGCGTCTATCGGAACGATGTGCCCATCGAGATGGTCGCGGCCTCGGAGCTCGAACTCTACTGCGTCTTTTCTCCAGGCCCCTCAACGCCAGCCAATGCGGGGAATCCTCATGGCGTACATTGACCACTTCCACCGTATCGTGCCGCTGTTTGGGGTCTGCCTGGGACATCAGGCGATGATCGAGTATTTCGGGGGCTCATTGCGCGTCCTGCCACGCCCCTATCACGGCAAACAGAGCCTGATTGAGCATTGCGGCACAGGCATCTATGAAGGGGCTGCCCTCGCCGTTGCCCGTTGGCCGCTATCACTCGCTCATAGGCGATCGTATCCCTGAGGTGTTAGAGGTCACCGCCACGTGGGGGACGTGGTCATGGGGCTGCGCCATCGCACCCTCCCTGTCGAAGGGGTGCAGTTTCACCCTGAATCGATTCTCACCATGGAGGACAATCACGGGTTGCAGCTCCTGGGGAATTTGCTGACGTCAGTCGCCGCACTGGCACAGGTCGTAGACTGAGGAAGTTAGGAGGGCGAAGTTGTAGGCTTCAGCCATCGCATGTACCACACCTGGGTTGGCTGCAAGCCCCTGACAGCATGGCACAAGGGGAGCAGCACGTCAGGCAAGCACGTTCATCGCGGCATCAAATAACAGCCTAATGTTCGGTTTGCTTCATTGAACGCATCAAAGTCGACAAATTCTGCACCTACAAAGTAGTTCGTTACCCATTTGACAACTCGCACTTTTATGAACTTCTGAATGCTGCGCATCATCTAGGATAAATCGTACTCGGATCATATCTGCCACACGGATGTTATGAGGTGTCTTTGTGCTGAAATCCTAGGCCAGTTCTCGACAAATCCTCCACTGTCATGGCACCTTTTTCAAGCCCTTTTGTCGCCTCATGGCTGATTTTGGTATACTCTCCAACGAAGATGTGTTGCTCTTTCTATAGAATTTTCTGACCTCTATGCGTCACAAAAAACATGCCCACAGCCACATTTCACCTTCAGTCGGTTTGCCAATGTTCTTAAAATCAGAGAAATTAACAACTCTTGTCTTGCCACACTTTTCACATATAATGGTGCCCTTTTCATTGTCATTTACGTATATTTTTTGAGTCTCCATGCCCTACGCTTCCTTCCCTTAGGGTGACAAGCACTCACAGGTCACATACCATGCCGGCCTCACGCCGGCAGGGTACCCAGAGAGCCATGTTCCCAGGTCGGACGGCTGGAAGCGTAATGCCCTACGTAGAATGCTCCAAACAGGGCATACAGTGCACTGGCGGGATCAAAACGCATCTCGTAGATAAGCTTTTTAAAGACCAGTGGATCATCGGCAAACAGGCTGACGCCCCATTCCCAGTCGTCCAGACCCACGGAACCGCTGATGATTTGCGTCACTTTGCGCAGCGTACTTGCGCCCGATCATGCCGTGCCCACGCATGAACTGCCGGCGCTCGTCCATGGAGAGCGCATACCAGTTGTGCGTGTCACCGCGTTTCTTATTCATCGGGTAAAAACACAGGTATTGGTCCCGCCGGTATGACCGGATAGAGGCGTGCCTGCATGGCAGCTTTCTGGTGCTCGAGTTCCTGTTGATAGGCCGCCTCATAAGCCGCGGAGCCAGCTTCCAGCCCGGTAGTGGCAAGCTTGCCGCTGCACCGCACCAATGACTTCATAGAGACCAAGTTCGATCACCGACAGGTAACTGTACACAGGCTGTAAATAGGCAAAGAGTTCCGTCTGCCGCAGACTCGAGTTCGACGCCATTCGAGGGCCTCGAGGTTCGGACGGAAGTGGACAGACGAGGAGGTCGCCCTTCTGTCCCAGGACACTGAAGAACGCACTACTCCCCTTGCTCTGGCGTCGCCTGCGCTGTACACCAGGCAGTACTCGCCGCGATCATAGCAGCGCGCTGTGACGGCGCGACAGCGCGCCACTGCGGCCAATTCACCGTATAGACATCGTGCTGCACATACCAACCCTCGAGGGTCTCAGGGACTTCGATGGTACTCATGGCGCAGGCTCCTTCTCCATGGCGACTATGCTCCGTTGTCGGTCTGGAGCAAGGTCTTAAAATACGCCATCGGTGCGTTCTAAGCCTTCTCTGCCAGCGGCACCTTGGGTTCCCATCCGAGGGCGTGCTCCTGGCGACCGTAATATCCGGTTGGCGTTGTGTCGGATCGTCTTGCGGCAGGGGCTTGAAGACAATTGTTGGAGCGCCCTCCTGTGAGTTTCAGGACCATCTTCAGCCACTTCACGAATGGTGTACTCACCAGGATTGCCCTATATTCGACCGGGCCAACCACCTCATCCGGGCTTTGCATCAAGGCGATGAGGCCATCAATGAGGTCGTCCACATAGCAGAAGCTGCGTGTCTGTCCCCCATTCCCATAGACCGTGAGATCTTCCTCCCCGCAGGGCCTGCACGATGAAATTGCTGATGACGCGCCCATCCTGGGGATGCATATGCGGCCCGTACGTATTAAAAATGCGCGCCACTTTAATTTTGAGCTGGTGCTGGCGGTAGTAGTCAAAAAACAGGGTTTCCGCACAGCGTTTCCCTTCATCATAACACGACCGCAACCCGACGGGATTGACATGCGCCCCAGTAGGTCTCTGGTTGGGGATGCACCTGCGGATCACCATAGACTTCACTCGTGGAGGCCTGCAAAATTTTGGCCTTTATGCGTTTGGCAAGCCCGAGCATATTAATGCTGCCATGCACAGAGCGTCTTCGTGGTTTGGACTGGATCAAACTGGTAATGGACCGGAGAGGCAGGACAAGCGAGGTTGTAGATCTCGTCGACCTCGACATAGAGGGGAAAACAGATGTCGTGCCGCATGACTTCAAAAGCAGGATGCTGCAACAGCGCGGCGAGGTTGGTCCGCCGTCCCGTGTAGAAATTATCCACACAGAGCACTTCATGTCCTGCGGCGATCAGCTTTGCACACAGGTGTGAACCCAGGAAACCTGCGCCACCCGTGACGAGTATTCTCCGACCAAGGAGGTGTGTCATAGCACCTTGTCTACTCCGTAATCCTCGCGTATGCCAAGGGAGGGACGGAACGGGAGGCATACATAGTTGCACTAGGCTAAGCGGAAGAGGGCTGATAGCCCGACTCCAGAGGCGTTAGCTCAAGCGATCCTCACCATACCGTTGCGCCAGCCTCAACACTCACTGCTGGGTATGCGCCGTATCCACAGCGTAACTCCAGCGTATGGCTGCCAGGACACGCTAATTGCACGTATCATGGCACCCTATTACCTGTATTATACACTAACTGGCAGCAAAACATTGCTGTGATATGATATGACGACGGACGCGGTGCACGGGCAGCGCGGCGCATTTGCTTGGCCGTCTCAGAACGGGCTACAATCTGTGCAGCGGATTTCCTCTGTGGCCTGCGTCAGGCAAGCATCTGGAGGCATCATATGGGAAGCATCAAAATGGGCATTGGCCTGGGACTCTGGCACCATGGGATGCCGGATGCTGCGCACACTTTTGGAGTACATCGACAAAGCCGAAGCGTGGGGTATTGATTCGGTGTGGTTGAGCGATCATCTGATGGGTCCGCGGCCAGAAGTGGCCGTCATGCCCATGATGGCCGCCATTGCAGCTCGGACCCAGCGTCTCAAATTCGGTCCGAGTGTTCATGATGTTACCCCTCCGTCATCCCATTACGCGTGGCCAAAGAAATCGCGACGCTGGACTTTCTGGCCCAGGGCCGCGTTGATCATGGCGGTCGGATTGGGGGCAGACGAGCACGAAGCCGCGGCGTTCAACGTGCCAGCTCAAACAACGGGGCGCCATGACCGATGAAGGTATTGCCATCTTACGCAAGCTCTGGGCTGAACCCTGACGTCAGTCATCATGGCAAATATTACCAGTTCGAGCATGTCACTGATTACCCCCGACCGGCCAAAAAATCGATATCTGGGTGGGGGCCGTAGTGACCCTGCCCTGCGGCGGGTGGCGCGGCTGGCGGACGGCTGGTTTGCGTCGTTTGTCACCCCGCAAGAATTTGCCGAGGGCAAGCGAAAATTGCGGCATTTGCAGTGGCATATGGCCGGGAAAATGATGAGATCGAAGCCGGGAGCATTCTCTTTTGCCATGTCGACGCCGATGGGCAGAAAGCCCGGCGAGATTTTGCGGCCTTCTTCGCTGGCAACGCACGCCGTCCACCTGAGTTGATGCTGGAGCGTAGCGCCGTGGGCACTCCTGAGGAATGCCGTGAGGTGATACAGCGTTATGTTGCAGCATGGTTTGACCAAGTACGCTCTATGGCCAGCGTGTCCGCCACACCAGTTGCTCCAGCAACTGGCCTACTATGCCCAGGACATCGCCCCCTACTTCGAGCAGCGTGACGTGCCTCTGGCGACGCTCTGAATACCCCAGGCACTGCGGCCCTCTCTAGCGTAGCAGGTCAGGCTTCCCTCACGATGGCGCTGTACGGAAGGAATCTTGCTATGAATTTCTTGGGCATTCCTGTATGGGAACGCCGCGTGAATGGCTTCCAAAAACCCGTGAGTAATGGTTGGAGACTTCCTACCCGGTCTCCAGTGAGGAGCCGACGCCGGCGGTGCCTCGGATGCGTGCCACCTGCAGATGTCCCAAGGCACGGCGCGGATTCACATTCTCCTGTTTCTCATCACCGTCGCGACGACGCTGGTGGCAGGCATGTGGTGGGCAGACATCGCCGACCCCATGACCCACCCTGAGCTGTTCTATCGTGGCATCCCTATTCGCTGGCACGTTGCTGGCTATTCTCTTCTGCCACGAAATGGGCCACTACGTGACGGCGCGTTATTATGGTATGGACGTCACCCTGCCGCTATTTTCTCCCGAGTCCTCCTGTCATCATGGGCATTCCGTTTTGGGGACGTTTGGGGCGGTCATTCGCATGAAATCGCCCCCGCAGCACCGGCGCGCCTTGCTCCACATTGGTGCTGCCGGGCCTATTGCGGGGTTTTGTGTGGCCCTCCCAGCGATGATTGTATGCCTTTGCGACTGCCACGCAGGTTCCACATAGCTACACGACTACGGATGGCTCCTATTTTGCCTGAACCCTTGCTGTTACAAATTATTGGCTATGTCGTCGTCGGTCCCGTACCGTCTGGGATGACGCTGACCATCAACACGTGTCGGCGTTGCGGCCTGGTTCGGCCTGCTGGTGACGGTATTCAATCTGTTGCCTATCGGGCAGCTTGATGGTGGGCACATTGTCTATGCCCTGCTAGGTCGACAGGCGCGTTACATCTCGTGGGCTGTCATTGGCGCGTTACTGGTGCTTGGCCTCACTGGCCTGGCCTAGGCTGGATCTTGTGGGCCTTCTTAGGCTGGCTGAGCGGGAGGCGGCAACCGGTGGTGCTCGACCAGCACGCTCCTCTCAGCCGCTACAGCCAGGTCATCGCTGGCATTGCCTTTACCATTTTTGTGCCTCTGTTTTATGCCCATACCAATCCAATGATGTCTGCACGTGCAACGTTGGCATGGCAGATAGAGCTGGCGCTCATGGCCTCCAGCGCCTGGCATCTTGCACGAGCTGGAGGACTTCAGTCATAGTGAGTGCTGGTCCCCTGACGCGTCGTTTCGATAGCAGGGTATGGTCTGCGGACACCCTGGTCATCCCACACAGACGTCGGGGCCAAGGTGAGAGTGGCAGGGTATACATGAGTCACCCGCCTCAGGGAGGTGGAGCTTGGCCATCTCTGCGCGCTCCAAGGCGCTGCTCAGGCCCTGCAGACAGATCCCGGCAGTCGGTTTGACACTCAGGCGGTAATGGTGCTTGCGCTCGCAGAGCACGACGAGATCAAAACCTGCGGCGGTATGGCGTATATCCTGGTGTGCCCATGTGGCAAACAGCGTGCTCGTTGGGTCTTCCACGGCAATAGCCGTACTGGGTCGCATGCTGCCCGACAGCCCAAGCACCGGCAGCACGGCATCAAACGTGTAGGCCCGTGCCACATCACGATCATAGGCCATCAGGTCGCGGCGGACAAAGTCACGCTCACGCTCGAACGGTGGTTGCAGCGGTCCAGCCTCATCAAACAAGGTGGCTTGGCCCGACGCTTCAGGTATGACACAATGTCGACCCCGGCCGCGAGATGTTCCAGCAGGTAGCGCAAAAAATAAAATGTCCTTTGGACATCGTAGAGATCTTGCTGGGTCTGCGATAAAGCATGCTCTCGGCAATAGCGTAGATTGCGGCCCCGAATGCCCAACATGACGCCGTAAGGCGTATGCCACACGGACGGGGTTGGCGGCAGGGTGCCGGTCTGCACGCGCTGGACATACTCCACGAGCTGCCAGGCCTCTGCTGGCAAACACCCCTTATCAAGTAACTCCTGGACAAAATACGCTGCCACCAGCGCATCCACATCGGGGCACCGCGGCAGTACGAGGGTCACCTTCGCCAGATGGTCCTGGTCCACATGATTTAACACCAGATGTGGCTGAGGTATATACCAGAGCCGTAGCAGAGTCCCCGTTTGCCATGTCAGCCGTCCTGGTCTGCGCAGCGCGTGCTAGGGACACACGGCACCACGAGGCTGCCGCCCAATGAGGCCAGGTCCACAACGTGGGCCAAGCGCAATCGCCACGACGCCGGGTGTGGGGTCAGCATGGCGTCAGGAGCGACAAATTCCACGGAAAATTTCAGTAAGGGCTGTTGGCCGCATACCTGCCAGACGCGTTGCGCCTCAGCAAAGCCCTTCGGCACAAAGTCCGGCCCTGGGATCGCATGGAAATATCCGCCCAGGAGCTGGTGGGTCGCATCGCTAATACACACGGAATCCGCTGTGGCATGTTGTTCCAGACGTGAGGCGAGAATGACTGCGGTACCAATGGCAGTATAGTCCATCTTGCCATAGCAACCGATATTTCCAATGATAGCAGGGCCCGAGTGCACACCGATACGGATATGGATGGCCTGTTGATGGTGTACCGCACGCCCTTTGTTAAAGTCCCGCAGGCATTCGAGCATCTCCAGGGCCGCGTAGACAGCGCGATTGGCGTGATGTCCGACGCCAGGCGCCTCACGAAAAATCGCCATCAGGCCGTCGCCGACATATTTATCAACATGGCCATGATGACGCACCACAATATCGGTCATCACAGTAAAATAGTCATTCAGGGTCTGCGTGACCTCTTGCAGCTCAGTGTCCGCAACGTAGGCGGTAAAACTGACGATGTCAGACATGAGCACCGTGAGAAACTCGCGTTGCCCACCAAGGAGAAACGACCGTGATCTCCATGTCGTGTCCATCGACCCGGCGAAAGACACGTTGCACCGCTTCTTTGGGGTCAAGGCGTTCAAGCAACGCATCACTACTGCGGACCAAATGGGTATCGCCGAGCTTTTCCGCCAGGTCGAGGGCTGTATGCACCGCCGTCCTGGCGTCCTCTTCACGACCGCTGTCGAGATAGAGCTGCGCCAGTTCCAACGTTACTGCCGCGAGCTCACGGGCACACAAACTGTCGCGATACAGGTAGGACGCCTCATGGAGTGCTTCCATGGCCTCAGACCCCTGGCCCATGGCGTGTAAGAGCCCCCTTCCTGTTGGCGCGCTACCGCAAGCCCTGGAGCGTCAAGCGTAGCCCGGAACCTCGGGATAGCCTGTTCACGCAATACCATGAGCGCCTGGGCTAGGTATCCTTGTTGGCGTAGGAGTCCTGCCTGGCCCACATAGGCATGCGCCAGCAGGTCCGGGAAATCATGCTGTGAAGTCAGACGAATACACGTATCGAGTACCTGTGTCGCCCGATTGTAATCTTGCAAGGCCATATAAGCCTGCGCTAAACTACTGGAGTTCCGTGCCACCTCGTGGATGTTGTCCGTCTGCATGCCCATGTGCGATGGCTTTCTCCAGCTTGTCTACAGCCTCGGCATACTGCTCTTCGGCCACTAACAATCTCCCCAGATGCCCAGAGGTCACGGCCTGGCCACACACATCGCCTATGTCAGTTTTCTTCGCAATGGCCTGGGTATAGCATGACCGCGCCAGATGGGGTTTCCCCAGAGACACGTAGTACGCGCCCAGGTCATCCAGCACCTTTGCGGCCTGTCCGGGGTGATGTTGCAAGAGATCGTAGGCGCGGGTGAAGTATTCGAAAGGCGTGGGCTTTTTCCCCCAGACGGTCATACACCACAGCACGGTAATGGGCGATGGTCGCCGCCGCCGGCCCGTTCGCTTCTTGCTGGTACGTCTCCGCTTCATCGAGCTGTTTCAGCGCTGTTTGGAGAGCATGCGCGACGCCGTACTGCACCGCTCCCATCGCCCTCTCAGCGATGATGATCGCGACCATGTCCCATTGTGCCAGTTGCTCATAGAGTTCGCGGGCACGATCGAAATAGCCTTCCGCTATCCGGTAGCCTTGCAGTCCCCCTGCCTGAGCGCCCACCGGCCCCCAGCGAGGGCCAATGCCGCTTGGTCAAGGCGTGGCGGATCACAGGTCAGGAAGTATCTGGACTGTATTGAGGGCCTCGGCGAAGTGCTCCTGGCACTCCAGGGTGACTTACAGCATCTACTAGGCTCGACATGGAATAGCTACCTTCTGGGTGCCCGGAAAAAACAACAATTTATTACCCTATTTATCGGAGAATCAGGAGCAAACTTGAGGCGCAGGAGATGTTTTGGTCCACCCTTGAGCAGGGTAGAGAGCAAACGGGTGGTGAGCGCCCATCGTGGCGCGATAATGGGCTAGCCTGGCGGTAATCCTAAACCACGTGTCGCGATGATATTGCGCAGAATGGTCGAGGTCCCGCCCTGGATGGTATAGGCTGGCGCGTAGAGATAGGCCGCGCGATACGGCCATGCAGGCGCGCCCGGTGGGAGCCTGGGAGCAACTGCCCGTAACCGCCCATGAGTTCACTGGCAGCCTGGGCGAGACGCTGCTCGAATTCGGTGCAGTAGGCTTTCGCAGCCGCGGACTCGGCGTTGGGGACAACCCCTGCGTGAGCAACCAGGCGACCTTGTAGACCAGGAAACGCCCCATGGTAAATTCGATGTGCAGTTGGGCCAGGCGATGCCGCACTAACTCTCGGCGTATCTGGCCAGTCTCCTGCACATAGCGTGTGATGGCCCCAGGATGGGGATAATTGCTCATCAAGCGCTCGATGCCGCTGCGCTCGTAGTCGAGCTGGCTGGCAATCTGGTACCAACCACGGTCCTTCTCGCCCACGAGACAATCCTTGGGAATACGCACCTGGTCAAAAAGACTTCATTAAAGTGATGCGCCCCAGTCATATCCACAATGGGCTTGATGGTGATTCCCGGCGTCCGCATGTCGACCAGAAATTCGCTGATGCCCTTATGTTTGGGCACGTCCGGGTTGGTGCGCGCCACCAGATAACAGTAGTCGGCCAGATGTGCAAAACTGGTCCAGATCTTTTGTCCGCTGATGACGTACGCATCCCCGTCGTCCACTGCTTTGGTCTGCAAACCGGCGAGGTCGGAGCCAGCGCCAGGCTCCGCTCATGCCAATACAAAACACGCTGTCGCCGGAGATAATCCCCGGTAAAAATTTTAACTTTTGCTCTGGGGTGCCATAGCGCAGGATGGCCGGCCCCATCTGGCGGTCCCCCAACCAGTGTGCTGCTACGGGAGCGCCATGCCGCAACAACTCCTCCGTGAGAATGAGGCGATCCAGATAACTCCTTCCCTGGCCGCCATACGCACGCGGCCAGGTCAAGCCAATCCAGCCACGGGCCGCTAATTTTTGAAAACGCCCGATCAAAACCAATGATCCAGGCATCTTCAGGAATGTCAGGAGGCTCAGGCAGTGCCTCACGCACAAAAGCGCGAATCTCCTGACGGAATGCTTCTTGTTCCGCCGTAAAACGAAAGTCCATAACGTTCCACCAGAAAAATGTCCTAGGCCACCGCACGCCCCGGCTTGAGGACGACGCGGTCGCCGACCTGTACTGCCAGGCGGGCCGCGGCATTGCCGTGCGGCAGCGCAATTTCGCAGTGCATCATTACTGTTGATGAGACAGACGGGTTGCTCCTGCGACCCAGCCCCATAGGTCTCAACAAAGGGTAGGACGTGAGTGCGCTCGGCGAGGGTCAACGTCAGCCAGTGCCCTGGCACGAGGTGGAGTCAGCATCGCAGCTGGAATATTTGTGGCAATATTGCCGTAGTGGTCCAGATGGATGACCTCGCCGACGACCGTCTCCCCCATGCGCTGTGGTCGGGCGTATGGGAGCCGCACCAGTTCTGCAAGACGCGGACCAAATTGGGCTCGGCTCTACACCGCGCGCCAGGTGAGCCGCTACGGGACCAAAGAGGTCACGCCCATGAAACGTCGCAGATACCTGCGGCAGAAAATAGGCAGACTGCGTCAGCATATAGGCAGCCTGGAGCCCTTCACGCTCTATGACCCGTGTGAACAGCCCGTTGTCAGGGCCACGTAGCATTTCTCTGCCTGTGTGACAAGCAGCACCGGACGTCGCGCTGTCCCGACTCCAGGATCAACCACAGCCACGAAGATGGTACGCGCAGGAAAGTAGCGCGCCGAGGCATCGAGCAGATACGCGGCGGCGCGCACATCAAAGGCACTCCACCTCGTGGGTGAGGTCAACGAGTTGCGCCGTGGGATGGATGCTCAGAATGGCGCCCTTGAGGTTGGGCCACATAGGCATCGCGTGTGCCAAAATCGGTGAACAGAGCAATAACCACGACACCCCTCACGCCCCTCTGCGATTACGGCTCAACCGTGTGAGCACCCCGGCTCAGTTGTCGTAATAGCGTACCTCAATACGCCGCTTCTCAGGGTCACTGAAGTAAATGGAGATGCCCGTACCACGCGCGCCCCAGCGCTGCCCAGCGCCTCTCTCAATGGTCACCCCATGGGCTTTGAGATGATCAATAAACCCGGGCATGTCCTCTTTGTCCACCACCAGACAAAAATGGTTGAGATCCGTACGCAGTGGCACCGCCGTTGCTGGGACAGGCTCCTTCAGCGGAAAGAGATCAATCACCGTATTGGCGTTGATACGAACGGACGGAAACCCCACTTTCCCCTGCCGAAACTCCTCGAGGCGCTCGGGCTCAAGGCCGAGCACGTTGACGTAAAAATCCAGCACCCTATCCATATTCTCGACGTTCAGCACAATATGGTCCATGGCGGTCATACGAAACATGGCGTCATCCTCCTCGGCTTACAAGAAACTGTCTCGGTCCACACCAGGCGTGCTGTGGCTAATACTCCGCCTCCCCTTCTCCCTCAGAGTCATCAGTTTCCAACCAGGCTTCCTCTGCGTCCAGCGGTTCGCATGGAATGCGATATGCATCACTGGCCCAGGCGCCCAAGTCGATAAGCTGACAACGCTCGGAGCAAAGGGGTACGTTGGCGTGTCAGGCCACGTGACCTGGCGTGTACAATGCGGACACTGGCGACTAAACGTCCGTCGCATGCGTTCCTCCCCAGCGATATGTTCTCCCGTCACTGCCAGTATGACAAGCAGCCACAGACGCGTCAAGCCAGGGTAGAGTCGAAGAGGCTTGACGCCAGCCGTGCGCTGGCCTAGACTCGACTGCATCCCTCAGTGACATGTGGGAACGTCCCATCTTGACCCTGGTGAGCCATACCTATCAAAGGAGGGAGCTATGGCACGGATTAAGCACATCGCCTTGTCGACCGACGATCCTGCAAAGACTGCGGAGTTTTACAAGAACGTATTTGGTCTCACGGAATTGCGTCGCCAACCGTCTGACACAGGGTGCTGAGGGCGTCTGGCTCAGCGATGGATATATCTATTTTGCCATCCTCAAGTACAACGGCGAGGATACCCCGAACCTCGGCGAGGGACCGTCCACTGTCAAGGGGTGTCCATCACATCGGCTTCTATGTGGACGATCTGGAGGAAGCCTGCGCCACAATCGAAGCGGCGAACGCCACGCTGTGCCCTGGCAGCAGTGTCCCTAATCGGAAATACAAGGGTCCTGACGGCCTCATGATTGATCTCAGGGCCAGAGGCTGGGACGAGCAGATCAAAGCTAGAATGCCACTGTATCAGCTTACCCCCGCGCCCACAGAGTCACGTTAGGACGCGGTCCCCACGGCTCTCAGACCGCTCTAGGCGCAGGAGGAGTTGCTCAGACCTGCACGACGTCGGGCAACTCCTCCTCCGTGCCAACCAGGAAATCGTACAGAAGACGGTGGAACGTCTCCGGCTTCTCCACCATCGGGAGGTGGCCACAGCGTTCAAGGACTCTTTAGCCCGGGATCTTCGCAGACGGCCCACTCGTCGAGGTGCTCGCGGTACGGCTGAGCCGCCAGTTCCGGGTCGCAAAACCTATTGGCCAGCTTCGACTCAGGACCAACGTGGTCAGGAATGCCAGGGTAGGTGGTCTCATCGGTTGTGCTTTGTCCTGCGGTAGCTTGGATTTGCCATGCATCGTCAACACGCCTAGACTCCGTTCTTGCAGCAAAGCACGAGGCATGCACCAGCCGATGTCCGGCTCTGGGGCAGGATGAGGGTGGCACGATGATCGGTACGCTGCTGGAGCTGTTCTGGTCCTGTACGAAAATTGGGCTCCTCGCCTTCGGTGGCGGGAATGCCGCCATTCCTCTGCTGGAGTCCGAAGCGGTGCCGCGCTGGATTTCGGAACAAGAGTTCGGAGAGCTGGTCGGCATCAATTTTGCCTTTCCGGGGATCAGCATCCTCAAACTGGCCGGCATGGTCGGCCTCCGTGCCGCCGGGACACCCGGGCTGCTGGTAGCCATCATCGGGATAGCCATGCCTGGCCTGGTGCTCACCATCGCGGCATACAGCCTCCTCATACAATACCGGGACCATGGCCTGGTGCGCCGCGGCCTGCTGGCCATGCAGTATGCCGCGGCAGCACTCTTGGCCAGCAGCGCTTTGCGCATCATGCACTCGGCCTCAGGTGGCCAGTTTCACGTTGCGGGGGTGGCGTTGGTGCTGGGGCTCTTTCTCGTCGCCTATGTCATGCAACTCGGGGTTGTCCTGGTCTTGATCCTGGCCACGGCTATTGGGCTGCTGATCCTCTAGTACTGCGTACCGCAAATGCCGCGCCAGTTTGGCGCGGGGAACCCATTGTTTTGACATGACCTGCACTGTGCTGCAGACGGGATACATATTGCCGCCAGGCTGTACTAGTAGGTGTATGTTGCCGTTCGGCACCTCTGACGGCCCCCGCCTGTTGGACATCGACTGGTGACAGTTCCTCCTCGCCCTTTACGAGGCAAAGCGAATCACCTGACGGGCCACTTCCCCGCCAAGCAAGGCCGTAAACGCTTCGTTGATTTGTTCCAGCGTGATCTCACGCGTGATCATCTCATCGAGTTTCAACTTGCCGTTCAGATACATCTCAACGTAGCGTGGCATGTCGACACGAAAACGGTTCGAGCCCATACTCGAACCCTGGATTTTTTCTCCTGCAGGAAGTCCGGACCGTGCAGCTCGATCTTGGTGCCGACAGGAATCATGCCGATCACCGTGGCCGTGCCACCTTTTGCCAGCATATAGAAGGCCTGCTCCGCGGTCTGTTTGAGGCCGATGGCTTCGAAGGAGTATTCGACCCCACCACCCGTGAGGTCTTTGACCTGTTGCACCGGATCACCTTCAGAAGCATTCACGAGGTCTGTGGCACCGCAGATTTGCGCGAGTTCCAGCTTGCTCGCACGTGTGTCAATGGCGATGATGCGGCCAGCCCCGGCGATGGCAGCCCCCTGCACGGCGCTGAGCCCGACACCGCCGCAACCGATCACGGCTACCGTACTCCCTGGGGGACTTTGGCGGTGTTGATCACCGCCCCGACGCCCGTGGTCACGCCACAGCCAATGAGCGCGGCTTTATCAAGGGGCATATCCTCGCGGATCTTCACAACGGCGTGTTCGTGCACGCAGCAACTGTTCAGCATAGGAGGAGAGATTGGCGAACTGATGCATGACTTCCCCGCGTTGGGAGAGCCGTGGCGGCTCCATCGGCACGCCGCATGGTGTCCACCTTGTTACAGAGATGAGGGACGGCCTGTCGTACAGTAGTTGCAATGGCCACAGAAGACGGACAGACAGGTAATGACGTGGTCCCCAGGCTGCACGTAGCGCACCTCGGAGCCTACGGCTGCGACGATACCAGCGGATTCGTGGCCGAGCACAATGGGGTCGGACAGGGGTAGAGGCCCTGCTGGAAATGCACGTCGCTGTGGCAGACGCCCGCTGCGGCAGTCCGCACGCAGACCTCGTGGGGGCCCTGGGGCGCTAAGGTCCACATCTTCAATAGTCAGTGGTTGATGCACAGTGCGAAAAACGGCTGCTTTCATCGCTGTCTCCTTCTGAGGATTCTGGAGTTAGCCCTGACGCGCCAGGAGTGCTGGTTGGAACGTCGGTAGGTGCGTGAGGGCTGTGTTAAAGCCCGCCATGGCTTGGGATTCGTCACCCATGGTGCGATAGCCCAGGCCCAGATAAAGATGCGCCTGTGCCAAGAGCGCGGCCTCGGGGCCGTGGACGGGTACGGGCAGGCTCTCGATCACCTGCTGCAAATGCCGCATCCCTGGCGTCGGCGTGCCACCATTACGATAGGCGGTCATGACGAGAAAGCGTCCGAGCGCCAGATGGGCTGGAATATACCGCGGCTCCAGTGCGAGGGCGCGTTGCAACGCCTGCCGCGCCGCAGAGAAAAAGTCGCCTTTTTCTAACACGCTCACGACGCTCCCCGCACTGCGCACCAGGCACTCCGCCAGAAATACCCACGCGGCTGGCTCGGTGGGGGCCCAGACCGTGGCGCTGCGGGCGACCGCAATGGCACTGCCCAGGTCGCCACCCTCTTCACATTCCCTGGCAACCTCCTGAAAGGCCCGCAAGTCCGCGAGTGTCGCACAGGCTGCCTGCACCCGTGCCTGGTCGCCAGTTGGAATGGCCGAAGGTTTGTAGTACTGCCATCCCGGTTCGCCAGCCGGGTCGTCCACCAATCCCCGATACACCCGCAGGATGGCATAGCGCGGTGTCCCCCACACCACCGGAATAGCCGTGATCCACTCTGGGAGCTGACTTTCCAGGTCGGCAAGGAGCGCTGGCAGGGGCATACCACGCGCCACCCGGGGCCGCAACTTCCACGAGAAAATAGCGCTCAAGACGTTTGAGGAGCATAAGCTCCGGCGCATGGGCCACTGGCCCATGCCGGAGAGCACGTGCACGGGCTGGAGACGTTCAATGGCCTGAAGCGTCTCCAGCCAGTCGGAGTGCCCATCAGCCCTTCGTTCATCACGGGCTGACCAAACATCGGAAAACTACCGGTCATCACCGTATCGCCAGCGACCACGCAGCCTTCCTGTGGGAGGTAGAATGACCAGGGCGTCATCGCTTTCCGCTTTGCCCAGGTGCATGAGGCACAGACGCTGATTACCGAGGTCGAGGTGTGGGGCTCCGTGACCGTTGCATCGGCCAGATAAGGCGTTGGGCCCAATTCAAAACCGCGGGAGGCCAGGAAGGCCTGTTGCCTGGCGCTACGCGTGGCCATGAATGTCCTCGTCAGGGCGCTGGAGACCACCGTCGCCCCAGCGCCCTTGCAGACGTGATTGCCAGCCGTATGATCCCAGTGATAGTGGGTATTAATAGCATAGCGCAGCGGTTTGTCAGAGAGCGTACGCATCTGCTGCACGAGGCGCTCGGCCATCGGCGCATTCACCTGCGTATCGATCAGGGCGACGGCCTCATCTCCCAGGACGATAACGCTGATTGACAATATTACGAAAGAGATAGACACGCTCGGTCACACGCTCGAGCGTACCATAGGTCCGACGCGCAAACGGATTCATGGGCCTCTCTTAACTCACCTGATACCGCTTGATGGTATCCTGGCTAAACGCCAGCCCCAGGCCAGGTTTGTTGGGAACGACAGAGCTGCCCGTCGACAAGGGCCGGTGTCTCCTCGAACAACCGCAGGCTCCAGGGCATATACTCGATAGTCAGGCCGTGCGGGATGGCGGCCACCAGGTGCACGTGGATCTCCGGAATGAGATGGCTGACCACAGGGAGGTTAAAAGCCTCAGCCATACCGGCCACTTTCATCCACTGCGTGATCCCTCCCACGCGCAGCAAGTCGATCATGACGATATCGATCGAGCGTGCCTCCAACATATGACGAAACGGTCTGATACCGTAGTGGTACTCTCCGGCAGCGATGGGCGTGGTCAGGGCGTCAGCGACGCGGGCTAGCCCCTGGTAGTCGTCGTGTGCCACCACATCCTCGAGCCAGAACAGATGGTATGGCTCGACTCTGCGACCAATGTCAATCGCCTGGTTGACCGTCCAGAGCTGGTTGATATCGCACATCAAGTCGATATCCTCGCCGATGCCCTCACGCAGCACGCGCATGCGCCTCGACTTCGCGGTCTACCGTCGGCTCAGCGCCCATCTGCGCCTTCATCTGCTTAAAACCCATCTGCACCAGACGGGGACCGGCCTCGGCCAGATACGCCGTGGGGTACGGCCGCATCAAGGCACCGCTGGCGTAGGTTGGGGCACGGTCGCGATAGCCCCCGAGCAGAGCGTGCACAGACTGCCCGAGCGCCTTGCCTTTGATGTCCCACAGGCAATATCAATGGCGGACAGGGCCAGCGTGAACAGCCCCCAGGACCTGCGCCACTCGCCGCCTGTCGCAGCTTGGCGGCAATGGCTTCCACCTGCAGGGGTTTTCGCCAATGACCAGGGCTCCCAACGCCTCCACCGCGTCCCGCAGCGCCACCGTCAGTGGCCCACCGAAGAACGTCAGGCCAATCCCCTCCAACCCCGCGTCAGTACCCAACTCCAGGGTGACAAACTCGCGCGTGGCATTGCCGACGGGAATCCCTACGACCAGAGGATTATCCGCCGGGGTGCGGATGATGCGTGTCTTAACGTGCGTCACTTTCATGCTGCATTCCCTTTGCGTGCTGCTGGTCCTTGCGTGTTAGAGCGCATGTAGCGCGTGTGCGCTACATGATAGAACCCGGACGCGCCGAGACACCAGAGTGCATGTGCGTTAAAGCTATGGGGATTGACAGCCCCCGCCCTGGCGGCATACTCTGCTCTCCGATGGGGCATCGACAACAGACGGAGGGAAAGAGCACTATGTGGGTCATCAGAGGCGAGAGTGAGTTCGAGGTCAGTATTAGTCCGGTAGACAGTGAGTGGGAAGGGAAGATCGTTGAACACAATCTGAGCCGTGTCGTGCCCACAGTGCACCTCTGTCACAACTGGGCCTCCCGCGACGCCGCTGTCGCTGGCGTGCGGCGTCGTTGGCAGCGCCTCTTTCCGGATGAACCCGACGAGGACAGGCCCGATTTTCAGGAAGCCCTTATCGAGCCCATGCCGTCCTCGGATGCGAGCCATAACCTTTGAGAAGAAGCGAAGCGGCTTCACACGCCTAGTTTGGCAGCCAAATCGTTAAAATCGACGGCATGCACCGTAAAGGCCGGGTCGGGCGTCAGGTCAGGCCTACGCTCTGGGCCCCAATTCCATAGGGCGTGGGACAAACGCCGTCTGCAACCCGACCGCCTGTGCAGCCCGCAGATCACCTTTGTGCGCTGCGACCATCATGACTTGCTCGGACGCAAACCCAGGAGAGCCGCTGCCCCCAGGTAGGTCTCTGGGTCTGGCTTATAGTGCTGCATCAACTCGGCTGAGAGGATACAATCCCACGGCAACCCGGCATATTTGGCCATATTGGTGAGCAGCGCGACATTGCCATTCGAAAGCGTTGCCAGCACGTAACGTGCGCGTAGACGGGTGAGGCCAGGGATGGCGTCTGGCCAGGCGGTGAGGCGGTGCCAGACGCGATTCAGGTAATCTTTGTCGGCCTCAGCTCAGGCTGGTGATGCCGTACTTCATCAGTAATTCGTCGAGGACCATGCGGTGCAGCGCGTCAATGTTCGTCCACGGTAATCTCGCCGCGGCGTACACGCGTTCATCGACGGACTATAGCCCCCGCGCCAGTCGTCCGCAAAACTCGCCCAATCTATACTGGATGCCACGGGCGGCACCAAACGCCAGGCCCTCCCGGATGAGACTGCCACGCCAATCGACCACCGTACCGAAGACATCAAACGTCAGGGCCTTGACCTGGGCCATATCTTGCTGAGCCATAGCCTCTCCTTGTGGTGTGTTCCACGCCTTGACCGCTTCCCTTTGTGTGTCTCGTGTGGGTACTATAAACGCTGTTTGCCGTTTGTCAAACGCCTGGTGCTCTCGTCTTGGAAGCTGGGCAGAGCTCTGTCCTTGCCGCCAGGTTCTTGACGATTGATGTCATCTCCCTGGTCCACTACATACATTGACATATGCTGATGCCCTGACCCTGCTATACTTCCTAGAAGGGGGACTATGGCAGAAGCAAAAATGGTGACGTTTCACCTGCGGAACGGTGAACAACGAACCTACCAAGACATCACCCGCCTCGATACTTCGCGTCCTCACACGGTGCTGGTGTACTACAAGGATGTGCTGATTGCGCAGATTGCCAAACAGCGACATTGTTAAGAATAACCTAACAGGATGGGAGGTGAGGCGGTGCGGAGAGAGGAGATGCAGACCTGATGTGAAGACCCGTATAGAGCAGGCGGGAAGGGCACCGCGAGCAGCGGGCACGGCGCCTGGGCGAGGACACCGCGTCAACCATCGAGGGGACAAAGAATTTTTTCAGCCCTTCATAGCTGTGCACGCTCATGACCACGAGATCGGCGCGGCACTCCTTGATCTGCTGCGTAATGACCTCCGCAGGTGTCCCGCGCACAACGAGACGCTCAATCGCCTGGTCCTGTGGGCGTATCAGGCATGATGTCTTCGAGACGCTTGTGCAGCAGCGCATGAGTACCATCAGGTTGTGAGACAGTCCTGCCCCAGCGCCGAGGATAGAGAGGTATCGGGGTCCGAGGACCTGGAGCACAGACAGCGCTGCATGGCATACCGTCGCGAGCGCGACACAGGGTGACAGCCTGGGGAGCATACTCGACGACGTGCAGGGCAAACAGGATGCGCTGCACCGGGAGCGTCAGGAGGCAGCGTGGCAGACGTCTCAGGGACCCTGCAACTGGCCGGCACCAGAAGGACTGGGGCAGGACTGCCATGGGCGACCTGCTGCGCCACTTTGCCCGTGGTTCTTGCTCGAGGGTGGTGGTTAGGGCCTGCGCGCGCCGATCACTACGAGGTCCACGTTGGCTGCAGCATCAATGATGCTGTCAGCCGGATGACCCATGACGCAGGAGCTGCTGCACGGGCAATCCTGCCAGGGCTGGATGCGCCAGCAGCCTTGCAGCGCTGTCGTCTCTGCGGCTGCCTTGGCCGCGAAGATCTCCGTGGAGTGCAAGACGTCCGTCCAGTGAGCGAGGGCGGTCACACGTGTATCAATGACATGCAACACCTGGAGCGTGGCATGTGACAGGCGTGCCAGCGCGCAGCATACTGCAGCGCCGCGGTGGCGCTGGCGGAAAAGTCAGTGGCCGAGCAAGATGCGGCTGAACCCCAGCATGCCTACGTCTCCTTCCAGTGCCCCAGTGCGTCTCAGCGTGACAAAATTCCAGCAGATCTGACGTGCAAGATGCGGTAGTATAACAAACGTCCGCCTGCCGCCGCTAGGGAGAACAGGGGGAGCGCAAGACACAGCAGCGATGCGATGACTGAGGGCAGCAAATGACATTCGATACAAACAGAGCTATAGAGCTTCTCCGACTTGGGTCAGGTCTGCCGCATGCTGATTTCCGCGCCGGTCAGGAGGAAGCGATCCGCCATGTCGTGGAAGGTCGCGGCCGGCTGCTGGTGGTGCAGAAAACCGGCTGGGGCAAGAGCTTTGTTTACTTCATCGCCACCAGCTGCTTGCGTGCAGCGGGAGCAGGACCGGCTTTGCTCATTTCACCCTTGCTGGCGTTGATGCGCAACCAGATCGCAGCAGCAGAGCGGATGGGCGTGCGGGCGATTACCATCAACTCCGACAATCAAGACGAGTGGACAAACGTCGAGGCAGCGATGCAACGCAACGAGGTGGACATCCTGCTGATCTCGCCCGAGAGGTTGGCAAACGAGCGCTTTCGTACCGCAGTGCTGGCGGGCGTCGCGGGGCGGATTGCCTTGCTGGTGATTGACGAAGCACATTGCATTTCGGACTGGGGACACGATTTCCGACCCCACTATCGCCTGTTGGAGCGCCTGGTGCGCACGTTGCCCGCCAATCTACGGCTGCTGGCAACGACGGCAACAGCGAACAACCGGGTGATGGACGATTTGCAGACGGTTCTCGGGCCGCATCTTGACGTGTCGCGGGGCGGCCTGAACCGGCCGTCGCTCGTGCTCCAGACCATGCGCCTACCCAGTCAGGCGGAGCGTTTGGCCTGGCTGGCCGCGCGCGTGGCGGCCCTGCCTGGCCATGGGATTATTTACACTCTGACGGTGCGTGATGCGGAACAGGTAGCGGCATGGCTCCAATCGCGCGGCTTGAACGTAGCCTCGTATACGGGCAAGACGGGTGCGGGCCGCGCCGAGCTCGAGCAGGCCTTGCTGGAAAACCGAGTCAAGGCGCTCAGTGGCCACGACGGCGCTGGGGATGGGTTTCGACAAGCCGGACATCGCCTTCGTGATCCATTACCAGACGCCGGGCTCGGTGGTGGCCTATTACCAGCAGGTCGGGCGTGCCGGTCGCGCCCTCGACGCGGCTTACGGGGTGCTTCTCAGCGGTGAGGAAGAGACGGACATCACGGACTACTTCATCGAGAGTGCTTTCCCGACACGGGCGGAAGTCCGCAGTGTGCTCGAAGCGTTGGAGGCAGCGCCTGCGGGTCTTTCGGTTCCTGAACTGATGGCCAGGGTCAATCTCAGCAGGGGCCGGATCGACAAGACCATCGCGCTCCTCTCGTTGGAATCGCCCGCCCCCATCGCCAAGCAGGGCCCGGAAGTGGCAGTTGACGGCGGCCAACCTGAGCGAGGCGTTCTGGCAACGTGCCGAGCGGTTGTCCAACTTTGCGCCGCGACGAACAGCGCCAGATGCAGGCATACGTGCGGCTAGAGTCCGGCCATATGGAGTTTCTCATTCGGGCCTTAGACGGCGATCCGGGCACAATCCTTCCGCCTGCGTTGCCGCCGCTGCCGACGCACACGGACCCGGCGCTGGTGCGCGAAGCCATAGCGTTTCTTCGCCGCACCAGTCTGCCGATTGAGCCGCGCAAGCAATGGCCGGCGGGTGGGATGCCACAGTATCATCTCAGCGGACGTATTGCCGCCGACGTTCAGGCACAGCCCGGAAAGCGCTGTGCATCTGGGGAGATGCCGGGTGGGGTGGCCTGGTGCGTCAGGGCAAGTACCAGGACCGGCGCTTTTCGGATGAACTGGTGGAAGCCTGTGTGCGTCTGGTGCGGGAGTGGAACCCACACCCCGCGCCTGCCTGGGTAACCGGCATTCCGTCGCTGCGGCACCCCGATCTTGTGCCGGACTTCGCCCGGCGGCTGGCCGTAGCCTTAAATTTGCCGTTCGACGCGGTACTGGAGAAGACCGACAATCGCGCCGGAGCAAAAGACCATGGCCAACAGCACCCAGCAGGCGCGCAGCATCGACGGTTCTCTGGCGGTCAGTGTCACAAGCGCTACTGTGCTGCGCCGGTGTTGCTCGTGGATGACATGGTGGATTCGCGCTGGACGCTTGACCGTTGCGGCCTGGTTGTTGCGCTCACATGGCAGTGGCGAGGTGTTCCCTCTGGCGCTCGCGCTCACAGGATACGAGAAATGAGCATGTCACTTTCACCCAACACGCAGGCAATCCTGCTTCTGATGGCGCCCTTGATCGTGGGACGTAACGAACCTTCAGCCGATGTACTGACACCGGTCAGAGTACAAGCGGCTGGCGCGTTCCTCCGCGAGAAGCAACAGCAGCCGGCAGATCTGCTTGCCCCCAATGCGCGGGCAGTGCTCGGGGAATGTCAACAGCTTATCGACAGCGACCGGCTCAAGCGCCTGTTAGGCCGTGGGTTTTCTCCTGAGCCAGGCGCTCGAGCGCTGGCAGACGCGGGCGACTGTGGGTAGTGAGCCGCGCCGATGCCGAGTATCCGAGACGATGGAAGGCACTCCTCAAGGAAGATGCCCCGCCGATTCTGTATGGCTGTGGGCAGGCGACGATTCTGGATACGGGCGGGTTGGCCGTCGTGGGTTCGCGGCATGTGGATGATGCTTTGATTGCTTACACTCGAGGACATCGGACGGCTTGCCAGCCAGAGCGTGTCGCACCCTTGTTTCGGGCGGTGCGCGCGGCATTGACCAGGCCGCCATGCGCGGCGCGCTGGAAGCTGGTGGTAAGGGTGGTGGGGGTGTTAGCCGACAGCTTGGAACGGGCCGCCATGAATCGCGCGCACCGCAACTTCCTGATGGATGGGCAACTGGTCCTGGTCTCGCCCTATGATCCTGTGGCGGGGTTCAACGTGGGACACGCCATGCAGCGTAACAAGCTGATCTCACGCGCTGGCGGATGCGGCGCTTGTAGTCAATGCGGATTACGAGAAGGGCGGTACGTGGGCCGAGTGCGATCGAGCAACTGGGAAGCTGCGGTTCGTACCTGTCTATGTCCGCTCGCATGGCCAAACCGGCAAGGGGCTGGAGGCCCTCCGACGTAAAGGCGCCTTGCCCTGGCCCAACCCAGAACGCCGGAGGCCCTGGCGGGAGGTGCTCGCAGTTGCGGGGAGCCTACGGCAAGCTGCGCCCAGGCAAAACGAACTCTTTGCTTCGGTTCGCGAGGAGCCCAGGCAGGCGTATGCCATCCCACAGAGTGTGCTCCCTATCAATGCCTCTTGCTCCCCGCTGTCTGTGGAATCGCCCCTGGCACCTGCCGATGAACTGTTTGCCAAGGTGCGGGAGTTGCTTGGGAAGATGCAAACGCCCAGGACCGTCGACGAGGTGGCTACTGATTTGGGGGTGTTGAAAAGCCAGGCGAAAGAGTGGCTTCAGCGCTTGGTTGAGGATGGCGTGATGGAAGAATGTACCAGGAAGCCTGTCAGATATCGGCCGAAGACACAGCATTCTTTCGCATAGGTGGTTTGAATTATGAGTATTCATGTCGAATTTCCTGAGGAACCGCAGTAACCCTCGGGCGGGAGGCTCCCCGGTGTGCACGCGCAAGGTAATCCTTCATATAGCCTCGTCTCTGCCTCTATGTATTTCCTGGACGCAACGGGCAAGCCCTGTAAATTTGTGGGAGGCATGGCGTTAGGCTCGACCGAGAGCAGGCATTGAGGAGTGCCATGGCATAGATAAACACTGCACATCTTTGGAGAGGTGTTAAGTTGACGTCAATGTCCCAAGAGTGTCCCACATGGCATTCTGTGAAAAATAACACCTTGTATTAGAGGATATTATAAGATGCCGGTGGATATCGCCGATATTCGCACCCTTGTCGACGCCCAGGACCAGTGGCGCAGTCGGCAGACGATCAATCTTATTGCCAGCGAAAATACCTCAGAGTCCAGCGGTGCGCGCCATCCAGAACTCTGATTTTATGGCCCGCTACGCTGAGGGGCACCCGAATCGGGGCGATGAAGTCCGACGCTATTATCAGGGCACGCGCTACATTGACCAGATCGAGACCATGGCGCGCGAGGAACTATTAGCGCTGACGCGCTGTCGCCAGGCCGATGTCCGCCCCATTAGTGGCAATGCCGCCAATACGGCGCTTGCTCTGGGCTATTTACGGGGTGGCGACCCCGTCATAGTGAACTCCGACACCCGCCGGTGGACACATCAGTCATAACACCATCGGCGTATTCGGCCGACGTATCCAGACCCGTGGTCTGTCGCTCAGTCTGGACGCACCCAAGCATATCCCGTTGCACTACTTCCCGCTGAGCCGAGGACCTGTATCACCTGGATGTGCCAAAGAGTCTCGATCTCATTGACCAGGTGACACCGCGTCTGCTGGTGCTGGGCAAGAGTCTGATTTTGTTTCCTGAGCCAGTACGGGAGCTCGCCGCCATGTGCCGGGAACGGGGGATTCCCATCCTGTACGACGCGGCCCATGTGTTTGGGTTGATTGTGGGCGGCCAGTTTCAAGATCCCTGGCGCGACGGCGCCACGTGGGTGACCGCCAGCACGCACAAAACGTTTCCTGGCCCACAGCGCGGGGTCATTGTGGCGGATCTCGATGAGGAAAATGAGCGGAAGTACTGGCCCTCGGCCGACCGCGGGGTGTTCCCTGGCTCATCCAGTAATCATCACCTACACACCCTGCCGGCGCTGCTGGTGGCCATCCGCGAGATGCGCCAGCATGCCATCGCCTACGCCGCCCAGGTGGTCCGCAATGCGCAAGCCCTGGGGCGGGCGCTCGATGACGAGGGGATCCGGGTGGAAGCGCGGGATTTTGGCTATACGGCGAGTCATCAAATTGCCGTCAATGTGGCGGCCTACGGGGGGCGTGGTAGTGGCGCAGCGCCTGGAGGCGAACGATATTATCGTCAACTACAACCTGCTGCCAGGCGATACGGAGCCCCGCAACCCGTCTGGGCTGCGTATCGGCGTGCAGGAAATGACGCAGCTATGGCATGCGTGAGGACGCTATGCGCAGCGTCTTGCCGGGCTGCTGGCTGATGCGATCAAGGGCAAGACGGTCACTGACGCTGTGCATGCCTTGCGTGCGTCGTACAGTACCTTAGCAGTATGTGTAAGTATAGAGGGCATATGATGGCAACCGTCTGGCGGGGATAGGAGTTGTCTGTACGCTGGTGCTGCTGGCCTCATGTAGTAGTCAGAAATCAGCACAGATGCCCTCGCACCGCAGACGCCTATGCGTTCGAGAAAGTTCTACCATGACGGCCGCCTGGCCTTTCAGCAACGCCGCTACGACGAGGTTAGCAGCGCAGTTTGCCCGGGTCGTGGCTGCTGACCCAGAACATGTGAAAGCACGCCTCAACTGGGCCGCGGCCCTATCCTATCTCAATAAACCAGGAGAGGCAATTGTGCAATGCCAGTATGTGCTGGCACGCGATCCGACCAACGCTGAAGCCTATTATCAATGGGGAGCTGTGTTGGTGCGTATGGGGAAACATCAGGAAGCTTTGGAGAAATTTGATCAAGCGCTCGTGCTCAAGCCAATGGCTGAGCTGTTACAAGACGACCCCCGTTGCAGCAGTCCCTCCAGGCGTACCTGAAGCGGCAGCGCCGCCAGGCGTTGGATGCCGATGTGACAGGTCCGAAGCCCCCACCCGAAGGCGACGAGGAGAGCCGTTCACCAGCCAGGCGCTGAACGCCTCGAGTGCCCATTGGGCACTCGAGAAGCTCAGGAGCTGCTGCGGCAGCCTTGAGGCCCTGCAAGCCTTTCAGGAGGCGCCCCAGCGCTTTGATCTGGTCATTACTGATCAAACCATGCCCCGTATGACAGGTGATGCGCTGGTCCAGGCACTACGGCGTATCCGGGCCGGACATCCCGATCATCCTGTGCACCGGCTTCAGTTACACGATCAACGCTGAGCAAGCCGAAGCGTTAGGGACCGATGCGTGGCTTGCGAAACCCTGGCAGACACGGGATCTCGCCCACACCATCCAGCATGTGTTAGCGCAGCGGCGCCGGCAAGACCCGTGAGATGAAGGCGAGATCAGGCGGTTGCGAGAGGGAGTTCCATCACGACCGTGGTCCCCTCGCCTCCCTGGCTTTTCACTGAGACCGTGCCGTGATGCGCTCGGATGATGTCACGAGCAATACTGAGCCCCAGCCCCATACCCTTGCCCTGACTCTTGGTGGTGAAGAAGGGAGTAAAGACATGCTGGAGATGTTCTGGGGCGATGCCTGGGCCGGTATCGGCAATTTCAACTCGCAGATTCTGCCCGCACTGAGAGGTCTGGATGCAGAGTTTGCGTGTGGTGCCATAGTCTGCCATGGCTTGACAGGCATTATTGAGGATGTGCAAAACACCTGGTGAAATTGCGGCGCATCGAGCAGGATCGTGGGCAGTTCTGGAGAGAGATCAGCCTCGACTTCAATGTTGCTTTGAGCGCAGGTCGTAGGCTTTCCTTTCCAGGGCCTTAGTCAAGATGTCGCTGAGATTCTCCGGATGTTTATCTGGCCGTGGCTGTTCGACAAAGGCCAGCAGATTCCGGACCGTGTCCGTGGCGCGCTGCGTTTCATAGAAAAATGCGCAGGGCGACCTGGCGTAGTTGCTTGTCCTCCACCTTCCCGACGAGTAACTGCGCATAGCCCAGGGCCGTGGTCAGGCGTGCGCAGTTCATGAGACATGCGGGCAATAAGATGATGCGGAGCAGAGAATTTTGCCCGATTGCCGCAGTTGCTGCTGGGCCAGCTCTAACTGTGAGCTTCTTTTCGTGGACAACCTGGCGGAGTTTGAGCGCCGCTTCTTCGCCTCCTTGAGCAAGCGCGCGTTTTCCACCGCGAAGCCGATATGGCCCAGCAACGTTGACAAAAATTTCAAATCGAGTGCACCAAAGCGATTTCTGGCCACTTTTCTTCGAGAGATTGAGGACGCCAATAATACGGTCCTGAGCCCGCAGCGGCAGGCAAATGAAGGATGACGTGTCGTATTTGGGATCATTGACTTTGCCGAAGCGCGCATCATGCTCGACATCCTCGACGAGGACGGGCTCCCTGTCTGTGCGACCTTCCCAGAGATGCCTTCCCTGACGCGGACGGTCGTGCCCACCACCACGGCATCCTCTAAACCCTCAGCCGCGGCAATGCGCAGCGTTTGCGTTTGGGGATCCAAGAGCATAATAGAGCCGATTTTCGAATGCACCGCCGTCATGGCGCGATGCAGCACCAGATGCAGGACTTCTTTGATATCGGGGATACGGGAGACGAGTTCCGTGACCTCACTTAACGTCGAGAGCTTATACACGAGACTTTCTAGCTCGCTCGTATTGGTTTTGAGTTCTGCCAGGATTCTTGTTAAACGCTTCGGCAATACGCGCCATCTCAGTAAATTCGTGCGTCGCCTGCTGGTCTCCTTAGCGCCTCGATTTCGCCTCGTTCCAGGCGCACAAACTCACTGGCCATACGACTGATACTGCGGACAGTTTGCTGAAAGAACGCAAACCCCAGCACGGCAATCAAGACGCTGAGAGCTAAGGCCCCGGCGGCATCCGTATCTTTGATAAGATCTTTTCTGTGTCGAGGACATACAGGAACAAGAGCAAGGGTATGAGGGAGGTGAGAGCAAAAATAATTGCCGCCTTATACCGTAAGGTTTGCTGTCCTGCCGGCTTCCCTCGTGGCATAGTCGTTCTCCTTACATATATCCGGTATAGGGGCAAGCTACTAATCTATACAGGCCGTGCGTATACACAAGCATAGCTTGCGAAGGATGCGTCATGCAACGCTCGTTGTCCTCCCAGGATGTTCTCCCGACCTAGAACTCCAATCATAATAGCCTCCCAGAGTTCCGATGGCGCCAGAGGTTTCGTCACATAGGTGGTGCCCTTCATCTCGCGCCAGCGCGCCAGGGACGGTCCCTGATCGCTGCACTCACCATCACGATAAGGGCTCCTGCGAGGGCAGGAGCTGCGCTAATCTGCTCGGCAAGCTGTACGCCTATCCTCGGCTGGCAGCGTCGTATCCAGGAGTACCAGCGCAAAGGGATGCCCAGCATCCTGCGCCTGTTGTAACGTGTCGAGCGCTTCCTGCCCTCCCTCGACGGCCGTTGGCCTGAGCCCCCACTGGCTGAGCAGAGCTGTGAGCAGACGTCTATGGGTAGCATTATCGTCCACAACCAGGACAGCGTTGTGAGAGCCGGGCGGGATGAGCATCGACTCCGGCTCGTCCTGGCGCATCTGGTAGACCAAAACGCGCGGTAAAGTGAAAGGTACTCCCACGCCCGAGGGCGCTTTCCACCCAGATCTGTCCGCCCATCAGGGTCACCAACTGATGGCAAATAGCCAGGCCCAGCCCCGTGCCGCCATATTGGCGTGTCGTAGAACTATCGGCCTGGGTAAACGCCTCGAAGATGAGGCGTTGTTCTCGGCGGCGATGCCGATGCCCGTATCACGTATCGTACAGTACAGGGTCATGGACGACTCGTCCGGCAGGCGTGGCTGGCGTCTGATTTCCCGGGGCTGGTAGCGCATCACTTCGACAACTACTTCGCCTGCCGCGGTAAACTTCAGAGCATTTCCTACGAGATTCACCAGGATCTGACGCCATCGGATCGCATCGCCGATGACGGAGGTCAGGGACATCGGGGTGCACATAGTACAGTAATTCAAGCGGCTTATCCTGGTTCCGTGGTGCGAGGGTTTTCATCGTAAGCTACTGAGGTTTTCGCGGAGCGAAAAGAGGGCCGACTCCAGGGAGAGTTTCCCCGCCTCAATTTTGGAAAAGTCCAGGAGGTCGTTGAGGATACGCAGCAACGACATCGTCGATGTTTTCACGAGTCCGAGATATTCCTGTTGTTCAGAGGTAAGGGGGTATCGAGGACCAGATCGGTCATGCCGATGATGCCGTTCATCGGCGTGCGGATTTCATGGCTAATGTTGGCCAGAGAACTCGCTCTTGGCCCGGGTGGCTGCCTCAGCAGCGTCCCGGGCCGCGGTTTCAGCGGTATACAGCGCCGCATTCCGAAGAGCGACCGCGGCCTGCGCCGCAAAGCTTTCGAGGAGGCTCTGATCTTCTGGGGCGAAATGGAATGGCTGGCGACCGGCTAAAGCGGAGGACGGCCAACAGCTCACCATCGAGAATAATGGGCAAGGCCAAAAAAGCTCGTGAGCCCCTGTTGCTTGAACCAGGCGCGCGCTATGAAGCGCGCGTCGTTTGCCACATCCGGGACGTTGAGGGGACGACGGTGCAGGGCCACCCAGCCGATGCCTCCTCGCCGAAGGCGAGCGCCCTCCTGATGGCAAAGAGCGCTACCCAGGACAGGATGCGAAAACGTCCGCAGGTGCAAGGTCTGGGCAGCAGTATCGGCGATCCAGAAGTTGACGCTGGCGGCATCCATCAGGGTAGCGGCAGCCTGCGCAATTTCGCCGAGGACTTCTTTGATGTCCAGCGAGGTGAGGACATAAATTGCGTCAGACGCGTCAACGTGCGCAGGCGCGCAAAACGCGCTTCCAGGGCTTCATAGAGGCGCGCGTTTTCAATGGCAATGGCCGCCTGGGCGGCAAAGAGGGTCAACAGGTCACGCTCTGGGGCGCCAAAGACCCGTCCCGTGCCTCGTTATTGATCGTGATGACGCCGAGGAGACGGTCACGCATAGACTAAGGGTTCGGAAAGGATGGCGAAAGCGGACCAATGGTAGGTGAGACCTGGTCATCATTGATCATGACCCCTTCACGGTGTTGGGCGACCATGCCGGTCACACCTTCGCCGAGTCCTCACCCGCACGGCCTCCATCCAATCCCCCAGGCCATGCCAGGCGCGCGGGATCAGGGTCTGGGTGGACTCGTCCCAGAGATACGTCACCCCCGAGGTCCCACGGACCAGTTCCACCGCACGTCGCGTGATCACCTGCAAGAGCACGGTCAGGTCGAGTTCACGCGTGATCTCACCCGTCACGACCTGGACGGCCTCAAGACGTTCCGTGCGTTCCGCCAGGAGATCTTCGGTCTGCGCGCGTTGCAGGATTTCTTTGCCGAGTTTGGTATTGGCTTCCAGGAGCTGCTGGGTGCGTTCCTGCACGCGGAGTTCAAGCGTCTCGTTCGTGCGCTGGATCTTATGGACATGGCGCTGCAAGACATCGACCATCGAACGAAAGGTGCCGGCCAACGCCTCGATGTCGGTCACGAGGCTGTATGTCCAGGCAATGGCTTGATGACGGAGGAGTTTGTCTGGGAGGTTCGTGGTGACCTTCGCCAGACGTGCCAGGTGCTGCCATCAACCGACGCCCCAGCAATTTCTGCCAACAGGCATGCCAGGACGGCAAGCAACAGGATCCACAAAGTAGCATGTGAGGCAGTCATGGTCATACAAGTCCACCCTGTCGCCAGGCCCACAGGAGGAAAGCATCCTTAGCCTTTGGGGAGGCCGAGCACGCGTTCGCCAATGATGTTGAGCTGAATCTCGGCTGTCCCACCAGCGATGGTGGCAGAACGGGAGCGCAGAAAGCTGAACTGCCAGGCGCCGTCCTGCACCGCCCAGGGTGAACCGTGCATGAGTTGGGCATAGGGACCTGCAAGTTCCATCGCCAGCTCCCTGCGCGCGCTGCACAATGCGCGTCAGCGCCAGGCGATGCGCTGAGCCTTCTGGCCCAGGCGGCAGACCGCGTAGCCGTTTGGTGAGACAGCGGTACCCGTAGTATTTCACGGCTTCGCTTTCCGTATAGAGCTGCGCCAGCCGTTGCCGGATGACGGGTTCCTGGTGCCGTCCGCGCTGCCGGGCGAGGTCGACCAGCTCCTGGATCAGCACCTGCACGTTCGCCTGCCCCAAAATGGACGTAGTAGCGCGTTCATGCATGAGGAGACCAATGCCCACCATCCAGCCGTTGTTCAGCTCGCCTACCAGGTTGTCACGGGGACACGCACATTTTCAAAAAAGACCTCATTGAACTCTGACTCTCCCGTGATCTGCTTGAGCGGTCGGATGGTGACGCCGGGACTGTGCATATCCACGATGAAACAGGACAGCCCTTGGTGTTTGGGCACGGTCGTATCGGTGCGGGTCAGCAAAAAGCCAAAGGCCGCATCGTGGGCATAACTCGTCCACACTTTCTGCCCGTTAATGACGAACTCGTCGCCGTCCTGGACGGCACGCGTTTGTAATGAGGCCAGGTCCGACCCAGACCCAGGTTCCGGAATACCCCTGGCACCAGATTTCCTCGCAGGTCAGCATCTTCGCCAGGTAGCGTTGCTTCTGGGCTTCTGTGCCGACTTCGATGAGGGTGGGCCCTACCATGCCCAGGGCAATGCCGTTATAAGGCGTGGGGGCCTTGCAATGCGCCGACTTCTTCATTAAAAATGACCTGCTCCATGAGCGTGGCACCAGCACCGCCATACTCCTTGGGCCATGAGAGACCGGCATAGCCCGCCTCGTACAATTGCCGCGACCAATCTTTCAGGAACACAATCTTGTCGTGCAAGTCCACCGGCTCAAAGACGGTCTTCCCCAGCCTGGCGGCACATGTTCCTGCAACCACTGACGCAGATTGTCCCGGAAGCGCTTTTCCTGCTCGGTGAACTCAAAATCCATGCCGGTCTCCCTGCTCGTCAATTTGCAGTGCGTGATGGCGCCTGCGCTGTTGTTGTGCCTTTATAGCATATTTTATACCGTAATACCAGTCTTTTACTGCAGTGCAGATGCTTCTATGTACCGAGGTAGTGGTCTCGTCTCCTAGCGTGGCTGCATGACGATGTCGACCAGGGCCAAGCGGCCTTCTGTCCTTGACGACACGGAGGGCGCGCTCCAGGGCAGGGCGAATGGCATCAGGTGTGACGATGGGACCTTCCCCATAGAGGCCATAGGCCTGGGCCATCTGGGCGAAGTTGACCGGTGGATCGTCCAGCCGTGTGCCAATGCCGGCATTGGCTGCGGGACGCTCGGCGGACGCGGGCGACGTCGAGGGCATGCTCTTCCGAGTTATAATACGAGCGGTTGTTGAACATGACGACGAGCACCGGGAGATGGTGATGCGCCGCCGTCCACAGGGCACTCGGCGTGTACAACAGGTCGCCATCGGCCTGCAGGTTCACACACACTTTCCCACTGTGACGATGCGCCCAGGACAGCGCCGAGCGCCGCGCCCATACCGTATCCCAGACCCGCGCCACCGCTGCTGCCCAGGGTGCAGCCTGGGCGCTCCCAGTCCCATAAACGTCGTGTCCAGGCTCCTACGGCATTGTTGACCAATACCCACCTCTGTGTTTGATGACCTCCCACACTTCGGCAACCGCCGTGGGCACGGCAATGGGGTGCTGCGCCCGTGCCAGCTGGGCGGCCTGCTGCCATCGCTGCCGCCGAGCCTGGTGCTGCGTGCTGAGATGGGCAGCTCGCGCCGTGATACGCGCTGTTTCTGCTCTCCCAGGCGGGTCTGACACAGTGCCAGCAAGTGCGGCAGCGCCACGGGCGGTATCGGCGGCGATGGGGCAGGTCGACAGCCTGAAGACGCTCATAGTCGGCGGCCCAACTGCGCACCAGAAAATCGCCCATGGTGATATGGATGATCTGCGTCTGCGGGCCGATAGCCGGCTGAAACATGCGGGTGGCTTTTCGACGCTGCCCAAGGCGCCGAACAGATCCAAGACGTCCAGCGCCAAAACGACATCGGCATTGGCCAGTACGTCACTGGCAGCATCAGTGGCGTCAAGGCCATGTGTATTGGGAAATTAAAGCGACCACCGCGGTCGATCACGGGCATGGCTAACAGCTCGGCCAGGCCCTCTGAGGCTCTCGACGGCCGCAGGGTGCCGTCCTAGCAGGTCCGCGATGGCTACAGGATGCTCGGCCTGGAGCAACAGGTCCGCGGTGCGTTCTAGCGCCTCAGGGTGGGCCTGCGGCGGGGCTGGAGGTCCATAGCGTTGCGGATCAGGCAGCACGGGTGGGACGCGTACGATCTCTTCCTTGCAGACCGGCGTCGTAGCACACATAGATGGGTCCCCGTGATCCGTCTGCGCAATGCGGTAGGCGCGCAGAAACGACTCCGGGACGCTGGCCAGCGAGTGGGGCTGATCGTCCCATTTGACGTAATCCCTGACGAGCGTGCCTTGGACCAGGGCGGTGTGGATCCAATCAATCCACGGGCGGCGTTGCGTGCTGTCCATAGGACCAGTCGCGCCCAGCGCGAGCACCGGAGCGCGGTCACACCAGGCATTGAATAAGGCCACGCTGGCATGCTGCAAGCCGACGATGTTGTGAATCAAGGCCGCCATGGGGTCCCCGTGGCCTTGGCATAGCCATGCGCCAGCGCCACGGAGATTTCTTCATGACAGCACTGGATCAGTTCCGGCATGGCATTGCCGCCATAATTCACGATAGAGTCGTGGAGACCACGAAAACTGGCGCCTGGATTGCATGCCGCATAGACGATACCACAGGCCTGGAGCATATCGACGATGACATCGGAACCGTACTGGGGCCGCCGCTGGGGCCGAGGCGGGGGAGGTGCGTGACATCACGGGCTGCAGACATGCCGGCTCTCCTCTAGAGAAAGTCTTGAATTTCTGTTATTGTGCCTGTCGTGCATATATGTTACAAGTACCGAACGGCTAGGCCGCGAGAGCGCTAAGTATACTTGATATAATAGAGAGAGGCGTAGTGGCGGCGAAGTGGGAGGGGAGTAAGATGTTAGCGGCACTCGATGTGCTCCCACGGATTCTGATCATCGATGACGATCAGAGCCTGCTGGAATCTTATACGGTGTTGCTCGAGGACGAGTTTCAGGTCTCCACGGCTGAGTCCGGGGAAAGGGGCTTAGACTCTGCTGCGGCACGAGGACGTGCATCTTGTTCTGCTCGATGTCCGCTTACCAGACATCAACGGTATCGAAGTCTTACGCCGCATCAAGGCGTTAGATGAGAACGTCGACGTCATCATGATCACGGCCGTCAAAGACGTCCGTGCGGCTGTCGAGGCGATTAAACTTGGCGCCTACGATTATCTCGGAGAAGCCCTTCGAAATCGATGCAATTCTTTCCTTACTGCGGCGTACGCTGGAACATCAAAACTTGCTCCGTGAGGTGCTCTATTTACGTGATTTACAGACCGAGGTCGACCGTTATTTTGTTGTAGGCCGCAGTCCCAAGATGCGCCAGATTTACGACCTGATCGCCCGCGTTGCCGACACCAACGCCACGGTACTCATCAATGGGGAGAGCGGTGTTGGGAAAGAACTCATTGCGCTCGGGCGCTCCATCAGCAGAGCCAGCGTCGCCTCAATCCTTTTGTGGCGGTGAACTGTGCCGCCATTTCCGAGCACCTGGTCGAGAGCGAACTTTTGGCCATGAGCGTGGGGCGTTTACCGGGGCTGTCGAGATGCACCGCGGCAAATTCGAGCTGGCGCATATGGGGACCTTGTTTCTCGACGAGGTGGGAAGTTTGCGCCCTCGATTTGCAAGCCAAATTGTTGCGCGTGCTCCAAGAGCGTGAATTTGAGCGTGGTGGGGGCAGTAAAACCATTCGCACGGATGTGCGGATTGTCGCCGCTTCGAATCAAGACCTCAAGCAGATGGTGGCCGACCGCACGTTCCGTGATGACCTGTTTTATCGTCTGAATGTGATACCAGTCCATGTGCCGCCGCTACGCGACCGCCGTGAGGATATCCCGCTCCTCGTCAAGCACTTCCTCATGAAGTACAACCAAGCCTTTGGACGCCAGGTGCAAGGTGTAACGTCAGAGGCGCTGGCGCTCCTTACCCAGTATCATTGGCCAGGGAACGTTCGCGAGCTGGAGAACGTGATCGAACGACTGGTAGTCCTCAGCCGTCACCGTATCCTCGACATTGCAGACATGCCGCTCGACCTCAAATCGGGGCGAGGACAACTGGCGCATGACCTCTTGCCACAGGCGCTGACTTGCGTCAGGCCAAAGCCGAATTTGAGCGGCACTATATTGTACAAACGCTCGAGAAGTATGGCTGGAATCAGACGGAAGCTGCCAAGCGGTTAGGTATCCATCGCAACACACTCCTGACCAAAATGGACATGCTGGTAGATCCGGTCCACCGCCTCCTCCGAATCCCTCGACGCCGAAAGCTCTAGAAGACTAATCATCCCTACAAGTCTCCTCATGCAGGCGTGAGGCAGCGCAGCTGCTTGTCCTCACGCTGCCTCCCGTCCTGAGATCTGGCCATCCTCTCTCTTCCATATCGGCGCTGTTTTCTTGTTTGCCATTGCACAGAAAATGTGCCATTGCACAGAAAATGTGCAATCGATCAGGCGTTTTTTGTGCCCTTACCGTTGAGTAAAGCTCCTCTAGAGATTTTTCCTAAGATACCCTCACCATGCAATCCTGCTGATAAAAAAGAGGAATGATATTTTATAAGCAGGACAGCTCATTCTGGCATTCATTTTGCTTTATCATATTAACGATTGCTTGATAGTGAATACTTACACAACATTATATAATGCTGTCATTTTAAGTTTTAAGAAGTTCATTATGCTGGAATTTTATAATACACATCCAACATTCTGATACAAATTCCTATGAATATGGAGGTAATACAATGATGTAATTTATTGAAATATAGTGATATCCGTGATGTTGATTATATCCATGAAGATGGCAATAGTAGATGCTAAATAATGTTGCTTATAAGTGCCCTAGCAACAAAGAGTTGAACTCAGTCCTTATGGAGAATTAAAAATGAAAAGACTAGTAGTTACTATAGCATTAGCGATTGCACTTCTCACCTCTGGGGCAGTGGTCACTCAACACAGTATGGTAGGCACGGCGTATGCCAACGGTGGAGGAGACTAACTGAAGTAGGCAGTGAATAAGGTGGTTTATACGTGTCACAGCCAGAAGAGTTGAACTCAGTCCTACGGAGAATTAAAATGAAAAGACTAGTAGTTACTATAGCATTAGCGATTGCACTGCTCACCTCTGGTGCGGTGGTCACTCAACACAGTATGGTAGGCACGGCGTATGCCAACGGTGGAGGAGACTAACTGATACGTAGCTTGCAAATACCATCAGCAGAAAGGTGTAAACCGTACGCAGATTTACACCATTTTTTGTTTTGATATACAGGTCGATGACGTCCTGGGTACAGACGGGATGCACGTAGCAGTGAGCCCGGCAAAGCAGACTGTGCGGGTGAATTCTCCATGATTGTGGCACAACGGTGGCGGATGATCGCTTACCTATCTCTGCAGTGGATGCATGTACTTGCTGTGAGCTGTAAGGATACGAGACGATGCGCGATGAAGGCCAGGACAAGCGCACGCGTGCTGTTCCAAATATCGGTGGGACATATCATAAAGCCTCTCTGGCAAGAACCACTCACGCTCGATCCGGCTTTCCTCACGGACATATATGCTACCTCTGTAGCGCCAACAAATGTTTGACGGGCTCGTGCAGTTCGATGCCAACCTCAACGTGGTTCCCTGTATTGCCAAATCCTGGGAGGCTTCGCGTGATGGGTTGGTGTGGACCTTTCATTTGCGTCAGGGCGTGAAGTTTCATCACGGTCGGGAGGTGCATGCGGATGATTTTGTCTATACCTTCACCCGTATCCTTGATCCGCGCACTGCGTCACCACGTGCCTGGCTCTTTGAGCGTGTGCAAGGCGCCGCACAATTTCGTGCCGGTGCAGCAGAGCGCGTTGAGGGACTGCAAGCTCTGGACGCCTACACACTGCAAATCACACTGTCTCAACCTTACGCGCCATTTATCACTCTGCTTGGCATGGCCCAGGCGCAGGTCGTGCCGCGAGAAGAAGTGCAGCGTCTTGGCGCTGAATTTGGACGGCGGCCTGTCGGCGCCGGCCCTTTCCGCTTCGTGAATTGGGTGGCGGGAGAGGAAATCACTCTAGAGGCAAATGAGGCATACTATGAGGGGCGCCCTTTCCTCGACCGTCTACACTATCGTATTATGACAGAACTACCAGGAGTATCCTGGCTGAGTTTGAGAAAGGCACTCTTTGAGGATGTTGATCTTACGCTTACAAGTCAAGAAGGCACACCCTTGAGTCGCGATCCACGCTTCCGCTTTGTGCGCAAACCACTCCTGGCAACAGCATTTCTGTGGCTCAACACGAGCCATGGCCCGCTCAGTAAGCGTAAGGTACGACAGGCTATCAATTACGCCATCGACCGAGAGGCTATGATCAGCACCATCCGGCAAAATCGCCAGGTGCAAGGCGCGTGGCATACTCTCCCTCGGCATGCCAGGATACAATCCAGACCTGGCAGGACTATGCTTATAACCTCGCACGTGCCCGGCAACTGCTCGCAGAGGCTGGCTATCCTGAGGGGAAAGACCTGCCGCCATTAGAGCTATGGGCAAGTTCAAAAACACTAGCAGTACAGCAGGAACATGAGGCGATTAAACAGGATCTGGAGCGTCTGGGCATCAAGGTCGAGTTGTTCACGGCGGAGAACTGGAAGCAATATAACAACTGAAATTTTGGGAAAGCGCCCGGGGCAATGTATCGTTATGGCTGGTTTGCCGATTTTCCTGATCCTGATAATTTCCTCTTTCTCTGTTCCATTCGCAGAGTCCCGACAATTATGCCAACTATAGCAATCCTGCGGTCGATCACCTCCTTGAACAGGCGCGCAGCGAGGGTGATTATCTCAAACGCATAGCATTGTATCGCCAGGCCGAAGCGCTGATCATGGCGGATGCTCCGGTAGTAAATCTGATGTATTATACCGGCGAGTATTTGTTCCAGCCGTACGTTCAGGGGATTGAATTGAATGCCCTGGGTGAGCAGTTACATTCCAATGAAAAAGATCTGGCTCGATGCAACACCTCGTGTCTCCTCACCACCTGCAAAGCCGCAGTAGGCTCCTATCACGCATTTGTCCTCCCCATGCGTTCGGCCTGCGGCTGAAATTGTTCCTGGCCCTCATCGGTCTCGTGATCAGCCTTACCCTGGGCCTCTTACTCATTGTGGAAAGTCGGCAGCGGGCCTCGATTGTGCATCAGATGGAGAAACGCGGTGAGACTATCGCGACGACATCTGGCCGCGGTGAGTACGAAATCCCTGCTCACGTACAATTTTGTCACGTTGGAGCAAGATGCGGCACGAGACCGCACAGGCACGGGATGTGCTGTACACTATTATCCTTGACCGTGATGGACGTGTGGCAGCCTATAGCGGGCATAGTGAAAAACAAGGTCTGGTACTGCCAGATCCGGTGAGCCAGCAGGCCGCTACAGGCCAGGACGACTCTCATCCAGCGTGTGCCGCCCACGCGGAGGACAGCGGAGCATTACGATATTGCTGTGCCAGTGTTCGTGCCAGGCAGCCCAGAGAAATGGGGCACAGTGCGCGTGGGATTGTCCCTCGCATGAGATGCAGATGGAGATCGCCCAGACACGTTGGCGGGTGCTCTCTTTGGGCATAGTAGGCGTGGCAGTGAGTATGGTGGTGGCGGCCTTCCTGGCACGACGTATCGTGGCACCGCTACGAGGTATTGACCGCAGGGACAGTGGCGGTGGCACGGGGGATCTCACGCACACGATTGCCGTCCAGACGCACGATGAGATTGCTGTCCTCGCTGACAATTTCAACCACATGACTCGTGAACTTTGCAAGCATCTTATGGCCCTTGAGGAGAGTAACTCGCCAGCTCGACCGCAAAGTCTTGGAGCTGTCCGCCCTGGCCAATTATAACGACAATATTCTCGCCTCCATGACTAGCGGTCTCCTGACGTTGGATGTCCATGGTTGCATCGAGACATTCAACGTCATGGCCGAGACGATCACGGGTTTACGAGGTATGGACATTCGCGGCCAATCTGCCGCGCAGGTCTTTGCTGATAACGTGCAGTTTTTGCAAGTGCTCGGAGACCTCACGTCAGCACCACACACCGCTCACTGCACCACACTCTCGAGTTTTGCCGTCGTGATGGCCAACAGGTCCCATTGGCGCTGCGCACGGCTATGTTGCAGGATCGGGAAGGGCGAAGCGGGAGGACTCCTGGCGATTTTCGAGGATTTATCTCCCATGCAGGCGCTAGAGCACCGCCTGCGCCGTGGCTGACCGTCTCGCGGCTTTGGGGCAGATGGCCGCAGGTGTGGCGCACGAGATCAAGAATCCCCTCGCTTCTGTCCGTGCTTTCGCGCAACTGGTGAGCCGCAAGCATCACGATAGTCGTTTTGTAGAAAAGTTCGATCGCATTGTGCCCCAGGAGCTGGATCGCATCAATTCAATCGTGGAAGAACTCTATCATTGGCGAAGCCAGCGCGAGTTGCAGTGTGCCCCAGTTGCCTCTGTCCGCCCTCCTGCAGCGTGTGGTCGAGATTTACAGCGAGCGTCTGCAGCAGCAGAGCATTCAGCTCAAGACTGATTGGGCTGCCGCTTTGCCTCCGCTCCTAGCCGATGTTGAACAACTCTACCGCTGCTTTACCAACATCGTCCTGAACGCCATTGAAGCGATGCCAACGGGTGGAGAGTTGAGTATCCTGTGCCGCCCTGTCCCCAAAGCCTTGCTAGATTTCACCACCGCTAGCAACAGTGGGCACCTCCAGCGATGCCCCAGAAGGAGCCTCCCCGGCTCTTTGACCTGTACGCGACTGGATGTGGAGGTGGTTGTCAAGGATACCGGCATCGGGTATTCCCGCTGACTCAGGTCGATTATGTGTTTACGCCTTTTGGACGACGAAGCCTAAAGGCACGGGGCTGGGATTAGCGCTGACACACAAAATTATTGAAGAGCATGGTGGCACGATTCATCTCACCAGTGACAGTAGGTCAGGGGACCACCGTCACCATCCACCTTCCTACCCTCTGCTTCTGACTCTCTCTCTCCTGCACAGATTTCTTAACGCTGTGCCCGGTTTTTTGGGCAATGACCCTGGTTTTGGGCTGCGTCCATCGCCCTCCCTGTCGGCATGCTTCTGCGTCCTCCTCCTAACCTATTGATGTCAAAGTCGAATCAGTGCTGGTATTGACGATTGCGAAAAGCCAGCCATGACAGGGAGCTGGGCACGTAAGATGGCACCGGAATTGCACCATTGTCCATGACGGCAAGGACATCTCAGAGAACGTCAAAGCCGCGAGATCAAACCACGTGAGATTGACACACAGGCGACCCTTGCCCTGCGACAGAGGAGGCGGCGGCCATACAGGCCCGAGGAGATCACATGTTTATCGCTGAGGAATTACTGTTCAGTGAGCGTTTCCTGTGGGAAGGCAAGAGCTATGTGGTGCATATCTATCGCCACGCTGCGAAGCAAGAGAGGTGTTTACATATGGCCGAAAACGGTGCTTGGCCCTGGGGACACCATCATCAGTGATGGACATTCTGCTGAGGAAGCCTTACACAAGCAGCAGACGATTTTGCCCTGGCCATTCTATCGCGCTCCCTTTTATGACTGAGCCACTTCGATACACGATGCTAGCCCTAGTGCTATGCTTGGCTGAGCACCATGCACACGGTGAGGGTTCCTACACTATGGCACGCATTCTGATTATCGACGACAATGCCCCCACCCGCGATATCCTCCGGCAAGCCTTGGAGCGGGCCGGCTACGAAGTCGTGGAAGCCTCTGATGGCCGTGTCGGGATAGAGCACCAGCGGACTATGCCAGCAGAGGTGATTATTACCGATATCTTGATGCCAGAACAGGAAGGTTTTGAGACTATTCGTGAGCTGCGGCGTGATTTTCCCACGACGGGCATCATTGCTATGTCCGGAGGAGGCCAGATAGGCTGTGATACTCTTCTCGCCATTGCTGAGCGCTTAGGCGCTCAGCGTGTCCTCCAGAAACCCTTTGGTCTGCGAGACTATGCTCGATGCCGTCCACCAACTGTTACAGCGACAGGCTTAATCGGGGAGAGTACCGGCACGCCAGATCTCTTCGGGGGTAGGCAGGTTGATGAGCACCATAGTGCACAGCAAAATTATACGCTGTCTGTGCCGGATCAATAGCATACGCGACCGTCCGGCAGAGTTCCTGAAAGTGTTCGGCATCAACCCGCATGGCCATACGACGCATGTAATACCGCCCCAAATCCATCGGTGTGAGTCCTGGCTGCTGTGCGGCCATCGTTACCCTTTTCTGACGTCCCGTCGCGCTTAACACCTCATGAGTGTGACTTGACCCCAGTCATTGTCAGGAGGCCGCCTGCATGGTCTCACCACCGGTGGTAAACAGCGCCGACGACGCGTCCATCCCTTCCTTGACGATGCTAGAGTAAGCACTCTTGAGCAGTGCAATCTCCATCTCGTCAGCACATGACGTCGAACTTATGCCGTAGCACTTCCAAGGTGATGAGATCCATGCCCATCCGTCTCCCCCTCTCCGCTCTGCCCTCTAGCGGCGCTCGAAAATGGCTGCCACACCCTGGCCACCACCGACGCACATCGTTTCCAGGCCGTAGCGCGCGTCGCGCCGCTGCATTTCGTGCAGCAAGGTGGTGAGAATGCGGGCCCCGGTGGCCGCAATGGGATGGCCAAGCGAAATGCCGGAGCCGTTGACGTTGAGTTTGTCCCAGCTGTCGAGCTTCCATTCCTTGAGTACTGCCAGCACCTGCGCGGCAAAGGCTTCGTTCAGCTCGATCAGATCGAGGTCGTCCCAGCTCAAGCCCGTGCGCGCAAACACCTTCGCGACCGCCGGCACAGGCCCAATGCCCATATACGCCGGGTGCACGCCAGCCACGGCCCATCCCTTCAAGAAGGCCATGGGCTTCAGCCCCAACTCGTCCAGCTTATCGCCAGCCACAACCAGACACACTGACGCCGCATCGTTTTGCGAACTCGCATTGCCGGCCGTGACGGTTCCTCCGGATGTCACGGGACGCAGCTTCGCCAGCACCTCCAGGGAGGTATCCTTGCGTGGCCCTTCATCGACCTGGAACAGCTTGGGGTCGCCACGCCGCTGTGGGATGGACACTGGCACAATTTCTTCGGCAAACTTGCCGCTCTCCACCGCGGCGACGGCGCACTGATGACTGCGCAGGGCGTAGGCATCCTGCTCTTCACGAGTAATATGGTGGCGCTCAGATAAATTCTCGGCGGTCTCAATCATGCCCGAGATGACGCCAAAACGTTCGTCCGGCGAGGCGGTGGCGCGCGCCCGCATCAGGCGATCGTGCAGGGTCACGGACCCGAAACGGCTGCCCCCACGCATCTCAGTCGTATAAAACTCCACCCGGCTCATGCTCTCCACACCGCCGGCCAGCACCACGTCGGCATTGCCCGTCTGCACCATCATGCAGGCATTGAGAATCGACTGCAAGCCTGACGAGCACCGACGATCTAACTGATAGCCAGGCACTTCAATGGGCAATCCCGCTTTCAGGGCACACAGTCGCCCAATGGCCGGTTCCTCGCCGCTGGGATAGCCGTGCCCCAGGATGACCTCATCGATCTTATCGGGCTCCAGGCTCATCCGTTCCAGGACGGCCTTGATGACGGTTGCCCCCAATTCCGCTGCTGACACATCTTTTAATCCCCCACCAAAATTGCCGACCGCCGTCCGTACTGGACTGACAATAGCGACCTCACGCATGGTGTCTTCCTTCTCACACACGACCATGTCTGGATAGGCAGAAGCCTGGGCTTGCTGCGTTTGCCTGCCCATAGGGTAGCGAAACTCAGCACGATTTGCCACACTCCCTGTCCTCTCTGGAAGAGGGTTTTAGCAGGGGTGAGGGTGTCCACCCTCCTTGAGGAAAGGACTTGCAGAGAGCGACGTTTTCAGTTTTCATATTATATGCTAGTGCTGGTCCTGACCTGGATAACAGAGAAAGCATATGCAAACAATGGAATGACGACCGACGGAGGCCTGCATCCGCGGATGCTAGCTCTATGAACGGCTCATTACAAACTTGACACCCTCGGGATCATGCATGATGAGATTCGCCACAAGCATCAGGTGGTGGAGATGTCATGGCTCGTCCGCGACGGCTTGTTCTGGACCAGGAGATGTCCTGTGTGCGCATGCGGACACACACCACACTCCGGTCCTACATCTTATCTGCCATTGCCCGTTTTCCTGACGACCGGATGATGATCCGCGACGGGCATCATCGGTGCTTAGCGACGTACATAGGTGGTCGTACCTATCTCAGGCATGATGAGTACAGCGTGGAAACATACACCTATGAGATGTATGCGGAGATTAACTTCGAGGCGGGCTTTGTCACGCCGTTCGATCCCCACACAGAAGTGCGTGTGCCTGATTTCACGGCGTTTCGGCAAGAAGTCTTCCGGCTCTACGCTCGCAATCCTGAAGGAAGCCGTAGCGTTTATTCGACAAAACAAGTCGCGTTATGCGCGTCCGCACACGCGCAGCAACGCTCGTGCAACTCGCTGAGCATTTGCGGCACAGATGCCATTGCAGAAGGCATTGCACGGGGTGACCTGGTCGCTGACATGGTCATACTGGGCGTGTCCACGCATGACGATAAAGCTTTTGGAAGAATCAAGTGGCACATTGCTATTCGCTGCAACAGTTGGTCGAGCGCACCGAAGAAGAGTTGCTGCACATTGATGGACTGGGCCAAACGGGATACAGGGAAATCACCGGGGCATTGCAGCGCTATCACGAGCTTGAGGCGCTGACAAACCTCTCGCATCCAGAGGGTAAGCGGTGGCTAACGAGAGCGTGTCGCAACACTCCTTGGACGTCACAGGGGCATCCCTGGCCTGCCCGCTTGCCTCTTTTATCTGCATAATCAGGCAAGGTCCTGTTTACAGCACCTATGAGGGCGTAGGAGCCTTCCTGCGCTATAAATGAGGAGCCCAATCGTAGCCACGCAGGAGAGGGGTGGGGTACAATTTCTGCACTGTAGCAGGAGAGACCCATAGGCATGGGTGGTATGGGAACAGAGGAACAACCATGAGTGCAGCAGAACACAGTGGCCGTGATTGGTTGTGGCTATTGGGGCAAAATTTAGTGCGCAATTTCCACCACCCTGGGGCGTTGGCTGGTCGTGTGCGAGACGACGCCTAGCAGGACAGCGTACGGCCCAAGCCCTCGCGCCCACAGGCTGGCCGTGGTCGCTTCGGTCGAGGCCGCCCTCGTGGCCCCGGTGGCAGGCGTCGTCATTGCCACGCCCGCCGAGACCCACTACGACCTCGTGCAGCAGGCGCTCGCCGCTGGGAAAGACGTCTTGGTGGAAAAGCCGCTGGCGCTGACCTATGCGCAGGGGGCGCATCTGGTCCACTTGGCCGAGACCTACGAGCGCATCCTCATGGTGGGGCACGTCCTCGAATACCATCCGGCCATTCTGCCAGCCTGTAGGCCCTGGTCCAGCACGGGGTCCTGGGCAAGGTGCATTATATGTATTCGAATCGCGTCAGCCTCGGGAAGGTGCGCCGGGAGGAAAACATCCTGTGGAGTTTTGCCCCCATGACGTGGCGGTGATGTTGCGCTTGATGGGGAGTCTGCCGTTTCAGGTGGCCGCCTATGGCGGGAGTTATGTGCAGCCCAATATTGCCGATGTGACGGTGACCCATTTGCTCTTTGATAATGGCGTGCGGGCGCATATTCATGTCTCCTGGCTGCACCCGTTTAAGGAACAGCGCCTCGTGGTAGTGGGGTCGCAGCAAATGGCCAGTTTTGACGATGTGGCCAAGCGGCTCGTGCTGTATGATCAGCGGGTTGAGCTGCAAGCAGGCGAGCCTGTGCCCGTACAGGGGCACTGGTGAGGAGGGTGCCCTTTGCGCAGCGATGAACCGTTGCGGCTCGAATGCCAGGCCTTCCTCGAGGCGCTGGCCACGCGTCGTCCCCCGGTCACGGATGGCCGTAGTGGCTTACGTGTGCTCAAGGTGCTTGCAGGCGGCGCAACGCTCCCTGGTGATGAATGGCGAACCAGTGCACATTGCCGCTGGAGACGGTCAGCGCTGAATGGAGTCCAGGTCGCGCTATGACGCCGCCTTATTATGTCCATCCGAGCGCCTATGATCGACGAGCCGTGTACGATTGGGGCGGGGACGAAGATCTGGCACTTTTGCCATGTGATGGCCAGGGCACGGATTGGGGAGCGCTGTATCCTCGGGCCAAAATGTGCATGTGGCGCCGGACGTGGTGATTGGCCAGTAACGTCAAGATTGCAGAATAACGTCTCGGTCTACACGGGGTGGAACTCGAAGACGATGTCTTCTGTGGGCCGTCGTGTGTCTTTACGAACGTCGTGAACCCACGCGCGCAGATTGGGCGCCGTGGGCACTATGCGCGCACCCTGGTGCGCCGCGGGGCGACGATTAGGGGCCAATGCCACGATTGTCTGCGGGGCGACGATTGGGCGCTATGCCTTTATTGGCGCGGGGGCAGTGGTGCGGGCGATGTCCCGGACTATGCGCTCATGCTGGGGTGCCGGCGGTCAGCAAGGCTGGATGAGTCGGCATGGGCACCGCCTGGACGGCCCGAGGTGCACGGCATCCTGACATGTCCAGAAAGTGGGTGGCGCTATCAGGAAGTAGCTCCAGGCATCCTGCGCTGTCTCGACTGGCCGGAAGACCAGCCTTTGCCATAAGATGCAGCGATCGGCGTGTCGGCGCTTCGCAGATGTCAACCCGCATCGTCCTCGAAGCAGTGCGGCGTACGTGGCAACTGCGATCTCTCCGCCCCTCAGCCCATCCTCTCGCAGAAATCGACAGAACGATAGGACCCTTATGTATCTTGCAGCTGCCTCTTGCAGGACCTGCCATACGCGCGCAGCCGTTTGTTCCCAGGTGAACCGCTGAGCACGTGCGAGCCCCTTGTGAGAGAGGGCCTGACGCAGCCCCTCGTCGTCCACGACGCGGTGGACACCCCACGCAATGGCCTCCACATCATAGGGATCGACCAGCACTGCGGCACTCCCCTACGACCTCCGGCAATGCGGTGCGACTGGAGGTCACGACTGGTGTGCCACATGCCATGGCCTCCAGAGGAGACAGACCAAAGCCCTCATAGAGCGACAGGCAGACTAACGCCACAGCCCCACGATAATAGGCCGCAAGTTCTGGCTCTGTGAGGTGCCCGACATAGACCACCCGGTCTTGCAACTGCAGCGTCGTTATCTGCTGGCTGAGTGCGGCATCTGGCATACCCGTGAGCACCAGGTAGATGTCGCGCCGCAGACCGGAATGCGCAAACCCCTGCAGCAACCGTGCGAGGGTTCTTGTGGGGTTTTGCGATTCCTCGACGTAGAACAGGTACGGGTACCCAGGGGTATGATGCACCCCACAGGGGTAAACGCTGGCCCAACACCATTGCCCACCACCACGACCCGTTCCGCCGGGGCCCGGTCCACTCCACAATCTCACGTTGGGTATATTGGGAGTACCGTCAGGACGCGATACGCCCGGTGGGTTGCCGGACGCACCACCAGACGATAGTACGCTTGCTTGGCCCGACTCGCTTCAGCGGGCACGTGCAAGTGGATAAGGTCATGGATGGTGAAGACGAAAGGGCTAGGACTCCGGACAGGCGGATTAAAGCCGGGGCTGAAATACACCAGCGGACGGGAGGCGCACAATACGCCTGCAAGGAGCACGGGCTCCAGGCGGATGCAGCAAGGGCCAAAATGCCGGGAGAGGACGCAGAGCAGGTAAACGCTGGCGGAGCTCGCTAGCAAAACGGCCAATCACCATGTGGGCCAATCCAGCGATAATCAGCTAGGAGCACATCCGTTGCCCTAGCTACATACACTGGCTTCGGACAGCCTCTGAGGCCCTCGCTTCAGGAGATGGGCGTAAAGGCTCACTCGAACGATCCTAGCACTGTCGCAGTGTACCAGGAGGAAGAGGGTGAACTTCAAATAGGGGCAATGTTAGCAAAGCCACTGCCGCGTCCAGCTCCCAGGCCGCGAAGCCAACACCACCACACGCTGGAGTCCCCAGGCAATCGCCTCCGCGTTGTAGGGAGCGAGCAGCACGGCGGCATCCTCTACCACCTCCGGGAGGGCGACTGCCGCGAGGTCATCACGGGGTTCACATGCCATCGCTCAGGATTGCTGCCGTTGTCCTTGCCTGGCGCTGCCGCAGCGTATCGCCATGCCAAGAACCGCGTCATCGCGAAACCATTTTGACGGTCCTCGAGCGAGTATTCGATTTGCAGGTCTTCTTTCCAGCCCAGCCGTGGTTTCGCCAGGATCATCCGTTCGTCGCCGTAATAATGGCAGCCGACGCTGCCCTGCCCGGAAGCAAGATATTCAGCAATTCGCGCGGGCTGGCCCAGATTAATTCGATGTTTGGATACATGCGCAGGAGTTCCCACAGCCGCAGCCATGACCGGCATTGGATCACGCCCGGTGTCGGCGATACGTGACCTGCAAATACCGGACACAAAAGCTGGCGGTCCGTCTGCGAGAACGCGCGCTGACACGCTCGCGACTTGATCCAGAGTCATGACGGCGGTGACATTCAGCTTCACGCCAGCCTGCGCCAGCGAGCGGGCCAGATCGACCGATGACTCCCAGGTGTTGGTGACGGGAATTTTGACGTGCATTATTCTCACCCCATTGCGCGATCTTGTGTGCCTCGTTGTGCCATTTCTCCGAAATCGTCTGAAAAGACCTCGAAAGAAATAGGACGGTCCGGTATGGCACGCAAGATAGCGAGTGCAAAGCTTGATAATCGAGGATGTTCTGCCTTCCGCATGAGCGTAGGATTTGGCGGTAAACCCCTGGATCAGTGGGCCGTGGTACATACTCTCCAGCATCCCGGCTTTATCAGCGCCGTCAGCAAAGAGTTTCACACGGGAGATCGGCTAGGCTTTCATGCAGTATCTCCCCTACGCAGAATGACATGCGTTGCAGGTGCCAGAAGATCGTGTGCCAACCCAATCCGGCCGACAGACGTTCACGCGGCCACTGTAGGCACGCTCTAATCAGGATATCCTTGCGGTCCGGCAGCGCGTCCGGCCTCGACATCACTTCCAGCGGTCACCCACCATGACATCCCCGGCAATGCCACGCCCCACGCCTGCTGCCTGCTCGAACAGCAGGCCTGGCTTCGGCTTGCGGCACGTGCACTGATCGGCATCATCGTGGTAACACGTCAACACCTGCTGGACGGGTAACGCATATTGTATCCAGGCGTTGATGCCTTCAACGTGCTCGGCACTGACGACCACGCGTTGTCTGCCATCAGGCTGGTTCGCTCGCCGACGAACAGCAGGTAACCAGCGCTGCGGAGTCTCTCACAGGCTTCCGGACCCCGGGCAACAGTACGCACGCAGAGACACGCTCAGGGAGGGGATGAGGCATCCCTACGGCGCGCTATCGTCTGGTTGAGCATCCCCATCGCGGTCGAGGAACACCGCTGTTGTCACCGGACCGGACTCCCATTTTGTCCTCTTCACAGGCTTTCAAGCCCCGGCAAAGTCACCAATAAATGCCACACCACCGCCTTTGAAACGCCTCCGCTGTGTGGCGTGACGTGGCTGGCGCCCACCGCAGGGTACGAGGAGATACAGGCATCAGCCACCTGCGCGTGTGTAGCCACCATCGCGCCCCACTACCCCGATAATCGGTGTCCCCACCCAGCTTCGGCGAATTGCAGGTAGTAGCCGCGACCAGATTGGGACTGACGTTTTTCTCGACATTCCCCCCACCTACCGACGAAGACGCACACCAAATCATCGGTTTCGGCGTCGGCTCGCTTGCAGCCACCCGGCGAACACGCTGGCCCATCCCTCATCGTTCGTGCGCGTGCGGTCAGCCCAGCGACATTGTCCGTTGGGGCGTAGGCTTCCAAGGACCGGGCCTTCCAACGATCTTTATCGTAAAATCGTTGTGAGACCGCGTGCGAGGCGTTTGCCGCGCTCCCACCGCCACCGAGAATGAACAGCCGTCCTCCGTGGGCACGCGTCTCGGCGAGCAAGGCGACGCGATTCGATCACGCCTGTGTATCGAGCTGCTGGATAATCTGCGTGGCCCTCAGCGAGATACTCGCTGATGAAGCTCATGGTGCGCCCTTTAGGAGTTAGACTGTTCAGCCAGGTACTGGGCGTGTCTCTTCCAGGCCAGCAAAAGATCCGATCTCGCGAAAACGCTGTCCCTACCTCATACGTTGCCAGCGCACCCGCGCCAGCAGCTCTTGATAGAGCGTCGCCAGATCGCAACCGGTTGCCCTCTGGCACGGCTGCCAAAGCCGCAGTGGAAAACGCCTAACCCATAGTCAATATGGCGCATCTGTGGCGCTGGACGGTGCTTATCGTACACGAGAATACTGGCCGTCGATGAACTCAACGTTGCTCCTATCCCATCGGCCGTCATTGCGAAAGACGGTCATCAGGGCCAGGCGACCGCTCTGCTCGAACGCGGTCTGTATGGCGCCATATGTCACAGGGCAGGTACGAATCGCCATAGAGCACAAAGAAGCTGTCCCTAGCAGCGACAAGGCCCGTTTCAGCGCCCGGCAGTGCCAAGGAGACGAGGGCCATCGAAGGCAAATTCGACTCTGCATCGCCAAACCTCAGCGCCGTCGCCCATGTACTCCTGAATCATTTCGCCCAGGTAGCCAGCACAGACAACACGCACACGTGTGATGCCACTGCGCTCGGAGCAGACCGCAGTTGGTGGGCAATGAACGGTTCTCCATTGACCTCGACCAGGGCTTTTGGAATGGTCGGTCAGTGATCGCAAGCGCGTGGCCAAGCCACCACGCCAGGATGGCTACGAGTAACAGTCCTCTGGTCATGACTGAGCACACTACCTTTGTGCCTTCAAAGTCAAAGCGGAAACGCACTTCCTGCAAACCGGCCTGGCGCATCGCTGCGGCGCAGATGTACCTTTGTCTTCAGCATAGAACATCAAAAACCGCCACCCCTGCACCAATCAGTTTGCCCTCCCAGGGCGCCGTTTTCGCATGGCCAGATCATACCAGCGGTTGATGCTTCGTCATTACTCATGCTGCCACTGCGTTGCTTTATATTCCCAGTGCACGTTCATGAGCTCGGCAAATTGGCGCAAGTTCCCTGCTTCTAATGCCTCTTTGCTTTGATAACCCAATTCTTTGACGAAGTGAAGATTGTGGACCATGTCCTGTCATGCTGTTTGCTTTTATCATCTTGTTCCTTCAGTATGCTTGAGGCTGCACGGCTATAGCCTGTGAAAAACAAAAGCAGATTGTCTTCAAGATTATATAGTGTTTCTGTATGCATTTTGAGTGGCCAAGCCCTCCACATAATCGTTCGGTAACGAACTGGAAACAGGTGAGGCCACCATAGGCGGCGATATATTGATCTTTGCTTGCCGATCGGTTCTACGCAACACCTCAATCTCAATATGACACGCTTGCTCAGCCAGTTCGCGATGGTGTATCAGGTTTTTCTTATAGATATGGAGGGCTTTGAGCAAAGCGGTGGTAAACCTCCTGATGACCCGAGCCCAGTGCCACGCAGGAATATCCGCCATGCTGGTGAGTTCGGAGATAAGGTCCGGGAATGCCCAACCAGCGCGGAGTGCTTCACGGATGATGGATGTTGCACAGCATCGGCATGAGGCACGCGCGCTCCATTTTGGAGTATTTAATAATCAAGTCTTCCACAAAGGTTTGATGGAGCGTGATGTAGACGTACTTATCAATGGCCGCAGCAATCAGAAAGCCGCTGTGCTTCCGGTAATATGATGGCAAGTCAGTACCACCACCTCCTAAAGAGATACGCAAAGGACTGCGTGTGATAATCATGGAAATCTCCGGAATGTCAGATTAGCCTTTTAGAGAAGTGCTTGTGTATGATGGTCATATATCTGCTGAATGATGTGAAGTGCCGCGCCAGCATCAGTTAACGTCCCGCTAGGGCTGTTGATGCTCACGAATACACTTCAAGAAGTGCGCGTATTCGTCGCGCCAGGAACTGTCCTCTCCAGGGTACTCCCAGATGGTCGTTTCGGGGACCCATTTGCGGTAGCATGCGATAGAACGATAAGCGCTCGACACCGTAGCTGCCACCCAGTCCGTCGATTTGCAATTCTTACCGTTGCGACCGAAGATTTCAAAGCAAAAGAGGTTCTTCCATTCTGTGCAACTGGCATGCAGCCAGGCCACCTGTCCTTGGGCAGTCTTTAGCAAGAGAAAACCGTTATCCTCAACCGGCATGTTCCAGAAGAAGGTATCAATATGACCACTCATGTCGATGAATCACCAGCAAACCAGCGTGCCAAGTCGATCAGGTGAATCCCTTGATCGAGGAGTTCACCACCGCCGGCAATCTGTGGATTGGCACGCCACTCGCGCTCATAGCCCAGACGTCCACCATGGCCGTAACGGGCACGAATATACATCAAAGGACCAAGGGCACCACTGTCGAAGATGGCACGGGTTTTTGAAGGCCGGATGAAAGCGATGGTTAAACCAACTTTCACCACCCTGTTGACCTGCTGGGCCACTTGCATAAGCGGTACCAATTCTGCTACGTTACGTGCCGCCGGTTTTTCAACAAGCACATGTTTGCCACATGCCAGAGCAGCTTGGGTAACTAGAGTGAGACTATCATTCGTCGTTGCGACGATAATCACGTCAAGATCGTCACGCTCAACTACCGCTAGCCATGTCTCACTGGCGCTACAGCCTGGGAATTGCGCAGCAAGATGCTGTGCACGTGCCAGATGCGTATCGGCTACTACTGACCAGTTGACTATCAGATAAAGCTCTGGCGCGTTTTTGTCCGATCAATCCGCAGCCGATGATAGCAACTCGTGTTACCACTGATTTCCTCGATCTTCTGGCACAATCCGCCGTAGGGTATAGATATCGCTTTTGTGCGAGTTGCTGTCGCTTTTCTGGCAGATGCGCCCAGTCATCCCACACGTGCGCTGAGTAAACGTCCACTGATGCCATCGCTGGCTGCGGAAGCAAGGAAAACGGCCAGATCCGGCTCCACGTTCGAGCGGTACTCCGCCTTCATCACGTTGTTTGAGTGAGCGTTCATAGAAGCCCTGGCCAACCTTTTCTGGGCAGAGCTGCCAGTACTTCCTCTAATCAGGCGGGTGTTGAGAGCACCAGGCGCAATCGCATTGACATCGATATGGGCGTCGCGCAATTCCTTCTGCGAATGTCTCAGTCAAGCCGTACAATAGCCGCTTTTGCGGCTGCATAGGCACTGAGACGTGGGAGAGGAGCGGTTGCACCGCCACCTGACAGATTAATGATTTTGCCGTAGCCTTGGGCGCGTAATAGTGGGAATAACGGCGCGGCACATCAACACTGTCCCAAACAAATTGATGTGCACAGCTTCAACCCAGGCGTGCCAATCAACTTCCTCGATCCGTCCCATCGGACCGTGATACACCGGCATTGTTCACAAGAATGGTGAGATTCTGGAGTGCCTCTTGAGCATACCGCACTACTGCCTGACAGTTTTCAGGGCGCAGCGACGTCCCCGCGCCATGATGAGAATTTGCTGACCTGGCCGCATAGCTAACGGCGTCAGTTCCTGCTGGACTTAGTATAACAGTCTCCTCGCTACGTGCCATCAGCAATACACTGGCCCCGGCTTGTACGAAGCTTGTAGCGATAGCTTTTCCAAGACCCTGGCTAGCACCAGTGATAATGGCTGAACGATCTCTAAGCTGCATGCATGTTACTCCTAGATCTACTCAAGGAGGCCAATAATAATGATCTTTTATAATCCCATTATTCTGTTAGTCTCGTGAAACTTTGCCGGTAGCTATGTAGGTGACGCGTTGGTCGCCGGCTAGTGCGCTAGAGAGGAACCAATTTTGGTCGATAATCTGCGGTTGACGCATCACGTGAAGAAAGTCTTCAGCACACAATGTACGATAATCCGGCCATTCAGTTGCTATGATAGCCAGATCTCGCCTGTGATAGAGCCGCATGCAGGCTGAGAACACAGTTCCATCACTGGCTGGAGTTCGTCAGGAGCGTGCTGATCGCGGGGTCATGCGCCTGGACACGCATTCCCTGTTGGTGTAACCATTGGCAGAGCGCGACCGCGGCGGAGCGGCGGAGCGTGCTGGTGCCGAGCTTATCAGGTCAGCCCTTAGTACAGCAACAGTTGGTTGGGTTGTCTGTTTGTAGGCACTGGGCTACTTTCGCATACAGCCAACCTTGGTGTACATGATTGCTGGCAAGCACGCCATTCAAGAGGGGCGTGTCAATATTGTAGTCCTGGCCGGAAACTCACCAGAAAGCGCACATCACGCGCTAATGTGCCGCCCGCAAAGGCTGCACCGGGAGCCAGATACGCACGAGGGCCGATGCGTCCTTCACTCTTGAGCCCGCGTTCGACGTCCTTGGCATCCGCGCCTACCACCTCACAAAGCCGTGCCAGTTCATTAATAAATGTTACGGAAGTCGCGAGAGAAAAGCGTTCAGTGCATGTTTCGTCATTTCCGGCTGACTCGATTGACATCCACTCGAGGCGTTGACAAAATGGCGCAAAGATCTCTGTGAGCATCGACTGATCTGATTGGTCTTGTAGGCCAATGATGACACGCTCCGGGTGTTGGAAGCCTTCTAAGGCTTTGCCTAAGCGCAAGTTTTCTGGTGCATAGGCATAGCGTAGGGCCAGGGGTTGCCAAGCCCGTGCGAGGGCGCTCGTAAAACCGACAGGCACCTGTGAAGAAATGAGTACGAGTGTGCCAGGTTGCAGAGCTGTCGCAATGTGCTCAAGCTGTGTGCGGACAAACTCGACATTGGCTTCATCGCGGTCATTCACTGGCGTATCAAAGGTAACCCATAGCACTTGAGCCTCATGCAGCGCTTGCGGTCGGCTGGGTGGTGAATGACAGGCGTTGTGCTTGCAGCCCACTGGCAATCAGGGAGTGAGCCCCGGTTCATGCAGCGGTGCTTGCCCCTGTTGCAGCTCCGCAACCACACGTTCATCGAAATCTAACCCTTACCACTACATGATTGGCGGCTGCTAAACAAGCCGCAGTAACGCAGAGCCGAGATGCCAGAGGCCATAGACCGCAATACGCATGGGGACCTCCTAGGCGCGCCGTTGCAGTACCCACTGATCATGCTGGAGATATTCGAGGGTACGAATCACTCCTTCGCGAAATGCTGAGTTTAGGCTGCCAGCCCAGGGCGCGGAGCTTTGCTGTATCAAGAAAGATGAAGGGGCTATCACCGATCCAGCCGCGCTCCCGCCGCTGCAACTGCGGCGGGGCTGCACACCCAAATGGGCGCAAATCCAGCCCAGCGAATCATCGACCGTACAATATTCGTTCGTCCCCAGGTTGAAAATATTCACCGGCTCTTGCGCCTGTGCAAGAACGAGCAACATAGCATCGATACAATCCTGGACATACAAATAGGATTTGCCGTTGCCGGCCATTGCCTAGAACCTGAATGTGGTGCGGGTCGACGCAGCAGCTTTTCGTAGAAGTCAAAGATGTGGCCATGCGTATAACGTTCGCCCAGAATAGAGACAAAACGGAAGATATAGGCTTGCATGCCAAAAAGCCAGTACAATAGGCCGTAATCAATCCTTCACTCGCTACCTTTGAGGCGCCATAGAGACTGGTCTGGGTTGGAAAAGGGCACGTCTCTGGTGTGGGAAAGACATCAGGCTCGCCGTAAACTGAACCGGTCGAGGAGAACGCCAGCCGCTGTATACCATTGGCACGCATGGCCTCGAGCACATTGAAAGTCGCCATGGTGTTTTGTTCCAGGTCTTTACGCGGATGTTGCGTGCCAAAGCGCACATCAGCATTGGCGGCCAGATGGAAGACAGACGTCGGTGCCGCGCATGGCCCTGTGTCAAGCACTCCGCGTCGAGCATATCGCCCCGCTGCAGGCGAAAGCGGGGTGACTGCTGCGCCTGCACCAGAAACTCCGGTTGGCCAGTGGCGAAGTTATCGTATCCGATGACCTCGTGACCGTCCTGCAACAGACGATCCACCAGGTTACTGCCAATGAAACCCGCGCACCCTGTCACAAAGTATCGCACATGCCTTCCTCCGGACCTCTCTCAAGCCTTCTGGCGCAAGGCCATTGCGCCGGATGACCATCTCGTGAGCATGCGCCCAAGATGGCCAAAGGACTCTCCCAATTGCCACAGACCAATAATGCCGCAGGGCTGTGGTGAGCAGATAATACGTCAGATGTGCTGTGACCGTAATGGCTAATGCCTGCGACTCATCATATTTGGCTCCAAATGGCAAGACCAACGCCTGCTGTCCAACCAACTGGAAGATCCCAATAAAACCAGGACTTGAGGGGACGGCCACAGCGAACGACAAGGCCACCACCATGAAGGTTGCTTCAAGAAAGGCGCCATCAGCTTGAAACGAACGTATGATACACCAATACATGGCAATGGAAAAGAGCCAGCATCCTAGAGAGTAACAACAAGCTGGTACGGCTTTCTGCCAGCAGGTTAATGGCTGTAGACCACTGACGATCCTCGTGCCAGCGTGCCTCAATTGCCTCCACAGGGCGGCTGGGTAGACGCTTGCTCATCAGGCGCCCTAGACGCTCGCTGGCGTGACGGAAGCGCAGCACGCAGAGCACGAGCACAACTATGAGCAAAAGCGCCACCCCACATGCTGAACCCCACGCGCCTGCACCAGAGTCGGCACCTGCATCCACGGCAGCACCGCAAGCAACGCGCGAGGACAATGGTCGCCGTATCGAGCAAACGTTCCACGACCGCAGTGGTTGCTACCTGCATGACGGGTAGCCGGCAACGTTCCGCCATGATGAGTACACGCGCCGGCTCACCCATGCGCAATGGCAATACATTCGTAAAGAGATACCCCACTCCTTGGGCCCAAAACGAAGCGCCGAGCCTGGCGCCTTGCTCAAGGAGTACCACCCAGCGCTGAGCCCGAGCGAGAATTGCCAACACCTGGAAAATCCCCGCTGGCACAAGCCAGACATAGTGCGCGTGTGCTGCACGGCGTGCCGCAACTCGGCCCATGGCAGGTGACGCACCGCCAGCCATAGACACAGAACACTCACTCCTATCCCTAGCCAAAAAGCGAGCCGCACGGAAGGTGGTCATGTTTAGAGGTTTGCCCCTGGACTATCCTGGCTCAAACCAGACTCATCTGCCACGGGCAGCAAGGCTGCTTTGTGGATAGTGGCGAAACGGATACTGAAGATATCTCGCACATTGCGCATATTCCCACGCACTAATGCCAGGCGACTATCCCCATCATCTCGCCAGTGGATCGGCACTTGCCCAATGCGATAACCGGCTTGCTGAGCGAGGTAGAGAATCTCCACATCAAACATATACCCGTCTATTCTTTGCCGTTTGAAGAGGTCGAGCGCTACGTAGCGTTGGAAGAATTTGAAGCCACATTGCGTGTCCGGGATATCCCGTAAGCCAACCACGGTGTGCATAAATATCCCGAAGCCCATGGAGCCAAGGCGGCGATACCACGGCTGGGGCCGTTCGATCACGGCGTCTGGTAATCCCCGCGAACCTATGACAATATCATAGCCCGTACGCAGCAACGGCTCGACCTTGTCATACTCCTCAATCGGTGTCTTATTGTCCGCATCAACAAACCCGATAATCTCTCCATGGGCTAGCGCGACTCCCTGGCGGATACCATAGCCTTTGCCGCGTCGTTCCATACTACCAATCACTTTGAGCCCTGCGTCAGTCTTGGCCATCTCTGCAACCAGCTCACGGGTGCCATCGTTGCCATCCGCCGAGACGATGATTTCGTAGGTGTACTGGCGCTGCTCAAAATACGCTTTGACCTGCTCAATGGTTTGCACAATGCTGTTCACTTCGTTGTAGGCCAGAGCAAGATCAAGCTCACCGCAGGTTCAGATAACATCAAAAATTCTCTCCCACAGAGCAATGCACTCATTCAGCAGCATAGATTCCAGACATCATTTATATGCTACAAATCTGTATGGATTAACTGGCGTTAATGCTGCTGGAAACTTAAAACCATATTGCAATACCCATCTTCCTTTTGGAATACAGAATATATCCACACTTTTGCTATATTTCTTGATAATATTTTCAATCGTAGACGCTGTATATTGCAATGTTGCTGGATGTGAAAGAATGCTATTGATCAACGGCGAAGTTAATGAAAAACAGATTTTTCAAACATATAAAACCATTGTGGAACACAAGATCTCAACAATAATCAGTCGACCACCTGGACGTAATACGCGAAAAGCCTCTTGAATAGCACGATGAACGTTATCTAGCGAGTCACGGACTGTCTTGCCGACGAGATGGTGAATAAGCATCACCATGAGCACGCTATCGAAAGACCCATCCACTTCAGGAATGTTCAATGCGCTCCCAGTTTTGAGTGTGACGTTGATGGGCAAATATATGAAGATGGCAAATTATCAAAAAGAGATCCAATCCAATTATATTACTGACAACATTTGTATCATAATCAAAAACTCCTCCATTCCCAATATCAAGTAATCTATCAATACCATAAAGTGCTTGATTGATACTAGCTCGAATAGCTGCATAAGTATCTAATTCCTGTATGTTTTTGTCATAATCATGCCGGTGCTCAAGAAAAAATGAGATGTTTTTAGCAATACTCTCATCTGTTTGATTATGCTGCGGACTTTGATCCATTACCATCTCCATTGGAAGCCAGACAAAGAGCCATTTTGACCAAACCTTACTTCGGCTTGATACAAGTCATTAAACAACGAATCCCAAAAGGATAGGAGATGTACCGTCCTAAGGCCAACTCAATATGCATGACGGCATCCATAAGGCGGCTATTCTTTGTAGAATCGATATTCTGTGCCACGACGCGTCGGTGCACGACATCTTCCTCAGCAAGGAAGCGTTTGTTGCGTTGTTTGACTAGCCAGAAACCAGGATATAAAAAACATCCGAGATGTGATTGCTCGATGATTTGCAAGCGAGCTTCCTCAATAAGCTTGCGCAATGCGGTGAGTGAATAACGCCGATAATGGAGCAGTAACTTGTCATAGATATCGTATAAATGTGGTCCCGCAGGTACCTCCATCACCACAATGCCACCTGGCTTCAAAATACGATAGATGTGCTGCATTGCGCCGGCATCGTCCTCAATGTGTTCTAATACATTGAGTAACACCACAGCATCAAGACTATTTTCTGGCAAAGGGCACTGAGCCAAATCAAAATGCAATAAAGGGATGTCCGGCATGTCAAGGGCAAGCTGTTCAAGTGGTCCACATACAACATCAGAACCCATGACAAAAGCGTGCGGGAAATGCTCGCGTATCAAGTGCAACATGAAACCGGACGAACAGCCTACCTCCAGGATAACCGGGGAGGCGGCTCGTACATGCTGACAGAGCTGTTGCTGAGCGTGCTGGCGCTGAAGCCCGATCGATAAAATGATTTGGCCCTGCGGTCTCTTCATGAAACGTGGTTAGATCGTCCGTCCAACCAGAAGCGTTGGCCCCATATGGCAAAACCGCCATGAGAGTATCACCAATCTGGAAGCCATGTCCGGTCCAGACCGGCTGGTCACAACACCCCGGGGAAGAGGCCAGCTATAATGTGTTGTCATACCAGTTCACACTTTCTTGTCCACATTAACAAATCGCTCATCTCCCATTGGCCAGCGCCACACCTTGGCAGATGCCATTGCCTTTGCCGCGTCGCTCACATGTCGATCACTTGTAGTACCACGTCCATCTTGGCCATCTCCGCCACCAGTGCGCGAGTGCCATCGTTGCCGCTTACGGCTATGCTGCTAGAATCAACTCTACTGAGATGTGCCCTATTGTCAAGAAGTTTTCTCCATTGCGGAAAGTTGACAAAGAGTTGCCAGAGCGAAGCGAGATGCTATTCTTGTCCCGAAGAAGGGATACGATAGATCGCATTACCGCATGGCAGCGCGACGGTTACGCTGTTCGCCAAGCTCTGAACTGGGTGAACTCCTCGACCTCGACTCAGCGAGCCATACTTGCTCGATTGTTGTGTTTTGGGTGGCCAGAGGCAAACCGTCACCTCGCCAGACCCATCGATTGCTTGGCGAACAACGAGGTGAAGAGCTCTTCCGCTCGCTGCCCGAGTTCAAGACACTTGTGGGCATACAGGATCAACCCCTCAATGAGTGCCTGCGCTTGCTGACGACACGCTTCCCCAATGGTTTTGGCGGGCAAGCTCCCTTTCGTCGGTGACGAGGGTAGACAATCCAGATGCAAGAACGAATACGCCACGAACACCAGACACCAATGTTTTTGAATGGCTTCAGCGTTGCGCATGCGATACTCATCCAAGCCCAGATGGCCTTTACCGTCCTGATAAAAGGTTTCAATAGGCCAGCGTTGCAGATACAAAGTGATGATCCGTTGGGCACCCCAATCGACGCGATTCGTCACCAACACGACATACGTGCCAGTCAACTCCGCGCTTTTGAAGCTCACCACCAGCCGCACTTTGCCCAGCCCGGGCAGACGCACAGCCAGGGTAAAGGTCCAGTAAGTTTTTTCCCCACAGTGATGGCACGGTACGCGGTGGACGGGATAAGTGGCACCAGATCTTCCACGGCAATATGGGGCCCCTCCAGCCGGATGGGGGTGCCTGCCGTATCCTTGAGGACGAAGCTGTTGGTCTCCAGATTCCTATTCTTCTTCAGCAGGCTGATCCAATCTTTGTGTCGATAGCGTGCCATGGACACCAACTCTTCGGCGAGATACCAACTATCGAACAGGAGGACACGAAACGGGACTTTGTGTTGAATCGCTGCTTCCAATAACGCAATGCCAAGATCGATTTTCGTCTGAAACTGTTGGTGGAGCTTCTGAAAGTCCGGGTCTTCTAACAAGATGGGATCGACTTCCTTGTGGAAGCGTGCCCGTTCCTTGCTTTTCGCGGGGATGGGACGGTCAGGACAATGTTTGTGGACGAACTCTGCCCAACGCGTGCACTCTTCATAGCGTCGATATAACCGGAGGTCTACGGGAAAACGCACAGGACCACTGACATAATGACTCGTGACGGGATTATGCGCGAGGGGATAGGTGCCGTCGCCATGATTATAATGGCGGTCCACATAGTCGAAGAGACTCCCCACATGCTCACACAGGGTATCATCGAGGATCAGGATCGCGTCAGCCTTCGGACCGCGTACCTCCTTGGTTTGCTGGAGCAAATACTCGACGCGGCGGTCGTTGACGCGGTCTTGAAACCACGGCGCTTCGGAAAAGAAGCGGGAGAGATTGGTTTTGTCAGCGCTCTCGAGCACACAGCGGGTGATGTTTGCCAGGCTTTTGTTATCCAGGACGATCAGGCCTGTCAAGTAATGCTGGAAATGGTGAAACTGGCACCGATTTTCAAAGAGGTCTCGGAAGACATCGGCATGAGCGGTCACGAGGGGAGCGGGGGCCACGATAGGAAGCTGCATCAGGCGTTACCCTTTCGTATAGGGGGCGGGATAGGGCCTGAGAGTATCATACAAAAGTCAGAAATGGCAAATCACAACAGTCGAGTACTTACTGAACTACCTATCACCGCTAGCAGAGAGACAAACTCTGGCTGCAAGCGGAGAACTTTATTGTGAGTTGTTGTTCCTCAATAGGAAAGAACCAAGTTCCACAGCCCAGCACAGACACCAATGACATCGTCCTCAGCAATACGTAACTGAACGAAGTACAAC